>OFGV01000068.1_pt1 | contig 16720 bp, 12 predicted proteins | sample 1521911 | NCBI WGS metagenome assembly OFGV01 (sample SAMEA2553413, study PRJEB24118) | soil metagenome
CATTTCGATGATCTTGTTCAGCTTCTTGGCAAGACCTGCATGCTTGGCGAGCAGCTTGTCGATCACGGCCGGATCGGCCTTGGGATGCAGGTGCTCATACAGGCTCACCCAGTCCGGCAGGTAGTGCTCGGTCTGGTACTCCCACTCGGGGTACATGCGCGGCGGCATCTTGTCCTCGTCGTCCGCGTTGTCGTCCTGCGGCCGGTCGGGACGGCCCTCATAGACCTCTTCGTCGCCCTCCTCGATGAACTTGTCCAGCTTCTCCGCCTCCGCGCCGATCTCGCGCGCGGTCTGGCGCAGGGCCGTCGCGCGCACCCGGACCTCCTGGGCCTCCTCGAACGCGGCGCGGAAGTCCGCGAGGGTGTCCGAGGCCCGGATGGCCAGGTCGAGCGCCTTGACGTAGTCACCGCCCGCGAGGGCGCGGCGGGCCTCCTCGGCCACGCGGTCCACGGAGGGCGCGGGGCGCCCGAGGGATTTCAGCTTGCCTTCGATCTTCGCGACGGCCTGGGCGGCCATCCCCTGTTGGAGCGCGATGGGCTCGGCCTCCGCCTCGCTCTGGAGCGCGGTCGCCAGGGCCTGGCGGTACTTCTTCGCGCGGAAGAACTCCCGGGAGCGCTCGAAGAGCCTCTCCGCGGACCGGGTGTCCGTCCCGTCGCGCTTCGCGCGGCCGATGGAGTCCTCGAACCGCTGCATCATGGCCGCGATCCCCTGGTCCCGCTCGCGGGACACCTCGACCTCGGCCTGGGCCGCGTGGTCCATCGCCTCCTCGAAGTGGCCCATCTTGTAGGCCCGCTCGGCCTTCTCGAGGAGGGCCGCGGTGCTGCGGCCCTCCAGGTTCATCGCCTCGGCGTCTGCGACCAGTTCGCCCACCCGCTTGATCGCGGCATCGGCCTCCTCGCCCTGCTTCTTCAGATGCTCCAGGGTGTCCCGGAGATGGAGGGCGAGGTCCGTGGCGCGCGAGAACTCCCCGGCCTCGAGCGCCTGGTGGGCCCGGATCGTCTCCTCGTTCACCGTCGCGAGGTTCACGCCCTCGACGGCGCCGACAATCGATTCCGAGGTCGTCAGGAGGGCGGCGATCTTCTCGCGGATGAGAGAGCCGAACTCGCCGTCGGCCCGGGAGGCCAAGGCGAGGGCCCGGTCGTAGTCCTTGGCCTTCATGGCCTCCTTGGCCTCGGCGGCGGTCTCCCGGAGATGGGGAGCGTCGATTCCGAGTCGCGACGCGACCTCCATGCGCTCCTTGTTGGAGAGAATCTTCTGGGCGGACGAGTAGAGGACCGTGAGCTTCTCGGTCTCCGCCTTGGCCCGGGCCGAGAGCTCGATGGTCTGGGTGTAGTCGAGCCTCTCGAACGCCTTCTTCGCATCCACGAGGGTCTCGACGACCTTGGCTACGTCGACGTTCCGCTTCCGGGCGTCCGCGATGAAGGCCGCGGCGCTCGACAGCGCGTCGTGGGCCTGGCGGTACAGCGCGGTCGCGCGGCTCGCGCGGTCTCCCGCCTCCTTGAGGAGATCGGAACCCTGCTCGAACTCAAAGGGGAAAATCCCTTCAAGTCCCGCGCCTACCATCGCCCCGCCCGCCCCATCCGCACGCTGCCAGGAATTTCCTGCTGTCGCCGTTCGCTGACATAGATGACGCGGGGTGGAGCAGTTCGGTAGCTCGCTGGGCTCATAACCCAGAGGCCGCAGGTTCAAATCCTGCCCCCGCTACCAGTAGTTGAAGGTCAGAGGCCTGATCACCAGCACGGTGGTTGGGCCTCTTGATCGTTTGTCCGTGGTTCGTCCGCGGGATCAGGTCGCACAAACGCCGACCGTCGGCACTCAGAAGTCCAGATTGGCCCGTCGCCGACACGTCCAGGGGCTCCTGCTGGATCGGGAGTTGGACAGGCTCGGAGTCGGCTCCAGGCAGCGCCGGGCTGACCGCCGAGGGATCCGGCGGCACCCAGCAGGTCGTATGCCTGCTGGACTCCGGCCTAATCTATGAGGGGAGGCGGATGCGGCGGTGCCTTAACCCGCCATCCGGTTATCCGCCGTAAAACTACGTGAGTAGCATCGGTGTCTCTCGCGCCCCGCGTAGTCACGAATACACGCACGCACCCCGGAGGTGCAGCTTCATGACCCTCAGTGAGGCAGGCCGTGCCATCGACCGGTTGCGCAAGCACCTGACCGCCGACGCCGTGCGCCTAGACTCGCTGGCGGAGTCGTTTTCCCTTTTCGTCTACGAAGCGCTGCAAGACAAGCTGGCCAATGTCGACCTGCGCCTGCTCCTGCATGACCTTAGTCTCGAGCAGTTTCCCCTCAACGGGCTTGAGGCGGAGAACCTCAAACGTGCACGGCTGGATCAGCACCGCATCGCCCGCGCGTTTGTGGCCTGGGCCGAAGGGCACCTGCAGGCGAGAACGCTGACGCGGCGAACGCGCGGTATGTGGACGAGTGTCGACGGCCCGTTTCCTTACGTCGTCGATGGCGCTGGTCTCGACGCGGAGAGTATCGGCCTGGTCGTCTCCCAGAACCTGTACTTCCCGCAAGAGTCCACGGACGCAGACCGGGTCGCGCAGAGCATCGTCAACTTCGAGCGGATGTGGTTCGACGATGCGACTACTCGGACCGTCCAGGACTCCTTCCTCGACGCTGCTCGCGCTCTCTTCCAGAACAGGAGCCCCGAGTCCGTCTATCTGCGCATCCTTATACTACAGTCGCGGTTTTCCGGTACGTGGCCGCGCTGCCGCTCAGCGTGAGGTCTTGGCTGGCTGCGGGTGTTATATTCCGTCACCTCCTTCCTGGCTGCGGCTGGCTATCCTGACGCGGCGAGGAACCGGGCGCTGTAGTGATGCCACCGGGCGGCGGCCTGGTGGCGACGTCGTCGCAGCGACCAGCGCAGAGCAAAGGCCAGGCGGGCGCGGGTGATCAGCCCGGCGGCGTACTGCCTGGCGAGGCCGGCGAGCCGGGCGGTCTCGGCGATCGACAGCTTGATGGGGGCGATGCCGGGCGGGCAGGGCTGGCCGCTGCGGGCCGGGACGGGCGAGTCGCCGAGAGGAATCTGCAGGTCAGCGTCGCTGATGTGGTCATCTCCGCCCGTCACGCAGCCGTCGTGACCTGTGCCGCCGGGGGCGGCGGGAAGGGCGATGCTGCCGGTCAGTGCGTTGCGGATGGCGGCGGCCCGGAGCTGGGCAAGGGCGGCCAGGGCGGTGTGCCGGCAGATCCCGTCCCAGCTGCGGGCCTGGGTCTGGTCCCATCCGAGCACGTCCTTGCCGGTCTTGAACGTTTCTTCCACCGGCCATCTCCGCCCGGCGATGGTGATGAAATAGGTCATGGTGGCGGGCCGGCCTGGCGGCGCCCAGCACAGGTAGAAGGTGAGCTGGCCTGGGCGGGAGATCAGCCGCCGGATCAGCAGGCACTGCCCTTTGATGGCGGTGGCGGTCATCGCCCAGTCGCTGTAGCGGGGGCCTTTGGACCCGTTCCCGCACGAGCGGCGCTCGAACACTGCGTCCTTGACGGCGTGATCAGCCCGGATCGCCGTGCCGGACGGCATGGTGACCATGTAGTCGCATGGCACGATCGCCGCATACGCCAGCCCGGCCTTCGCGGCTTGCTTGCGCAGCTCCTCGCTGCGCCCGTAGACCTCGTCGAACGCGGCCCACCTGGCGGGCAGCCCGGCCGCGGTCAGCCGGCCGAGCTGGTTCATGGCCAGCTGCGGCTTGGTGGCGAACTCCAGGTCATCGGGGATCCCCGCCGCGCGGCGGCGCGGAAGATCCCGCGCCCAGCGCTCGGGCATGTACACACCGAAGTCCGCCCACGCCTGCCCGCTGGCGGTGACGTAGGCGGAGAACACCGTGGTCACGCAGTTCTCCACCTTGCCGGTGATCCCGGCGTGCTGCGGCGCCACGCACGCGGTGGCGTCCCCGTGCTTGAGCTGCGCGGTCTCGTCGATCGCGATGCCCGGGCCGATCAAGTCCCCCGCAGGATCGGGGATCCACGCGACGGCCAGCGCCGGCAGCGCCGCGCGCAGTTCCGTCCAGTCCCACCGGTAGGAGCTCAGCAGCGCCTGCATCCGGTACTGGCCCTCGTGACCAGCCGATTCCGCCAGCGACCAGCAGTTCGCCTTCGTCCCTGGCGACAGCGCCGCCACGTAATCCAGTGCCGCCGCCGCGCTGCGCCGCTGCGCCATCACGGTCCGCAGCACCCTCGTGACCTGGCCATCTGCCCTCGCCGCGCAATCCGCGACATCTCCTATGCTGGCCTGCGCGGCCGTGTCGTATCCGTCTTGTTCCACAAACCAGGCAACGCGCCACGGCCGCCCCAGATCACACGGCTGTAACTCCCGCAGCAACCGCGCTGCCCTGGCCCCCAGGAACCACCACTCACCGTAACCCCGCCGCGAAGGGACCGGCAGCTACTCATCCGACATCAACGGCAACTCAACGTGAAACCGCGACTGTAATACACGGCGGCCGGGAAGAGTATCGTGCATGGAAAGCAGACGCGGCCGCCCGCGAATCGCGAAGCCGCCCGAAGGAACGCAAAATAGACACCGATCCTGAATTGCGCGGGCGGGTCGCCAGCGACCTGCAGAAAGGCTGGTCACCGGAAGAGATAGCGGGCAGGCTGCGCTACGAGCGGTCCCGGGGAGAAACGGATATGTCCGTATCGCACGAGGCGATCTACACGTGGATCTACGCCCAGCCCAAAGGCGAGCTGGCCCGTGCCGGGATTATCCTGCGCACCGGCCGCGAGCAGCGCAAGCCCCGCGGGCGCAAGAAGACCCCGGGCGCGAGGATCACCGGCATGCGGTCCATCGACGACCGCCCGGCCGGGGCGGCGGGCCGCCAGGTGCCCGGCCACTGGGAAGGCGACCGTGCGACGTGGAAAGCCGCATGTGATGAGTGGTCACGCCGTTTGGAGGCTCTATTGGTGGCGGCGTGATCCGGTTCAGTGTCAGCGGGACTGTCCCCGCCTTGGCGTGCGTCACGGGTGACTGTGGGGTGCGAAGCCCAGGGAAGAAGCCGAAGGGCCCTCGTTCCATCCGGGGGCTGCGGGCAAGGGGAAGGCCGGACGGGTGAATCGAGTGAATCTTCGTATGCTTCGTAATCCCAACCCTCCGCCGATGGGATGTTCCAGCGGGGCAACAGGGCTGGCCGCTGTGAAGCGGCAGGCGCCGGTCGCAGAGGTCACGGCGATCGGGATGACACCGCCGCCCCGGAGCAAAGAAGACACCCACCCCGGCCGTGTCTCACGCATGCGGAACACGGGAACCCCGACAGAGTCCGGCCTGCTGATGAGGGCCGGTAGGCCGACCGTGACTGCGCCACGAGGCGCGGGTGTTTCGGATGGAGGTGAAAGACCGTCCATTGTTCCGCTGTCGTAGCGGCGGAATAAAGCTGGAGGCAGCCCGAGCCGGGGGTCGCCGGGAAGGGTGGGAGCAGCCTCGACAAAGTCGGGCCGGTTCAGCACTGCCGGATGGGCCGGGCCCGGTGAGCGAGACGGGAAGGTATACGAGAGAAACCGGTGTTGTTACGCCTCTTGACGGCCTTACCAGCTCTAATCCGGCGGATCTGGGCTGGGATGCGGCGCGTATCCGTCCTTCATGACGGACGGAGAACTTCCGGCCGGGTCTTTGCGGTCTGGGCCGGGAGGCCACGGTGAAAGTCTACGGCGTAGCCGTTGGCGATGCCGCAGGGGTACAGCCGGGTGCCTAACCCGTTGACCGAACACCAGTGAACGTGGGAACCATCCGTGACCATTCCACGGAATCCTGGGCCATCCAGGGCAGGAGTCCGGGGATAGGCGCGACGCCAGCCGAAGGGGCGGGTGGGGCGGAGCCGTTGTAGTACTCCGAGCGCGGGAGAGCCGCGTACATGGGGAAGAACGGCAGCGTGTCAGTTAAAGGAGGTAAGGCAATGTCCGAAGACGCGTCGGCGAATACCGGCGCTGTGGAGTGGCCGCATCCCGATTCGGCGTACTTCGCGGTACGGAGCATGCAGACCAAATTGCACCGCTGGGCGGGGGAAGATGCCTCCCGCCGGTTCGGTGACCTGCATAATCTCATCTACGACCCGGCGTTCCTGGTGCACGCGTGGGAACGCGTGTCATCCAACGCCGGGGCGAGGACTCCGGGAGTCGACAAGGCCACGGTGGCCTGGATCGAAGCCCGGATCGGGGTGGTGACGTTTCTGGGCTACATCCGGGACTCGCTGAAAGCGGGCGAGTTTCAGCCCGTGCACGTGCGGCAGGTGATGATACCGAAGAAAAGCGGGAAACTCCGCAAACTCGGTATACCTACTGTCGCCGACCGGGTGGTTCAGACAAGCCTGAAGCTGGTACTCGAGCCCATTTTCGAGGCGGACTTTCTGCCGTGCTCGTACGGGTTCCGCCCCGGCCGGCGGGCACACGACGCGATCGCCGAAATCCATCATCTGGCCTCCGAGCCTATCAATTACCGTTGGGTGCTGGAGGCCGATATCGCTGCCTGTTTCGACGAGATCGGGCATACGCCACTACTCGACCGGATACGGCGCAGGATCAAGGATAAACGCGTGTGCGCGCTAGTGAAGGCGTTCCTGAAAGCCGGGGTCATGACGGCCACCGGGGATCGGGAGGAGACCATCACAGGAACCCCGCAAGGCGGGCCGCTTTCCCCGCTGCTGGCTAATATAGCGCTGTCGGAGCTGGACGAGTACTTCCACCGGCAATGGCAGCAGCAGATGGGAACACAGTCGCAGCGAGCCAAACGTGTAAGGAACGGCCTGGGCAACTGGCGACTCATCCGTTTCGCCGATGACTTTGTCATCATGGTATTCGGGGAAAGGAGCCACGCCGAGGCATTGCGTGAGGAGGTGGCAGCCGTCCTCGCCCCGCTGGGGCTGCGGCTGTCACCGGAGAAGACCCGCGTGGCCCATATTGATGAGGGCTTCGACTTCCTCGGCATGCACATCCGCCGACAGCGGAAACGAGGAACTCAGAAGTACTACGTCTACACCAAGCCGTCCAGGAAAGCCATCCAGGCGATCAAGGACAAGGTGAAGGCCAAGACGTACAGGTCAACCCGCCACATGGGCCTGGACGAGGTGATCACCAGCCTCAACCGGCTGCTGGCGGGGTGGGCGAACTACTTCAGGCACGGAGTGTCCAAGGACGTGTTCGACGCGATCGACAGCCACGCCTGGTCGCGGCTGATGCGCTGGATACGCGCCAAGTACAAGGGCAAGAACCGGCTTGGGATGAAAGAACTCCGCCGTCGCTTCTGCGACAAAGGGTGGAGGTTCGCCTGTAACGGGGTCGTGTTCACCGGCGCATCCAGTGTCGCGGTGACCCGCTACCGCTACCGCGGCAGCAAGATACCAACCCCATGGACCCCGGACCCGGCAACCGCCGTGCGCGGTTGAGCCGGTGGTACGACACGTGGAGAGCCCGTTGCGCTGAGAGGCGCACGGCGGGTTCGGCGGGCGGGTCGGGGAAACGGGCTGGCCGCAAGGCCAGCACTGCGCCCCGGCCCGACCCTCCGGAGAGCGGAATCCTCTGGCGGGAACAGGATGCCCAGCAAGCCAATGCCGGTGGGCGAAAGCCGACAGGAAACCAGGACTTCGTGGTCGCTCCTCCAGCGGCCGTCTTGGATAACTGGCCGGATACCGGGTCTGGTACCCGGGTCCCGAAAGGGACGCTGACGTGGGCAGGTGAGCCTTTGAAGCGATGTGGCCTGATCCGCTGGAACCGAAGGGCAAGTTAGGCACCTCATGGTGAACGGACCGGAGGACGTACCCGACTGGGGCGCTGTTGACTGGCGGCTGCATGAGGGGAACGTACGGCGGCTACGGCAACGGATCTTCAAGGCGGCTCAGGAAGGGGACCTGGCTACGGTCAGGAACCTGCAGAAGTTAACTGCGCCACGAGGCGCTCTGTCATATCCCCGGCTCAGCCGGGAGGAATTCGAAGGGAGATTCCTGGGTCTGATGCCTTACCTGGAGCCGAAAGGCGAAGGGAACCATAGCATGACAGGAAACCAGTGGTCGTGTCCAGGCGTAAGGAGCGATGCGCTGGGAGACCCGCGCGGCATGGCTAAAGCTTGAATTGCCTGAACCATAATCTCCAGAAGGTGCAACTGCACGCCCGCCGGAAAGACGCCTGAAACCGGCGCCGCATTCTGCGGTGGTCTCATCAGCTGGCCAGCGCAACCTTCGGGATGCGGAGCGATGCCCAGTGAGGGCATTCAAGGAGATGAGTGTGGAGCCTAAACCGCGCTATTACGTATGACAGGGACGAACGTGGGATCGCCTAAGGGGCGCGAGCCCTATGGTGACACAGGCACCGTAGTAGTCGTGCGAGTAACGCCGCACCAGGGAGGGCGGGAAAGCCGCCCGCAGGGCGAAGGGTGCCAGGTGGCTGGATATCCGGACGCTGAAAGGGTATGCGAAATGCAAAGCGCCGAAACGGTGCTGGGTGTCCTCCGTGAACGCGGCAGGCGCGGCCTGCCGCTGGATGAACTCTACCGGCAGTTGTTCAATCCGGAGCTGTACTATCTGGCGTACGGGAACATCTACTCCAACAAGGGGGCGATGACACCCGGGCCAGACGGGGAAACCGCAGACGGCATGTCGCGGGGCAAGATCGGCCGCATCATCGATGCGATGCGCCACGAGCGCTACCGGTTCCAGCCCGTGCGGCGGGTCTACATCCCGAAAAAGAACGGGAAGAAAAGGCCCCTCGGAATGCCGTCCTGGTCGGATAAGCTGGTCGGCGAGGTAATCCGGCTCCTCCTGGAGGCGTATTACGAGCCGCAGTTCTCTGGCCGCTCGCACGGTTTCCGTCGCGGTCGCGGCTGCCACTCCGCGCTGAGCGAGGTGGCGGAAACGTGGACCGGGACAGCCTGGTTTGTCGAAAGCGATATCTCTGACTGTTTCGGGAGCTTTGACCATGAGGTCATGCTGTCGATACTGGCGGAGAAGATCCACGATAACCGGTTCCTGCGGCTCATCAAACAGATGCTTCAAGCCGGGTACCTGGAGGACTGGGAATACCATGACACGCTGAGCGGCGTTCCGCAAGGCAGCGTGGTCTCACCCGTCCTCTCCAATATTTACCTGCACCGGATGGACGAATTCGTCGGGAAAGTTCTCATACCGGAATACACCCGGGGAGAGCGCAGGGCATCCAACCCTGCCTACTTCAGGATAAGGTCGGCGGCCCGGCGTGCCCGCGCCCGCGGCGACCGCGCCCTGGCGCGGAAACTGCGCGCGCAGCAGCGCAGCTTGCCCAGTTCGGATCCGTGTGATCTGGGCTACCGGCGGCTGCGATATGTCCGGTATGCCGACGATGCCCTCCTCGGGTTCGCCGGGCCGAAAGCCGAAGCAGAGGAAATCAGGTCCCGCCTCGCCGCGTTCCTGCGTGATGATCTCAGGCTGGAACTCAACGAGGACAAGACCCTGCTCACGCACGCCAGGACCGGCGCTGCGCGCTTCCTCGGCTACGAGGTCACCGTCCAGCACAGCAGGACCCGCCCGCATGTCAACGGGTCCATTTGGCTGCGCGTGCCCTTGGCGGTGATCAAGGCGAAGTGCGCCCCGTATCTCCAGCACGGCAAACCCGAGCGCCGCACCGGGCTGCTGAACTTCGATGACGCACTCATCATCAGCACCTACGGAGCCGAGTACCGGGGCATCGTTCAGTACTACCTGCTCGCTGGCGACGTGTGGAGGCTCAACCGGCTCGAATGGGCCGCCAAGACCTCCATGCTCAAGACGCTGGGTGCGCCATGAGGCGCACTGCTATATCGCCCGCTTAGCGGGCAGAGATGAGAGGAGTTATCTCTGGATCTGATGGCTTACCGGAAGTCGAAAGACTAAATGGGAAAATAGCATGCCAGGAAACCGGCGGCCATGCCCAGGCATACGGGGTGGCGTGCCGGGAGATCCGCACGACAAGGCGAAAGTCGGATTACCTGAAACCTAGTCTCCAGAAGGTGCAATTTGACGCCCGCCGGAAAGATGCCTGAAACCGGCGCCGGCCCCTGCGGCGTGATAGCGAGTGGCGCGCTGCAATCCTCCGGGGCGCAGGAGCGATGCCCTGTCAGGGCATTCAAGGAGACGGACGGGACGCCTAAATCGTGCTAGCACGTATAGCAGTGTGAACATGGGATCTCCTAAGGTCCGCGAGGGCTACGGAGACGGAGTGCCCGTAGTAGTCGGCGGCGTAACGCCCGCCCAATCTGGAGACCGGGAGAACCGGACCACAGGGCGAAGGGGCACAGGCGATGAACGAATAGTGACCATGAAGGATGCGCAATGCAAACGGCTGAAGTGGTGCTGAACGTTCTCCGCGAACGCGGCAGGAAGGGCCTGCCGTGCACGCAGCTCTACAGGCAGATGTTCAATGAGAACCTGTACCTGCTGGCTTACGGGAACATCTACTCGAACGACGGGGCAATGACACCCGGAGTCAGCAAGGAAACGGCCGACGGAATGTCCGAGGCGAAGATCGAACAGATCACAGGGCTGATGCGACGGGAGAAATACCGGTTCTCCCCGGCCCGCCGCACCTACATCCCGAAGAAGAACGGGCGGCTCCGCCCCCTCGGCATGCCGACGTGGTCCGATAAACTAGCCGGCGAGGTTGTCCGCCTGCTGCTGGAAGCCTACTACGACCCGCAGTTCTCGGACAGCTCGCACGGTTTCCGGAAATCCAGGGGGTGCCATACCGCGCTGCGGGAAATAGGCAATACCTGGACCGGGACCACCTGGTTTATCGAAGGTGATATCTCCGACTGCTTCGGGTCACTTGACCACGATACCCTCCTCGGGATAATGGCGGAGAAGATCCACGACAACCGGTTCCTCCGGCTGGTGCGCCACATGCTGAAGGCCGGGTACCTCGAAGAATGGGAATACCATGACACGCTCAGCGGAGTTCCGCAAGGCGGGACGGTTTCCCCGGTCCTCAGTAATGTCTACCTGGATAAGCTCGACAAATTCGTCGAGCAGGAACTGATCCCGCATAATACGCGCGGGGGACGCCGCAGGCTCAACCCTGAGTACAACAAGACGGCAATGCGGCTGAGGCGCGCCCGGAAGCGCGGGGACCGGGCAGAAGCCCGCGACCTGCTCAGACAGCTGCGCACGCTCCCCCGTGACGACCCGATGGACCCCGGTTACCGCCGCCTTAAATACACAAGGTACGCAGATGATCACATACTGGGCTTTATCGGGCCGAAGGCCGAAGCCGAGGAGATCAAGGCCAGGCTGGCGGAGTTCCTCCGGGAGACCCTCGGACTGGAACTCAACCAGGACAAGACCCTCATCACGCACGCCCGCACCCAGCGGGCCCGGTTCCTCGGCTACGACATCAGCGTCTGGCACTGCAACACGAAGATCACCAGCGGCCGCAGGGCGGCCAACGGGAAAATCGCGCTGAGAGTGCCCCCGGACGTGATCACGGCCCAGTGCGCCCGCTACCGGAAACACGGCAAACCGTGGCACCGGCCCCGGCTCCAGAACCTGGACGACTACGAAATCGTCCGGATCTACGGAGCCGAGTACCGCGGCGTCATCAATTACTACCTGCTTGCCCAGGACGTATCGAAGCTCACCCGCCTGCGGTGGCACGCCCTGACCTCGCTGTTGAAGACCCTGGCCGCCAAGCACCACTCCACCGTCACCAAGATGGCGGCCCGCTACCGGGCCAAGATCGAGACCAGCGACGGGCTGAGAACCTGCTTCGAGGCCAGGCGGCACCGGGAGGGCAAGCCGGACCTGATAGCACGATTCGGCGGGATCCCCCTGCGGCAGAACCGGAAGGCGGTCATCCGCGACCCCGCGCCCGCCCGGATTCCCTATCCCCGCAAGGAACTGGTCAGACGGCTCCGCAAACGGATATGCGAGCTCTGCGAGACCGGCACCACGGTGGCAGTCCACCAGGTGACCGGCCTCAAGGCACTCGGGAAACCGGGACCGGGCCAGCCCGCGTGGGCCGCGCTCATGGCACGCATGCGGCGCAAGACGCTCGTCGTCTGCGCCGGATGCCACGAGCACATCCACACAGCACCGGTCGCACTCGCGGCATAAATCGCCGGAAAGCTCAGTGCCGCCGAAAGGCGCACGCTGAGTTTGGAGGGAGGCTGCCCGGAAAAGGCCCAGTTCAGCCACGCTGAACCCGGGACCTCGCCGGGCAGCCGACCCTACCCGCCAAGCACCGCTCCCGGGTAACGACGATGGCCCGCAAGTACCAGGCCAAGGTGGACACCCCGCACGGGAAACGGAACTGCTTCGAGGCCGTCACCGAGCGGCCGGGCAGGAAGCCACTGGTCGCCAGGTTCGGCGGCATACCGCTGCACCGGCAGAAGAAGGCGGTCATCGACGACCGCCCGGCAGTCCCGGCAACCACCCGCAAGGAACTGGTCACCCGGCTCCGCGCGGGCCGATGCGAATGGTGCCAGCGGCACGCGGCCGTGGAAGTCCACCAGGTCCGCAAGCTCACCGACCTCGCCCGGCCGGGACGACCGCAGCCCCCGTGGGCAGAACGCATGGCCAAGGCGCGCAGGAAGACGCTCATCGTCTGCACACCCTGCCACCAGGCCATCCACGCGGGCACCCTCACCGCCGCCACGGCATAGCCACTGGAGAGCCACGTGCGCGGAAACGTGCCCGCGTGGTTCGGACCGGGGGCCGGCGGAAAAGGGCCTGCCGCACGGCAGGCACCTCGCCGTCGGCCCACCGGTGTTGCTGCGGAGCTGGAGCAACACGCTGGTCAGCGTGCGGCAGGCCACGCAGCGCAATGCGGGCCGGAAGACGGCCGGGGTCGATGGTGAGGTCGCGCTGACCTCCCGCGCCAGGATGGATATGGCGGTGCGGGTGCACCGCGATGTTTCGTCGTGGCGGCCTCGTCCGGTCAGACGGGTGCATATACCCAAGGCGGGTAACCGTGCAAAATTGAGGCCGCTCGGCATTCCGGTGATCGCGGACAGATGTCATCAGGGCAGGGTACGCGCAGCGCTGGAACCCGAATGGGAGGCCCGGTTCGAGCCCCGCTCTTATGGGTTCAGGCCGGGCCGCGGCTGCCATGACGCTATCGGCGCGATCTACAACACTTGCAAGGGCTCCCAGGCCAAGCGGGTGTGGGCGCTGGACGCAGATCTGGCTGCGGCGTTCGACAGAATCGACCATTCCCGGCTCCTTGAGGCGCTCGGGTCGTTCCCCGCCAGGGATATGATCCGGGACTGGCTGAAAGCCGGGGTTTTCGAAGCCGGTAAGGGGTTCGCGCCGACTGAGGAGGGAACTCCCCAAGGCGGAGTGATCAGCCCTTTGCTCTTGAACGTCGCGTTGCACGGGCTGGAACAGGCCGCAGGAGTCCGCTATATCACTTCCGGCCGTCAGGCCGGGGAAACCAAGGCGGCCTCACCGATAGCGATCAGATATGCCGACGACGTGGTTGTGCTCTGCCACACCAGGCAGCAAGCCGAACAGGTCAAGGCAAAACTGGCCGAATGGCTGGCGCCCAGGGGGCTGGTCTTCAACGAAGACAAGACCCAGATCGTGCACCTGTCAACAGGGTTCGATTTCCTGGGGTTCAACGCGCGCAGATACGGCCAGCAACTGCTGATCAAGCCATCAAAGGCGGCCGTCCAGCGGATTCGGGAACGGCTCCGCACCGAGATGCGCGCAATGCGCGGATCCAACGCGGCGGCGGTCCTCGCCGTTTTCACCCCCATTATCCGGGGGTGGACAGCCTATTACCGGGGCGTGGTATCGTCCAGGACGTTTAAAGCCCTGGACAACTACATGTGGAAGCTCACCTATAAGTGGGCGAAACGCGGCCACGCCAACAAGCCGAAGCGGTGGGTCGTCTCCCGCTACTTCGGCAAGTTCAACAAGTTCAGGAACGATCACTGGGTGTTCGGCGACGCCGCCAGCGGCGCTCACCTGGTCAAGTTCTCCTGGACTCCCATCGTCCGGCACACCCTTGTCAAAGGTGGGGCGTCCCCCGACGACCCCGCTCTTGCCGAGTACTGGGCCGAACGGCGGCAGCGGATCAAACCCCCATTGGATGGATACACGCTGCGCCTGCTCACCAAGCAGGACGGCCGATGCCCCCTCTGCCGGAATGAGCTGTTGTCCGCCTGCCAGCCTCCCCAGTCGCCCCGTGAATGGGAACGCTGGTGGCTGCAGATCACCCGCAGGGCGATAGTCGCCGACTACCTCGTCCATCACGGGAGATCCGGCTCACCGGACGGTGACCGAACCCGCCTTGTGCACGCCTCCTGCAACCGCGAATCCCAAAGCCGCGCGAGCAGAAGCCCGGCACCTCAGTCCTGAGTTGTCCTCGTGGCTTGCTTGAGCTGCTTGCGGTGAAAGCCGCACGGGCAGTTCTGAGGGGGGACCGGCGGGGGAACCCGCCGGTCCTACCCGACTGATCACCGGAGCGTGCAACCGGTCCGCGATCGGCACCTTGGTGGACCGGGCGTCGCGGTTCACGATCTTGCTGCACCTGCCTGGCCGGCATACCGCCGAGGCGGTCCGCGACGCCCTCATCGCCACGATGTGCCAGATCCCGCCGGAGCTGCGCCGCTCGCTGACCTGGGACCAGGGCAAGGAGATGGCACTGCACCGCGAGATCACCGCCGCGCTGGGCATGCCGGTGTACTTCTGCGACAAGGCCAGCCCGTGGCAGCGGCCGTCCAACGAGAACACCAACGGGCTGCTCCGCCAGTACTTCCCCGAGGGCAGCGACCTGCGCATGCACGGCCCGGACGAGCTGGCCGCCGTGGCCGCCGAGCTGAACGCCCGGCCGCGCAAGACACTCGGCTGGGACACCCCCACCGCCCGGCTCGCCCTGTGAGACCACAATGGCACCTCCAGCACCTGGCGAGCGGGCCTGCGATGATGGTCCGCATGCCGGACATGTGACGCCGCACTCCCGAGCCGCCGCCTGCAGGGCTGCCGGACATCCAGTTCAAGCCCGGCATGGCGAACGAGCTGCTGCACGAGCTGGCGCCGCTGCTGGCCGAGGAAGGCATCGACGCCGATAACATCGACGTCACCGACCTGGACACACTCCAGCGGGCACTCAACCGCGCGGTCGAACGGCACAACATGGCCATGTTCACCCCCGTCGGCCAGGCCCGCGAACTAGCAGCCGTCACCATGAGGCTCACCGCCGAGGCCATCGCCGACGGCAGCACCCGGCTCGCTGCCTCGATCTTGGACCAGGCCCAGCCCGAGTCCCCGGACGGTTCGTCGGCCACCGTCTCCGCCTGCGTCGGGCTCGCGCTCAGCCTGCTCGACCAGTGGCTGAGCGGAAACGACACCAAAGCCCCGGCCGGCCTGGCAAAGCTGGCCCAGCTACCCGCCGGGCACTGGGCCGGTGAACGCGCCGCTACCGACATCCTCACCCTCGCGCGCAAGGGACGCGCCTTCGCTGCCCCCGACGCGCTGATCGCCCGGCAAGGCGGCCGTCACGTCCTGTACGGCAGTGCTCTCGTCCTCGCCGCCACGGGCGAAGGGCCGGCCCGGCTCGGGCCGGTGACTCTCCCGGCCGGGAAGCTGATCATGGACAGCGTCCCGGGAGAGCCAGTCGCATGGGCGACGGTGGATCCGGTACCCGGATCGGGGCGGGTCTGGGCCGCGCTGTCCAGGCTGCACCCCCAGACGGGCCTGGTGCCGATCCAGCTCGATGGCCTGCACGGCGACACCAGGCGCCCCTGGGACGATGGGACTTCATCAGCCTGGAAGACCCGCGCGAGGCGGACAGGCTGGATGCCGGTGCCGTGCTGGAATCCGAATGGAAGTGCTGGGTGCCGCCCCCCAGCTGGGACAACCCCGAATACCGTGACCAGCGGGCACCGTTCACCCTGGAATGGCCCGGCCTGGCCGCGCCGCAGGACACACCGCTGACCCCAGCCGAGCAGCAGCAGGCCCTCGACGTGACACTGCCGCAGATCAGGCAGGCAAACAGGGCGACACCGCACGCGCGCATCGGCCTGGTCACCGCCGCCCGGCCTGCCGACGTGCTGGCGGTGATCGGCTGGGGCGCTCTATACCCCGGCAGGGAGTCCCTGCCGCCCCTGACCGCAGTGCTGCGCTCATGGGAGGATCGGTTCGGCGCGCGGCTGATCGACGTGGGCTACGCCGACCTGCGGCCGTTTGTCGAGCGCCCGCCCCGCACCCTGCACGCCGCCGAGCGCATCGCCGCCGAACAGGCGCTGCGAACGAGCGAGGCCCTGTACCGCAACCTGGTCGCAACCTCGAACGACCTCATCTGGTCGATCGACGGCGAGCGGCGCTGGACTTACCTGAACCCGGGTGCCGCGCAGCGCATCTACGGTTTCGCGGTGGAGGAGCTGATCGGCCGGCCGCTGATCGAGCGCAGCGTGCAGGCGGTGCGCGAGCGCGACGCCGCGGTCTTCGGCCGCGTGATCGAAGGCGAGCAGGTGTTCGACTACGAAACGCGACACACGAGGCGCGACGGCAGCTACGTGGACCTGTCGTTCAACGCCACCGTGCTGCGCGACGAGAAGGGCGCCATCGTCGGCGCCACCGGCACGGCGCACGACGTGAGCGAGCAGAAGCGCGCCGCCGCGGCGCTGCACGAAAACGTCGAGAAGCTGCGCCTCGCGGTCGACGCCGCCGACCCCTACTACTGGGAATGGGACCTGGACCCGGACAAGCTGCCCTGGGGCCGCGATCCGGGAGGGCTGATCGGGCGTCCGCACGCGCGTTCCCACGTGGACCCGGATTTCCGCGCA
>OFGV01000069.1_pt1 | contig 16621 bp, 12 predicted proteins | sample 1521911 | NCBI WGS metagenome assembly OFGV01 (sample SAMEA2553413, study PRJEB24118) | soil metagenome
TCCCTGCGAGGCCGATAACGGGCGATGGGCGGGCGGGTCCTTCGCTCCGGGAGATGTCGACTCCCGTGAGTGGCGGGAAGTCGGGCAGCCGTGGACGGACATGAGCCGCCGGCTCACCGGCGAATCCACTCCAAGCTGGCGAGACGATCCGCCGAAACCGCCGAATCATCAGCGACCTGAACCAGACGCCCTCTTACGGCCGTAGACCTCCACATCGGTGGTATCCAGGTCGATCGTGACCGGCCCTCCGGTCAGCGCCGCTGCCCGCGCCGGCGGCAGGAGCGCCAGCATCCGGCCCGTGACTGCGGCCACGCCGGTTTCCACAGCCAGCCACGGCGCAGGGGTGACCCGGCGGGCCAGGCCGGCCGCACGGGTGCGGTCGCCGTCGCCGCGGCGCCGCAGCGCAGCAGGGCGGCTTCGGCTCCCGGCCCGGCCGGCCCGCCGGTTCCGCTGGCCGGCGGCGCCAGCGGGCAGGCGCGCGGCGGCAGGTGGGCGGCGGCCGTGGCGACGTACGCGCCGGCCATCGTCCCGGCCACCACCATGGTGATCCTGGGCTGGTGGGGACTGGCGCGCAACTCGTCCATGGGCAACGACGAGGTGGTGACCCGCTGGGCCGCACTGCTGGGGCTGCGGCAGCTTGCCCACCTGCTCAGCAACGTCGACGCGGTCCACGGGCTGTACTACCTGCTGATGCACTTCTGGATGGTGGTGGGCACCAGCCCGGCGGTCATGCGGATCCCCTCGGTGATCGCGATGACCGTCGCCGCGGTGCTGATGGTGATCATCGCCCGGCGGCTCACCGGATCGGCCTGGGCGGCCCTGTTCGCCGGCATGATCATGGTGCTGACACCGGCCATCAGCTTCTACGCCCAGACCGCGCGTTCCTACGCGATGGTGTTCGCGTGCGTCCTCGGCTCGACGCTGGCACTGATGAACGCGCTGGCGGCCGAGGCCGGCGGCGGATCAGGCCCGCGGCGCCGGTGGCTGATCTACGGCGCCCTGGTGACGCTCGGCGGCTACCTGAACGAGATGTCGCTGCTGGTGCTGGCGGCGCACGCGATCACGGTCCTGCTGGCCCGGCCGGGCCGGCGGGCCGCCGAGCGCTGGGCGGCCACGTCGGTCGTGGCCGGGGCGCTCGTCGTGCCGCTGCTGGTGGTCAGCCTGCTGGAGCATGCCGCTGTCGGCTGGATCATCCCTCCGCGGGTGGCGGACCTCCTGGTCCTCTACCACGACTATTTCGGCGCCAGCATCGTGCTGCCTGCCCTGGTAGCGGTTTGCGCGATCGCAGCCGTGCTGCCCCCGCTCAGCAGGAAGCGGCCGGGCGGGACCGCCGGGCAGCCAGCCGCGGAGCCCGGGCCCGCCTGGTGGCGCTCCGGCGGGGTCTCCGCCGCATCAGTGGGGCTTCCGTTGCTGGTGGTGCCGGCCTCCCTGCTGCTCAGCGAGTCGTACATCACGCATCCGCTGTACGTCGACCGCTACGTCCTGTACGGCGAGGCAGGAGCGGCCCTGCTGGCGGGTGCCGGGGTGTACCGGATCGGGCGGTGGCTGGCCAGCGTGGCCAGCCGGCGGGCGCTCATCTGGGGGCCGGGTGCTGTCCTGTGCGTGTGCGCGCTGGTGCTGCAACTCGGCGCGCAGCACAAAGTCCGGACACCGGGAAGCCGCAGGTACGACTACGGCGCGCCGTCGCACTACGTGGGAGCGCACGCCCGGCCAGGTGATGGCGTGCTCTTCTTCGGCGTGTTCTACCGCAAGGCCAGGCTGGGCTACCCGGCCGACTTCCGCCAGACCAGCGACTTCGCGCTGGCTGTGCCGCTGGTGCGGGCCGGGTCGTTCCGGGGCCACGACAAGCCGTTCGCGGTGACCCGCCAGGTCATGCTGGAGCGGCGGCGGATCTGGGTGCTCGGTGTGCATCCCTCGGCGCATCTGCCCTCGGCGCTGGACCGGGAAGAGAGCATGGTGCTGGAGCGCGACTTCATCCTGGTCACCAACCGGCGTTTCCACGGCGTAGACCTCACCCTGTGGGTCCGGCGCTGACCGGGGCAGCCCGGGGGCGAGACTGAAGCGTGACCCGCTGGGTGCTGCATGTCGACCTCGACCAGTTCATCGCCGCTGTCGAGGTGCTGCGCCGGCCGGAGTTGCGGGGGCGGCCGGTGATCGTCGGAGGTGATGGCGATCCGGCCAAACGCGGCGTGGTCAGCACGGCGTCGTACGAGGCGCGCGCCTTCGGGGTGCACTCGGGCCTGCCGTTGCGCACCGCCTACCGGCGCTGCCCTGACGCCGTGTTCCTGCCGGTGGACCGGGCAGCGTACGAGGCGGCCTCCGCGGCCGTGATGGCGGTACTGGCTGAATTCGACGCGATCATGGAGGTGTTCGGCTGGGACGAGGCGTTCCTCGCCGTGGACACCGACGATCCGCGGGCGCTTGCCCGGCAGATCTCCGGCCGCGTCACCGCCGCGACCAGCCTCACCTGCACGGTCGGCATCGGCGAGAACAAACTCCAGGCCAAGCTCGCCACCGGGTTCGGCAAGCCGGCCGGGATCTTCCAGCTCACCAGTGGCACGTGGTACCAGATCATGGGCGGCCGGCCCACCGATGCGCTGTGGGGTATCGGCGCCAAGACCGCCCGGCGGCTGGCCGCGCTGGGCATCAGCACCGTGGCCGATCTCGCCGCCGCCGACCCGCGGGCGCTGGCGGCGCACTTCGGCCCGGTGACCGGGCCGTGGCTGGTCCAGATCGCGCACGGGCTCGATCCCTCGCCGGTGGTGAGCACACCGTACGTGCCACGCTCCCGCGGCCGGGAGATCACCTTCCAGCAGGACATCCCCGACTGGGCCCTGGTGCGGCGCGAGGTCGCCCGCCTGGCCCGTCAGGTGGCCGGGGACGTCATCAGCGAGCAGCGGCCCGCGGTCAGGGTGGTGGTGAAGGTCCGCTACACACCATTTGTGACCCACACCCACGGCCACACGCTCGCCGCTGCCACCTCGGACGCGGCAGCGATCGAGCAGGCAGCCCTCACCGCCCTGGACGCGTTCACCGAGCGGCGCCCGGTACGACTGCTTGGCGTCCGCGCCGAGTTCACCCGCTGACCGCGCGGCTCACGGCCTGGGTGACGGCGTGCCCGCAGCGGGGGCAGCCGTGCCCTCGGCCAGGAGTTCTGCCAGGCCGCGGCGGATGCCCTTGGTGAGGACGTGGAGGTCGGGCGCGGCACTGTAGTCAGCGGTGATACCGAACGAGAAACGATCGAGGTAGGAGTAGATCGCGATCGAGATCCGCACGTTGTCACCGATCGGCACATAGGGGTAGGCCGCCACCATTCGCCGGCCGAGGATGAACAGCGGGAACTGGGGTCCTGGCACGTTGGTCGTCACCGTCTGCACCAGGGGCTGTGGAATCTGGAACGCGGCACGGGAGCCCAGCGCCAGCAGCGTTGGCGCGGCGAACCCCAGCATCTCGGTGAGCAGTTCGGCCCCCACTGCCTGATGCGTGCGCTTGAGGTCGTCCATCTGCTCGCGCAGCATCTCCAGCCGCCGCAACGGGTCGGGCTCTGCCACCGGCAGGTTGGCCAGCACCGCCGATACGCGGTTGGTGAGGACCCCTCGTTCGCCGGCGCTGCGGACCGAAATCGGGACGAGCGAGCGTACGACCACTCCGTCAGTCAGTTCGCCGCGCTCGGTCAGCAGGTCACGGAAGCCACGGGTGATCGCCGCGAGCAGCACGTCATTGACCGTTCCGCCCAGCGTGGCGCGGATCTGCTTCACCCGGCTGACCCTGGCCGTGGTCCAGATCCACTGGCGATGCGGCCCGATCGGGCCGTTCAGGGAACTGGCCGAGGGCACGGCGAGCCGCCGCGCGCTGCCGGTCAGGCCGCGGGTGAACCCCGCGAGGTCGGCGCGTGACTGGAGGCGCTGGAGCACGAATCCCGGGATTTCCCTCAGTAGCCGCAGCGGCCAGGTCACGGTGTCGCTGATGCCACCGGCCACCAGGCGTACCGCCGATGGCGCCGACTCTGGATCCCAGGACACCGGCGCCAGCCGGGCAGCATCGGGACCGTGATCGAACACCTCGGTCATCAGATCGGTGCCGCCGATGCCGTCCACCATGCAGTGGTGCACCTTCGAGATGATCGCCCAGCGGTCATCCTCGATTCCCTCCAGGAACCACGCTTCCCACAGCGGCCGGTCACGGTCGAGGCGCTGCGCGAAGATCTGCCCGGCCAGATGCCGCAGTTGCCGGGCTCCACCCGGCTTGGGCACCGCGGCGTGCCGGACGTGATAGCCGATCTCGAAATGCTCATCGTCGGCCCAGGCCGGACGGAAGACCTGCAGCGGCACGGTCCGCACCACCTGGCGGTAGCGCGGCACCAGCGGAAGCTTCGCCGCGTACAGGTCAACGAGATCCTGGTAGGCGGGCGCGGGCCCCTCGAACACCACCAGCGAGCCGAGATGCATCGGCACGTTCTTGTGCTCGACGAAGTAGAACCCAGCGTCGAGCGTGCTCATTCGTTCCATGGCCCGCCTCCCCCGGCAGCGTTCCGTGAATCCTTCCCGCCGTGATCACGGACCAGTTCATCCTTCACGACCTTGCCGCGAGCGTTCCCCGGCGAGACGCCGTAGCCAGCAAGCGCCGGGTACGCCAGCAGGCCGGTGAACATGGCGGGCACACCATCGAAGATGGTCGCCCGGTCCCGCTGGATGGCGGTGAGCACCGCGGCGGGATCGAAACGCGGGACGAGCGACATGGTGCAGCCGAATCGCACGCAGACGTTCAGGATGGGGGACATGCCGAAGATGTGGAACAGACGCAGGACGGTGATGACCACGTCGGCACCCCTGGCCGCGTCGTCGAGGATCGCCTCGAAGGTGAGGAGGAACCTGGCGCCGGAGTCCCGCAGCTGGAACGCGACCTCAGGGGCTTCGAGCATCACGTTCAGCGGCATGACGGCGCCACCAGCGTTGAGGATCCCGAAATAGGCGATCAGGAACTGCGGGATGTTGGGCAACTGGAGGCCCACCACGTCCCCGGGCCGCAGCCCGGCCCGTTCCAGGCCGGTGGCCAGCCGGTCAGACATGCCGTCCAGTTCGCCGTAGCCCATCTGGCCGCCCGCGTAGACAGCCACCGGCCTGCCGGGCGATGACCCGGCCGTCTCAGCCGGGATCACCGCGAGATTGAAATCCATTGCCTTGTTTCCCCTGAACGCAGGCATATGTGCGGAGCCAGGACGCCAGCCGTGTGGCCGTCCAGCAGGACGAGGCGAGCGGGCGGGCCGCCGCGGACTTACTGGCAGCTTGCGGTGTGCGGGGGCGCCTGCGGTACCGGCGTTATGCCTACGCTGCCGGGACGTTCGCCACATCGCCCCGCTCGTGCGCGTGGCCCCTGTAAGCTCCTGCGTCCCCGCTCGCCCGGCGGGCCTCCAGCGGCGGCTTGCGCTGCGCCACGTCCCGCCGAGTTGAGCCACTCGGCGATCACCTGGGCGGTCTGGGCTGGTACTTCCAGTTGCGGGACATGGCCCACGCCGGGGAATTCGGCCAGCGACCAGGCGGGGTTGGCGCGCGCAGCCGCCCGTGCGGCCGCGATGGGCACCAGCCGGTCGCCGGTCCCGTGTACCAGCAGGACCGGGCAGCGGACCGAGCGGGTCAGCCGCCGGTAAGCCCGGCCACCGGGGTAACCGACGGTCGAGATCACCGACCGGATGGCGGCGGAGAAGTCCTTGTCGACACCGGTGAAGGTGACCCGCTGGTTCGCCACCTCGATATGCCGGGCGATCACGTCCGCGGTGATCCGCGACGGGTCCACGCAGCACAGCCGCAGGATGCTGGCGACGAACTGCTCGGGTGAGGCCCGGCGGCGGCGGGCCAGCATCGCCCTGCCCAGCCCGGGAATGAGGGATAGCGCGAACATCATGGCGACCGAGGGGTCTGGCCGGGCAGGCACGAACGGCAGGGCCGGGTCGATCAGGATCAGGCCGGCCACGGTGCCAGCGGCCGCGTCGGCCTCCAGCAGCGAGATCATGCCGCCCATCGAGTTGCCCATGAGGATCACCGGGCCCGTGGGCACGGATTCGATGAACTGGTGCAGCAGCACCCTGTTCGCCACGACGTCCGTGCCACGCCCAGCCGACTGGGTGAGGCCGTGCCCGGCCAGATCCGGCGCCAGGACCCGGCAGGTACCGGTCAGCAGCGGCGCGACCGCAATCCAGTTCACCGCCGAACCACCAAGCCCGTGCACACAGACGATCACGGGGCCGTTGGCAGGGCCGCCGAAGTCGAGGTAATGGACGGGACCGCCGAGGTCGGTCCACCGGGAGACACCGCCGGGCTGCGCTCCGGGGCCGCCGGCGGACTCGGTGTCCTGGCCAGTGGTCATCTGACCCCAGGGTCAGGTAACCCGGCGTCAGGTGTCAACCTGCGGGGCAACGGCGACGGCAACGGCGACGGCCTCGACCTCGGCCAGCTGTCCAGTAACGCCCACGCCGTCAGGGCTCCGGCGGCAGAAGCAGCGTCTAGGGCGTTCGGCCGCAGGGGCGGCAAGCATGTGCGGTTCCGGGCCTGAGGTCCTGGGATCGGTGGCCTTTGGCCGCTCCCGCGGCGGAGGCCCGGAACCGATGCTGGGCCGTGAGCCTGAGCATCAAACCGCCCGCCCAGGAGGAACACGATGGCACGAACGGCTGGCACCGTGGGCCCAGGCGCGGGAGAGGCGGAAACGGCCGCACCGGTTCTCATGTGCCGCGGTCTCCGCAAGGCTTTCGGTGACCTCCTCGCGGTGGACGGGGTCAGCTTCGCCAGCCTGTACGGTATGCGGGGGCCCGGCGGCGCGACGGCGGGTCGAGGAGATCCTGGACACCATCGGCGCGGCGGCACGGGGCGTCCGGACGACAGCCGTGGGCAAGGCACTCTTCCCGGCGACGATGGGCTGGTTCGACCTCGGCGCCAGTTCGGAGATGGTCCTGTTCATCTTCGTGATGTCGATGATCGGGTCTGTTTCGCTCATCGAGGCTCGCCGTCTGGGCGTGGCGCGCCGGATGCTCGCCACGCCGACGTCCGCCACGTCAATAGTGCTCGGCCAGGGGATCGGCCGGTTCGCGGTGGCGATGCTTCAGGGCCTGGTGATCATGGTTGGCTCGGCCCTGGCGTTTGGGGTCCATTGGGGTGACCCACTGGCGGCGGGCGCCCCGCTCACCGTGATCGCCCTGGTCGGAGCCGGGGCCGGCCTGCTGCTGGGCTCGACGCTGCGCACCGAGCAGCAGGCGGTAGGCGTCGGCCTGCTGGCCTTCGCAGCCGTTCTCCTCTGCCTGGCGGCCTGGCGGCTGCGCCGGGTCGCCGCGCGGTGACCACCGGTGGTTGCCCCGCCGCGGCTGATGTCTGCCGGTACCGGCTCCCCGTTCGGCTCACCCGGGTCTCGGTCAGCGCCGATCGTCAGGTCTCCCACGCGGGTCCGGCACGTGGCTGGGCATGGCGACTGTTCCCCTCGGAGCCTCGGCCACCGGAGAGAACCTGTCCTCCGCGACCGCCGCACCCAGGTCGGTGAGCATGCGGTGGTAGGTGGCGGTAGGACGGCTGCCGGACAATCGCTGACCCAGTTCGGACGCCATGCAGGCGGCGGCGTTGCGGACGAGCGGATCGTTCTGCCGGGCGCCGTAGCGGCTGACAACGAGCATGACGGCAGCCTGCTGGACCCGCTGGGCTAGCTCTACCGCCGTGGCCTGATGCTGGGCAAGCGCGGCCCCCTCGTGGTGCAACGCGGAGTCGATCTCGCGGCCTGCGCCGTGCAGTTCGGCTGCGGCGGCCACCGCCAATTCTTCGAGGTGGGGCGTTGATGCTGGGCGGAGTTGCGCCAGCGGCAAGCCGGGACCCGGGCTCGCCAGGCGGGCCTTGGCCAGTGACGAGAAGAAGCCGAGGGTAAGGATCTCGTTCTCGCCCTCGAATACGGTCGGAGCCAGCAGGTCATATATGGAATCGGAGAACAGGTTGCCGGGGAGGAACGCCCGGCTTCCGTGGGTCTTCAGGAGCAGGTCGACGGTGGCTTCCTTGACCGCCTCGCTGCCGAATACCTTGGTCAGGACGCACTCGAGCTCGCCGCGGTAGTCCCGGTCGAGCAGTTGGGAAGCCCAGGCCGTGAGCGCGTCGCAGGCGACGATGCGGGCGGCGAGCCGCCCGAGACGCCGCTGCACCAGCTCGCGGCTCCCGATCACCGCGCCGAACGTTTCCCGGGTCTGCACCCACGGGATCAGGGTGCCGGCCATGAGCCGCAGGATTCCGGCCGAGAACGCGCAGACCAGCACCCGGCCGTGGTTAAGCCCGTGGTAGGCGGCCGAACGCCCATTGGCGTCGAGCACGTTGGCGGCGGGAACGGGGAACTGGTCGAAGATGAGTGCGCGATTGGTGATGTGGCGGGGGGCGCGCAGGTAATAGCTGACGGTCCGGAACCGATCATCCTCGGTGAGCGGCAGTTCCACGATGAGCATCGTGAGGCGGCCGTCGATCTGGCACAGCACCCCGGCTGTCCGCCCAGGCGCAACGTTGCTGATAAACAGCTTTTCCCCGGTCAGCAGGAGGCCGCCCCCACTGCGGGCTGCGGTGGTGCGGATGGCGCCCCAGTCCGACGCCGTGCCAGGCTCGGTAACGGCGAAGGCGCCGAGCCGCTCGCCGCGTGCCAGCGGAGGAAGCAGACGCTGTTTCTGCTCGTCGTCCCCGAACCTCCCGATCAGGTTGACCGGCCCCAGGGCAGCATGGGGAGAGGACAGCCCCGCCACCCACGGGTCGACTGCCGTCATCTTCGCCACATACGGGGCCCAGACACCGAACGAGGCGCCACTGCCGCCGTACTTGGCCCCGGCCCGCAGACCCCAGTAGCCAGCCCCGGCCAGATCGGCTACCACGCCTGGCGCCACCATGCCGTCGCTGTCGTAAACAGTGCCGGCGGCCGCATGTCTCCGGGTCACGGCCAGCGACCGCTCCATCGCATCTGCCGCCGCCGGCGAGGGCAGCAACTCCTCCGACTCGAACATTTCCAGCGGCGTGTCCGTCTCCGACATCGCCCGGTGAACTGGGCTCGCCACCAGTTGCCGCCGGTCGGCGCTCTTGCTCCCGTAACCGGCCATCATGCGCCCCCTTGCCGGCGGCTCCCGCTTGGCTATACCTATCGCCATACACCGCAGAACATTCGTCTGCCATGGCCGAAGGTCCCGGTCAGCCTCACCGAGGTGACCTACCTGGTTCTCGGTCGCGGCCTCGCCGCCGAGGGCTACCCGGCCGGGAACCACTCGCGTCTGGCTCGCCGTCCCCAGCACGACCAGTTCGCGATCGGACATGGCATCGGACCGGCCGGCCAGCGGCTCACGCACGCCGGCCGCGGCCACTCACGCTGCCAGAGCCGGCGGGTGATAGGAAGTTGGGGTGCTCGTCCTTCGCCGCTGCTCGCCCGTCGAGCTAGACACGCTCCTGGGCCTGGCAGTCCGGGAGGGCCCCTCTTACCCGGAGGTCGGTTCCACCGGAAGCGCCGTCCTGCCACCCGGATACCGCCATGACCGCCGTCACCGCCGGATTGGCGATTCGCAGGTCTTTGATCGCGCCGCTACCGCGCTACGCCACTGGGCCGCTCACGAGGGCGCCAGCGTCCACATCTTCCCGCACGGCCATCCTGTTTCCCTGGGTGCAACGATCCTCGCGGTCATCTCGCTTGGGCCCGCGCAGATGGTTGCGCCATGCCGGATCGTCCGCGTCATCGACGAGTTCGACCGGTTTGGCTTCGCTTGCGGCACGTTGCCGGGTCACCCAGAGCGTGGCGAAGAAGCTTTTGTCGTCGAGCGTCGCACCGACGGAACGTTCTTCAGCATCACCGCTTTTTCGAGGCCTGCCGATCCGCTGGCCCGGCTCGCCGGACCGATCGGCAGGGCCATCCAGCTAGCCATCACCCGCAGGTTCGTGAACGCGCTGGCACGCACGGTCAGTCCGGCGTGCAGCGGCGAGTCCTGAACACCATGGTTCAGGAGCGGTACTCCTGTGAAGGTGATCCTGCGGGACTCCTTTGCGCTCCTGAGTGCTGCTCACGCTCGACCGGGCGCTTCGCCCTGGGGGCTTCTCCGCCTGCGCCGCGTTCTTCCGGGCAACGAGGGCCGGCGGCGGCGAGGCGAGTTATGCCGTTCAGCCGACGCGCCCGGGGCCTGCTGGGAGCAGGCCACGGCGTCCTGCGAGCACTGGCTGGCCTGCCCCGGCGGAATCGGTGCCGTGCGCGTCGATCGCCTCGAGGCGCACCACGGGAAAGCACCGGCTCGTGCGGGAGAGATAGAGCCGTACGTGGGGGAAGGCCTGGGATACCGCCGCAAAGGCCCGCTCGCGCTCGTCGCCCTCGAGGACCACCGGGACGACCGGCTGACGGCTCCCGTGCCGCTCGATCTCGACCGGCCCGCCAGCACGCAGGTTCACGAACCAGGCGGGGACTCGGTCCCAGCCGCCGTTGGCGCCGCAGATGATCGGCGTCTTGTCGAGTTCCACGTAGGCGACGAGAACCTCTCGCACCTGGCCGCTGCGCCGCCCCCGGGTGCGCAGCAAGAGCACACTGTCCACCCCGAGGGCCTTGACCCCGAGGCTTATACCGAGATAGCGGTAGGCGACCACGTCGAGGTGGGTCCACCAGCGCGCCGTCATCTGGTCGAGCGAGGAGCGCCGCCGCCCCCGAGGTGCGAGCGGCCGGTAAAGCCGGACGTAGGCAGCGGCGAGATGGCGCCGGTAACCGGGACTTCCCTTCATGGGAACCTCCCCCCTCATGCCCCACCAGGGCACGGGGCCTACTTGACGGACACTCTCGGCGTCGCCTCGATCGAGGTCCGCCGGGCGAGTTCCCGGCCGAACGCTGCCGGGCCGAACACCCCCTCCTTTCCCTCAAGCTCTCGTGGTCCGAAGGCGGCCTGGGCGACGACGACCGCGCCCTTTGCCTCAAGCGCCTGGCGCATCGCGGGCAGCGTACCTTTCGGCGCGACGGCGAAGGTGCAGAACACCCCGACGGGCCTGCCCCCGAGCCGGGGCAGTCCGGCCAGCCAGGCCCGCATCGCCTTGGCCGGATGGACCCCTGTGACCACGAAGCCCTCGACCCAGCTCCCCACCACCACCACGTCCGCGGTCGCCAGCTCGGCCAGCCCCGCCTTGGTGATCGGCAGCACCCGGACCTGGTCTCCTCGTGCCGAGAAGCCACCCGCGATCGCCTCGGCGGCCCGCGCGGTCCTGCCGCCGCTGCTCTCGTAACAGACGAGCACGCGCCGTTGTCCGTTCGGCCGCGCATCGTCCACGCGAGCCGGCCGGGCCGGCCGGGAGTCGAGCACTGCGTCCGCGGCGCGCCGACCCTGGGCCATGGCCTCGACCACGGTGGCCGGCCCGATCAGCGCGTCACCGATGGCCCACAGACGCTCAGTGACCGGGAAGGCCGCGCTCCAGAGCCCGATCTCGCGCCCCAGGGCCAGCGTGCCGACCGGGTTGCGGTCAGCGAAGGCGGAGGCGGTGCGGCCGACGATGCCGCTCGCGCTCCAGCGCCGGTCGGCCACACCGGCGGCCTCCCGGCGCACGGGCGTGCCCGGAAGGGAGCCGGCGAATGCCGGGTCAGCCCGGTAGCCCATCGCCATGACGACGAGGCCGACACCGAGGACCTCGGGATCTCCGCTGGCAACCGTGGGACGCCGGCCGGCCCGCGCCTGGGTCGTGCGGGCAAGCTCGGCGCGGGTGACCCGCCCGGCCTCTCCGCGCAGCGCCGTCAGGGTGCGTGAGAAGCGGACCTCGACGCCCTCGCCGCGCGCCTCCTCGAGCTCGTCGGGACGGGTGAGGGCGAAACGTTCGTCAAGCCAGTCGACGCAGGTGGCCGCGAGCCCGAGCCGCCGCGCCGTCCGGGCCACGTCCATCGCGGTGTTGCCGGCGCCGAGCACGAGCACCCTGGGGGGCCGGCCCGCCAGTTCGGTGTCCTCGCCCGCCAGTCCGAGGGTGGCGCAAAAGCCGTCCGGATCGCCTCCCACCGCAAGGGCCGCCTTCGCGCCTTGCAGGAAGGTCGTGGCGTCAGTGACGCCCCCGAGGTCGGCGCCGGGCACCGAGAGACGCAGCGGCACGGACGCGCCGTGGGCCATGATGACGGCGTCGTGGGCGCCAAGGAGCCGGTCGAGGTCCTCGGGGTGGATCTCGGTGCCGCAGCGCAGGTCAACACCGGCCGCGGTGAGCTGTTGCCATGGCCGGGCGGCAACTGCCTCAGGGAGGGTGAAGTCGGGGATCCCCCAGTTGCACAGGCCTCCCGGGGTGGTGTCCTTCTCGTAGACGGTGACCGAGGCACCTGCCTCGATGAGTTCCCAGGCCGCGCCTGCCGCAGCGGGACCGGAGCCGATGATCCCCACCGACAGCTCGCCGGTCACCGAAGCGGGAGCGGGAGCGGGGGGCGGCACCGGGAGTGTGTCGGCGACGAAGCGCTCGAGACGGCCGATGGCGACCGGGGCGCCGCCGGCGAGGGACCAGCTGCATGCCCCCTCGCACTGGGCTGCCTGGTTGCACACCCGGGAGCAGATGTCGGGCAGTACCGAGGTACGCCGCAGGATCCCGTGTGCGCCCTCCAGGTCCCGGTTGCGGACTGCGGCGATGAAGCCGGGAATGTCGTTGTGCGCCGGGCAGCCCCGCACGCAGGTCGGGTCGGGGCATTCCAGGCACCGGGCGGCCTCGGCGAGCGCCTCTGGCCAGCCGGCAAAGCCGGAGCGGATCTCGCTGACATCACCGGGCAGGTGCGCCGGGTGGGCCGGCGCGGGATCGGTCCGGGGGGCGACGAGCAGCGGCCCCTCGATGACGATGGCGGAGAACGGGCAGGTGCGCTCGCACTGGCGGCACCCGACGCAGAGGTCGCCGTCGGCGTGCGCCACCCAGCGCTCCGTGTCCATCGACAGTGCCCCTGTCGGGCAACGGATGACACACTCCTGGCACCCCGCGCAGCGATCGGTGAGGACTCGCGCGTAGGGCCGGCCGCTACCGGCGGGAACCTCGCTTGTCGCTGTCAGGGTCATGTTGACTCCTCTGTGCCAAGTCGGACCGGGCCTGCCGGTGCCGTGAAGATCGCCATCGCCGGTCAGTCGGCTGCTTGCATCACCACGTAGAGCACCGCCGCGGCCACTCCGCAGACGGATACCAGCCCGAGGGTGGTGACCCGCGCGGCGAGGGTGCTGCGGCTCAGCGGCACCAGCTCGCGGCTGGCGATCCGCCACGTCGCCCACAGCGCGCCAAGTGTGCCAAGGGCCATCACCGCCACCTGGACGGCGATGATGTGCGGGTCAGTGAGGATCCGGGTGTTGTAGAGCGGCGAGTGGACGCCGGAGAGGCTGAGCATGTGCCCGACGGCGGGCACGACCCGCGGTGAGTACTGGAAGAATTTCGGCAGCTGGCGGGCGAAGTAGTCCGCCCCGAAGAGGGGGGTGAGCCCATACGTGATGGGGAGGAAGAAGGCGCGGAACCGGGAGCTCTTGTCGGCGAAGCCGCCCGGGCGGGCGAACTCGACGTCGCGCCGGGCAAGGAGGGCTCCGATGCCCCAGGCCGCCCCGGCGGTGGCGAGTGCCAGGAGGCCGATGGTCCCCAGGTAGCCGACGGGGTCCGGGTAGTGGGGGAAGTGCAGCTGGCTGTTCAGCCAGTCATCGAGGCTGGCGAAGGCGCTGGTGGCGTTGATCTGCTGGTAGAGGACGAGTCCCCACAGCAGCGCGATCGCCCACGCCACATCGGCACGCCGGCGCCGGGGGGCGACGACGGACGTGAGCGGCTTTTGCAGGAACAGCCCGACGTTGCCCTCCGGGCAGGACTTGTAGCACTCGCTGCACAGCCCGCAGTACAGGTTCGAGTCCGCGCTTCCCGGCCACGTGTACCAGGGGCACCCATAGCCTTCCGCGCCGCCGCGCATGCAGTCCTTCGTCTTGCAGCTGAGGCAGATCTCGCGGTCACGGGTGCGGAACCCGGCCACCGAGCCGATCGAGCCGACGCTGCCGATGAGTGAGGTGAGCGGGCAGATATAGCGGCAGAAGGTGCGCCGCTCGAAGACCAGGAAGAAGATGAGCGCCGAGGCGACGATACCGATGACCATGAAGCTTGTCGCGGCCGGGTTGCCCGGCCCGGCGATGTTGAAGTACTCCTCGATCCAGGTGAGGAGGAGGAAGGTGACGACCGGGAGCACGAAGCCGAGGCGCGCGAGGGGTTCGGGGAACTTGCGGCCCAGGCCCAGGGTCTTCTGCGTGCGCCGCCAGAACGTCCGGCGCTGCACCCACTCGGCGAAGCCGCCGAACGGGCACATCGCGCACCACGCCCGGCCCACCACGACCATCATCACGAACACGAGGCAGAACCAGACGTACCAGGTGATCGCCGTGCCGAAGTTGAGGCCCGGGATCGCCGTGCCGAGCAGCCCGACAAAGATCACCGTCCAGAAGATGATCTGGTTCGGCAGGATCAGAAGGAACTGGAACTTCCGGTTGCGCACCAGCCGGGCGATGCGGGGATTACGGAGAAGGTCGAGTCCCGGCGAAGGGTCCGAGGGGCCGAAACGCTCGGCGAGACCGGCACTCTCCGGCGGGCGCAGCCGCACCGCGACGGGCACCGGATCGGCGAGGCGAGCTGCTCGGTCATGCACATCGAGCGTCATGCGGGCCTCCGTACTTGAGTGTAGTTGTTGACTACACGTACGACCGTGGAACTACACGTGTGACCGTGGAACTACCTATTCATCAACGTAGTACTACTGGACCTGATGTCAAGCCCCTCGCTACACTTAATATGTGAACCTGACACTCTCGAAGCGGGGCGACTACGTCGTGCGCTCGGCGATCTGCCTCGCCTGTGCCTATGGGTCGGGTACGCCGAAGAAGCGGCACCAAGTCTCCGGCGAGATGGGGATCCCCCGGACCTTCGTCTCCCAGATCCTCGGCGACCTCGTCCGCGCCGGTCTGGCCGTCTCCTCATTCGGCAAGGACGGCGGCTACCGCCTCGCCCGCCCGCCCGCCGAGGTCAGCCTCCTCGAGGTAGTCGAGGCCGGCGAAGGCCCGCTCGCCCCCGAGACGTGTGTCCTCGGGGACGGGCCGTGCCGCTGGGAAGCGGTCTGTCCTCTCCATGAGAGCTGGGGCGCGGCCAGCTCCGCTCTCCGGGAGGAGCTAGCCGCAACGAGCCTCGCCGACGTCGCCGAGCGGTCCCGGGCGATCGAGGCCGGGACCTACCCCGTCCCCGCCGACGCCCACCGCCGGGCGGCACTCACGGTGTCCGTGGCCGACTCGGTCCAAGTCGAACTCGCTGCCCCGGAAGTGGCGGCGAGGCTGCGAGGGGGCGGGTCGTGGCTCGCTTCTCACGTCGAGGCAGCCTCGGCCGACGGTGAGGCTACCCGCGTGCGCGTCGGGCCAGGGGGGCCAGCCTGGCTAGGAAAGATAGTCGCGGTGCACCTCGGTGAGCCGGAGGGGACCGACGAGGCGCTCGTCATCCCCCTCACCTGGGAAGCAACCGGGCCAACCGGGCTGTTCCCACGCCTCGCAGCCGAGCTGCGCCTTTCCGCACTTGACCCCGAACGGGCCGAGATGGTCCTCTCGGGCCGCTACCGGCCCCCGCTTGGCCGCGCCGGACAGGTCCTCGACGAGACACTGCTCACCCACGTCGCCAGCGCCACAGTGCGCTCGTTCCTTCGCCGGCTCGCCCGGGCCCTCGAGGAGGTGCCTGCGGCGCCCCAGTCCACCTTGCCGGCCGCGCACGCCGGATCAGCGCGGGCCGGGCCGGCGGCTTTCGATGGCACAGTCGTCGGTGAGAAGTGATCCTCGGACGCCTGCCCCCTCGCTCCCCCTCGCAGTGCTTAGCGGCGCCGCGGTGCTAACTGCCCTGATCCGGCTTCTGCCTGCAAGGCTGCGGATGCACCGCCTGGTCACGCCCGGCACGGTCCTGCGGTGGCACTGGCGCCTGGTCACCCGGGGACTTACCCGGGCCCGGCGGCGAGATCACGCCGCAGGCCCTGGCCTGCCTTCACGTCCGTGAGAGATTTCCTCTGTTGTAGCGGTAAGCGCGATCTCAGACCGCGCGTGGGGCGCTCCGCCTGTGGGTTTCCAGTGGGGGCTCCCGCCGGAGCGCGGACTTGCGGGGTTTTTGTGGGCCTCACGGAAGGCCGGGCGGCTGCCACGACGGCCGCTGCGCTGGGCGGCGTGGGCCGGTCGTCAGCTGCTCACATGAGGCAGTCGCAGCGACACCGGCCTCCTCCACCCAGACGCAAACCGCGCTCTCGCCCCTTGCCCGGTCCCTGCGACCCGCCCGCGCCGCAGGCCGCCGGCCCGGATGCGCCGTTGCGCCACACGCAGCGGCCGGCTGAGCCGAGTGGCGGTGCCGGCTCACGCACGCAGATCCTGCGGTTCTGTGGGCAGCGGGACCAGTTCGGGGTACTGCCGGCGGGCTCTGCTCGCCGGGCTGCTGATCGGCCATAGCTGCTGTCAGCTGGCCGCGAGCTTGCTGCGCGGCCGGGACGGCAGCGCGACGGACACGGCTGCTGCCCCCCGCAGCCCGAGCGCGGGCCGCAGCACCGCGGCTTGCCCCTACTGCCCCTGCGCGCCGGCGGACACCACCCTCCCCCGGGGATCGCCCCCCCTCGCCCGCACGGCCGCCGG
>OFGV01000070.1_pt1 | contig 16561 bp, 14 predicted proteins | sample 1521911 | NCBI WGS metagenome assembly OFGV01 (sample SAMEA2553413, study PRJEB24118) | soil metagenome
AAGAACGTGTTGGGCTGCGGAGCGAATCGGCGGGAGGCGCGCGCGGAAAGCGACCTAGTCCGTCTCGCCCAGCGCCTTGTCCAGGTTGACCGCGGCGGCGATCAGCCCGAGGTGGGTGAACGCCTGGGGGAAGTTGCCCAGCGCCTCGCCGCGGCGTCCGATCTCCTCCGCATAGAGACCGAGGGAGTTCGCGTAGCCCAGCATGCGCTCGAAGAGGATCCGCGCCTCCTCGACCTCAGGCGGTCTGAGGTGGACCTGGTTGAATGTGCACGGACCGTCCGTGCCCTCCAAGACGAAGGAGGCGGATTCGCCCTCCTTGAGCCGGAAGTCGGCCCTCACGCCGGCTCCGGCCTTCTGAAGGGGCACGAGGCCCGCGAGGGTCAGGGTCAAGTTGGGGGCGAGGAACTGGGCGCCCGCCTCGTCCAGCTTCGTCTCATGGCTCCGGCGGGCGTAGTCGAAGGCGGGGAGGCACTCGAGCTCGAACGGAATCGTGCCCCGGACCGCCTCGACCTGGCGGATGATCCGGTGCCGCTGGACCTCGCCCTTCCCCTGGGCGATGGGCATGTAGTCCGTGACCTCCCCGACGCCCTCCCGCGTCAGGAAGCGCGTGATGAGGACGTTCGTGTCCGGGAGGTAGAACTGGTTCCGCGTCGCGTAGCTCTGCGTGCTAATCCGGAAGTGGCCGCCCTTCGAGCTGTCGAGGATGGCACCGAAGAGGCTCGCGGAGTCGAAGTAGGGATAGCAGTACCAGTCGATGGACCCGTCCACGCCCACGAGGGCGACCGTGTGGAGGTTCCCGATGATTCCGTAGTCTCGAAGTCGCTTGTAGGAATCCGCAGGGCGACCTCGTTTCGTCGTGTCTCGCGGCAAGCCGCTCAGCCCTCCGCTGCCCGGGCTGCCCGACCCCGCACCCTGGGAACCGCGAGGGAGGTCCCCGCCCCGTCCCGACCCTGCATCGGGGTTCGAGTCACATGCACCATCATGAACTTTTGTCGCCATTCTCCGGGGGCCACGGATCGTCAGGCCTTCGCGATGATCTTGATCACGTCGCCGTCCTTGACCGGATGATCCCGACCGACGACCATCTTGCTTCTTCCATCGATGGCTCGGATGAAGTGCTTCCCCAGGTCCGTGTGGACTTTGAAGGCAACATCCATGGCGGTGGACCCGCGCGGCACGAGGAACGCGTCCGGCAGCACGTTCCCCTTCTTGTCCGTCCAGTGGACCTCGTCCTCCACGGGGAAGACGACGATCAGATCGAGGAGCTTGAACACGGCCTCTTCCACGCACGCCTGCACGCCGGTCGTCCCGCGGGCCTCCAGGAAGGACCGAATCTTGTCGAGCCCCTTCGCCTGGGGCGCGGAGAGCTTGGAGGGGTCCGGGACGGCGAACGACGACGCGCCCGGCTCGTAGGTCACCAGACGGGCCTGCGCGGCCCGCCGCAGGGCGAGCTCGAACTCCGCGGACGTGGGCACGGTGCGGTACCCCTCCGCCCCCGCGAGGGCGTCGAGGCGGTCCTCCGTCGCCAGGTCCGCCTTGTTCGCCGCCAGGATCATGGGCTTCCCGATCTTCCGGAGGGTGCGGGCCAGGCGGAGCATGGCGGCGGACGTCCACTTGGCCCTCTTCGGGTCGCGGGGCGTTTCCCGCAGGGCCGAGGGGCTCTGCGCCTCTCGTGGGCCGCGGCCCTCGGCGCGGGCGACGGTGCGCAGGCTGGCCGAGGCGGGGGTACAGGTCGTCATGATCACCGGAGATCACCCTGCCACCGCGGTGGCCGTCGCGCGGAAGCTGGGCATCGCACACGCGGGGCGGGTCCTCACCGGGACGGAGATGAGCAAGCTTCCTGAGGCCAGGCGCTCCCAGCTGATCTGCGCGAGCACGGTGTTCGCCCGGGTCTCCCCGGAACAGAAGGTGCAGATCGTCCAGGCGCTGCAGCGGGCCGGGCACGTGGTCGCGATGGCCGGCGACGGGGTGAACGACGCCGCGGCCATCCGCCGCGCCGACGTCGGGATCGGGGTGACCAGCCGGGGCTCGACCTCTGCCCGGAGTGCGGCCGACCTGATCCTGACCCAACCTGACACCCTGCCCATCCTGGACGCGCTGGTGGAAGGCAGGGCGCTGTGGTCCCGGGTCCGCGACGCTGTCTCGATCCTGGTCGGCGGTAACGCCGGGGAGGTGGCCTTCACCCTGCTGGGGACCGCGGTGACCGGGCGGGCGCCGCTGACCACCCGGCAACTGCTGCTGGTCAACACCCTCACCGACATGCTGCCCGCACTGGCGGTCGCGCTCTCGCCGGCCCGCGTCAGCCAGAACGGGGAGAACCCGCTCATCACCGCGGGACCGGTGGGCCCGTTCCTCGCCCCCGAACTGGCCCGGGCGCTGGCCGTCCGGGGCGGCGCGACCGCCCTCGGCGCGACCGTGGCCTGGCAGATGGGGCGGCTGACCGGGCGGCGCCAGCGGGCGGGCACGATGGGCCTGGCCACCCTGGTCCTCACCCAGCTCGGCCAGACGCTGCTGACCAGCGGGCGCAGCCCGCTGACCATCGGCACCAGCGCGCTGTCCGCCGCCGCTCTCGCCGCCATCGTGGAGACGCCCGGTGTGAGCCAGTTCTTCGGGTGCACCCCGCTTGGCCCGGTCGCGTGGACGATCGTCACCGGCTCCGCGGCCGGTGCCACCCTCACCGCCGCCATCGCACCCCGCCTGCTATGGCCGGATTAGCCTGTCACTCCCGATTCCGGCCCGGCCATGGATGATGCTCCCCGCCGCACCCCCCGCGGCGGCGTGATCAGCCGGGCCGCCGCAGTGATCGCCGCCGGGGCGCTGGTCATGGCCCGACGTCACGAGGGCATGCCCGCCCGCGCCCTCACCAGCACCTGTTCCACGTCACCGGCGCCGTGGTCGAGCTGGTAGTCGAGGTTGACCGCGGCGTTGATCAGGGCCAGGTGGCTGAACGCCTGCGGGAAGTTCCCGAGCTGCTCCCCGGTCAGCCCGATCTCCTCGGAGTACAGGCCAAGGTGATTGGCGTAGGTGTGCATCTTCTGGAAGGTCAGCTCGGCCTCGTCGAGCCTGCCGGACCGGGCCAGCGCGTCCACGTAGAAGAACGTGCACAGCGAGAACGTGCCTTCCTGGCCCTGCAGGCCATCGGGTGAGGCGGCGGGGTTGTACCGGTAGACGAGGCTGTCGGAGACCAGTTCATGGTCCATGGAGTCGAGCGTCTGGAGCCACATGGGGTCCATCGGTGACACGAATCCCATCAGCGGCATCAGCAGCAGCGAGGAGTCGAGCACGTCGGTCTCGTAGTGCTGGATGAACGCGTGCCGCCTGGGGTTCCAGCCACGTTTCATGATCTGCTGGTAGAGCCGGTCACGCTCGGACCGCCAGCGGGTGACGTCAGCCGGGCGGCCGCGGTGCTCGGCGAGCCGGATCGCACGGTCGAGGGCCACCCAGCACTGGAACCGCCCGTAGGTGAAGTCCTTGCGGCCGCCGCGCGTCTCCCAGATGCCTTCCTCTGGCTGGTCCCAGTGCTCGCAGAGCCAGTCCATCATGCCGGCCAGCGCGGTCCAGCCCTGGTGCGCCATCTGCAGGCCCTGGGCGTCGGCGTGGGACATGGCGTCCAGCACTTCGCCGTAGATGTCGAGCTGCAGCTGGTCGGAGGCGCCGTTCCCGATCCGGACCGGGCGTGAGCCGCGCCAGCCCTCGAAGTGATCCAGCGTCTCCTCGGACAGGTCGGAGGACCCGTCCACCCGGTACATGATCTTCAGCGGCCCGGCGCCGTCGCCGGCCTGCTCGACCAGCCGGTCCTTGACCCAGTGCCCGAACGCCGCCGCCTCCTCCACATACCCGAGCCCGAGCAGGGAGTACACGGAGAAGGACGCGTCCCTGATCCAGGTGTAGCGGTAGTCCCAGTTGCGCTCGCCGCCGGTCTGCTCGGGCAGGCCGGCGGTGGGCGCGGCCACCAGGGCGCCGGTGGGCGCATAGGTCATCAGCTTGAGGGTCATGGCCGAGCGGGTGACCATCTCGCGCCAGCGGCCGGCGTAGGTGGAACGGCGCAGCCAGTCCCGCCAGTACCGCACGGTGTCCTCGGTCAGGTGCTCGATCTCGGCGGGCGGCACCCGCGACGGCCGGCCGCCCATCGACTCAAGCACCATCCCGGCGGTCTCGCCCTCGTGCAGGGTGCGGCTCAGCCGCACATCCTCCCCCACCCGCTCCGCCAGGATTCCCTGCTCCCCCAGCGGGACTGTCCGCTCGCCGACCGGGTGGAGGGTCAGGTGCATGCCGCCGGCGTCGAACACCACCCCGTCGTCGGAGATTTCCATCTTGTGTGACCGCCGGCCGTAGTCGAACCGCGGCTTGATGTCGACAACGAACCGCATCGTGCCCCGCACCACCCGCAGCATCCTGACCAGCCGGTGCCGGTCGGTGACGGAGGCCCCGGCGACGGGCATGAAGTCGGTGACCTCCCCCACCCCGTCCGGGGTCATGAAGCGCGTGATCAGGACCGCGGTGTCCGGGAAGTAGAGCTGCCTGGTCACGTAATCGCCCGTGTCGGGTGCCACCCGGAAGTAGCCGCCCTTGCCGGCGTCCAGCAGCGAGGCGAAGATGCTGGGCGAGTCGAACCGGGGGCAGCAGAACCAGTCGATCGTCCCGTCCGTGCTCACCAGCGCCGCCGTCTGCAGGTCACCTATCAGCCCGTGGTCACTGATGTTGGGGTACCGCTCCATGATCATCTCCTCGTACCGGGGTCGTCAGCTGCTGGGTCAGGGCGACGCGGACGGGCAGGCTGTGCTCAGCGCGGCCAGCAGGCTGCTGGCCGCCGTGGTGACTGAGCCGAGTGCGGTCACCACCGCCGCCACCGTGCTGGGGCTGGGGTTGGTGCCAAGGTCCGCTACCGCGGCCTGGACCTTGCCGAGTGCGGTCGTCAGGGCAGTGGTCTGGGCCTGCCATTGGCCGTGTGCGTCAGCAGCGAGACTGGTCAGCTTCGCCTTGGCGTCCGCCAGGTCGGCCTTGATCTCGTTCGCTGTGCCCGCCCCGACACTGACGTGGGTGAGCTTGGTCAGCGAGGCGCGCAGTGCGGCCGCGTCCTGGCACAGCACCGGGGTCGTGCCCGGCGCGGCCGACGGCGGGGCGGCGGAGGTAGCCCCGCCGGATGGGGTGCCGCCACCGGATGGGCTGCTGCCACCCGATCCGCAGCCGGCCGCGAGCAGCGTAACCCCGGAGGCGGCGGCGATCGCGGCGATCGTCCGCCAGCCGGGCCCGGCCACCAGGAGTCTTCCCATGTTCTGACAGACTCCCGCCGCCCGGCGGTGCGGTCGTCACCCGCTGTGGGCTATCTCAGCCGTTCCAGCAGATGCTCACCGGCCCGGATCGCGTTCGCCATGGTGGTCAGCGCCGGGTTCACCGCGCCGATGCTGGAATGGCTTACCGTCCGCGTCGTCCCAGACCGGGCGAAATGTACTTTCCGTCCACAAATACCGGGCCTGGATCCCAGTTCGCCATTGCCCTGGGCAGGTAATCGCCGCGTTCCAGCAGCAGGATCCCGTTTCCCCGACGGGGCAATGGTTTGGGCCAGTGTGCCGCCGCCCGCGCCGGTGCCGATGATGATCACGTCGTAAGGTTCGGTCACCCCACCACCATGGCTGGCCGCCCCGGCCACGGCACCGGCAGGGCGGGTGAGCGGCCCGGCCGGCCGGTTCACCGGGGATCACCCGGTGAGGATGATGCCCGGCAACGGGGCCCCGGGAACAGTGCTGTCCATCCGCCACATGTGGAGGAAGGGTGTCATGGCACAGCGGGAGACGAACGCGGCCGCATTCCAGGTCCAGGGAGGGATGCTGATCACCGGGGCGGTGCTGGCCGGGGTCGGCAGCCTGCTCGGCCTGGCGGGACTGGCCATCAGCGGCGCGGCGCTGGCCAGCGCTACCCGGCGGTGGGTCAACGCGCAGGAAACGCCGCCCAGCGAACTGGCGAAGCAGCAGTGGGCCAAGGCCAGGGCCGCGACGGTGGCGGGAGCCCACGCCTGGCGGAATGGCGTCGCCCAGCCCGCCGCACGCTCCTAGCGGTGCACGCCGCCGGTAAGCCCAGGCCGGTGACAGACGGCTGCCGATGACACTGGATCTCGCGCGCTGGCAATTCGCGCTGACGTCCATCAACCGTGCTGTCGATCTTCACCGAGCTGTACCCGCACGTCATGATCTCGGCCACCGATCCCGCGTACAGCCTGACGATCGGCGACAGCGCGTCGGGGTCGTACTCCCTCACCGTGATGACGGTCGTGGTGGCCATCTTCCTGCCGGTGGCGCTGGCCTGCACGGCCTGGACCTACTACGTGTTCCGCAAGCGCCTGAGCGCCCGCGACTTCGAGCCACCCGGCCCGCCCGGATGAGCGCGGCGCCTGCGGGTAGGCGGCTGCGGGCACGGGTAGGGGTCGCCCTGGCCGGGCGATGCCACCCGCCGCCGGCCGCGATCGGATGGTGACCGGGCAGGCAGGAGGAGCTCCCATGGCGGGCAACCGTGTCGACGCACTGGTGATCTTCGGGGCGACCGGCGATCTGGCCAAGCTGGAGACCTTCCCGGCGCTGGTGGGGCTGGTCGGCCGTGGCGTCCTGGACGTCCCGGTGATCGGGGTGGCCAAAAGCGGCTGGGGGCTGGAGCAGTTCCGCAGCTACGCGGCCGCCTCACTGAAGCTCAACGGGATGGACCCGGCCAGCCCGGCCGCGACCAGGATGCTGGGCCTGCTGCGCTATGCCGACGGTGACCTCGGCGACGACGCGACCTACCAGGCCATGTCGGACCAGGTGGGCGACGGCAAGCGGGTGCTGTTCTACCTGGAGGTGCCGCCACCGCTGTTCGGCCGTATCGCCCAGGGCATCGCCACGGCCGGGCGCGCCGCCGGGGCCCGGGTCATGGTGGAGAAGCCGTTCGGCTCCGACCTCGACAGCGCCCGCAAGCTCAACGCCACCATGCACCAGCATTTCGCCGAGGACGACATCTGCCGGGTCGACCACTGGCTCGGCCTGGACCCGGTGGAGAACGTGCTGTTCGCCCGGTTCACCAACGCGGTGATCGAGCCACTGCTCAACCGGACCTATGTGGAGAGCATCCAGATCACCATGGCGGAGGCTTTCGACGTGTCGGACCGGGGCCGGTTCTACGACCGGACCGGCGCCATCCGGGACGTGCTCCAGAACCACATGCTCCAGGTGCTGGCCACCGTGATGGCCGACCCGCCGGTCGGGCAGGGGCTGGCCACCTGGCGTGACTCCAAGTCGCGGTTCGTCTCCTCGCTCACGCCGATCTCGGCCGCGCACACGGTGCGCGGCCAGTACGACGGCTATCACAACGTTGACGGCGTCGACCGGGGCTCCACCGTCGAGACCTTCGTGGCGGTCAGGCTGGTCTCCGACTCGTGGCGGTGGGCGGACGTGCCGATCGTGATCCGGGCCGGCAAGTGCATGCCGGTCACCGCCACCGAGGTGACCGTCCGGTTCCGCAAGCCCCCGCGCGACATCTTCGGGCTCGCGCCGCTGCCGCCCGACAACGAACTGCGGTTCCGGGTCTGGCCGGAGACCGCGGTCACGCTCAGCCTGGCGGGCAAGAAGCCCGGCTCCGGCTGGGAACCCGAGATGGAGGAACTGGCCTTCGCCGAGCGCCCCGGCTCCGACATGCGCCCCTACGACCGGCTGATCGGCGCCGCCCTGGACGGGGACCGCTGGCTGTTCGCCGAGCAGGACACGGTCGAGGCCGCCTGGCGGATCGTGGACCCCGTCCTGGGTGACGTGGTGCCCGTCCACCCGTACGCCAAAGGCAGCTGGGGCCCGAAGGAGGCTGACCGGCTGCTGCCCAGCCGGGATGCCTGGCACGACCCCGCGGCCCCGGCGGGCTGACCATCAGGCCCACGGGACAGAACGGGGGATCGGGGCGACTCATGCACGATCAGTCCGGCCCGCCGCACGGCCGGCCGAGCCCGGCCGGCAACCAGCCCGGCCCGCCCCGGGTGGTGATCGTCGGCGGGGGCTTCGCCGGCCTGTTCGCCATCCGGGCGCTGCGGCGCGCGCCTGTCCAGGTGACCCTCGTCGGCCGCGCCCAGCACCACTTGTTCCAGCCGCTGCTGTACCAGTGCGCGACCGGCATCCTGTCCGAGGGAAAGATCGCCACTCCGCTGCGCGACCTGCTCCGGCACCACCGCAACGTCGACTGCGAACTGGCGGAGGTGACCGGTATCGATGCCGGGCGCCGCCGCGTGCTGGCCACCCGGCCGCTCGGCGGCCAGGCCGAGTACCGCTATGACTTCCTGATCGTGGCCGCCGGCGTGGAGCAGTCCTACTTCGGGCACGACGAGTTCGCCGCCTTCGCGCCCGGCATGAAGACGCTGGCTGACGCGCCGACCATCCGGCGCCGCGTGTTCGGGGCGTTCGAGATGGCCGAGTCGGCCGGCCACGCCGCGCAGCGGGCCCGCTGGCTCACGTTCGCGCTGGTCGGTGCCGGGCCGACCGGGGTGGAGCTGGCCGGGCAGATCCGCGAACTGGCGACCAGGACGCTGCGCGCCGAGTTCCGCCATATCGAGCCGGGGGAGGCACGGGTCCTGCTGTTCGATGGCGGCGATGCGCCGCTGGCATCGTTTGGCCCCGTTCTTTCTGCGAAGGTGGCCCGTGACCTGCGGAAGCTGGGGGTCGGGCAGCACATGGGCACGATCGTGGCCCGGGTGGACGCCGGCGGGCTGCTGGCGCGCGGCCCCGACGGCACGGTCCGCCGGCACCCGGCCGGCACCGTGCTGTGGACCGCTGGTGTGCAGGCACCGGCCCTGGCCGAGGCTGTCGCCGGCGCGGCCGGCGCGGACCGTGACCACGCCGGACGCATCAAGGTCGGCAAGGACCTGACCATCCCCGGCCACCCCGAGATCTATGTGCTGGGCGATCTCATGAGCCTGGGTGGGCTGCCCGGTGTCGCGGAGGTGGCGATGCAGTCGGGCCGGTACGCCGGGCGGCGGATCCGCCGGGTGGCCGCCGGGCGCGAGCCGGCCAAGCCGTTCCGATACCGCGACCTCGGCTCGCCCAAGGTGGGTGTGTTCCTGATCGGCGCCGTTGCCTGCACCCTGGCCATCGGCTTTGTGGTGGTCTTCGCCCTGCACGGCGCCGGGGCTCAGCCAGGACAGCGCGCAGCCGGCCAGGTACGGGCTCGAACTGGGCGTCGGCGTGGCGTTCATGGTGGTGGCCGCGGTCCTGGCCGGCCGGCCACCCAAGCCGCACAGCGGCGAGTCCCGGTGGTCCACGGCCGCCCGGGAAGGCGGGCTGTTCGCCGCGTTCCTGGCCGGGCTGGCGCTGTACCTGCCGTCACCGGTCTACCTGTCAGCGCTCCAGGTGGTGGCCACCGCCAAGCTGGACACCGCGGCGATGGCGGTCCGGGTCATCATCGTGGCCGCCCAGGCGCTCATCACCGTCGAGGTGCCGGTCACAGGTAGTCCTCGCGGCGGATCACACCGGTGACCGGCTCGCCGTCCAGGAACCGGCGGACGTTCGTGGCGGCCCGGCGCGCCGCGGAGACGAGGACACCGGGCACGATGCCGGAGTTGTGCGGGGAACCGATCAGGTTCGGCAGGTCGAAGAACGGGTACCCGGTGGCGAACCCCGAGTCCGGGGTTGGCTCGTGCCACCAGGTGTCGATCCCGGCGCAGAATTCGGGGTGGCCGCGCAGGTGCGCATACAGCGCGCCCTCGTCCACGATCGCCGCCCGTGACACGTTCACCAGGATGGCGGTGGGCTTCATCAGCGCCAGTTCACGCGCGCCGAGCAGTCCCCGGGTGGCCTTGGTCAGCGGCAGCGCGATGACCAGCACGTCCGCGGCGGCGAGGACCCGGTCCAGATCTGCCAGCGTGCCGGCGAAGTCAACGGGCTCGCTGGTGACGCCGGAGGAGTTCACCGCGTGGATGCGTGCCCCGAATGGGCGCATCAGCCGCGCGGTGGCGCTGCCGATGCCACCGAACCCGAGGACCGCGCAGACCGCGCCGTCCAGCGTGAGCAACGGCTGCCACTGGTTGAACTCACCCCTGGCGAGGCCGGCGTGCCGCTGCGGCAGGCGCCTGGCCAGGGCAAGGGTCATTGCCAGGACGTGCTCGGCGATCGGCTCCGCGTAGGCGCCCACGTTGCTGGCCAGCACCAGCCGTGGCGGGATGGCGGCGAAGTCGAGCGCGTCCGCGCCGGCCGACAGCAACTGGACGAACCGCAGCCGCGGCGTCTCTGGCCAGGGGCCCGGGGGCAGTTCCCGGCGCAGGTTCCAGCAGATGAGCGCGTCTGCCTGCGCCAGCGCCTGCTGGCGTTCGCCGGCCGGGCGGCCGTGCAGGAAGACGACCCTGGCCCGGCCGCCGAGAACCTCGGTGTTGATCCGGGTGAATTCGCTGTCCGCCGGGTAGCTGACCGCCACCAGCCGTTCGTGGGCCATCGGGTTCCCTTCTGCCGGCATGTTCCGCGTGTCCAGGGTGCCCCACCCGCGGCGGAGATGACTCCCGCCCCGGCGGAAGCGGAAGGTGATCGGATGACCAGCGATCAGCACGCGGGCTCAGCGGCTGCCCCGTTCCGCGGGCAGGCCGATGGCCGGCCTGGGGCGGATGAGACGGCGTTCGGGCACCTCGGGTAGGCGCGGCGGGCCGCCCACCGCTGGGGGCGGGCCGAGGCGGGGCCCGTAGCGCCTTGCCAGCGGGCCGGCGGTCAGCCCGTGTGCGATCACACTGAGCAGCACCGTGAAAGCGATGACCGTGGTGGCGGGCTTGGCCGCGGGTTCGCCGAGCGCCTCAAGCGCCAGCAGCCCGAAGACCACCGATGCCAGGCCCCGCGGGCCGAACCAGCCGACGAACGCGACGGTGGCGCCGCCCAGGTGTGTACCCACCAGGGCGATCGCCACCGGCAGCAGCCGGATCACTGTCAGGCTGAGCACGGCGTACGCCACTGCCTGCCAGGTCAGGTCCTCGAATGCGGGCACCACCGCGATCACGCCGAACAGCAGCCAGACCAGCAGCGACACGGTGGTCCCCGTCTCCTCGACAAAGGGCACCAGCCGGGCCGCCTGCCCGCCCGCGGCGGCGAACGCGAGCCCGCCGGCGAACGCGGCGATGAAGCCGTTGCCGCTCAGCGCCACCGAGGTGGTGTACGAGCAGACCGCGAGGCCCAGGACCGCCGCACCCGCGAACCCCTCGGCCACCCAGCCATGGCTGCGGCACGTCTTGAGCAGCCAGCCTCCGCCACCGCCGGCCACGATCCCTACCGCCAGGCCGAGCGCCAGTTCCGCCACCGCCGCCCCCGGACCGGTGTGGGTTGCCTGCTCGGCGGTGGCCGCACCCGCGATCGCCACCGACACGACCGGGGTGGCGATCCCGTCGTTGAGCCCGCTCTCGACGTTGATCAGCCGGCGGATCCGGGCAGGCACCGCGGGGTTGACCATCATGCCTGCGCCGAGGGCGGCGTCGGTCGGCGCGAGCGCCGCGCCGGCCAGCAGCGCCAGCCAGATGCTCATCCCCCCGGGCAGGGCGAGTGCCAGCAGGGTTCCCAGCCCGATCGTCAGCGGCAGCCCGATCCCGAGCAGCCGCAGGCACAGGCCCGCATCCACCCTCAGGTGATGCAGCCCGACCCGGGATGCGTCGGAGAACAGCACCAGCGCGAGGGTGGCCTCCGCCAGGACCTTGACCACTTCCTTGCTGGGCGTGACCCCCAGCGGCGCCAGCGGCCCGTGTGTCAGCAGCAGGCCCACGGCGGTGAACGCGATCGGCGCGGTCATGTCGAAGCGCTCCAGCCGCGCCGACACGATACCCCAGACGAAAATCAGCCCCGCGATGATCGCCAGGTCCGCGATGCTCACCGGCCCGCCCGGCAGCCTCTACCCGGCCGGCGCCAGCGGGGCAGGGCGGCCAGCGAGTTCGGGACCGTGAACCGCGCTGGTGCGGGTCCTCACCGGCGGCGTGACACGCGTGGTGCTCCACCAGCAGCGGCACCGCCGCGCCCGATAGCCATGACCTGCCCCCTTTATCCGGTCAGCCAGGTGACCCCGGCCACCGCGGCCCGGCCGGCCAGCAGCAAGCGGGCACCGGCCAGCCCGGCCACACGCGCAGTATGTGGCCCTGGCAAACGGCGGCACATCACCCGTGGCGGGTTGACTGCTCCCCCACGGGCGCCGCCGGGGCACTGCGGCATTGGCCGTCACCGCTCGCTGCACGCATGGCGGGTCAACCCGGCATGCCTCCCCGCGCTTTTCACCCGGGCCAGGTGATTCCGGGGCGATTGGCCTACCGGCACAGTGGACCCTGGTCGCGGCTGCGACGGCACGGTTCCTGCCGCGTTCCGCGATCCTGCCGGTCAGGCCGAGGCGTGTGCACCGGATCACCGGGATCCGGCGCGGCCTCGATAACCCCGGATGGGGGGCGGCGATGAGGCAGCGACGCTGGCTGGCTCGTTCTTCCTTTGCCCTGATGATCGCCGCAGCGGCTGTCCTGCTGGTTTTCGCGGGATGGCGCAGCCTGGCGGTCATCGCGCTGGCGGTGGTGGCACTGTGCGTCATCGCGGCGGGCGCGTACTGGTTCCTCGCCTACCGCGGCGTGGTCCGGTGGATCGCGCTGGCGCTGGTGATCCTCGCACCCGTCGGCGTTCTCGTGCTCTACGGGCTCAACAACCTGATCTGGGTCGCCACCCTGTCGGTGGCGCTCATGCTGCTCGCGGCCGGTGCCGCGCGGCTCGCGCTCAGCACGGACGGCGAGAATCAGGCGACGCCCACCGTCCCGGCCGGGCCGCCGGGGCACGCCTTCCTGATCATGAATCCGAGGTCGGGTGGCGGGAAGGTGGCGAAGTTCGGGCTGAAGGAGAAGGCCGAGGCGCTAGGGGCGCGGGTCGCGCTGCTCGAAGGGCCCGAGGTCGTGGACGTTGCCGCGCTGGCCCGGCGGGCGGTGGCCGACGGCACGGATCTGCTCGGCGTCGCCGGGGGTGACGGGACGCAGGCCCTGGTGGCCGGCATCGCCGCGGAACATGACCTCCCCTTCCTCGTGATAAGTGCCGGTACCCGCAACCACTTCGCGCTGGACCTGGGCCTGGACCGGGAGGACCCCTCCACCTGCCTGGACGCGCTCACTGATGGGGAGGAGTTCCGGATCGACCTCGGGATCATCGGCGACCGCACCTTCGTGAACAACGCCTCCTTCGGCGCCTACGCCGAGGTGGTGCGGAGCCCCGCTTACCGCGACGACAAGCGCGGCACCACCCTCGAACTGCTGCCGGACCTGCTGAAGGGCGAAAGCGGCCCGCGGCTGATCGCGCACACCGACGGTGTCTCGATCATCAGGCCGCACGCGCTGCTCATCAGCAACGACCCATATCAGATGGGCGACATCGCGGGTCTTGGCCGCCGGGCGCGGCTGGATGCCGGAACCCTCGGCATCGTCGCCGTGACGGTGGACAGCGCACGGCAGGCCATCCAGCTGCTGCGCCGCGGGCACGGTCAGGGCCTGACCCTGCTCACGGCCCAGGAGGTCGAGGTGGATGCCGACGCACCCGAGATCCCGGTCGGCATCGACGGCGAGACCGTCATGATGCCCACCCCGGTGCGCTGCGCCATCAGGCCCCAGGCCCTGCGGGTCCGCGTGCCCAGGAACCGCCCCGGCCTCCCCCCTCCCAAGCCACCCGTGGACTGGACACAGCTGCGGCAGCTGGCATCCTTCCGGGAATCTGGGAGGGGATGAGGCACGCCTGACCAGGAAGAGGCCGCGGCGGGGCGGCGGCCCGGCTGGCTGGAGCGGCAGGTACGCCGCGCCGACCGGTTCCAGCAGCGTCACACCCTGCTCGGGTTCCCGCTGGCGGTGATACAGAAGTTCGGCAACGACCAGGCCAGCGGCAAGGCGGCGCTGATGGCCTACTACGGCCTGTTCGCCCTTTTCCCGCTGCTGCTGCTGCTCGTGACCGTCCTCGGTTTCGTGCTGTCCGGCCAGCCGGGCCTGCGTGAGCGGCTGATCGACACCACGCTCGGCCGTATCCCGGTGATCGGGGATCAGCTGGGTTCCCCGGTGCACCCGCTCGAAGGCCGCGTGGCGGCACTGGTCATCGGGATCATCGGCTGCATCTACGGTGCCGTGGGCATCGGGCTGGCCTCGCAGAACGCGATGAACACCGTCTGGAACATCCCATTCGTGCGCTGGCCCAACATCTGGCTGCGCTACCTGCGGACCTTCGGGGTGATCGGCCTGCTTGCACTGGCATCGCTCACCTCCACCGTGCTCGCCGTCATCGCCACCGCGGTCGCCCGTGGCGCCGGCACCACCATGCTCGCCATCGCCGGCTCGGCCCTGTTCGATCTCGGGCTCTTCCTGCTCGCGTTCATGGTGCTGACGGCCGAGCCGCTGCGGCTGCGTGAGGTCGTGCTCGGCGCCGTGATCGCCACCGTCTTCTGGGAGATCCTCCAGCTCATCGGAACCTGGTATGTCGCCCGCCAGCTACGGACCGCCACCCCCACCTACGGTTTCTTCGCCGTCGCCATCGCCCTGCTGCTGTGGCTCTTCCTCGGTGCTCAGCTCACGCTCTGGGCGGCCGAGATCAACGTCGTCCGCCGCTACCGGCTGTGGCCGCGTTCGCTGACCCAGCCGCCACTTACCAGGGCGGACAGGCTGGTGTTCCAGCGGCTGGCGGCCATGGAGGTGCGCAGGCCCGAGGTGCGCATCGTCACTGACTTCACCCAGCAGGCGGACGAGGACCCGCTGGACCGCCCACCCTGAACCCGGCCGGGTCAGACGCCATTCTCGGCGGTGATCCGGCCGGAGGCGGCCGCCTCCGCGAGCGCGTCGTAGTCGCGCTGGTTCTGGTCGGCGTAGGCGGCGGCGAAATCGGCGATCGCCCGGTCGAAGACGCCGGAGTTGCCGAGGTAGGCGGCAATGGCGACGCGGTCCCCCGAGCGGGCATGCGCACGCGCCAGGCTGGCCCCGCACAGGTGGGCGTAGATCTGCATGCTGCGGGGGATCATCGCCTCGATCGGGAAGGAGAACTTCCAGTCCCGCAACTGGCGGACGTAGAAGTCCCGGTACTGCCCGTCCATCCCGGTGGTCCGCTGCCAGCCCAGGAAGATGTCGCTTGCGGCCTGCATGAGGCGCTGGCCCGAGACCACCCGCTCCCCCTGGTTGGCATACTTGCTGGCCCCGGCGAACGGGCTGAGGACCGACGGCTGGGCCTCCTTGATCTGCAGGAACAGCGGATCTTTCTGGTCGCGGCCGAGCATCAGGATGATCCAGCAGCGGGTTCCCACGCTGCCGACCCCCACCACCTTGCGGGCCATGTCGGCAAAGTCGTACTGCTCGAGCAGGACCCGCCGGTCGGACTGCAGGGTGCGCCGGTACCTGGCGATCAGCGTGCGCAGCCCCGCTTCTATCCCGGCGCGGTCCAGCTGTTCGGGGAGCAGATCGGCGATGGGCACCACCAGCGGCGGATCGGCCACGATGCGCAGCAGCCCGTCCTGCACCCGGGCCAGCTTGCCGAGCGCCTGCTTGCTGTCGCGTGATCGCGCCTTCGCCGCCACCTTGCCGATCGCCTGCCGCTGGCGGGCACTCATCTGGCCGCCGAACTCGCGCTGGAATTCCTCGACGTCCACTTCGGCGTACCAGATATCCAGGTTGGTCATGCCCGCCAGTTGCCGCATCGTCTGCCGGTACCGGCTGGCCGCGGCCAGCACGATCTGCTGGCGCTCCTTGCGCGCGAACCCGTTGTCCCTGGCCGCCACCTCCAGGCTGGCGGCCAGCCGCTTGAGGTCCCACTCCCACGGGCCTGGCAGGGTCTCGTCGAAGTCGTTGACATCGAAGAGCAGCTTGCGTTCGGGCGAGGCGTACAGGCCGAGATTGGACAGGTGCGCGTCGCCGCATACCTGGACGGTCAGCCCGGAGACCGGGGTAGTGGCCAGGTCGGCGGCCATCGGCAGGGCCGCGCCCCGGTAGTAGCTGAACGGAGACACCAGCATCCGCCCGTACCGGACCGGAATCAGCTCCGGGATGCGGGTCCGGGACTGCTCCTCCAGCAGTGCGACCGGGCCGGCCCGGTCGGCCGCCGGCTGGAACCCGGCGTGGCTTTCCCGCGGGGCCGTGGCCCGCGCCGCCTTGCCCAGGGCCGACCGCTGCGCCGGGGTCAAGGGCTCCACCGCAGCCCCGCGCCGCGGCCCGCTGGTCCGGGGCCGGTCACTGGTCCGGGGCCGGTCACTGGTCCGCGCCTGGGGCATGGCGCCTCCGTTCGTCCGTGCGCCCTACCCTCGCCTACCTACCCGGCCGGTGTCCTCACCCATCAGGAATGAGGACCCCGGCCGTGTCACCGCGATGTCGTGATCATCGGGGCAGACTGACACTTCGCCCCTTAAGGGTGATGCCCCCGGCATATCCGGACGTCCACGCTGTATCACGGCCCTCCCGAGCTGACCCCGGCCGAAAGGACGGGATCAGAGGCCAAAGAAGCGTCGGAGCACAATGCCGGCCCGGAGGCGCCCATGGGCCGCTCGCGATTCATGCCGCTTCCGCTGCCGCTGCCACCGGCCAGGTGGCCGGGAGCCCGCCCGGCCGCACCCGCCC
>OFGV01000071.1_pt1 | contig 16523 bp, 15 predicted proteins | sample 1521911 | NCBI WGS metagenome assembly OFGV01 (sample SAMEA2553413, study PRJEB24118) | soil metagenome
CCGGCGATGTAGCCGTCAAGTGAGACACCCATCGAATAGGTCACGCTGCGCATCAGAAGTCCTCCTCGGTAACGGGTTCGACAGTACGACCGCCGGACGCCGCAGGACTCATCGCGGCTCGCGGGATAGGGCAAACGTTGCCGGTTACGGCACTACCACTACGGAAGCAGGGTCAGCGAGTTCGCGTGGTTGGGGCGGACGACAGTGAAGTGCCGTCGGTCGAGAGTGGCTACGTCGGTCACCTTGAGCCGCTCGGCGATGGCGATCACGGAGGCGTCCGTGGTGCCAAAGGGGAGATCGCCGTACGTCACGACCAGTTCGGCCATCCGGGCGTAGTCAGCGGCGACCAGATCCACGGCTGTTGAAATCGCCTGCCGCGAGCGAGGCCAGGAACATCGACTCCACATTGGGACCGGCTTCGCGGGCCAGAAGGTAGCCGACCTCGGCGGCGACGGTTGCGGGGACAAGCAGCTGCCTGCCCGCTTCGTGCATCTCGGTGAACAGCCGCACACATGCCGCATGGTCGGCGTCCTTCGCCAAGGCGGCGGCCACCAGCGGGCCGGTGTCGCAGACGATCACGCCTGGCGGCCGAAGCCGTCTTTGAGCAGTTCCTCAGACCGGGCAGCCACATCGGTGGTCCGGCCCTTGCCAGCGCCGAACCAGGCTGGCGGCCACGCCCGGCTCTTGACCGCGCGGAGATGGCGGCGCACGTCATCGAGGACTGCCGGTACCTCTTCCTCCGGCAGCTCCTCCACCAGGCGGAGCAACTCCTCCCGCTGCGCGCTCATGACCTCAGTCTGCGGTGGGTGACCGCCGGCATGCCTGTCCCTCCCTCCATCCATGCCCGGCGCCCCGACCCAGCCTGCCCGCTTCGCAGCGGGCGGGCAGGCATGAAATGACATGGCCCGGCCCATTCTGATACGGGCGGGAATCACGAGGAACGCTGAATGAGAATGGACTCTCCTGAACACCTCTGAACTATTCTCCGTCACCTAACGGGCATCGGCGAACCCCGCTGGCAGGGCAGCGCCCGGAGGGAGATAAACGCTGGCATGGACGGGCCTCCCGTAGGCGATGATGCAGGTGAGCCACTTGACTGGCCGCTGTGTGGATAGCCGCAACATGAAGCGAAGCAAGATATCCACCGTCGTTCACTTAATTGTGGACCGGCGCGGTCCACGGGTGCATAATGGCCGCCACAGGGGCTCAGCCAGCCGAAATAGTTAATGGCACGGGGCGACAGTGAAAACGGCAGAGCGGCAGCGAATAGCACGCAAGCAGCAGCGGAGGGGGACGGGGATGACCAGCGGACAGCACAGGTCCCGGACGGCCGCGCCGCGGTTACGGCGGCGGTCCCGTGGGTCGTCTGGGCGGGTACGCAGCGTACGGTTTGCCCTGACTGAGAAGGAGTACCATCCTCGTGGCAACAACCCTCAGCAGGTCGTCCCATGCTCAGGGCAGACGGCACCTAAGTCGCCCCCCACCGGCTCGGGTGGAGCGACGGCGAACTAGCTTCCGCTAATTACCCGCGAGTAAGCCCTTGTCTTTCGGCGTGGGATGTGCCTACCGTGGGCGGCTTACGGGGAATACGCGTCAGATACCGAGCCTGTGTTGTGCTGGACTGCCACGAGGGGGTGGCATGGCCAACTATCCAAGAAATGGCTCGTGCCGGCCTCGCTCCAGCAGGGTCCCGATGCCGCTTAGCGGTAAAGCCAGACGTCACGGGCCGCACACCGGCGACGGCCAGGAGATGAAGCCAGCAATTAGCGTCGGCCTCCGCGACTGCGCGCTGGCCGGAGCGGGGAATCCCGGAAGTCCTGCTGCGACTGCCAGGCCGCGGCGGCCCGCAGGCGCCCGCGCGCGAGAACCTCCCGCCCGCCGAACTTTCACCAAGGACTTGCCAACCCAGGCTGAGCCACGGACGGGAGGCAAAGCGAGCCTACCCAGACTATGTGGCAGCCGTTCGCATCCTCGCTGAGGAGGACTCATGCGACGCATACTCCTAGCGCTGCCTGTAGCGCTACTAGCCCTGTTCCTTGCCGCTCCAGCAGCGCTGGCGGCCAGCCCGCACTTCGTCTCGGCGAGCGCCGCCTTCCAGGGCAGCGGGCCTAACCTCAACGTCAGCTTCAAGGAAGCCGGACTCGGCAACAACCAGACGATCACCTACCTCGCAAGCGCGGACGCCACCGCCACGTACGCATGCATCAACGGCGGCGGCAACCATCCCTCGGCGGCCAACAAGGAGACGGTCAGCGGTCCCGTGTCCGCGGCGGGCACGTTCACGTCCGGCAAGAACGGCTCCATCAGCCAGACCCTCACCTTGTTCCCGCCCAGTGCAGGGAGCTTCGCCTGCCCCTCGGGCCAGAAGCTCACACTCGCCTTCATCAGCTACACGATGGTGCAGATCGAGGACACCACGAACATGCTCACCGAGTCCATCCCCGGGACGTTCTCGCGCTGCCTTGTGACTGGGGACCTAGCCACCGAACTCTGTCCTGCCTGAGTTCGGCCTACGGCCAGCCGCGGCCGGCTGATCCCAACACGGTGCTCACCCGGGCCCGGTCCCGGGTGAGCACCGAACCACACAGATCCGGGGGTCAGTCACGGTATGGAGGACACCCGTCAGGCTCGCGGCTGCTTTGGCCGCATGTGGAGGCCTGGGCGCCGCAGCACTGATCGCATCGGCGGGTCCGGCGGCAGCGGCCGGATACGGTCCCGGCGCCGAATTCCAGGTTGAAAATCTCAGCCAACGTCCACGACCTTGCCGGTAACGGTGCACGCGGTGGCATGTGGTTCTGGGCTGTGATCGGCTCCCGATGCAGATCGCCGGCTACGCGCTGGAGTACGGGAGACTCAATGCAGGGTCATTCACCCGTAGAACAGCCAGATATGGCGCGGCACGGACCAGCACTTACGGTGACGCGGCTGACGCCGACGATCGACCAGACGTAGAAGTCCCGGCGATGTCCAGCGCCAAGAACAGGACGAGTTGGATGCCGTGCCCGGTGGCGAGAGGGAGAGTGCGCGCTAGAGGGAGAGTGCGCGCTGGTGCTGCTCCGCCCGCCCGTACGGCGGAGTGCGTCAGGCTGGTGGGGCCTCTCCAGGGTCGGCGGTGGGCGCCGCCGTCCCCAGGGCGACTGGTATCTGCCCTTCGTCGGGCTCGGCCTCGATGAACACGCGCCCGATCGCCGCCAGGAGTTCCGGGCGCTTCCGGCGGATCACTACCGCGGCCACGATCCCGATGACGAGCCATGCCAGGGCGATGTACGGGAGGATGTCGTACGGCGAGGCCGGTACCGGATAGAAGGTGCCGACGAGTGGGATGCAGAAGAGCCCGGCGGCGATGACCGGCACCACGATGTGCGTGAAGATCTTGCGCTCGCTGCGCCACTGCCGGTTGACGATCACCACCAGGCCGACGCAGGCGCTGATGTAGACGATGATGAAGGCGATCCCGGCGACGCCGCCGAGGTAGGCGAAGGCGAGGAACCCGCCCGAGTTCAAGGACATCGGCAGTGCCACCACCAGCGCCAGCGCAGCGATCGCCGCGATGGCCACGTGCGGGGTCCGGCGCTTGGAGACGGCGGCGAACTGCCGGGGCAGCATCCGCTCACGGCCCATGGCGAATAGCAGCCGGGCGCCGGAGTTGAACGTGGAGATCGTGAACGCCAGAGTGCTCAGCGCCACCACCAGGTCTATGAGCCACAGCACGCTGGACGACCAGTAGCGGCCGGTGAGGAAGTTCAGCTGGCTGGGGCTGCTCACGAACGCGTTGAGCTGGCGGGGAGCGACGCCGTGCATCTCGCTGTAGGAGACGAAGAGGTAAAAGAGGCCGACTACGGTCACCGCACCGAGGAGTCCCCGAGGGATGATGCGCCGTGGGTTGCGCGACTCCTCGGCGAGTACCGCTCCGGACTCGAAGCCGGTGAAGATGACGACCGTGTAGACCATTGCCAGGCTGAGATCGCTGAAACGGTGATGCAGCGAGTTGCCCGGGTCGAATAGGTGCCACCCGGCGGGGCCCGGGCCGCCCTTCCCGAGGATGGTGGCTGCCAGGGCGACGATCACCGCGAGCTCGAACGTGAGGACGATGAGATCGACCGACGCTGACGTTGAGATGCCCTCGTAGGCGAGGAGCATGATGAACAGCACCACGATGACGAGCAGCACGTTCTCGTTGATGTTCACGTTGAAGGCGTCGTGGAAGAAGGCAGAGAAGAAGGTGCCGCTCGCTGCGGCACCGGCTGGCACGAACACGATGTAGGCGAAGGTGAGGAGGTGCCCGGTGACGAACCCGGTCGGCTGCCCCAGAGCAGTGGAGTTATACGTGAAGAAGGACCCGGCACTCGGAAGGCGCTTTGCGAACTGGCCTACCGTGACAGACGCGCAGAGTGCGGCGATGAACGACAGGAGCACTACCAGCGGCGTGGCATAGCCGGCGAAGGAGATGGCGGCCACGAGCCCGAGCGCGATCGACGCCGCGGGACCGATGAAGGCGGCCGTGTAGGCGATCACACGGGCAAGGCCGACTGCGTTGGCCTTGAGGGCGGGGGTCGCAGGGAGCGGCCCGGCGGACTGATGTTCTGCGGACATCGGTCAGCGCTCCTTTGTGGTGATGCGGGCGGTGTACTGATCCAGCTCTGAGAGGGCACGGTCAAGCGAGGCGAGCGACAGGTCCAACTCGTCGCGGCTTAGCGCGAGTGGTGGTGCCAACGTGACCGTGTTGGGCAGGAAATTGAACAGGAGCACACCGTCCTGCTCGCATTGGTCGGCGACGAACTGGCCGGGCCGGAATTCCATTTCTGGGTCTGTCCCGGGCGTGTACCAGCGGTCGCGCGGTATCCACCGTTCCCCGGTCGACGGGTCCTTCACCAGCTCGATTGCCCAGGCGAAGCCCCGGCCGCTGACCGAGCCAACGGTCGGGTGCCGCTCGGCGAGGTCCGCCAGCCGCTCGCCGAAGTACTTGCCGAGGTCGGCGACGTGCTCGACGACCTTCTCGTCCCGCATGAGCTCGATGTTCGCTGCGACCGCAGCCACGGCCAGAGGATGTCCGGAATTCGTGCTGACCGATGCCCAGCGGCCCTTGCCCAGGTAGTCGGCGATGTCCTTGCTCACGATCACCGCGCCAGCCGGAACTGCGGAGCTGCTGATCCCTTTGGCCGTGGCCACTATGTCGGGCTCGACCCCGCAGTGCTGGAAGGCCCACCACTGGCCGGTACGCCCGGCACCGGCGATCACCTCATCGTCGATCCACAGGATCCCCAGCCGCTGCGTCATCTCGCGGACCAGCTGCACGTAGAGGTCGGGGACGAGGAACCCGCCCGCGCCCTTGTAGATCTCGAGCATGAAGGCGGCGACGTTGTGCACGCCGGCGGCCCGGATGGTTCGCTCGGTCTCCTCGGCGCAGGCTCGGATCTCTTCCTCGGTGCTGAGGCCGAGCGGCGCCGGGGCGGCATGGAACTCCCCGTGGGAGGTAGGAACGGCTCGCACCTCGCCTGTCTCCACGTCGTGGAAGACGTTGCGCAGGTAGGGAAGCGTCGTCGAGGCGGCCGCGCCGGTCGTCCAGCCGTGGTACGACGCCTGGCTAACCACCACGACCGGGCGGTTCATGTAGGTGCGGGCCACGAGCAGCGCCATCTCGACGGCTTCAGAGCCCGAGCTGACGAAGCGACAGCCTCCCCACCACGGGGAGCGATGCATCGTCTCTTCGACGAGCAGTTTTGCAGCCCGGCTCTTACCCTCGTGGTCCAGGAGCTCGCAGACGAAGTCGAGTCCGTCGACAGCCCGGTGCAGCGCCTCGCGGATCCGGGCGTGGCCATGCCCGACCCCCACGCACATGTACTGGCCGTGCATGTCCAGCAGCCGACGGCCATCGGCCATCACCACCCAGCAGCCGTCCGCGTCGACGACCGTGCGGGCTCGATGCTCGCTACGGGTGCTCTCGACCAAGAGGAGGTACTGGTCGTCTGAGTCTCGCGAGCCGCTGGCCGGGGCGGGACCAGTCAGGTCGGATGCCATCGGTGCTCCCTTGTCGGCTACCGGAGATTGAACGCCGAGGGTAAGGTATAGTTGTTGGGCAAGATCTTAGAACATCTACGATTCCAGGACCTTAGAGCATCCACGACTATTGTCAAGGCCTCGTGGAGGGATGGTGGAGACAAACCAGACCAAGCCCACCGCCGGGGGAGCGACCGGATCACTGGTCGCCGCGCACCAGGCCCGGTGCTGGTGGCACGACCGAGCCCGGTGAGCCCGCCCGCCCGCATCGTGACCGCGCAGGGTGCCGCCCTCACCGACCTGCGCGACCGCATCGCCCGCGGCGACCTGCGACCGGGCGAGCAGATCCGCCAGGAGCTGCTCGCCGTCGAGCTGGGGCTCAGTGTGGTGCCCGTCCGCGAAGCCCTGAAGACTCTCGAGGCCGAGGGACAAGTGGTCTACGCGCCCAACCGCGGGTACTTCGTCGCCCGGCTCAACCTGAAAGAGCTGACCGAGGCCTACCGCATCAGGGAGCTCCTCGAGGACGAGGCGGTCGCCCGCGCGATCCCCCGCCTTGGGAAGGAAGACATCACCCGCATGCGCGAAGCGATCCGCGACGTCGAGCGTTCCAGCAAAGCAAAGGACATTGTCGCGGTGACGGCGGCGAACCGCCGTTTCCACTTCACCCTGTTCGGCGCAGCGGACATGCCACGGCTCGGCAACTTCATCCGGATGCTCTGGGACTCCACAGACCCCTACCGTTCGCTTTACTTCGCTGACGCGCGTCACCGTCGGCTCGTCAACGACGAGCACGCGATGATCCTCGAAGCGGTCTGTGATACCGACACAGACCGTGCGATCAAGCTGCTTCGCCAGCACCGTGATAACGCGATCGCGAGCTTGGGCACCATCCTCGCCGAAAAGCAGGTGAACAGCGGGAGCTAAGTTCAGAGAACAAAGGAAGGACACAAGACGCCGGCGGTAGGTAACCAGTCACGGGTCCGGTTAGTTGATCATGCTGGGTGCGGTGGCATCCAGGCGTTGCCGGTGAGGGCGTCGCGGATGGCGGCGAGCGGGTGGCGGCCGTGGCTGCGGGCGGTGGTGAGGTAGGAGCGGATGCGGCAGTGGCGCTGCAGGGTCGCGAGGGTGCGCCAGCAGCCGCTGATTTTCGCGGCGAGCTTGTAGCCGCGGACGGCGTTTTCGGACCCGTTGTTCGTGGCGGGGACGTCGAAGCGGGTGGTGAATAGCCAGACCTGGGAGGCCTTGCGCTTCAGCCGCCGGGCCAGGATCAGCCCGGGGTGGTTGCCCTTGTGCCAGGGCCGGGACAGGTTCACCGAGATCCCGAAGGCGACGGCCTGGTCATAGCTGTGGCGCAGCCTGTCCAGCAGGGCGGGGTCGAGGCTGGCCTGGCGGTCGGCGCGGGCGGCCCTGACCGCGGCTGAGGCCGCGCGGAGGGCGTCGCCGGCCTGCCGGGTCCAGGTCTGGGATTGCGGGCCGGTCGCGTAGGCGTCGTCGAGGTAGCGGTACAGGTGGGCCAGGCACTGCTGGACTCCGGCGAGGCCGGCGTCGTAGCTGAGGTAGCCGCCGTAGTCGTCGCGGACCAGGACCCCGTGGTAGCCGTCCAGGATCCCGAACCCGGTGATCGAGGCCTTGGTGCGGTCTCCGGCTGCGCCGTACCAGATGAGGTCCGGCCCGCCGCCGGTCCAGCCGCGCAGGGTCCGCACCGTGTACACGTGCGGGTTGCCGCAGCCTTCCGCACTGGTGGCTGCGGTGGCCAGCGGGGCGGGGGTCTCGTCAGTGCCCAGCACGCCCGCCGCCCGCAGCGCGTCCTTGAGCGCATCCTCGAACCCGGCGGCGGTTAACGCCGCGTCGAGGCGGACCAGGCACCGCGACACGAACCCCGTGGAGACCGGTGCCTTGAGCAGGGCGCCCATCAGGTCCGCTGCCCGCTCGATGCCGATCACGTCCGTGCTGGCCAGCAGCGTCGCCGCATCGGTCACGTTCGGCCCGTAGCAGACCGGGCCGCCAGTTACCCCGGCTGGGGCCGGGGCCGTCGTGACGTGCCCGCACCCGCAGCAGGTGCGGCGCATCATCTGGTACTCCGTCACCGTCAGCGCGGCCGGCGGGATATCGAAGACCTGCACGGCGGAAGCGACCCGCCCGTCAGCGCCAGCCAGGTCCGCGCCGCACCCGCCGCACGTGCCCGGCTCGATGACCAGGGTCTCATCCGGCCGCGCGGCCCACGCCAGGCTCGCACCCGGATGGCCTTTCTGCCCGCCCTGCGCCCGGCCCGGCCGCGCCCGCCGGCTGCGCGCCCTTGCCTTCGCCTTCGCCTCAGCCGCGGGGCCATCCTGGCTCGGGGGCTGCGAGGAGTTCGACGAATCCCGGCCCGCCTGCCGGCGCAGCGCCGCCACCTCGGCCCGCAGCGACTCGATCAGCGCGGCCTGCTCCGCCACCACCGCCAGCAGCTCGGCGTTCCGGGCAGCCAGCTCCTCATACGAGGGCTGCTCCGGATGCGGCACCCCCGAACCCAACCATGATCACAAAGCGGACGCCAGCACCGCCACGCCGCAGATCAACAGGGGGCGTGACTGGTTACCTGTACACGGCGATAGAAATCGCCTGCATGTATCTCCGGCAGAACATCCCGCAGGAATTCCTGGGCGATCTGCGAGGGACCTCACAGCCCACCGTATCGCGGATCGTCACCAAACTGGTCCCAGTCGTGAAAGCGGTGCTGGAGGAATTCGTGCCAAACGCGAAGGACGCGATTGAGATCGTGAAGGGGCGGGTGTGCCTGGTCGACGGCACCATCACACCCTGCTGGTCCTACGCGGGCCACGACGAGCTGTGGAGCCGCAAGAAGAGCACGACCGGGTTCAACGCGCAACTCGTCAGCCTCCTCGACGGAAATCCGGTTTATATCTCTGAACCCCTGGACGGGAGGGTTCATGACGCCACCGCATATGAGGAAACAGCGGTGAAGAAGATCGTCGAGAGTTCCGGCGGCGGCATAGCTGACAAGGGCTATCAGGGAACCGGGCTCGCCACCCCCCGGAAGAAACCGAAGGGCGGGGAACTGAGCAAGAAGGACAAAGAATGCAACGCCGAGATATCCGCGCTGCGGGCACCCATAGAACAGGTCATCTCACACTTCAAGTCATGGCGAATCTTCCACACCGACTACCGCCGCCCCTACTCAACCTACTGGGACGCATACGATGCCGCACGCGCGCTGTTCTTCTTCTCGCTCACATGGGGTTTTGAATAACCCTCTTACTGCCGTTGCCATTCCTGCATAGAGGATGTTCGTGTATATTAACCGCCTGCGAACGCTGGCCGCCTTTCCACTTTATCCAGGCACCGACAGCCCGCGCAGCCTCCCAGTTCACGTATATGGAAGTATACCAGCCCCCGTTTATATAGCACTCTTTCGCGGTACTCCCTTGGCTCGCATTGCTCCCAGTACATTGGGCCGTCGTCTTTCCCCAGACCTCATTGTTCTGTCTGCAATTGTACGGATGACCGGGTTTCGGACCATGACTACTGCAAACTTCAAGGCCCATCTTCTGGACCCCGACCTCGGCGATGGAACCACGACTCGACAGTACTTTAGCGACCGTCTGCGGCTCGGACTTGCAAGTGTTCCCAGGGCAAGCCGGCCGCCACCACCCTCGATGATGCCTACCTGGCGACTGGGATCAGGCTCAGGGCGCTTTACCCCGACAGCGCCTGTTTCAACCCGGAAGCCGTGGCACAGATGACGGGGCTGGCGGCCTTGGGCGCGCTGGTGAGGACGGCGCCCAGAGTGCCACCGGTGCTGATGATCTGTGACCAGCAGGCGGCGCTCATCCCGCTCGAGCCGGCCGGTCCCGGCACAGGCGCGGTGCATGTCCGCGAGCCAGCGATCGTCGCCGCGCTCGCGGCCACGTTCGCCAGCACCTGGCAGGCGGCCACACCCCTGGCCGGCACCCACCCGCCAGCGGGCCCGGCCGACCTCACCGCCAGCGAGCGGGCACTCCTCAGGCTGCTGGCGGGGGGCCTGACCGATGACGCCGCAGCCCGGCGGCTGGGAGTCTCGGCCCGCACGGTCCGCCGGCAGGTAGCGGTCCTCATGGCCAAGCTCGGAGCTGCCAGCCGGTTCCAGGCCGGGCGCAAAGCAGCCGAGCGTGGCTGGCTGTGACGCATGGGCGGGGCGAGGCCTAAGACACTGCCAGGATGAACTTGCCCACCGCGGTGCGCTGCTCGAACTGCCGGTGCGCGTCCGCCGCCCGGGCCAGCGGGAAAACCGAGGTGACCCCGGTGTCGATCACCCCGGCGCCGATCAGCTCGGTGGCCTCCAGCAGGGACGGCCGGATCAGCTCCGGGGCGCGCTGCGGCAGCTGCCCGCCGGAGAACCCGGCGTACCCGACGCAGCGTGCCCGCATCCAGTTCGCGTCCGGCACCACCTCGGGCTCCCGGGAGATGTTGCTGTAGGTGACCAGCCGGCCGAACGGTGCCAGGACCTCGAACGAGCGGGCCCGGATCTGGCCGCCGACCGGGTCAAGTACCACGTCGACCCCGCGGCCCCCGGTCGCCGCCAGCATAGCGGTGTCGAACCTGCCGTACTCGTACACCTGGGCGAAGCCGTTCTGCCGTGCGAATTGTGCTTTCGCCAGGTCGGAGACGGTGCCATAGAGCGGGCGCAGCCCGAAGTGACGGGCCAGCTGACCGATCACCGTGCCGACGCCGCCGGCCGCGCCGTGCAGCAGCACGGTCTCCCCGGGAAGCACCCGTGCCACCTGGCGCAGCAGGAAGAGGCCGAGCTGCATGGTCACGAACATGCTGCCGGAGGCCGGCTTGCCGATCAGGTTCTCCGGCAGTGGCACGGTCAGCCCGGCCGCCGCGGTCACCACCTCGGCGTAGCCGTGACCCCGGGTGAGGGCGGCCACCTGCTGGCCGGGGCGCAGCCCCTCGACGCCCGGCCCGACCTGGCGCACCGTTCCCGCGACCTCCACCCCGGGGATGAATGGCACGACGCCGAGCCCGTCGCCGACCCGGTTGCGCACGTCGGTGAAGTTGACCCCGGCGAAGGCGACCGTGAGGGAGACCTCACCCGGCCCGGGCTCGGGTTCGGGCACATCGCGGAGGGTGAGCACCTCCGGGCCCCCGTACTCGGTCACGACAACAGCCCGCATGAGACTCCTTCCGGGAAGGCATGACGCACAGGGCCGGGGGCACATGTGACGCACGGCACGTTCGCCGCGGCGTCTTGTCCCGGAACCGGTGCACCTGCAATGGTTTGCATTATGACGGAAGCAAGCGCGACTGCCGACATTGTTGTGGCGGGAGCCGGTCACAACAGCCTGCTCGCCGCGTGCTACCTGGCCAAGGCGGGGTACCGGTGCCTGGTCCTGGACGCCCGGCACATCCCCGGCGGCGGCGCCGCCACCGAGGAGCTGCTGCTGCCCGGGTTCGGCATCGACACCTGCGCCACCGGTCACACCATGATCCGGGTCAACCCGGCCCTGATGGCCGACGAACTCGGGCTGATCGCCGGCTACGGCCTGACCTACGCCGAGCCGGACCCGGTGGAGCAGGTGGCCTTCCCCGACGGCGAGCAGTTCACCATGTGGCTGGACCGCGAGCGCACGATCGAGGAGGTGGCGCGGTTCTCCCGCGCCGACGCCGACGCCTACCGCCGCCTGCTGGATGAGTATGACCAGGTCAAGGCCATCTTCAGCCGGTGGCAGTTCACCCCGGCCGGCTTCGGCCCCTTGCTGGAGGAGATGCTCGCCGAGCATCCGCGCGGCAGGATCTGGGCCCGGCGGCGGCAGCTGTCCGCGGTGGAGGTGGTCCGGCACGAGTTCACCAGCCGCCACATCCAGGCCTTCCTGCTCTGGATGGCCTTCCAGGTGTTCCAGCCGGTGGACGTGCCCGGCTCCGGGGTGCTCCCCTACCAGCAGACGTTCGGCCGTCAGCAGCGGAGCTGGTCAATCCCGATCGGCGGCTCCGGTCGGCTCACCGCGGCGCTCACCGGGTACCTGGAGGACCACGGCAGCGCCATCCTGTGCGACCGCAGGGTCACCCGGCTGCTGCTCGAAGACGGCCGCTGCGTGGGTGTCCAGACGCAGGACGGGGAGCAGTACCGGGCCTCGGTCGCGGTCGTTTCCACCATCCACGCCAAGCATCTGCGGGACATGGCCCCGGCCAGCGCCTGGCCGGAGGAGTTCCACTACGGCATCGACACCTATGACGTGGGTGTCCCCGGCTTCGCGACGTACTACTGCACCACCGCCCCGCCGGTGTTCGCCTCCGCCGCTGGCCCGCGCAGCGCGGTGTCGGCCGGGCTGGCCGGCTGGCCCGAGGACTTCATCGGCATGGGCGCGGACCTGCGGGCCGGCCGGTTCATCACCGACCCGCCCTGGGTGCTGGTCGCCACCCCGACCCTGGCCGACCCCGGCCGTGCCCCGGCCGGGCAGCACACGGTGAAGATCCTCACCCCGCAGATCTATGAGCTGCCCACCGGTACCTGGGACACGGTGAAGGAAGGGCATGCCCGTCACCTGCTGGAGAAGCTGCGCCGGCACGCGCCCAACCTCACCGACGAGACGATCCTGGGCCACCTGACCAAGTCACCTGCCGACATCGAGCAGCTCAACCCGCACATGATCCACGGGGCCTTCCACGGCGGGAACCGCGGCCCGGCGTTCAGCGGCCCGCTCCGCCCGGCGCCGGGCTGGGCCAGTCACCGGATGCCGATCCCCGGGCTCTACCAGACCGGCGGCAGCACCCATCCCGGCGGGTCGATCACCGGCGCCCCCGGCCGCAACGCCGCGATCGTCCTGCTCACCGACCTCGGCCACGACCCGGCCAAGGTGATGTCAGCCCCGGCCAGCTCAGCCATAGGAGGCGAACCACGTGCCTGACGCATCGGTTACGTCAGCCATTGCCAACTGGGCCCCCCGGTTCACCGCCCAGGGGGTCGATCCCAACGACTTCGCCCGGGTCACCGGCGGGCTTGAGCGGTGGGAGGACTGGCTCGACGCCTGGTGCGCCAACGGCGACGAGCACGCACGGCTTGCCCGCGAGGCGGAGCAGCTCGGCAGGAACCGGACGGCCGGCGAGGCCTGGATCTCCGCCGCGGTCAGCTACCACTTCGGCAAGTTCGTCTGGATGCTCGACATGGACCGGCATTATGCAGCCGCCGACGCCTCGGTCGCCGCGATGAACAACGGGCTGCGGCTGCTCGACGAGACCGCCGAGCGGATCGAGATCGGCTTCGCTGGCGGCACCATGGTCGGGAACCTGCGCCGCCCGCCTGGCGTGCTGCGCCCGCCGCTGGTGCTGCTGATCGCCGGCCTCGACTCCACCAAGGAAGAGTTCTTCAACGTTGAGAACACCTTCCTGGCCCGCGGCATGGCGACCTTCTCCCTGGACGGGCCGGGGCAGGGTGAGACCGGGCGCACGCTGAAGATCCGCCCGGACTTCGAGGCACCGGTGGCGGCCGTGCTGGATCTGCTGTGCGCGCGGCCCGACCTCGACGGTGACCGGGCCGGCCTGCTCGGGGTGAGCCTGGGCGGTTACTACGGGGCGCGGGCGGCGGCATTCGAGCCGCGGATCCGCGCCGCTGTCGTGTGCGGCGGCTGTTACGACTACGGGGCACTGATCCGTGACCGGGCCTCGCACAGTTTCGCGACGTTCATGCACGGCTGCGGGGCGGCCACGAAGGAGGAAGCCTACGAGGTCGCCGGGCGGATGAGCCTGGAAGACGTGGCGGGCAAGATCGCCCAGCCGATGATCGTGGTTTTCGGTAAACGCGACCGCCTGGTCCCCTGGCAGCACGCGGCCCGGCTCGCCGAGGAGGCCCCGAACGCGGATCTGTGGATGTTCGACGAGGGCAACCACGTCTGCATGAACCTGACCTACCGCTGGCGTCCGCAGGCAGCCGACTGGCTCGCCGAGCGGCTGGGCGAGGCCGGGTAGCGCCCCCGGGCTTCTCCCGCGCCGGGCTGGCTGGCCGCACCCCGGCGGGCAGGAATCAGGTACGCAGTCGCCAAGGTGGTGTGGCCGCTGACGGCGGCCCGCGGCCGAGTCAGCCGAGCAGGCCCGCACCTGCCAGGTCAGCGGCGAGTTCGTCCAGTTCGCTGGGGGTATGGGAGAGCAGCGGTGCGCGGACCGCGCCGCCGGACATGCCGACCAGGCCCGCCCAGGCCTTGATCGAGACGATGTTGTCGATCTGCCTCGGCTTGCCGCCCAGCCACTTCTCCGCCGCCTCGCGCACCGGGCGCAGGGTTGCGGCGGCCTCCTCCGCCTTGGCGATGTCCCCGCGCAGCGCGAGGGTGGTGTACTCGCGCATCGGCTGCCAGGACGGCGTCTGGTACAGGTAGGGCGCCGCCGACGACATGTAGACCCGCTGGCCGTGGTCGCGCATGTTCTCCAGCCAGGTCTCCTCATGCGGCGAGCAGACCAGCATCTGCTCCCCGGCCGCCGCCAGCAGTTCCAGGTAGCGGGCGTGCGGCCGGCCGACCTTGATCCCGCACACGTTCTCGATCCCGGCCAGCCGCTCGATCAGGCCGGTGGACAGCGGCACCCCCGAGTAGCCGGTGTCGAACAGCCATACCCCGATGTCCACGCTGGCGCACACGTGCTCGAACCACCGGTAGAGGCCCTCGTCCGAGGCAGGCGGGTAGTAGGGGTTGATCACCACCACGAAGTCCGCGCCCGCCTGCTCCGCGTGCCGGGTCAGTTCGATGGTCTCGGCCGCGGAGTGATGGCCGGTGTGGGCGAGCACCGGGCATCTCCCCCGGCAGCTGTCCACCACGACCTCCACCAGCCGGCGTCGTTCCGGGCCGGACAGCGCCCAGAACTCACTCATCACCCCGCCGCAGAAGATCCCGTCGATCTGCAGGTCGCCGGTGAGCCGGTCCAGGTCGCGCCGCAGCGCCGCCTCATCCAGTTCCCCGCCGGGGGTGAACGGGGTGGTGGTCGCGGCCCACAGGCCGGTGAACCGCTCCCTGGCCGCCTGCTTGGCCTCTGCTTTTGAATACCCCCGTGCTTCTGAATGCCCCCGTGCTTCTGAATACCCCCGTGCTTTCGGGTAATCGGCCATCGCTGTCCCTCCCGGGGCTAGAGCGTGTCGGCGAGCCAGTCGGCGATGAACGGCCGGGCGAGGTTCCAGACATTGTTGAGGATATGCACGCCGTCCGGGTAGATCCTGGTGGTCACCGGGCCGCCGTACTCAGCCGCGATCCGCTCCGCGTGGGAGGGCGGTGAGCCCGGGTCGTCCCCGCCGTAGACCTGCAGCAGCGGGACAGTGGCCCGCTCTGCCATCCCGGCGACCGTCATGGCCGCCATGTTCGCGGCCGGGTCGGCGCCGTGGTGCTGGTACTGCCCTGGCCTGGTCAGGTCGTCCATCGACGCGAACCGGCCGGCCGGGGTGTACCAGGATGACACCGAGAAGACCGCCCGCACCCGCTGGTCCACCGCCGCCGTCCGGATCGCGAACATCCCGCCGTAGGAGATGCCGCCGACCGCGACCCTGCCCGGGTCCACGTCCTGCCGCTCGGTCAGCGCGTCCAGGATGGCCTGCACCGCCACCTCCTGGTCGGGCCGCAGCTTGCTGTCGAAGCTGAGCATGCCCTGGCCCGGGCCGTCGAAGGCGGCCACGGCCATGCCCCGGGCGACGATGTGACCGGCCAGGTTGTACAGCTCCTCCTTTGCCGAGTCAGCCCCAGGAAGCAGCAGAACGATGGGCGGATGGCTGATCCCGGCCGGCCTGCGCAGGTAGCCCGGCAGGGACAGGCCCTCGAAGGGCACCGCCAGCATCTCCATCGGCGGTGCCTGCAGCGGGGCAGCCTTGGCCCAGGTGCCGTTCATCGCCTCCAGCGCCGCCCGGAACTGGGCCTGGTCGTGGGTGAACACGAAACTGGCCCAGTGGTAGGCGAGGCCACCGCGCAGGTAGGCGTCGGCGGCGGTGACGGTGTGCCCGGCCGCGAGCGCCTCGTCACCGCGTGCGACATGGCGCGCCGCGTGGGCGCTCCAGCTGGCGCACCACTGTTCATAGTCGGTGATCTGCGTCCTGAGCTGCTCGAACTCCCAGGGCGTGACGTAGTTCGACAGGATCCGCCAGGTAAAGCGGCGGTACATCGACTCGAGCCGGTCGTCCAAAGGTTGCCTCCACCTGGCCTGCGTGCGTTATGTGATGGGCTGCCTGTCCGCGATGACGTCCTCGACCGTACGCCCGAGCAGGTCGTGCAGCAGGACGGTGGCGGCATTGCGGCCGGGGCCGCCGGAGACCGAGCCGCCCGGATGGGTGGTGCCGCCCGTCTGGTAGAGCCCGGGGATGGGCAGCCGGTGGCTGGCCCAGCCGGGCACCGGGCGCAGTTCGTCAGCCTGGGCGGGCGCGAGGTCCCCGCCGTGGCAGGAACCGTGCCAGTTGTGCGCGTTGAACCGCTCCAGGTCGAGCGGGCTGCGCACCAGCCGGCCCAGGATGACCTCGTCGGTCAGGTTCGGCGCGTACCTGCGCAGCTGGGCGAGGTGCGCGTCGGCCACCTGTTCTTTGATGG
>OFGV01000073.1_pt1 | contig 16394 bp, 15 predicted proteins | sample 1521911 | NCBI WGS metagenome assembly OFGV01 (sample SAMEA2553413, study PRJEB24118) | soil metagenome
CCCACACGCGTTCTGGTGGATCGGTCTCGTCGTTTACCACACCAGTTCGTGTGAACCCCAGCCCGAACGAGGAGTTCTTCCCCTGGATGTCGGCCGCGCCTGACGGGCGAGTTGACCTCGTCTACTATGACCGCAGCTGCGATCCCGCGAACACGTTGAACTGCGTCACACTGTCCTCGTCGTTCAACGGTGGGGCTAGCTGGACGAACACCCGGGTCACCAGCACAGGTTTCGACGGCGACATGTTCCAGGCATGCCTGGCCTTCGTCCAGCCTTCCAACTGCGGCGTCTTCTTCCTGGGCGACTACATCGCGGTCGGGTCCACCAACGCCAAGGCCCAGATCCTCTACACCGGCAATGGCCCCAAGGCCATGGATGTGTTCTCGGTCCAGGTGGGCTTCTGAGAACCATGTGGTTTCCCAGTAAGCCCCCACGGAACGCGAACACGTGAGGCCCATCGAGTCCTGGCATACCGGGCAGGGCTGGCGGCGCCAAGGCCGCGCCTGACATCCAGAACGGCGGCGCTGTGCCGCGCGCAGATCATCCTGGGCGTCCCGTCGCTGGCGGGAGTGGGGCAGCGCGGCCTCAGTAGTCTGTTCCCTGGGTATAGCTCCTGGTCGTGCTGTTCGCCTTGACGCTGGTGGGGCGCATCATCTCGTTGTCTTCGTGATCGATGATGTGGCAGTGCCACACGTAGCCGTGCCCGCCGTCGGGGTCGAACGGGTAAGAGGCGTCAGTGGGGTCGGTGCTTGCCGGCAGGTCGGTCGGCGCCCAGCGGACCACGATCCGGGTGACCTCGCCCGGGAACATGATCACTGTGTCCTTCCAGCCTGCCTCGTTCGCCGCCGGCGGCCGGGCGGGGCCCTTGAGGTAGGGCGTGATGTCGGGGTTGCCGCCGAGCGCCCGTGGATTGCCGGTGTTGTAGTCGAGCGGGGGCCCGAAACCGGGCTGGTAAGTGCCGCCCGGGAAGGCCGCCGCATAGACGGTGCTGTATTTCTTCACATCAAAGGACTGCCGGTTCATCAGCTGGAACTGAACAAGGTGCAGGTGGATGGGGTGGGCGTCCGCGGTCAAGTTGACGACTTCCCAGATCTCCGTCTCGCCCTCATGGGGGAGTTCGGAGTAGTACTCGGTGATCCCGCCAGTGGTGATCGCCGTGAAGTCGGTCCGGTCCGTGCCCACCAGTTCGGTGTTGTTGACCAGGATCTCCAGCGGCCCGCCCGGGTAGGTCACCCCGCCGACGGTGCTGGGTGGCGCGATGACTTCGTTGAGGGTGAGCTGGCGCGTCTTCTGGACCGTTACGCCAGAGGCCAGTGTGCCGGCGGTGGGGTTCACCAGCCGGACCATCGGGGTACGCAGCGGGGTGCCCGTCGCGGGGTCGTAGCTGGTATCCGGGGTGGTCTGGGGTATCACCCGGAGCTCCATGATCCGGCCGGTGGTGTTCCCGGAGGGAGGCGTGCCGCCCGGGTAGGGAGCCTTGGCCGTGTTCCGCAGGAGCAGCCGCGTCCCGGGGGTCAGGTCGGCGAAATCGATGATGACGTCGGCGCGCTCCCCGGGCAGCAGCACCAGTCTCTGCAGCTGGCCTGCGGGCGCGGCGGGGTCGATTTTGACGGGTGTGTCCAGGTAACCGCCGTCAGTGGCGATCTGCCACATGGCCGGGCCCACGGCCTTGGTGACCGGGTTGGCCAGGAACATCTCATAGCCGCGGGCATTGGAGCCATTCAGGAACAAGAACCGGTACCGCTTTGGCTCGACTTCCAGGAACGGCCAGACCTTGCCGTTGACCGCGATGGTGTCGCCGATGAACTCCGGCACCCAGAACGGGTGCTCGGGGTTGGGAATGTAGGGGACCCCGGAGGGGAAGAACAGCTCCCCGGCGGTGTCGAATATGCGGTCCTGGATCACCAGCGGGACCGGTGAGGGAAGGCTGGCGGGAATGCCCGCATCAGGGTCGGTGATCAGGTACGCACCGGCCAGTCCCGCGTACACGCCCAGCCGGGTCACCCCCAGGGTGTGGTCGTGGAACCAGATGGGAGCGGCCTCCTGAACATTGGGGTACCGGTAGATCGCATAGTTGGTGGCGCTGCCGTCGTCCCGGCTATAGAAAGCGTGCCCGTGGTAGGCCCCGTCGCCGCTGGTGAACCAGGCGTCGGGCCCGCCATCCACCTCGGGTGGCACTTCCCCGCCGTGCAGATGCGCGACTGCCGGGATAGGGCCCTCATAGTTCAGGGCGCAGGTCCCGGTGGGCGGCTTGGCAGGCTCCACAGCCTCCGCGCACGCATTCGCCTCGCCATTAAGCGGATCAGCCCAGTGGAGCGTCTGGTCGGTGGAGCTAACCCACGCCAGCACATGGCTGCCAGCGGTGCCGCCAAGGTCGTTCACCCACTTGACCTCGGTCGGGGTGCGCCGCTCAGCCACGATCACCGGCCCGATATAGGAAGCCCTACTCGTCTGGCCAGACTGCAGGTATCCCCACACCCACGTCTTGCCCAAGAACCCCGTCGGCAGTACCTGAGCCTGGAACTCCCGCATCTGAAGCTCGATCGTGCCGGCGCCGGCTTGGATGACATCCAGGGCCGGCAATGGGTCCACGAACTGCGGGATGGATTTCCCGGCTAACGGGGTCTGCGCAGCCACCGCCGTGGCCCTTGGCCAGCTGACGTGCGGGAAGACGGCCAGACCCGCCGCCGCCGTCATGCTCCCCTTCAAGACCTGACGCCGAGTAAACATGGTGTCCCCTTCCCCCGTGGCCTCCCCTGGCCAGGCGTCCCCACGAGGCCATTCGTGATGACCTCGCGCAACGTGAGGCCGACGTGGTTCCCCCGCCAGTGCAGCCGACCTCGTTATCAAAGCTTTACGCCGTCCCCACTCCCTGTGCAAGAGGCGTGGGGATTGGGCACTGAGCTTCTGTGGCTCAGCCAGGCCTTGGGCCAATGGCATTAAGTTAGTCTTACATTGGTGTAAGACCGCCTGGTGGCGAGGCCAGGGGGTATGTCAAGATAGCCTGACAGACCCCGAACGCCGCCGGCCAGGCCAAGGCCAGGGCGCTGAAGCTGGCCAAGGCCGCCGGGGAACTGGACAAGCTGGTACGCACCGCCGGGACCCGGTTCCACCCCACCGAAGATGCCGTGGCCGCCCGTGTCCAGGCGATCGCCGCCAAACGCCGCGTAGGGAAGTACCTGCGCACCGCCATCACCGCCGGCCAGGCTGGCAAACCCGTCCTGGCCTGGCGCTCCGGCCAGGATGCGATCGACGCCGAAGCCGCCGCAGACGGCTGGTACGGCGAGCCTCGTCCAGCCCGCCGGGCGACGGCTCAGCCCCGCCTACAAGCGAGCGGTTACTGGTCCGAACCCAGCTGCACCTACCAGGTCAGAGCCAGTATTCGAATACGTATCCGTCCCTGCCGAAGGGGTGTACGGCAGCTGAGTACAGCAAACGGCCACCGCGTGAGGGTGCCACGCACCTGTTCGGATGTAGGGTTGCCGCTCGCTGGGGGCTGCTGGCGTGACCGGCCGTGGAATGCCTGGGAGGGCTGTGGCCTGGTCAGATGCTCCTTCCACCGGCGCAGTGATGCTCTTGGGGCTCGGCTGCGTCGTGTGTCGCCCGTTGCGGAGTGACTGTTGCCGGCCGACGCAGAGGGTCAGCGGGCGCGGTGGATCTGGTGGCTTCCTGGCTCGACGGAAGCTCTCGAGGACACCGGTCTGAATGGCTCATGGCCGGTTCACCAGGATCACGCTCAGCGGATGGTGCGATGGCAGACTCCGCTGATGCGGTCAGAGTCTTGAAGCCCGGTGCTGCCATTCTCGCGCCGGTGCTTGCACCTGCCGGGTTCACATTTCGCCTCACCGTCACGGGCGCAGCTCTGGCGGCGGCTTCGCCACCGGCAGGTTCACCAAGGGCAGGAAGTACCTGGAGTTCCACGTCCGGTATTCGCTCGGGCTGGTCACCTACGGGTGGGACGGTACTGCTATCTCCCACGCCGGCTATCTGCGCGGGCTGAAGGTAACCGGCAGTTACCCCGGCTACAGCGACGACCCACTGGGGGCTTCCGTCACCTCGCCCTGGATCTGGCAGGCCCGCTATCTGGGTTCCGTGATGGCGATCGCCGTGGCTATGAAGCCCGCCTGGAGGCAGCGCGGCAGCTAGGTGGCAGGCACTCCCGTAATGGCGGCCCCGGTCCCGCACCACCCGTCCGGCCCGGCGCTGATCCACACGCGCGCCGAAATTGCGGGGTCTATTGCGGGCGCGAAGAACGGCGAGTTCGACGACCTGTGCTGAACGGCCGGCATCGTGTTATGACTTAAGCCGCCGGAAGGTGCCACAATACTCAGATGCACCGTGCTTCAGCGGATAGCGCTTCGGTCTTGCCCGGCGGGCCAGGTCCCCTGGCTGGTGGGCGAAGTACGGCGACATCCTCCCCGACTGGTTCGAGGTGTACCTGGGGCTGGAGACCGCCGCGTCGGTCATCCGCACCTTCGAGCTCCAGTTCGGGCACGGCCTGTTCCAGACCGGGGACTATGCCCGCGCCGTCACCACGCTCGGCTATAAGGCCGATCTGGACGAGTCCATCGGCCGCAGGGTGAGCCTGCGCATGAAACGCCAGGACCCTGCTCACCAGGCCGGACCCGCCCCGGGTGTGGCCGGTCATGGACGAAGCGGTGCTGCGGCGCCCGGTGGGTGGCCGCGAGGTGATGCGTGCCCAGTTGCGCCACCCGGTCGAGGTCCCGGCGATGCTCTGCGTCACCCTCCAGGTCGTGCCGTTCCGCCACGGCGGTCACGCGGCGGCGGGCGGCTCGTTCACCATCCTGCGTTTCGAGGAGCCGGCGCTGCCCGACGTGGTGTACATCGAGCAGCTGACCAGCGCCCTCTACCTGGAATCGCGGACGGGCGTCGATCACTACATGGAAGTGATGAACCGCCTCAGCGCCGAAGCCCTCACCCGGCCGACACCGCGCGTTTCCTGAAGAAGATCATCTCCGAAACTTAACCGGTCCCCGCCGGCACCAGGGTCGCCGGCAGCAGCGAGGAAGGCTCACCAGTGACAGGCGGAGGAGCACCAGTGACAGGCGAAGGGCACGGCGGCCTTCCCGCCGGCGAGGACGACCACCCGACCTTTGACACCAGCGTGGCGCACCAGGCCCGGATCTACAACTACTGGCTGGGCGGCAAGGACAACTATGCCGCCGACCGGGCGGCCGGCGACGCGATGATAGAGGCATGGCCGGGCACAGTCGCCGCCGCGCGGGCCAACCGGGCGTTCCTGGGCCGGGTGGTACGCTACCTGGCCGGCCAGGCCGGGATCCGCCAGTTCCTGGACATCGGCTCTGGGACGTGTGCTTCATATTGCGTTCCTTTCAAAAGGTTGTGCGGTCTTGGATCTGGCGGCGCGTTCGCGGCAGGCTTGTTCGGTTTCGGGCGGGAAGGGGATGGCCCAGCCGCGGGTGGGGCCGCGGCGGGCGGTCAGGTGCCCGGCTTTGATCCATGCGTGCACGGTGGCGGGGGATACGCCGATGCGGTCGGCTACTTGCCGGGTGGTGAGCTCACCGTCGGGCAGTGTGGCGGAGGGGATGTGGTGGTAGTGGCGGAGGTTTGCGGCTGAGACGGGGGTGAAGGGCTGTCCGGTGCCGGTGGTGTGGCCTGCCTGGTTCAAGGCTGCGGCGAGGGTGATGTTGTCGCAGGTGGGCCCGGTCTTGCGGGCGAACTCGATGGCGGCGGGGCCGGCGTTGCGCTGCTGGATGCTTCTTGGGCGGGTGACGGGGATCTGCTGGCTGGCGCCGGATTTCCAGTGCAGGCCGACGAGCAATTGGGTGTGGTCGGCTGGTGAGGGGGTGATGGTGACGTCGGCCAGTAGGGTGCGCAGCAGGCGCTTGCGGTCTTTGCTGGTGGTGGTGGGGGCTGCCCAGAGGGCGGGCAGGTCGGCGATGGTGGCGGCGAGGTGTTCGGGGGCGGGCAGTTCGGGCCTGGCGGTTGCCTGGGCGGCGAGGGCGGCTTCGGCTTGGGCGGCGTCGGCCAGGGCGGTTTCCCAGCGGGTTTCCAGGGTGCGGGCGACGAGCCGGTTTTCGGGTTCGCAGGCCAGGAAGGCACGCTCGGCTCGGCTGGCGGTGTAGCGGGCGCGCTCGGCGGCCAGCTCAGCGGCCCGCAGGGACCGCTGGTGGCGGGCGGTGACCTCACCGGCGGCGGCGAGCGCGAGTTCGGCCTGGCCGGGGGCGACCGCGGCGAGCAGCGCTTCGGCGACGGCGGTGTCGATGGTGCCGGCCCGCACGGACCCGCACTGGGGGGTGACGGCGTGGTTGCGGTGGGACTCCGCGCACTGGTAGCGGGGATGCCCGCCCTGGTAGCGGACTTGCATGGCGTGCCCGCAGCCGCCGCAGTACACGATGCCCTGGCACAAGGCGCTACCCTCGCGGGGCGGGCGGGCGCCGGCGTTGGTCCGGTTGGCGGCCAGCTTGTCCTGGTTGGCTTGGTATGCCTCCCAGGTGATGTACCCGGGATGGTGGCCGGGTATGGCCACCTCCCACTGGCCGGCGGGCACCCAGCAGACCTGGGTGCGGACCTGCCCGTCGGGGGTGACGGCCTGATGGGAGCGGCGGCGCCCGTAGACGTAGGTCCCGGCGTAGGCGGGGTTGTGCAGGATCTGGACCACACGGCCGTGGGTGAGCCTGCCCCAGCGCAGCTTTCCGGCCCATATCCCGCCGTAGGCGCGGCGGGGGAACCGGCGCCCGGCGAACGCGGTGGCCACCGCGTAGGCTGACCCGGTCGCGGTGAACGCGGCGAACACGTCGCCGATCGCGGCGGCGACCTCCTCGTCAGGGTCGATGACCACGCCGCCGTCATCGTCATAGGCCAGTCCGACCGGCAGCGGGACGCGCAGCTCGCCGCGGCGGGCGGCGGCCCGCTTGGCCTCGTTCATCCGGCTGGTCAGCCAGTGGAGCTCAGCCTCGCTCATCTGGCTCTTGAGGCCCAGCAGGAGCCGGTCGTTGATGTCGGACAGCTCATAGACACCATCGTTGTCGATGACCAGCGTGCCGGTCAGGCGGGCCAGCTCCAGCAGGCGGGCCAGGTCGGCGTTGGAGCGGGCGAGCCGGGAGACCTCCAGCCCGAACACCGCCCCGACCTCGCCCAGGCACACCCGGGCGACTAGCTGCTTGAACCCGTCGCGGTGGCTGGCGGTCCGGCCGGACAGGCCCAGGTCGGCGTCGATCACCTCGATCCCGGCGGCCGTCCAGCCCAGCCGGGCGGCCTGCGCCGCCAGGTCGTACTGGCGCATCGTGGACTCGGTGTGCTCGCGGACCTGCACCAGCGTGGACTGGCGGACATACACGATCGCGGCGCGCTCCAGGTGCATCCGGGTGATCTTCTGCTCCCCGCGGATCACTGTCGCTCACCCCCCGCGCCGGCACCGGGCCGGCCGCGAGCGCGGATTCGGCCATGTTCGCCAGCACCGCGATCATCTCCGCCCGCGCGCCGCCGGCCGCCGGCACCGGCGGCAGCAGCACGCGGGCACCCGCCATGGCCTAGCCCAGCTCCCGCCGGGCCAGCAGCTCCAGGTTGATCGCCGAGATCTCCTCCAGCATCTCGCGGAGCCGGTGGGAGGTCTCGACCTGGGCGCGGACCGCCCCGGCCAGGGAGGCCGGCACATAGACCAGCCGCCCGGCGACCTGCAGGTACACATACGGCCCGTGTGGCTCGCCTCGCCTGCACCGGCATCTCTCCTTCCCGCAGCTACGGTGCTGCTCGACCAGCGCGCCGGGCAGCAGCCCGCCTGCCTGCGGCAAGGCAGCCAGCAGCGCGGCGCGGCGGGAGCGCAGCTCGGCCGTGGCCAGCCGCGCCCATTCCGGATTCTTGTGCGTGATCATCGAACAAGATGATGCCGGAGACGCCGTGAGACGGCAACGACATCACCGTGCGTGTCGCGATCTGACGGCCTCGATCGCTGCCGCCAGGTCAGCCAGAACCTCATAAGTCAGCGGCTCCCGCGCCGCCGGCTCGCCCCGGTCGGTCCAGGCAACCGGAAGCTGAAACGACCCCAGCGGCCCGCCCTCACAGTGGACCACCAACCCGCCGGGCAATTTCCGCTCAAACAACACTCGCAGCCGCCGCCCCGACAACGGATGGAACGGATGCGTCACAGTGACGAAAGAATCGCCAGGTTCACAAGATTTGAGACCTCGCGCCGTTTGCGCTACCCGTCGGCATCCCGACCAGCCCGAGCGTCCACGAATTGGCCAGAACGGTCCAGCCGGACGCCCATGTGCTGTATGTGGGCAACGACCCCACGGTCACCGTCCACAACCAGGCGCTCCTGGCCAAGAGCGCCGGCGTGCGGGCGGTCCATGGTGATATCCGCGCGCCGTACGGGATCTTCACCAGCCCGGCGCTGAAGGAGTTCATCGACTTCGGCCAGCCGGTCGGTGTCCTGTTCGTGGCGGTGCTGCACTTTATCGCCGACGATGACGCGCCGGAGGCGCTGGTCAAGACGTTCAAGAGCTACATGGTGCCCGGCAGCTATCTGGCGCTGTCCCATATCACCAGCGACGGCACCGATCCCAAGGTCATGACTGCCATCCAGGACGCCTACGCCCACGCGAGCGCGCCCGTGGTCTTCCGCACCCGGGCGCAGATCGCGGCGTTCTTCACCGGGCTTGAGCTCGAGCCCCCGGGGCTGGTGGATGTCACCGGCTGGTTCCCCTTCGCCAGAACCGCCCCAGCCCAGCCGCCAGCGGTCGGGTTCGTGGGCGGGATCGGCCGGATGACCGGCGGCTTGCCGCGGACGTTGCCGGACAGGTACTCCGCCGCCGGGACCAGTCGGCCGGGCTGCCCGGGGGTCGTCGTACACCAGCGAGCCGAGTTGCTCACGGGCCTCGGCCTCGCTGGCGCCGAGCAGGCGGGCGATTTCACCCAGCCGGGGCTCACCGTGGGCGTCCAGGCAGATGGCCAGCGCGTCCGCCGGGGTGTCGGCCCCCAGCCGGGGAGTGCGTGGGGCGACCACCCGGTGGGTGAAGATGGCGGCCTTGGCGGCCCGCTGCCCGGCCGGGTCGAACTCTTCCAGTGCATACACCGGCGGTGCGTAGGGGTCGCCGCGGAACCCGCCTTGCGGTGGGGCGACCCGCGCCATGACCGGCTCGCCGGTGGCCGGGTCGGCCCGCCCGGTGCGCCGCAGCGAGAACCGGTTCAGCGGGCCGTATGTGCGCAGGTAGCCGTCATAGCGGTGGCCGAGTCCGGTGCGCAGGCGTTCTGTCTGTGGGGTGTCTTCGGCGGTGGCGGCCTCGGCGTGCAGCAGGGCGACGGCGGTGCCGCGGAGGGCCAGCAGGGCGCGCAGTTCGGCGGCCTGGGTGCAGGGGACCTGGAACCCGATCGGGGCGCCGTCGGCGATCTCGGTGAACGTGCCGTCGGGGTGGGCCTGTTTGTTGGCTGACCGCCAGGCTCGCCTGCGGGCCACCGCCCGGGCGGGGCGCCCAGAGCACCCAGGCCCGGGACCCGCGGTCAAAGTGCCGGTCTACCTCGCGGAGAGATGCTGGGACCTCGACGCCCCGCGTGCGCAGCGCGTAGCAGGACGTGTCCACCTCCGCCAGGCGGAAGGGCCCGGCGTAGAACCGCAGCCGCTTGGCGGGCGTGCTAACCGGCTGCGGGCAGCAGCCGAATTCGGGCAGCATCCGGCCGGTCCACGATCGGTCCCCGCCCGGATGCCATCAACACCTGGCAACATAGGCGCCCCGCCAGCTGGGGGAGGCCACGCCAGGGACTGAAGACCCTAGGCGCGCAGCCCGCTTCCAGGCAGCGTGACGGTAAGGAGCGGCGTTCCTGGTGGTCCCGGGACCCCGGGTGGGCCTGATGTGGTAAACGGCGATGGGCAGGCATAAGGGAGCAGTGCAGTGAGCAGCCGCGTGAAAGATGTGATGACCACAGATGTGGCAGCGGTCCGGGAGACGGCCGGGTACAAGGACATCCTTGCAGTGATGCGCCAGCGGCATGTCAGCGCGGTCCCGGTGCTGGATTCGGCTGGTCACCTGGTGGGAGTGGTCTCCGAGGCAGACCTGCTGCTCAAGGAGATTGGCACGGAGGCCCTGGCCGGGCACCGGATATCCGCGGGCCGCCGGGCAGACCAGTCGAAGGCGTCCGGCGTAACCGCAGCCGACCTGATGAGCACGCCCGCGGTGGCGATCGGACCGCAGGAGAGCGTGGCCACCGCCGCCAGGCGGATGCACGACCGCCGGGTGAAGCGGCTGCCGGTAGTGGATGAGAAGGGACTCCTGGTCGGGATTATGAGCCGGGTGGACGTGCTGAGCGTCTTCGCCCGGCCAGATGAGGAGATCCGCGATGAGGTGGTCAGGAAGATCATCGCGGCAGAGTTCGCGCTCGATCCCAGCGCGTTCGATGTCGCCGTGACGTCTGGCATCGTGACAGTCACCGGGCAGGCCGCCAACCGAGCTGTCGCACGCCAGCTCACTGAAGCGGTGCGGCACGTCGAAGGCGCCGTTGAGGTGCGGGAAAGGATCACTTACCCGCCGGCGGACGAGCCGGAAGCCGCGTTCCTGCGGCCGCGGTACCAGCATCGCTGACCGGACGGCAGCCTGGGCCACCACTCGCCAGCGGCGCCGTGGTAGACCAAGATTGCCGCACACCGATCACCCAGATCTGCATCCATCACAGGCAACGCACATTATCCCGAACGCCGTACATATCGGCTGCTCGGCGCGGTTATCAAGAGCTCTCCGCGCCGTTGGCAATCCCGGCCACAGCCGAACAGGCAGGCGGCAAGGCCGTATGTTTATGCATCGCCAGCGCTGGGCGTGATCGCCCGCTACTGCCGCTGATTGATTGCGACGTTGAGCGCTCAGTCGTCGAACTGGAAGCCCGACGCTTCTGCCTCCCTGATGAGCCGGGCGATCTTCTCGGGGCTGTCGAGGTACCCCGCCAATTCTTCGCGTAGTTGGCCCAGCACAGCACGGTCGCCGCGGGCGCAGAACATGCCAGCCTCGCAATCAAGCTCTACCTGCGATAGCAGGCCCGCAGCGACGTACTTAGCGACCCCCTCCCAGAAGTAGCCGTTCGGTTCGTGCCCGGCGGCAATGACAGCAGCGTCAGCGGGCAGATCCCTGCACGCGAACGTTAGGGACGACGAGCCAGCGACGGCGATCAGGTTCATCGGCTCTGGCACGGCCCCCATCATGCCAGGTGCCTGTCGTACCTCGGCAGTAGCTGATCTGGCCGTAGCGTTCACCGCCTGGCAAGCCAACCGGAACGTCGTCATCTGCCGCCGATAGCGCACCTGGCTTGCCGGCGCTGTCGGGCGGGGGTAACCAAGCTGGTGAAGCCGATGGGCTGGCCTCGGTCATCATGGGGCCGGGAGGATGTGTCCGTGAACGATGCGCTGAGCGCAGAACTCCTGGAGCGCGCTGGCCGGGACCAGGCCGCCCGGGAGTCATTGCAGCCCGGGCATGACATGCAGCAGTGGGAACAGATCGTCGAGCCGGTTGACCGGGCCAGCACCGCACGACTGAGGGAGATCGTGGCTGAGCATGGGTGGCCTGGCCATCAGCTCGTCGGGGAGGCGGCCGCGCACGCAGCCTGGCTGCTGGCTCAGCACGCGCCGCCAGACTTCCAGGAACAGTGCCTGCCCCTGCTGGAGGACGCGGCTGCCCGGGGCGATGCCAGCCCGCGGGACCTGGCGTATCTGATGGACCGGGTGCTGATGCACCGCGGCCAGCCGCAGATCTACGGCACCCAGTACCTGGTCAGGGACGGCATTTTGACGTTGTGGACGGTGCAAGACCCGGCTGGTCTCGACGAACGGCGGGCCGCGCTTGGCCTGGAACCAGAGGCACACAACCGGGCGCGCCTCCTGGCAGCCCAAAGGCCCGCTAACGACGACAAGGATGACCGGCCCGCCGAAGACGGCTGAGTGCCGCCCGGTACCCCGGCCGGGCCCCACCAAGCGGCCAGCATGAGCTTGCCCAGACCAGGTTTCCCTTTCCGTCCCGTAGCAGCGCGCGCCCCAGTAAGCCGTACGTCGAACGCAAGATAGCCCTCATGTCCGCTCGCGTGAGCATGACACTCTCATGACCATATGGGGGCCGCCGAGCGAGCGGGTCGGCGCCCACCTGCTGCTCTCGCATGTCCCGATCATGCACGATGAGAAGCCCAGGAAGACCCGGAAACCCAGTGATCGGCCCTGCCGCAAGGGCGTCAGCCCACCTGCATCGAGCCTGGGCCGCCGCAGCAGCTGAACGACCTCTATTGCCGCTCTCCGGACGGGCGCGATCAACGCGTTGGCTTTGGCCCGCGCGGCTCACTTTGGCTGTGGTTGCCGTCTCAGGTGGGTGGTTCGGCGGCATCGCTGCCTGATGAGGGGCTGGTTGTGGGCAGGTTGGCAGCATCAACCGCTGGCCGGGCCGGCCGCTCTGACCACGGTTTGGCTCCGGGGTCGAGAATCTCGAAGGTTGCGCGAAGGAGTTCTTGCACCACAGGCTTGGCGAGATCTGCTTGCCGCAGCCGGATCGGTACCGGGTTGGCCCCGGCATTGTAGGTGGGCTGCCAGCTGGTCTCGAGGCCTTCCTTGCGGAGACGCTCCTGAAATTCATCCATGGCTGGTGACTGCTGCTCGCCCCGCAGGCCGTCGGGGTCGGGCAGGTAAATGGTCGCGCCGTCCCGGCGGAACCACAGGGGAGCCCACACTCGCCGGCCCCGGCGGATGCCGACGTAGGATTTGGGGCTGTAGTCAGCGCGGATCTCGCCCAAGTTGGCCTGGGTCCAGGCGATGAACGCGTCGTGGAACGCCCAGGCCTCCGGGGTGATGCTGGCTTTCCAGTCGGCTTCGGTGCGCACTTCACCAGGAACCGTCCCGGCCGGCCCGGCGACGTCAAGGTTCTGATTGATCACGACAGTCTCGGGAACCAGGATCACCTCTGCCTCGCCGCGCCAGGCGCGCAGTTCGATCACTACCAGTGGCAGGTATTCAGCCAGGGCCTCCAGAGCCGGCCGGTACCGGCCGGCCGCGCTTTCGACGACTAGGACAGCGACATGGGTCTTGCCCTCAAAGCGGACACGGTTGCGGGCCCAGTAGTCGAAGACCCGGAAGCTGTGTGAGGCGTCGACCTCGCCCAGCTGCACCTCGACGCTGTAGTAAGTGTCCCCGTCAACGGCGAGGATATCCAGGCTCCCGCCGCGGGGCGCCGTAAGCTCCTGGGCGACAATCCGGACTTCCCCCAATCCCAGCCGGGCCGGGTCACCGGCAAGCCAGTTCTGCAACCAGATTTCGTCGTACCCGAGATCGCGCAGCTTCGCCGACTGCCCAGCGTGCATCGGCAGTCTCGGCGTATTCATGGACACGGCCACCACCGTACTCACGCGACGCCGCCAGCATCGGGCACGGGGCTGCCAGGCGCGGAGCCAGCCGAGCACGACGTCAGCGAACTCGGCTGGGCGGGTCTGGTGGACGTGATGCCCGGCGGGGATTGTCATCTGGTCGTGTTCGGCATCCCGGCCGCGCGGGCGCCGGTGTGGCATCTACGCAAGCTCGCCGGCGGTGAGATCGCCGCCGCCTACCTGGAGAGCTTCGAGCGGGTGTGGGAGTCCGCGACTCCGGTGCCGGAGGGCTAGCCGGTGGCGCGCAGGATCGATTACCACCACGACCCGGGCGCCCCGCCCGCCACCAGCATCGTCCCCTCGGTCAACGTGGCGGTCATCAATGATGCGGGGGAGCTGCTGCTGATCCGCCGCTCCGACAACGGCAACTGGGCGCTGCCCGGCGGCGGCGTGGACCTCGGCGAGTCCCTCACCCAGGCCGCCGTCCGCGAGACCCGCGAGGAGACCGGGATCGACTGCGAGGTCACGGGCCTGTCGGGGATCTACACCGACCCCGGGCACGTGATCTTGTACACCAGCAACGGCGAGGTCCGCCAGGAGTTCTCGATCGTCCTGACGGCCCGCCCTACTGGCGGACATCCAGCCCCCAGCAGCGAAACGTCTGACGTGCGCTGGGTCCCGCCCGCCACCGCCGGCTCGCTGCAGATGGACCCTTCCATGCGCCGGCGCGTCGAGCACGTCACCGGGCACCGGGACCGGCCCTACCTCGGCTAGCGCCGCAGCCGCCGCATGGCGGCGGCTGCGCTCAGGAACGCTTCAGAAATCTCACATAGAATGCCGCGAACACCAGGACAATTCCGACGTTTACTGTCAGCCGCTCCCAGAAGTGGTGCCTGAAGAACAGGATGTCCACGCCGACCACGACGGCTACCATCGCGAGCACGTACAGCACGGCGGCTGCCGGTCTCCCCATCGTTTCGTTCTACTCTGCGCGGCAGGGGTGGAGCAAGAGCGGCACTGGTCCCGGTGAAACGCCTGCGCGTGTCGAAGGTGAGCGGCTTGGGCTTCAGGGGAATCCATGACCGTGACAAGAGTCAGGTCACGGGTGGATGCGGGTGGCGGTGAGGAAACCGCCGCTGGCTGCGTCCGGGATCGGCCGGCCGTAGCTGGAGCCCAGCGCGGCGAGCGGGTGGAACTCTGTCTGCCAGCCGTGGCTGGTCAGCCAGCCGGGGGCGTCGGCGAGCCCGCCCTTCCACAGCGTCGTGTACTGACGCATCGCTGGTATCTGGGCGAGTCCGGTCTCCTGGTCCACCCAGTGATCGAAGGAGGTGGTGCTGACCACCAGGTCGAAGGCTGCGGCCGGCCAGGGCAGCTGCTCGGCGGTGCCCACCACGAACTCAAGCCGGTCATCGGTGGCCGCGTCTTTGGCCGCGCCAATCATGGCGGGCGCCGCGTCGATCCCGGCCAGGACCTCAGCCTGCGGTGCTTGGGCGGCCAGCCGGCTCAGCAGGTAGCCGGTCCCGCACCCGACGTCGAGGATCCGCCTGGGGGCCGGCACGCAGGAAAGGGCCAGGCCGGCAGTCCGGTCGGCGATCTGGTGATGCAGCTGACCGCGCCAGCCCTCGTCATAGCGCGGCGCGCGCCTGCCAAACGCCGCGACATCACGATCACGAGCCATGCCTCTGATCCTGGCATCCGCGCCACGGCAAGCGCCCACGCACCACCTGCGGCAATAGAGGTCGACATGACGGCAGAGCCGGTGACATAGTCAGCGGGTGGCAAGGAAGCATCCGCTGCCGGACAGCGGTGTGACCGGCGTGGTTAAGTGGTTCGATGCCGACGAGGGCTGGGGCGTGATCGTCGCGCCGGAAGTGCCCGGGGATTGCTTCGTCCACTTCTCCAGCATTGAAACAGGTGGTTACCGGGAACTGCGGGCTGGTCAGCGGGTGCGCTTCACCTACGAGGATCCCGGCTTCCTGCAAGATGGCTGCCCCTTCCGCGCCCTGCAGGTCTGGCCACAGTCCTGACAGCCCGAACCCGTACCCCACGCGGCACGTGAGTGCCGCCCGGAGCACCCTTATGTCAGCGAACCAGAGAGCGCTCTCTTGATATCTGCAGGACAACAGTTGGCCATCAGCTCATCTCGTGGACTGGTCGTCATGTGGCAGTATTTCGACAATAGCGCTTTCCGCTCTTCTTCGTTCGAGGAGCCTATTTCCACGCGACAACCTATTGGTCAGCAGGACCGTCCATGGGAGCCATTGAGTAAGTAGTGTCTTATTGGCTGCGACGCTGACTGGGCCGGTCTCGCCGTGGCTCCCGGATCCAGCCGGAGCGATTCTGGTAGAGCTTATTTAAATCAGATTGTCCAGGGTGGTCAAATGGGCAGGTGCCTGGCGGACGTGCCGGGTTATGGCAAACTGATGTAGCCAAGGCAGCTGAGGGGAGACGGCGTGTCACCCAGGACCCGCGGCGGGGCGGCAGGCAGCGTCCCCGAGCGCCGGGATGTGTATGAGCGGCTCGCCGACGAGCTGCGGCAGGCGATCACCTCGGGCCAGTACCAGCCGGGGGACCGGCTGCCGTCCACGCTGGAGCTGATGGCCCGGACCGGGGTGGCGAACCTGACCGTGCGGGGGGCCTACCGGGTGCTGATCGAGGAAGGCCTGGTCGAACCCGTCGCCAAGCGCGGCTTTTACGTCCGCCGCCCCAACGTGATGACCTGGCGGATGAGCCCAGCCCCGGCGCGCGCCGCACGGGCCCCGAGGTCCTGGACGGGTGGGCGGCCGATGTCGAGGCTGCGGGCCTGGCCCACCGGGAGGAGATCAGCGTTGCGATCGAGGACTCCTCAGCGCCGGTGGCGGGTCGGCCGGCCGGGGAGCGGCTCGGCCTGCGCGCGGGCTCGCGGGTGCTGGTCCGCCACGCCATCCGCTACACCGGGCCCGCCGGCGCCGGGCTACCGGGTGAGGCGGATTCGCTGGCCGGCGAGTACTACCCCTACGACCTGGTCCGCGACACCCCGCTGGCCTCGCCCGCCCCGGCCAGCCCGCTGGAGGGCCTCGCCCGGCTGGGCCATAAGCCTCGCGGCCCCA
>OFGV01000074.1_pt1 | contig 16239 bp, 13 predicted proteins | sample 1521911 | NCBI WGS metagenome assembly OFGV01 (sample SAMEA2553413, study PRJEB24118) | soil metagenome
ACGCACACCCCGGTTCGCTCATCGGCGAGGTGCCGCCGCCAACGAACCTGAATGGCCTGCGGTCACCATCGGCGTGCCCGGTGCCGCTACAGCCTCTCGACATCAGAATCCCGAGCGCCGCTCAACACGGGGATGCGGGCGTCGTTATGGTAGCGGCGGGCGCACTCGGTGCCGCAGAACTGCCGTGCCCGGCCCCGGTCCTGGGCGGGCAGGAGGTTCCCGCAGCCGGGCCGCTTGCAGACGGCCGGCGCGGACGTGCCGGGCACCTGGTCATCCAGGCTGGCGGCGGGGGGATTGCTGGTCATGACGGTACCTTCCGGTGTCGGTCATGCTTTCTTTTCATTTCTGATCTGAGGAGAAATGAAAAGGAAAGCGACGGAGGGATAAGAGGGAGAGCCCGGCTGGCCCGGCGGCGGCGGTCCGGGCCAGCCGGGAGGGGATGTCAGGAGCGCCGTGCCTGCGCCGCGGCCTGGCCGCGCAGCACCAGCGCGGTGAAGCTGACCGCGTCGATGAGGTTGCCCGCCTCGAACCCGGGCGCGAGGCTGCCGCGAGCCTGGTAGAAGCCCTCCAGGGCGGCATGGCCGGCCGGCGTGCGCAAGAACTCATCCACCTCGGCCAGCGTGCCTGCCAGATCGGCGAGCCAGGCCGCATCGCGGCCGGTCACGGCGCGGTCTCCGGCGCGGTGGTGCCGAACCCGGCCCAGGCCGGGGTACCGGGCTGGGCGGAGTACGCCTCATCAGCGATGGTCACCGGCCCGCCCGCGGCCGGCCCGGCTTGGTATCCGGTGATGGACAGCAGGTCACCATCGGCGAACCGGCCGGCCAGCGCGGCGGTGCCCAGCGCGGCGTCCACTGCGGCCGTCCCGGCGAGCGCGGCGAGCTCGACCGCCTCGGCCATCTTCGCCCGGACCCGGGTCGCGCCCGCGGCGGCGGCCTCGGTCAGCCAGGCCCGGGCGCCGTCGCCGATCGCCAGGAACGCCGCCTCCGCGTCGGTGGCCGCCCTGGCCTGCGGCGGTCGCGGCGTGCCGTCCGGCTGCTGCGGGTGGCCGGGATAGTGCGCCAGGTCAATCCGCGGGTTGCCCGGCGTGGACAGTGCATGCCGGGCGACCTCGGCCAGGCCCAGCGGACCCGGCCCGGCCCAGTCCGGGCGCAACGGCAGCGCCGCCAGGTCCGCGACCACGACCAGCTCATCACCGTCGGCGCGGACCCATACCTCCGAACCTACGAGGCCCGGCGGGGTGGAATACCGCACGCTGCCGAGCCGGATGGTCTGATCGGTGTTCACCACCCGGGTGGTCCCGAGCGCGGCGGTGTGCGGCGCGTCCGGCAGCCGGTGCAGCCGGGCCCGCTCGATCTCCAGCCGCCGCGCCGGAACCGCGCACGTCTCCCGGTGCACCCGGCCGTTCACCCTGTCGCAGAACTGGCCGCAGGCCTGCGCGAGCTCGGCGAAGCTGCCGTAGGCCTCCAGCAGGTTCACCTCGGTGGGCACCAGGTCAGCCTTGGCGATCTTCACCGTCGATTCCGACCCGCCCTTGGATTCCGGGTCATAAGGGACGCAGGTATGCACGGTCATCCCGTAGTACCGGCCCACGGCGACGATCTCGGGATGCCGGACCGGCACCCCGGCGACATGCTCGACGGTCACCGTCTTCTCGTTATCCGGGATTCTCTCCGCAGTCGCCGTGTTCGATCGGTCCGTGTTGCGATTCCGGCCTGCTGGATCGGAGTGCGGGGTGCGGCGCAGGTGGTGACTGACCGTGTCGTGTTTCCGGGGCCGCTGGTGTGATGTATCTCATGGCTGGTCGTGGTCTGGCCGGCGTCCGGCGGCGTGCCGGATCGCGGTGACCACGTAATCAAGGTTGGTGTCGTCGAGGTTGCTGAGGGCGCCTTGGAGATCGACCGGGATGCCGTCGGCGAGGGAGGCGGCCAGGCGCAGGATCCGGGTCTCGCTGCCGCTGCCGGACAACTGGCCGCGGTCGAGTGCGGCGACGGCTTCGGGCCAGCAGACGGCGGCCATCGCGGTGCCGTCGGTGATGCCGGGGAAGGTGTCGATGTACTCGTCGGCGAAGTCGGGCCGGGTCAGCCAGTAGCGGTGGCCATCAGCAGGTTCACGGCGGCTTCGGGGGCGAGCAGGCCGGCGGCGCCGGCCCGCAGGGCGGCGGGCAGAAGGTGGCGGGTCATCGCGGGGCTCCTTGGATGTTGAAGGTCGGCGGGTCTGCTGATTGCGGGCGTGCCGGGGGGCAGCCGCCGGTGGCGCGCTGAGGTGGTGTCTGCGGCAGGCGGGTGCGCGGACGCGGCGTTCGAAGTCTTCCCGCAGGGCCGCGTAGGGGCGGGTGCCGTAGAACGCGGCCCGGTCGACTTCGGCCAGGCGGGCGAGGGTCTTGACGTCGCATCGGCCGCCGGGTGGGATGTCGCCGGACAGCAGCCGGCTGGCGGCGGCGCGGATCCGCTTTTCGTTGAGCGCCCGCTGCTGCGGGGTCAGCCGCATGGGTCCTCTTCCTGTGCGTCGTGCCCGTCGGCGTGGCTGGCGGAGTCGATGCCGGCGACGACGCGCAGCGCCCGGTCCAGGTCGCCTTGCAAGCGCGCCTTCTCAGTGGTCCGGGTCGGCCCGAGACTGCCGATGAACACCTGGCAGGAGGTGATGTTGCCGGTCCAGACGTCCCGGTGGACGGCGTGGTGGGTGGCCTGCGGGCAGCGCGCCGAATCGCACATCCCGATCAAAGGCGCGGTGGCGTCGGGCCGGCCGGCGAGGCGGAGGCACAGGGCCCGGGACGGGTCCGCGAACCAGCAGTAGTTGGCGGTGCCCTGGTGCAAGATGGCGGCCCGCTTGGACAGCAGGTTGAGGATGTCACGGTCGCTGCGCTGGATCTTCGGCGCCGGCGCGCCTGCGGCAGCGGTGCCGTCGACGTGGGCGAAGAACTCGGTCAGTTCCCGGGCGCCGGGCCCGGCCGGCATGATCCCTGCCTGATAGTTCCTGAATTCGGCGATGACCACCTCCAGTTTCGCCTGCTGTTCGTGCCGGTTCACCTCGGCCAGCAGCCGGCCCTGGGCCCCGCCCGGGCGTGCCGCATACCCCTCGCTGGTGGCGACGGACAGATGGCGCATATGGATCTTGCTGGCGAGGATGCCGCCGGGCCGGTAGGCCAATGTGATCGCGAAGGTCCTCCGCAGCATCCTCAGGCTGACCGGGCCGTCGGGGATCGGATCAAGGCCGAGACGGTGCCCGTGCGGGCCGTTGACCCAGTCCCGGAAGTTCTGGTACCGGGTGCCGAAGTTGAAGCGGCCGAACAGCAGCGCACCGTTGTGCGGGGCCTCGCGGAGGTGCTCCGCGACCTCGATGGCGGTAAAGACCGGCTCGATGACGACCCACTGGTCGGCGGTGCCGCCCAGCTGCTGGCCTTTGACGACCTTGCTCGCCAGGCGGTAGCGGTCCCGGCCGGGGCCGTGGGATTCGACGGGCATCCGGCAGCCGGTGCGCAGTTCCATTAGCTCGCCGGCGCGCATTCCGCTCAGGCCGGCGGTCGCCACGAGGGCGGCGGTGCGGGTGATCTCGGTGAGGGCGATGACCTCCAGGCCGTGCAGCGGCAGGGTCCAGGGCAGCTCGGTGTCACCACCAGCGGCCTGGACGTGCTGTGCGGTGCGGCCCCACCATGGCCGGGTGCCGACAGCCGCGGCCACGTCTTCGATTGCCGGGCGGAGCGCGGGCAGCCAGTGATGGAAGAACTCGCGGAAGCCGGCCTGGACGGCCAGCTGGGTGAAGCTGACCAGCAGCAGCGGATCGTCTTGCCGCCAGCCGGAGCCGAGTCGCTGCCGGATGTCGTGGCCGGGACGTGGCGGGAGCGGCTCTCCTCCCTGACGTTGCCGGGCCAGCACTATGAGCAGGTCGCGGGCGGGGACCAGCTTGGGCTTGGGCAGCTGCCGGATCGCCTCGCGGGCCATTCTGGCCTGGCCGGCCAGCCCGGCGACGTGCGGGCCGAGGACGCCAGTCAGGTAAAGCGCCGCGGCCAGCATCGGCTGCAGGACTTCCTCGGCCACCGGCTGGGTCGTGTTCTCATGCCGTCCGGTGTTCATTCCGGAGACGGCTGAGGCCGACCTGCCGCCCCAGGGCCGCAGACCGGGCTGCACCCGGTCGGCAGTGAACAGGTCCCGGTAGCTGATCAGGTCGAGCATCGTCAGTACGACCGCGTTTCGTGTCGATGGGCCGGGGCCGCCGGTGTCCTCGCCATCGCCGGCGGCGTCGCCGCGACCGCGGTGCAGCAGGTACTCCTCGCAGTGCTCCTCGCGCAGATCCTGCAGCCTTGCGATACCGCACCCGGTCATCCAGTCCAGCAGCCGGGCCGTCTCACGCAAACGGCCGTTGCAGGTCTGCAGGTGCAGCGGGGTGCGCAACGCGCGCGGCAGCACGATGACGGCCGGATGCCGGGGAACCAGCAGGGCGAACATCAGCTCTTTGCCGACCAGCCGCCAGGACGCCGTGCCGATGGCGGTGAAGTCAAGCCGCCGGCCGGAGGCCGGGAGCTGCACGGGCAGCCCGGTCACCTGGGTGAAGTCCCACACGTCATCGTCGAACATCACCGGCCTGGTTCCGGGCGGCAGAGCGAACCCGGCATGTTCGCACACGTCGGCGCCGGCGAACGGCGAGCAGCGATGCCCCTGGCCCGCAGCAGCGGGGGCGGCGGGAACGATGCTCATGCGGGCCTTTCCTCAGGACGCAACGGGATCTGCATGTCATCGCCGGGGCCGGCGGGCGCCGATGCGGCCAGCAGCGCCGGGTCGTAGCCGGCCAGGATCTCGTCCAGCCGGGCGGCATACGGGCCGAACACGGCCATGAACTGCGCTGACGGCATCGCCTGCCACTGCCGGGTGAAAAAACCCTGGAGCCGGACCAGATTCAGGGCATGCCGCGGCGCGAAGACCGCAAGCGGGCAGAGCAGGCAGACCCACGGGCGGGCCGGGCACGGTTTGCCCTTCGGCCCGTGCAGCCCCGACAGCTGATCTGCGCAGGCGGCGGTGAACACATCGCGCTCGCCTCCGGTCAGTTCGGCGATCACCTGGTCGGTCAGCTTCAGCGCGGCAACCAGCTGCGGGTATCCGCGGAGCAGGTCGGCGGCCTGGTCGCTGGTCACTACCGTCGGCGGGCGGGCGCGGCGCAGCAGGTCCTGCTGCGCATCGGTGATGATCTGGTCGACCAGCTGCCGCTGCCGCGGGGTGGGCGCGGACAGGTAATGATCACCCTCCGAGCGCGGGCTGTGGTTGGGGTCGACCAGCCCCCGCCTGCTGCCCCACCAGGCGCTGGTGTCCCGCATCGCCTCGTGCGTGGTGCGGATCCGGTGCCGGTGGATCTTCAACGGGACACCGTCCTCGCTGGCTACCTCATGTCGGCGGATCCAGCCCTGGAGCGTCGCCGGGGCCGGAGGCGAAGTCAAGATCAGGTCCCCGGTGGGACGCTCGGTCCGGGGCCACAGCGCGTTCCGCTGGCCAGCGGGCAGGAAGGAACGCAGCAGCGCCGAATGGCTCAGCCATTGCTCCAGCAGCCGGACTGCCGCCTTGGGCAGATTCACGCTCTCGGCGGCGGTGCGGCCCTTCACATATGACAGCAGGACCGTCGCATCCCCGGCCCAGTCGATGCCGGTGGTGACCAGGTCGTCGATGCCGTCGGGGACCAGGCCCGAATACACCCCGAACAGCAGCCGGTAGGCGACCACCACACCGGTGTGCGGGAACAACTCTGTGCTGGCACGCACATGCCCGCCGCGCCGGCGCGCAACATGGACCGACAGGCCGGCGTGCGCGCTGACCGTCTCCACCGTGGACGGGCCCCACCGGGACAACAGCCAGCGCAGGTTGTCCGCACTCCAGCCCGCACTCGCCGGATCGGCGCCGCCGGCCGCCGCGGCCAGCGCTTCCCGGTGCGCCTGGTACGACTCGGCCACCACGCCAGCGCACGCCCTGGTAAGCGCAGTCCATTCGGTTTCGCCATAGGGTGCCAGCGGCCGCGTGTCGCGCACGTTGAACGAATGCCCCCCGGCCAGATCGGCCACGCCAGCGGCCAGGCCGGCCCGGCCACATGCCTGCACCAGCCGGCGGGTGCAACCCTCGGCCCACGCCGGGGCGCCCAGCCAGTACTGGGCGATCTGCCCGCGGGTCAGGTCACCGGCCGCACCAGTGAACCCGCCAGCGGCCAGGACGGCCGCCATGTTCCGGATCGCCGCGACATACAGCCTCACACTGTCAGCCGCATCCAGCTCGCCGTGCGGGTAGACCATCCCCGCCAGCGCCGCCAGCAGATCGCGGACCAGACGCGGGCAGGACGGCTTGCTGAAGGTGAACCCGGCCCCGGATCCGTCGGAGAACACCGCGGCGATCCCCAGTGGATCACCGGTCACATTCGCCGGCATCACGCCACCCCGCCGTCGTCTTCGCCGGCGAACTCCGCTGCGGCTTCCCGCTCCGCGTCCGTCCGGCCCGCTGTCCCGGCGTCCGGCCCGGCCTGGCATGCCTCGTAGGCGCTGGCGTAGATCCGGGTGGTGTCGAGCCGCCGCAGGTATGACTCTGTTGTCAGGACGCTGCTGTGCCCGAGCAGGTCACGCAGGACCAGCAGCGGGTCGGCCTTGGACAGATACAACGCCAGCGCCGCGTCCGCCGTACTGCCGTCCCCGGTCGCCGCAGCCAGTGCCGCGGCCTGCCGGTAGTACCCGCTGACCAGGTATTCCAAAGTCCGCATCGCGAACGTGTGACGCGTCCTGTGCGGGTTGACGTGGGGAAAGCGAGGCTCGTAACACTCCCGGATCCGATCGGAGGTCCGCTCGAACACGCTTCCCCACGCGGGGAACGGCCCGCCGCCGGCCTTCACCGCCACCAGGCACGCCCCCCCGCCAGCAGCGACCAGCCGGCGCCGGTCGGCCGGCACCAGGTTCTCCCACCGGCGGCGGACCCCGTCGATGCGGCCACCCTCGGCGTCGGCGTCGCTGACCCGCAGCGCCGGACCCCACCGAGCCGGCGGCGCCCACGCCGACCCCTCGACGGTGACCGCACGATCGAGCTCCAGGTACTGGCGCACCGCCGTGAGCGCCTCATACGAGATCCAGGTGGTGCGGAACTTGCGGCCCTTGGCCACCCCCGACGGCACCCCGAACCCGATCGGCGCACCGGTGCGCGCCCGCGGCAAAGGCGGGACCTCATACGACAGCAGATACGTGAACTCCTGCAATCGCAGCCCGGTCGCCACCGCCAGCTGCCCGACGCAGGCGTTGCGGGCCAGCTCCCGGCCGCTGAACCCCGCATCCTGCGTCCCATCGGGCGACAACCCGGCGAGTGCGTTCAAGAACATCGCCGTGAAGTCCGGCTCCAGGTACTTGATCGTCACATGTGGTTTCGGGCGGCGCCTGATCGCCCGGTTCACCCGCACCTGCCCGCCGGCGAACACCCCGCGGGCCATCCGGTAGGAGAACGGCTCGGCCTGCGCGTGCCCTTCCGCCAGCGCCCACCGGTAAAACGACGCCAGCACCGACACATGCTGATTCCACGTAGCCGCCGAGAACCGCCGCGTCAGCGGTCCCGTCGCCCGGTACTCCGCATAGGCCGACAGGACCGCCCGCAACGCCTCCCGGCCGGCGAAGACCGGCACCCCGCGGGCCTCCAGGAATTCCAGCCAGGCCTTCATGATCCGCCCGTAGGTCATCCAGGTGGCCGGCGCCGCCGCCCCGCTGACCGGCAGCTCCCGCAGCCACCGGTTCACCACCACCACCGGCCGCGGCGCGCCCGGCCCATCCTCCAGCAACAGGTCCTCGCCGATCAGCACCGGCATCAGCTCGGGGATCAGCGGGCGGCACCCCAGATCCCAGGACTCCCAGCCCCGGGAAGAGAACAGGTTCATAAGCATGAGGACAGACCGTAGAAACACGGCACCGCACATCGCAAGCCGCAAACCCCGGCGGCACCTGGGGTCTAACAGGGAATCACGACACGTGAACTAAGCAGAGAGAACCGTAAGTGCATACACCGGGACCCCGCCGATCCGCCGGAGCGTCAAGTCCAGGCACGCGATCAGCGTCGGCAGCGTCCGGTCCCAGGCCGGCAGCACCACCCGGAACCGGGACCACGCCAGCCACGCGCAGAACAGCACCGTGTCCCGCCGCGTCCCGTCCGGGCCCGGCACCGGCGGCCCCTTGCCCCAGTCCCATTGCAGCCATAGCCCCGGCTCGGTGATCCACGGCCGGTACGTCCTGCGGTGCCCGGCCCGCCACCGGGCCTTCGCCGCCGCCACCGCCCGCCGCGTGGTCCGCTCATTCCCCGCAAACCCCATCGCGGCCAGGCGCTCGTGCACCTTGTCGGCCCGGACCTTGCCGTCGGACCGCTCTACCCACTCCTCGACCTTGTCCAGGAACGGGTCGATCAGCTTCGGCCTGCACACCGGCTCCGTCACCGGCCGGCCCAGATCCCGGGCCTGCGCGTAACGGCGCACCGTCTTCGGATCCGCTCCGGCCAGCTGCGCTGCCGAATGCGCGACGCCCGTCGCATCGAACGCTTCGAGAATCTCCATGATCTCCCTGTCAGACTTCTTCACGGTCCCTCCGGGCCCGTCGGCTGGTGCGTAATCACAGCCACCGAGCCAACTCCCGGAGGGACCCCAGGAGGTGGACCGACACGTAACGGTCTTGTCCGGATAAAGGGAGATCAGCTGTCCGCCAGACGGGAACCGTCATGTCCGTCTACAGGGATCTTGGCGTGTCCGCTGTCACCTTCCGATAGGCACGACCCGAGCCGGATAAGATCACGCGCAAGGGTGGCTGGATGTCATCACATGTGACCGCGACAGCGTCCTGCGTGTGATCTTGCCCGGCATCACACTGGAGCGTCGGGAGGGCGACGCGGTCCACGTGCCTGCGCCTGGCAGTCGTGGCGGCGGCCAACGGAAGCAGAAGTACTCTCCCTATGCGCTCGCCAGTCTGGCTATCCGCGGCGCGTTTTCCCAGATCAGAGGCACAAGCGGGATCGTCATCCCGAGTCGGGAACGTGCCCGTGCCGGCTCCGCCGGATCAGCCGAAGAGACGGTCCATGACTTCGGCGCCGCGTCGCAACTCGGGCACGATCACCTTTAATGGCGGAGTCGGGTATTGGAACCCGCTGAATACCCCCGCCTGGGAAGCGGACCCGAGCCACGAAACACCTGGTCCCCTCGTCGCTGCGCTTTTGACTTTTCCCGTCAGATGCAAGCCCTCTGGTGAGCGAATCGTGCGTCAGGCGGGATCGCTGCCGGGTCTTCCCAGGTCACAGGACTGGCATCAGGACGCGCGGAACGCTGTTCCGGCGATCCCGTGACCTGCTGACCTGCGCTTTCTCGCCCGGCTGATGCAATTCCTGAGAGTTCCGGTAGACCGTCTCGGTCGTCGCCGTGCCCTTGTGGCCAACAAGGTCGGCAATGTCCTCCAGCGGCGTCCCACTTGACGACAGCAGCGAGACGAACGTGTGCCGCATCTCCCGGGGCACCCAGTCATCCCCCAGGCCCGCCGCCTGGCTGATCTTCCGGAACGTGCGGCGCACGTTGTGCCGGTCCAGTGGCGTGCCGATGGCCGAGGCGAACACAAGCCCGTGATCTTGCCAGAGCGCCCCAGCGGCCAGCCGGTCAGCCGCCTGGCGTTTGCGCTGCTCCCGCAGGGCCTCCGCAGCCAGGTGCGGCAGCAGGAGGACCCGCCGGCTCTTCTGCGTCTTGGTATCGCCCGAGGCCCGCACGGCGCGGTAGACCGCCACAGTCCCGGCGTCGAGGTCAACCTCGTCCCACCGCAGCGCCCGCAACTCCTCGGTCCGTAGCCCGGTCGTCACCGACAGCACCACATAGGCGTACAAGCGGGAGTCCCTGGCCGCCCGCAACAGCGCCTGCGCCTGCTCCAGAGTCAGGCTCTTGGACGGCCGGCCCGGCCTCCCCCTGGGTGCCTTGACCAGAGCCGCCACGTTACGACCGACCAGATCGCGGATCTCGGCGTACCGAATGGCCCGCTCCAGGCAGTTCCGGACGATCTGGAGGCTGCGGGTCGACAACCGTTCCGCCAGTGTCTCCAGGGCCTCCTGCACGTACCCGGCGGTCAGTTCCCGGAGCTTGACGTCATCCAGCCGTTCCCGCAGTGGCTTGACGGTGTCGCGGTACAGCTCCACGGTCCGGCCGGACCGCCCGTTCAGCCCGCCGGCCAGCCAGTCGTCCAGCGCGTCACCGACCGTGTAGGTCGCACTCGACCGGACCCCCGTGTCCAGTTCAGCCCGCAGCTGCCGGAGCTTGGCCCTGACCTCGGCCTTGGTCCGGCCGCTCACCTTCCGCCGGACGCGCTTGCCCGCCTTGTGCCCTAACGAGACGGCGCCGACCCAGCGGCCATTGGCCCGGTCGAAGTAGACCGAGTCTTCGCCGTGCCCCCGCCGTGGCCGTGGTTCATCCACGCACAAAACGATAACACTTTGGCTCTTGGATTGGCTCTTCCGCGAGAGCCGAGGCCCAGCCGCCCAAGGCCAGAGCAGCGCCTACCTGCAAGGACCTGGGTGGGCGCAACTGGGTTCGAACCAGTGACCCCTCGCTTGTAAGGCGAGTGCTCTACCACTGAGCTATGCGCCCTCGCAGCCACCGGCCACGGGGAAGACGACCTGGCACAGCGTACCGAGTGTGAGCCTCCGTCGGCACCCGGCTAGGCCGCCGACGGCTCAGACCCGGCCGGCGGATCCGCCCCGGATCCGGCCAGGAAACGGCCCCGGGCCACCCGCCGCCTCATGGCAGCGACGCGGACGCAGAACGCTTTCCGCCCCGCCCGAGCACCCGATCCAGCGCGCGCGCCACTTCCTCGGACAATCCCGGGGCCTGCCCATCGTCTGCCGGTGAACCAGGTGCGGACTCCGGGGAGATCACAAAACCGCATTCGCGGCACTCCACCTCACCCAGCCGGCGGACCAGGCGGACGCTGCCGCACTGGCCGCAGTGGTCAAGGTCGGCCGTCCAGTCGTGGGCAGCCTGGCAGCGCGGGCAGACCAGGACCTGCTGGTCGCCCCGGACCCCGCGCTGCCACGGACTGTGCCCGCGGTCAGGATCCACTTGCCGCGCACCACAGCGATAGCAGGGCATCGTGTCCCGCCTTCTTCGCTGTCCCCCGAGCGTGGCACCTAGTCCAGATCGGCTATTGCCTTCTGGTATTCAGCGATGTCACGCGCCTGAGGGATCGGGTTGACTACTTTCCACCGGACCACGCCGGCCTTGTCGATGACGAACGTGCCGCGCGTGGCCACACCCTTGTCTTCGTCGAACACACCGTAGAGGGTCGCGACCCCCCCGTGCGGCCAGAAGTCCGATAGCAGGCCGAACCCGAAGTTCTCCGTGTCCGACCACTTCCGGAGCACGAACGTGGAGTCCGCCGAAACCGTCAGCAGTTCCACGTCCTCGCGCGAGATCTCGGGGAATTCGTCCCGCAGCGCGCACAGCTCCCCGGTGCACACGCCGCTGAACGCGAGCGGATAGAACACCAGCACCACATTCTTCGCACCCCGGAAGCTTGACAGCCGGACAGGCTGGCCATGCTGGTCCTTCAGTTCGAAATCGGGGGCTTCCTGGCCCACCTCCACCGCCATTTGCTGGTCCTTTCCGCAGCATGAGGCATTTGCGCCCGGGCGCACGCCTGCGTGCTCAGGGCACCGGATGAGCCAAGTCTGCCACCGACGGCCGGGCCGCCTGCATACGGTCAGGACCAGACTCGGGCGAGCCGAAGCCAGCAGCCGCCACAACGCACGGCGGTGCCGCTAGCGGCGCGCCCTCGGCGCGACCAGGCGCGTACCCAGCCAGTCCCGGCCGGCGCTCAGGCTCGAGGTCTGGGACAGTCCCGCGGTGGGTGCTGCCTCGCCGATCTCGCTGGGCTCCACGTGGTTGTCCCGGCCGGCCTTGGGAGTGAGCAGCCAGATGTAGCCGCCGTCGGTGAGCGGCGTGAGCGCGTCCACCAAGGCATCGACGAGATCACCATCCCCGTCCCGCCACCACAGCAGGACCACGTCGACGACGTCGTCGTAGTCCTCATCAACAAGTTCGGTGTCTTTTTGCTGGCTGATGGCGTTCCGCAACTGCTGATCGCAGTCGTCGTCGAAGCCGATCTCCTGCACCACCTGACCCGGTTTGATGCCGAGTCTCTCGGCCAGGCCCTGCTGATCCTGCGCCTGGCGCGCGGTCGCGCTCACTGACTCCTCCTCAGATCCCTTCCCGCGGCACCGTCTCCGCTTGTGGCTATCCGGCCGGCATCTGCCCCGGCCGTACGCCAGCCACTGCAGCCGCCGCGTCGGCACTGCTTGCCCGCACAGTCCACACTGGGTCGGCCCCCTGCGCAAGTGCCAAACGGCCTCGAAGTGAAAACCGCCCGGATCCCGAGGGTTCCCATTCCCGCTCGCGAGTCATCCGAGGTACGAAAGTCGCACCTGTCTGTCCGTATTGTCCACATTCAGGTCGACGAGTGCGACCGACTGCCAGGTGCCCAGCGCCATCCGCCCGGCAAGCACGGGGATGACCAGGAAGGGTGTCACGAAAGCGGGCAGGACGTGAGTCCTGCCGTGCCCGCGGGACCCATGCGCGTGCCGCCACCGGTCATCGGCGGGCAGCAGGGCTGCCAGCGCAGTCAGCAGGTCCGCGTCACTGCCGGATCCGAGTTCCATCAGCGCGAGGCCCGCGGTGGCATGCGGGACGAACACGTGGAGCAGCCCATCCGCCCCGCCGGAGGCGTCCTTGGTGAACCGCGCACATGCCGCCGTGATGTCGTGCACGGATTCCCGGGCGCCGGTCCGGATGCCGATCAGTTCAGTCTTCATACCAAACGACTGTTCCAACGCCGGCCACCTGCCGCAACCTGACGGGTGTACCCGGGCTACCCTGACCCTGGCTGCTCCCGCAGCAAGCCCGCCCTACCTGCCGGTCTTCTTTGGGGCCGACCCGCCCCCGGCTTTGGCGCCACCGGCCGTGCCGCCCGGTCCTGCCTTGCGGCTCCCGCCGGGCCGGGCCGGATGCTCGATCACCGCGTCCGGGCCAGGGAACACCAGCCCGGTGTGACCGTCGTCGAAACGGACCAGGTAAGGCGGTTCCCCCTGCTTCCCGTGTACCTCGACGATCTCGCCCATCTTGTCCGGGTCGCCGACGTTATGCCCGTGAATGTGGAGCCGGTCTCCCACTGTTGCCTGCATGCCGCGCCCCTCTCGCTGAGCCTTGACCCCCGCTTGTGTATCTCACATAGCCTGAGGATGTGCCCTGCTGTGCACCTCCGGTGTACTACCTAGCCTGTCACGACGGGCCACCGCCGGGGAGGGCCGGGTTCGCCCCCACGTGGCGGCAACTGACCGCCTGCGGCCACCGCCTCCGGGTGGGGATGCGTTTCCGGAGCGCAGGTACCAGAATTGGTCTGGACAACTCATGATCAGCGGGGGTGGCGACCGGCCACCCCCGTTCACGGCAGGCGGCGACCAGCCGCCCACCATCGCGGAAGGCGGGATACCCCGTGGCTGCTGGACGTCAGCGCTTCTCGATCATCAGCGACGGCCTTCCCACCCAGTTGCCGGACATCGACCCGGACGAGACCAGGGAATGGCTGGACTCGTTCGACACCGTGGTCCGGACCCGGGGCCGGGGCCGGGCCAGGTACGTCATGCTGCGCCTGCTGGAGCGGGCGCGCGAGCAGCAGGTCGGGGTGCCGGGCCTGCGCAGCACCGACTACATCAACACGATCCCGCCCGAGCGTGAGCCCTGGTTCCCCGGGGACGAGTACGTGGAACGGCGGATCCGGGCCTACATCCGGTGGAACGCGGCTGTCATGGTGTCCCGGGCGAACCGGGCGGGCCTGGGAGTCGGCGGCCACATCGCGACGTATGCCTCGGCGGCGAGCCTGTACGAGGTCGGCTTCAACCACTTCTTCCGGGGCAAGGACCACGGCGAGTCCGGGGACCAGGTCTTCTTCCAGGGGCACGCCGCCCCGGGCATTTACGCCCGTGCCTTCCTGGAAGGCCGGCTGACCCAGCAGCAGCTCGACGGTTTCCGCCAGGAACTGTCCCACCCCGGTGGCGGCCTGCCCTCCTACCCGCATCCCCGGCTGATGCCCGACTTCTGGGAGTTCCCCACCGTCTCCATGGGCCTGGGCCCGATCAACGCCATCTACCAGGCTCGCTTCAACCGCTACCTGCTCGCCCGCGAACTGGCCGACACCAGCCGCTCGCACGTGTGGGCGTTCCTGGGTGACGGCGAGATGGATGAGCCGGAAGCACTGGGGGCGATTGGGCTTGCCGCCCGGGAGGAACTCGACAACCTCACTTTTGTCATCAACTGCAACCTTCAGCGGCTCGACGGGCCGGTGCGCGGCAACGGCAAGATCATCCAGGAGCTGGAGGCGTTCTTCCGCGGCGCGGGCTGGAACGTGATCAAGGTGATCTGGGGCCGGGACTGGGACCCGCTGCTGGCCCAGGACGTCGACGGCGTGCTGGTCAACAAGATGAACACCACCCCGGACGGCCAGTTCCAGACCTACGCGGTGGAATCCGGCGCCTACACCCGTGAGCATTTCTTCGGCGGCGACCCCCGGCTGCGGGCCATGATCGAGCACCTGTCCGACGACCAGGTGCGCAACCTGTCCCGGGGCGGCCACGACTACCGCAAGGTGTATGCCGCGTTCAAGGCGGCCACCGAGCACGTCGGCCAGCCGACGGTGATCCTCGCCCACACGATCAAGGGCTGGACGCTCGGCCCGGACTTCGAGGGGCGCAACGCCACCCACCAGATGAAGAAGCTCACCGTCGCCGAGCTCAAGGAGTTCCGCGACCGTCTCTATCTGCCCATCCCTGATGCGGCCCTGGAGGCGGGGCTGCCGCCCTACTATCACCCGGGCGAGGATTCCGACGAGATCACCTACATGCGCGAGCGGCGCGCCGCGCTCGGCGGGTACCTTCCCAGGCGGGTCGTCAGGGCCAAGCCGCTGGCGCTTCCAGCCGACCCGGTCTATGAGGAGCTGAAGCGGGGCAGCGGCAAGCAGGCGGTGGCCACCACCATGGCGTTCGTCCGGCTGCTCAAGGACCTGATGAGGGATCCCGCGATCGGGGCGAGGTTCGTGCCGGTGATCCCCGACGAGGCACGCACGTTCGGTATGGACTCGCTGTTCCCGACCGCGAAGATCTACTCCCCGCACGGCCAGACCTACGAGGCGGTGGACCGGGCACTGCTGCTGTCCTACAAGGAATCCGAGCGCGGCCAGATCCTGCACGAGGGCATCAGCGAGTCCGGTGCGATGGGCTCGGTGATCGCCGCGGGCACCTCGTACGCCACCCACGGCACCCCGATGATCCCGGTGTATGTGTTCTATTCGATGTTCGGCTGGCAGCGCACCGGCGACCAGATGTGGGCGCTCGGCGATCAGCTCGGCCGCGGCTTCCTGCTCGGCGCGACCGCCGGGCGCACCACACTGACCGGCGAGGGCCTGCAGCACAACGACGGCCATTCGGCGCTGCTCGCCTCGGTCAGCCCGGCCTGCGTGTCCTACGACGCGGCCTGGGGCTATGAGCTGGCCTGCATCGTCCGGGACGGCCTGCGCCGGATGTATGGATCGTCGCCGGAGCACCCTTCCGGCGAGGACATCTTCTACTACCTCACCGTCTACAACGAGCCGTACCTGCAGCCGAGCGAGCCGGCCGACTACCCGGGCGGCACACCAGCCCTGGAACAGGGCATCCTGCGCGGGCTGTACCGGTACGCCGATGCGCCGGCTGAGCTGGCCGGCCCTGCCCAGGACAGGCCGGGCGACGGGGCTGCGCCAGCAGGCAATGGCGTCCCTCCCCGGGCGCACATCCTCGCCTCCGGGGTGGCGGTGCGCTGGGCGCTGGACGCGCAGCGGCTGCTCGCCGATGACTGGGGCGTGGCGGCCGATGTGTGGTCGGCCACTTCCTGGACCGAGCTGCGCCGCGACGCGCTCGCCTGCGAAGAGTGGAACCTGCTCCACCCCGACGTGGAACCGCGGGTCCCCTATGTCACGCAGGTGCTCGACGGCCAGCCCGGCCCGGCCGTGGCGGTCAGCGACTGGATCCGGGCAGTGCCCGATCAGATCGCCCGCTGGGTCCCGGTCCCGTTCACCTCGCTCGGCACCGACGGGTATGGCTTCTCCGACACGCGCGCCGCGGCCCGGCGGTTCTTCCACGTGGACGCGGAGTCGATCACGCTCGCGGTGCTCTCCCAGCTCGCGCGGCGCGGTGAGGTCAAGCC
>OFGV01000076.1_pt1 | contig 16068 bp, 16 predicted proteins | sample 1521911 | NCBI WGS metagenome assembly OFGV01 (sample SAMEA2553413, study PRJEB24118) | soil metagenome
TCTTCGATGTGACCACCGGCCGGCTCCGCGAGGTCCACTAACCATCCGCCGCCCCTGGCGGGGCAGCAGAAACCCCGGGCCATTCGTTCAGCCGTTCAGATTGCTGCCCTTATAGGGGCAAGAAACTGAACTGCTGTTCGTTCCCGGACGTCAGGTGTCGGGGGAGTCGGTACGGCCTTGCTGCTCGGCGAGGAAGCGCTCGAACTGCGCCCCGAGTTCCTCGGCGGTGGGCATGTCCGCCGCCTGATCGGCGAGCAGGCCTTCCCGGCCGGCTGCGTCGAGGAACGCGTCGTACTGCCGCTCCAGTGCCTGGACCAGTTCGGCGATCTCATCGGACGCCTCGACCTGCCGCGCGATTTCCTCGTCGGTTCGCTGGGCAGCCTCCCGCAGCGCCTCGTCCGGCAGGGACAGGCCGGTCGCCCGGACCACCGACTCCAGCAGGCTCACCGCTGCCGCCGGGTAGGCAGCCTGGGCGAGGTAATGGGGAACGTGGACGGCGAAACCGATCGCCGCCTTGCCCTCCTCGCCCAGCCGGAACTCCAGCAGCGAGGCCACGCTGCCGGGTACCTGAAGCCGGTCCGCGATGGGCCGCGAGCCCGCGATCAGGTCCGGCCGGGTCCCGTGGCCGGTCAGGCCGAGCGGGCGGGTGTGCGGGACCCCCATGGGTATGCCGTGGAAGCCAACGGTCAGGTCGGCGCCGAGCCGGGTGATCACCGACCGCACGGCAGTGGCGAACCGCTCCCACTCATGGTCGGGTTCGGGTCCGGTCAGCAGCAGGAACGGTGTCCCGGCGGTGTCACGGGTGAGGTGGATGGCCAGTTCCGGCGCCTCGTACTCCTCCCAGTGATCCTTGTCGAAGGTCATCGGGGGGCGGCGGGAGCGGTAGTCGATCAGCCGGTCCACGTCGAAGGCCGCCACCACCTCGTGCTCCAGGCTGCCCAGCAGGTGCGCCGTCAGCAGGCGGCCTGCCGCGCCGGCGTCGATGAAGCCGTCGAGGTAGTGCAGCAGGACGCCACCATCCAGTTCCGGCGCGCCGGGGCCCACCTCGTAGAGGTCTCCCGCATCTCGCACCATCGTTACAGCCTCCTACGCCGTCAGCCCAGTCACGTGTTAATAACCAGCAAACCACGGCCATCCATACCGCTGGCCGCATCCGTGCGCCACACGGTACCGGTGCCGGTGGCGCTGGTGCGACCGGCCGGGGGCTACCCGGCGATCGCGGCCCGTGCCCGGGCGGCCCTGACCGCCGCCGAGAGCGTGGCGATGTCGTAGGCGCCGTAGTGGCGCTGCCCGTTGATGAAGAAGGTCGGCGTGCCGGACACAGTGGACAGGTCAGCCGTGTCCACGTCCTCGGCGACCCAGCCGGCCCCGGCATGCTTGCGCAGGTCACGCGCGAACCGCTCGGTGTCCAGGCCGAGATCAGCGGCATGACGCACCAGGTCGGCCGGCCGTAGCTCGCTCTGGTGCTCGAAGAGCTTGTCGTGCATTTCCCAGAACGCGTCCTGGGCGGCGGCGGCTTCCGCGGCTTCCGCGGCAAGCTGGGCGTGCGGGTGGACATCGCTGAGCGGCAGATGCCGCCAGACATAGCGGACATCGCCGAAGTCGGCGAGCAGTTCCCTGATGACTGGTTCTGCCTGGCCGCAGTAGGGGCATTCGAAGTCGCCGTACTCGACCACGGTGACCGGGGCGGTGTGCGGGCCCCGGATGTGATCTCGCCGGGGATCGACCGGCACGGCGAGATCGAGGATGACCGACGAGGTACCCAGCAGCGCGCGGATCCGCAGCCGCTTCGGGAACAGGTTGGTGATCCGGAAGACGCCCCAGGTGAGGGCCGCCGCGCACAGCGCGGCGGACAGCACCCCGATCTTCGCCTCGGCCAGTTGCGGGCCGCGGAAGGCCAGGGATGCGATGAGCAGGGAGACGGTGAACCCGATGCCGGCGATGGTGCCGGCCCCGGTCACCGCGGCCCAGCCCGCGGGCGGCTGGAGCCGGCCCCGGCTGGCCACCGTGCACAGCCACGACCCGCCGGCGATGCCCAGCGGCTTGCCCACGACATAGGCGATCAGGATGCCGAGCGTGACTGGCGAGGTGAACGCATGGGCCAGGACCGGCCCGCTGATGCGCACGCCCGCGTTGGCGAGCGCGAACAGCGGCACGATCAGGTAGCTCGTCCACGGGTGGAAGGCCTCTTGCAGCCGCTCGTTCGGGGATATCGACCCCGAGAGTTCGATGCTCGCGATGCGCGCGAGTTCCGGGGTGGGCTGCTCGCGGAAGAGCCGGAATTTCTCGGTGGCCCGCTCCAGATCGCTGCGCGCAGCCGGGTAGGCCTGCGTCAGCAGGCCCATCACCAGGCCGACCACGACCGGGTCCACCCCGGAGGAGAAGAACGCCACCCAGGCCACGAATCCGAGCGCCGCGTACACCAGGCCCCGGTGGACCCCGCTGGCCCGGACCACGATGACCGCCGCGAAGGTGGCGAGCCCGGCCAGCAGGGCAGGCAGCGACACGTGGTGGCTGTAGGCAAGCGCAATGATCGCCAGCGCAGCCAGGTCGTCCACCACGGCGAATGTGAGCAGGAAGGTCCGTAGCCGGTCCTGGGAGCGCGGGCCGGCCAGCGCGAGCATCCCGAGGGCGAAGGCAGTGTCGGTCGACATCGCGGTGCCCCAGCCATGTGCCGAGGGCTGGCCCGCGTTCACGGCCAGGAAGATGGCGATCGGCACCGCCATCCCGCCCAGCCCGGCCACCAGTGGCAGCGCCATCCGGCTCCGCTCGCGTAGTTCGCCCATGTCGAACTCGCGCCGTGCCTCCAGCCCGACCACGAAGAAGAAGAAGGTCATCAGGCCGCTGTTCACCCAGCCGTGCACGTCCTGTGACAGGCTGGCCGCGCCGAGGTGGACCGACAACTCGGTCTGCCACAGCGCCTGGTAGGACGCCGGGCTGGCGTTGGCCCACGCCAGCGCGGCGAGTGTCGCGCCGAGCAGGACCGCCGCACTTCCGGTCTGGGTGCGCAGGAACTTGCGCAGCGGGGTCTGGAGGCTGCGGGCCCACGCCGTCCGGTCGGGCGCGGTGGCGGCTGGGCGGGATTCCGTCACCCCAGGATTGTCGCCTACCGGGTCAGCCTGGGCCATGCCAGACTGGCTGGGCGAATGCTGGCCCTGCACTGCCCGGTGCTAGGTGCCCCGCGCTGCCCGGTGCGCCCGCCAGCGTTCCAGCAGCGCCGGCATCTCCTGTTCCAGGAACAGGAAGAAGTCGAGCGAGTCGGCGACCCGCTTGCCGGCCGGGGTCCGCGGGCCGAGCACCTCGACCCCGTCCCTGGCGGCGCTGACCCAGCGGGCCAGCACCTGGTCCTGGCGGACGGACACCTCGTACCAGATGTCGTCGAGCACCAGGTACACGTCGCGGCGGCTGCCGGGCTCACGTTCCCGGCTGATCATGCCGAGCTGGCCCAGATACCGCACGGCACCGGAGATCGCTGCCGGGCTGGCCCCGAGCAGGGCCGTGAGTTCGGCGGCGGTCAGGCGGCCGGAGTCGGTGACCAGCAGGGCGGAGAACACGCGGGCGGGCATCGGCGGGATACCAGCCTCCACGAGGACAGAGGCGAACCGCTCGATGAACGGGCGGACTGCCTGTTCATCGCGGCCTGCTCGTGTCTGCGTCATCGTGACGGCACCCTCCCGGTGCATGGATAACATTATGAAACTTCATGATTTTCTGAAGCAAGTGTAGAGTCTGAACCGTGACGGTGGCAATTGAAGTGGCCGGCCTGCGCAAGGATTTCGGCCGGACGCGGGCGCTGGACGGTCTGGATCTGAGTGTGGCCCATGGGGAAGTGCACGGGTTCCTCGGGCCGAACGGGGCCGGCAAGACAACGACCCTGCGCATCCTGCTCGGCCTGCTGCGCGCCGACGCCGGGACCGCCAGGCTGCTGGGCGGCGACCCGTGGCGGGAGGTGACCACCTTGCACCGGCGGGTCGCCTACGTGCCCGGGGACGTCACGCTCTGGCCGAACCTGTCCGGCGGCGAAGTGATCGACCTGCTCGGGCGGCTGCGGGGCGGGCTCGACAGCAAGCGCCGGGCCGCGCTGCTGGAGCGTTTCGAACTCGACCCGACCCGCAAGGCGCGCGCCTACTCCAAGGGAAACCGGCAGAAGGTCGCGCTGATCGCCGCGCTCGCCTCCGGCGCCGAACTGCTCATCCTGGACGAGCCGACGGCGGGACTGGATCCGCTCATGGAGGCCGCGTTCCGCGAGGCAATCGAGGAATTGCGGCACAACGGAACCACGGTGCTGCTGTCCAGTCACATCCTGAGCGAGGTTGAGGCGCTCTGTGACCGGGTGACGATCATCAGGGCGGGGCGGGTCGTCGAGACCGGGGCACTGGCGGACCTGCGGCACCTGACCCGCACCTCGATCGACGCCGACCTGGCTGGCCCGCCGCCCGCCCTGGCCGGCCTGGCCGGCGTCCACGACCTAGACGTGGAGGGCTCCCGGGTGCGCTGCCAGGTGGACGGCAGCGCACTGGATGAGGTGCTGCGGCTGCTGACCACCACCGGGGTGCGCAGCCTGGTGAGCCGCCCGCCCACCCTGGAGGAGCTGTTCCTGATGCACTACGGGCGGCAGGAGGGGCAGCCGTGACCTCTCTGGCCGGCACCGGCGCCCTGACCCGGCTGGCGCTGCGCCGGGACCGGATCATGATGGCGGCCTGGATCTACGCCCTCACAGCGGTCGCCTACGCCAGCGTGGCCGCCACGAAGAAGCTGTATTCCACGGCCGCGGCCCTGCAGGCCTTCGCCAGCACGGCGGGCAAGGACAAGATCACACTGGCGATGTACGGGCCAGCGAGCGATCTGAACACCCTCGGCGGGGTGGCCACCTGGAAGCTGGGCGTGTACGGGGCCATCGCTGCCGCGCTGATGAGCATGTTCATCGTGATCAGGCACACCAGGGGTGACGAGGACGCGGGCCGGCTGGAACTGGTGGGCGCGGGCGCGGTCGGCCGGTCCGCGGCGCTGACCGCCGGCCTGCTGACCGCGCTGCTGGCCAACCTGGGCCTGGCGCTGCTGATGGCCGTCGGCCTGGTCGTGGGGGGATTGCCCGGGATCGACTCGCTGGGTTTCGGGCTGGGAGCGGCCGGAGTCGGCTGCGTCTTCGCGGCGATCACGGCACTGGCCGCCCAGCTCGCCGCCAGCTCACGCACGGCCATCGGCATCGTCACCAGCGTGCTCGGGGTTGCCTACCTGCTGCGGGCGGTGGGCGACGCGGCGTCCCCCGGCAGCTGGCCGACGGCCCTGTCCTGGGTGTCCCCGATCGGGTGGACCCTGCAGATGCGGGCGTTCGGCCCGCTTCACTGGTGGGTGCTGGGGATCTCGGCACTGGTCACCATCGCGGTGACGGCTGCCGCGTACGCCGTCGCGGGGCGGCGGGATCTGGGCACCGGCCTGCTCCCGGTCCGGCCGGGACCCGCTGCGGCCGGCCGGAGCCTGCAGGGCCCGCTGGGGCTGGCCTGGCACCTGCAGCGCGGCCCGCTGCTGGCCTGGGCGTCGGCCTTCGCGGTGTACGGGCTGGTCATGGGGGCACTGGCAAGCTCGGTCGCGCAGCTGGTAGGCAACAACGCGGGCGCCAGGAAGATGTTCATCACGATGGGCGGCCAGACCGGGCTGGTCAGCGCTTTCCTCGCCGCCATCATGGCGATCATGGGGGTGCTCGCCTCCGCCTACGCGGTGCAGGCCGCGTTGCGGCTGCGGAGCGAGGAATCGGGCCAGCGCACCGAGCCACTGCTGGCCGGCGCGGTCGGCCGGATCAGATGGGCGGCGAGCCATCTGGTGTTCGCGGTGTTCGGCCCGGTGGTGCTGCTCGCCCTGGCCAGCCTGGGCATGGGGCTGGTGCACGGGGCGAACACCGGCGACATGGGCAAGGCCCTGGCCCAGCTGCTGGGCAGCGCCATGGTGCAGCTGCCGGCCGTCTGGGTGCTCACCGGTATCGCGATCGCACTGTTCGGTCTCGTGCCCCGGCTGGCGGCGCTGGCCTGGGCAGCGCTGGCGGCTTTCCTGCTGCTCACCGAGCTCGGCGCGTTCCTCGGGCTGAACAAATGGGCAGTCGACATCTCCCCGTACACCCACATCCCGAAGCTGCCCGGCGGGACGGTGACGGCGGCGCCGCTGCTCTGGCTGACCGGCCTGGCCGCCATCCTGGCGGTAGCCGGCCTGGCCGGCCTGCGCCACCGCGACCTGGCCTGAGCCCCCGCGTTCAACCGGGGTGCGCGCCACCGCCGCCGCCCGGCCGGGGCGGGTGGCGAGGTAGTCTTCCATGCCGCCTCGCCATGACACGCGCACGAGTGATGCGTGCTCAAGGGCCTGGAGAGCCTCGGCGACCAGGAGTGACAGGAACATCGTCTGCTCCGGGCGGACGCCCCTGCCCGAAAACGCCGGGGTGAGTACACGGGCGATCCCGGCGAAGCCGACGTGCTCCGCCGTCCCGCCCGGTGACTCCAGCGTTCCTGGCTTGCCCGGGCCACCCGGGCCACCCGGCCCATCGCGCCCGAACTCTTTGATCATCACCTCGGCCGCCAGTTGCGGCAGTGGGAGCGAGCTGATCCGCCCATCTTTGCGTCAGCACCCCGCCGAGCGCGTCGGCCAGGGTGAACCAGGCCACGGTCGCACCGGCCGTCGTCGCGGCGGTAGCCGGCAGGCCAGCATGGGCGAAGGCTGTCAGTCACACATGCCAGTGAATGTGCTGTGCTTGAACCAGCGGTTGTCCGTACAGATGCCGTCATCCGGCAAGCAGCCACTGGGGACCCGGCTGTGGGCGCTGAGCCCGGGAATGGCGGGATGGCGTTTCATTAAGGGATCGTCGGCAGGGCCAGGGACGGTGGCCGCATGAGCGCACAGCCGGCCGGGCCGCACTGGAGGAATACCGGGAGTGGTCGGCGGCCGGACGGCCCGGAGCCGTCGCACACGCCCAGGCGCGCACACTGCTGCTCGGCGGCACCGAGGGATGAGGATCGACTGGTCCCCGAGGGCGATCACGACGGCCGCCCGGTTCCTGGACGATACCGGCAGGATGATTGCGGTGATGGTGGCTGTACCCAGCACCTGCCCCGGCATGATCGTGGACAGTTCTCCGCATATACAACGGGAGAGTGTCCATGATCATGGTCAAAGGGAACCTGCCCGCCCGGGTTGCGCGGGCGAGCCAGTGCCGCCTCCCGATGGGTCGGCGGGTCCGCCGTTGCGGCGCGAGTCCCGGCAGGGTCGCTGCCGGGCAGGAGCTGGCCCGGCTAATGGAGGGTGACCGGGCGCCAGGTGTGGCCGGCGTTGTAGGTGAACCACATCTGCTGGCGGTAGATGGCGCCATCCTGGATGGCGAAACCCTGGGTGCTGGTCGTCATCGCGGCGTCGAAGCTGAAGCCGGCGCCAGCGAGCCCGGCCGCCTCGTTCAGGCTCGCGCTGGTGTGCCAGGTCCGGCCGGTATCCCAGGAGAGATAGATGTCGCTACGGCCCCCGGTCAGCAAGATGGTCGTCCCCATCGGCGTGATTGACGCCTCGCTCAGGTAGCCGCCTTCAGGGGGGTCGGCCAGGCGGCGCCAGGTCCGGCCGCCGTCGGGGGAGAAGTACGCGCGCTTCACCTGTGAGCCTGCCCCCGGTTCCGAGGCGCAGTCGGCCACCAGGGCGAGGTGGGGGGTGGCCGCCACCACGGCGTCGTAATTGAACGCCGGGGGACAGGGCGGGGCGAGCCGCCGCCAGGCGCGGGAGCCGTCAGCCGGGCCGGCCAGCAGGATCATGCTGGGCCGGCCGGGATTGCCGGGAGGGTGGACCACCGCGACATAACCGGTCCCGGCGGCCAGTGTCACCGACCCGACCAGCCCACTGCCCGCCGTGGCGGGTACCGGCCGCCACCGGTCTGCCGTGACCGGTGCGGAGTACACCTGGAACCAGCTGCACCCGAACGCGGTGGGCGGGCACCGGCCGAACGTGGCGATCACCCGGCCGTCCTGTGCCGCCAGGTCCTGCACGGCCAGCCCGCGGGTACCGACCCGGTTCCAGGAGCGTCCTCCGTCGTGGGTCGCCCACAGCCCCGGTCCGAATACCCAGCCGTCCCTGGCATCGGCGAACAGTATCTGGCTGACCGCTCTGGCCGCGGGCAGGCTGCCATAGCCGGCGACCCGGGCTGGCGGGGCCGGGGCGGGGGACCAGTGCCGGCCACCGTCGGTGGTCTTGCGCATCTTCAGCCGGGGGCAGCCGGTCTGGTGGCAGGGCTGCAGCGCCAGTGCCCAGCCGGTGCGGGCGGAGATGAACGTCGCGGACAGCACCTCAAGCCGGGTTCGGCCATTGCTGGCCTGAGGGGTGCTGGTGCTGGTGCTGGTGCTGGTGCTGGAAGTGCTTGCACACCCTGCGAGCAGGGCGATCCCGAGCAGTGTGGCGCTCGCGGGCACAGCGGCGCGGCTGAACGGGTCACACCTGGTGATGGTCCTCATGCCCTGGAGACGGCACAACCGGCCTGCCGGTTGGGCGCAGCCTCTTTAGCCGCGCCGTCCGTGGGGGGTCAGGGCAGGACACGGCTGGCTGGGTCAGGGGTGGATCTTCCTGTGCTCGCTGAGCATGGTCACGAAGGTGGCGATACGGCTGGCCCGGGTCTGCGGCCGCTTGGCGGTGCCGATGCGGTAGAGGATCGCGTAGCGGTTGGTGCTGTCGAGCGTGGCGAAGAAAGCACGCGCCCGCTCGTTGGCCGCAAGGGCGCGGGCCAGGTCCTCGGGCACCGTCACCCGCGATTGCGACTCGTACGCCTGCTCCCAGCGGCCGTCGGCCCGGGCGAGTTCCACCTCGCGCAGACCGGCTGGCTTCATCCGGCCGGCCGCGATCAGCGCCGAGACACGCTCGGTATTGATCTTCGACCATCTGCTGCCCCGCTTGCGCGGGGTGAACCGCTGGATCCAGTAGCCGTCGTCGAGTCGGCCCTTCTGGCCGTCGATCCAGCCGTGGCACAGCGCGACGTCCAGTGCGTCGGAATAGGAGATGCCCTGCCCGGCCGAACCCTTCTTCACGATCTTGAGCCAGACTCCGGCGGAACCGGCGTGGTGGGCGCCAAGCCACGCATCCCAGCTGTCCGCGTCCTCGAAGGACACCACCGGAAGGGAGTCGGGTGCCATGGCAGCAGTCAATCACGGGCCTGTGACATCGCGGGGCCACCAGTGTCACGACGCACGTCGGCGTCGGTCTGCGGCCGGGTCCCTACATAGGGACCTGGCGGCCCTGGGCCTGTGGTGCCGGTCGGAGGTTAAGTCGGCCTGGGGACGCTTCTCTGGCGAGGAGTAACCCCGAGCTCCCGGGCCCGTTGTGGCCAGGACGTGGTCAGTCCGGGTCGTGGGCAGCCCTAACCGACCTCGTCGGGCGCGGCCAAAGCCGGGCGTGGTCGGTTTGGGCTGCTATCACGACCCAAATCGGCCACAGCGCGGTGCGGCCGCCGTGGTGGGAACGGGAGCGTGGTCAGTTTGGGCGTCGATGACGACCAGAATCGACCAAGTCGTTCGTCGGCGTCCGGCTGGTGACCGGGGGGGGGGGGGGTGACGGACGGCTGAGACGTTAGTTGTATTTTCGCAAGTGTCAGAACGAAGAGACAGCACCGCCGAGGGGAACCGTGACAGAACTCAGCCGGAAGCGGCGACTGCTGGTGGTGGCCGTTTGCAGCCTGAGCCTGTTCATCGTCGGCATCGACAACACCATCGTGAATGTGGCGCTGCCCGTGATCCAGCGTGACCTGCACGCCCCGCTGTCCGGCCTGCAATGGACCGTGGACGCGTACATCCTGGTCATCGCCAGCTTCCTCATGCTGTCCGGATCGATGGCGGACCGGTTCGGGCGGCGGCGGATCTTCCAGACCGGCCTTGCCGTGTTCACCCTCGGCTCCATGCTGTGCAGCCTGGCCCCCGGCCTTGGCTGGCTGGTCGCATTCCGGATGGTGCAGGCACTCGGCGGGTCGATGATGAACCCGGTGGCCGTGTCCATCATCGCCAACGTGGTCATCGACGCCCGTGAGCGCGCCCGTGCGCTCGGGATCTGGGGTGGTGTCTGGGGCGTGAGCATGGCGCTCGGGCCGGTGGTGGGCGGTGCCCTGGTCGCCAGCGTGGGCTGGCGGGGCATCTTCTGGGCCAACATCCCGGTCGGCGTGGCGGCCATCGTGCTCACCGCCCTGCTGGTGCCCGAGTCCCGGGCCGCCCACCCGCGGCGGCTGGACCCGGTCGGCCAGGTGCTGGTCATCGCGACACTGGCAGCCCTAACCTCGGCGATCATCGAGGGCCCCCGCGCGGGCTGGGGATCAGCGGTGATCCTGGCCTCTTTCGCGGTGTCGGGGATCGCATTCGCCGCGCTGATCAGCTACGAGCGCAGGCGGGTGGAGCCACTGCTGGACGTCAGGTTCTTCAGCAGTGCCCCCCTGTCCGGGGCGACGCTGATCGCGATCAGCGGGTTCGCCGCGATGGGCGGGGTCCTGTTCCTGTCCACCCTGTACCTGCAGGACGTGCGCGGGCTCTCCGCGCTGAACGCTGGCCTGTACCTGCTGCCGCTGGGGGCGATGACGCTGATCTTCGCGCCGCTGTCGGGCAGGATCGTCGGCTGGCGCGGGCCGCGGGTGCCGCTGGTGGTGGCAGGGGTGATGATGACGGCTGGTGGGCTCATGCTGACCGGCCTGCGCACCGCCACCTCCCTGGGCTGGCTGATCGCGGCATACGTGATCTTCGGCATCGGGTTCGGGATGGTGAACGCGCCGATCACCAACACCGCCGTGGCCGGCATGCCCCGCTCCCAGGCGGGAGTCGCGGCCGGTGTGGCGTCCACCAGCCGTCAGATCGGCCAGGCGCTCGGCGTCGCCGTGGTGGGGTCGGCTGTGATCTCGGCCCTCCACGGCTCGCTGTGGGCCGGGTTCGCCGAGGCCAGCGCCATCGGCTGGTGGATCATCACCGGCTGCGGCGCCGCTGTGCTGGGGATCGGCCTGCTCACCACCGGGCGCTGGGCGCTGGGCACCGCGGCGCAGAGCGCCGAGCGGATCATGGCGGACGACGCCGGTGTGCCCGTCAGCGCGCCCTGACCCGCCCGGCCTGCCTGGGCCTCTTGCCTGCCTGGGCCTCTTGCCTGCCTGCCTGGGCCTCTTGCCTGCCTTGCCCTGGGCCTCCGGCCCGGCGGGTGGCTCAGCCGGTGGCCGCCGTCTGCGTGCTCATCAGCGAGAAAGCCGCCCCCTGGTCGTCGCTGACGGCGGCCATCCGCCCGTACGGGGTATCCCACGGCGCCCGCAGCACCGAGCCACCGGCCCCGATGATGGTGGCCACCGCGGCGTCGGTGTCCTCGACCGCGAAATAGGTCGACCAGTGGGCCGGGACCTCGGCCGGGAACTCGCCGCCCATCTCGCCGATCCCGCCGACCTCCCCGCCATCGAGTTTGAGCGTGGCATAACGAAAGTCCGGGGTGGACATGTCGCCATACTCGTAGCCGAAGACGGAGTGATAAAAGGCCTGGTTACCGTCCATGTCGCGGCTGAAGTTCTCGTTCCAGCACACCGAACCGGGCTCGTTGGCCAGGCCCATCCCGGTGTGGCTGCGGGCCTGCCAGACACCGAACACCGCGCCCGCGGGGTCGGCCGCGACCGCCATCCGCCCCACATCCATGACGTCCATCGGGGCCACCAGAAGCCGGCCGCCCGCCGTGGTGATCTTGCCTGCGGTCGCATCCACGTCGTCGGACGCGAGGTAGACGGTCCAGGCCGGCGGCGTTCCCGGGGGACCCTGTTTCGGCCCGATGCCGGCCACCGCGTGCCCCGCCAGCAGGCACATGGAGTAGCCTCCCGCCTCCGGCGGCCCTGCCTGGATATCCCAGCCGAACAGCCCGGAGTAGAACGCGGTCGCACGGGCGATGTCATCTACCCCGAGATCAACCCAGCAGGGCGTGCCGCTGGGCCAGGCGCTGTCGCGGGTCACCATAAGATCCCTCCCCCTGTCGGGCCGGCGCGCCCTTGCGCCGTGCCGATTGGGCCAGCTTACGCACGGGCCGGATCCGCCGCTCCGCCTCGCCACGCACACGGACACCCAGCCGGCCGTTTCCTCACCAGGGAGGTGGGGTAAGCAGCCGGCCGTGGATGTGTGGGATGCGATCAGGGCGCGCAGGAATGTGCGTGAATTCGCCAGCCGGCCGCTGCCGCCGGACGATCTTGAGCAGATCCTGGAAGCGGGCCGCCGGTCGCCCTCCTCGCGGAACTGGCAGCCCTGGGACTTCGTGGCCGTCACCGACAGCGACCGGCTGGGCCAGCTCGCGGCGGTGTGGCGGGGTGCGCGCCACGTCGCCCGGTCCGCTGCCACCGTCGCCCTGATCGCGCCGGTCACCGAGGATGCGCGCCAGCGCGATCACTGCCACTACGATCTCGGCCAGGCCACGATCAGCATGATGATCGCCGCCGCGGGCCTGGGGATCGGCAGCGCGCACGCCGCCGTGGAGGATCAGCGGCTCGCTCGCCAGCTGCTGGGATTCCCCGAGGGCCGGTTCTGCGCCTACCTGATCGCGTTCGGCTACCCCGCTGGCCGGCCGCTGACGCCGCTCCGCAACCCGGACCGGCGGCCATTCGAGGATGTGGTCCACTGGGACCGCTGGTGAGGCTGCCGCCGGGCCGGGTGCGGGCGCGTCCCGCTCGTCAGGAGGAGTAGCAGTAGGAGTCGCTGGAGGCGTCGCCGCCTTCAAGCCGGGCCTGGTGGACGCGCAGGCCGCGGAACACCTCCCCTCCGAGGAAGAAGCGCTCGTCGAAGGTGATGCCGCCGCCGTCGCCAGCATCGAGCTTGGTCATCCAGGCACCGAACCGCCGGGGTAGAACTGCTCGTCCCAGGCGCCGTACAGGGAGTTGGTGAAGTAGCACCCAGGTTCGGCAGTTCGGTGAAACCGGCGACCGACGCGTAGCCGGCCGACGCCGGGTCGGTATCCACCACCGCGATCGCGGTCGGCGGACACCAGGACAGCCCCTACCCGGAATCGCGGCTGGCCTCCCCCGGTCCCGCTTCGCTGTGGCGGTGTGCCCGCTCGGCCAGCCAGGAGCGCGCGGCGAAGACCGGCGCGGCGAGCACGATGAGGAGGGCTGGCCCGGTGACGGCACTGGCGAGGAAGTCACCCCCCACCCGGGCGCTGCCGTAGTAGTACGCGATGACGACGCCGAGCAGCAGCAGGTAGCCGCCGGCCGCCGTGCTGAGCGCATGGCCGCGCAGCACCGGCCACCGCAAGGACGTGCCTTGCCCCCCCCCGCCGCCGTCCCCCCCGTCCCCCCCGCCCCCCGGCCCCCCGGCGGCTCGCTGCCCCGCACGGTCTTGCGCGGGACCTGCGGCGGCGGCGCTGTGACGCTGCAAGCGGACCAGGCCGATACCCAGCGCCGTCATGAAGATCAGGTAGAAGGCTGCCATCGGGATCAGGGACTGCCGGATCACCGAGGCCGCGAACCCGGTCACGCCCAGCCCGGCCGGAATTGCGGTGGCATGGTGGTCATGCCCTCAGCAGGAAGTGCCAGCCGCGGATGAACAGATGCCAGCCCACCCACAGCCACAGGGCGAACATTGCCCACCGGCCCACCGGGTACCGCATGATCAGCCGGAACACATCGCTGAGTGTGGGGCAGCCGCTCACCCGCGCCAGGCCCAGCCCCTCCCAGGCGAACAGGGCACCAAACAGGGCTGCCCAGATGAGATATCCCACCACTGGATGCCGTGCCACATTGGCCTCCTTTCCGGTCCGCACCAGCATCTCGCGATGCCGGCGTCCCGCGGCGTCAATGCACGAGCCACAGGCCGCTCATGCCGACAGCGGCCAGCGCCACGGCTCCGAACAGGCCGACCCACAGCCAGCCCGGCGTCCCGGTAAGCCGCGCCAGCTGGTCGGCGTCGGTACGCGCGTCGCGCCTGCGGCGCCGGCTGCGCTGGAGTTCCAGGACCGGGCGCACGCCGCCGAACAGCAGGAACCATGTCAGGACGTAGCCGAAGGCGAGCTCGGCCAGGCTCGACGCGCGCCAGAGAACCACCGCGATCGCGCCGCCGGTGAGGACGATGGCCAGCAGGCCGAAGGCGTTGCGGACGGCAATCATGAGCGCGGCGAGCAGGACCAGGCTGAGCAGCAGCATCGTTGCCACGTGACCGGTGGCCAGCAGGGCGGCAGCGCCGAGCCCGAGCAGCGGTGGGGCGAGATAGCCCGCCGCCGCGGTGAGCACGATGCCCGGGCCGGCGGAGTACCCCTCGGAAACGGTCACGCCGGCGGTGCTGCGCAGCACCCGCACGCTGTCCACCCGGCGCCCGGTCAGCAGCGCCATCAGTGCGTGCCCGCCCTCGTGGGCGATGGTCACCACCGTGCGCAGCGCGGGCCAGATCCGTGACGAGGCGACGGCCGCCAGTGCCACCACTGCGGTGCCGAGTACCAGCACCCGGCTTGGGTGATGACCGGTCCCGGCCAGGTAAGCGATGGCGTGGTGCCAGAGCCTGCGCACGGTTGCCGCGTCCATGCCGGTCATCCTGCCATTCCTGGCCGGCTGCTCAGGCCGGTCGCGATGATGGCGGGGGAAGGTGCCGGCCCGCGGGCGGGTCCGCGTGGGCAACCGGCCTGGGGAGCGGCAGGGCTGGGCTGCAGCGGCGTTGCGGGAGGTGGCGGGCGCTGCCAGGATTGCCCCATGCTGCGTCTTCAGCTCACTGTGCTTGGGGTCAGCGACATGGCCCGGGCGGTGGATTTCTGGACCCAGGCCCTGGGGTATGTGGTCAGCGAGGGTGGGGCGGGGGCCAGCTGGACCGAACTGGCGCCGCCGGGCGGATCCGGGCGTGAGCTGGCCCTTCAGTACAGCGAGACGCCGGCCCAGGAGCATCCGCGGGTCCATCTCGACCTGGCCGTGGACGACGCCGCCGAACAGGCTTGCGAAGTGGAGCGGCTGGTGTCACTGGGCGCCGCGCGGGTGGACTGGGACCTGTATCCCGCCGATCCCGACTTCGTGGTTCTCGCCGACCCGGAAGGCAACCGCTTCTGCGTCGTCGACCTCAGTCACGCCTGAGCGACCGGCGGTCCTGGCCGCCCGGGTGCGGGACGGATCTGGTGTCAGGCCCGTCACCGGGCGCTGGCTGGAACGTACTTCGTCATGATCTGCCAGAACTTCAGGACGCTCCGCTGTTCTTCGCCGGTGGAGGCGCGGTATTCGCCGGTGCGGGAATCCATGCAATCCTGCGGCCCGCTCCCGGTGTTCGGAATCCAATTCTCATCGATGACGCAGCTATCCCCGACCGAGATTGTCCTTCCTTTCCATGCCCCCGCCGCCCGGCCCGGGGCATTGTTCTTATAGAAGACCTCAGCCACGGCGAAGTAGCCACTCGGCGGATGCCAGTAATACTGGTTCTCATAGCGGTAGGAGACCGAGTAGAGGCTGCCGCCGGCGTAGACGCATGCCCGGACGGCAGTGTTCCCTGGGAACGGATGGGAACATGAGCCGTGGGAGTTCACCGGCGGTCCCGCGTTCGTGCCGCATCCGCTGAGAGCGACCAGCAGCCCGGCGATGATCATGGGTTTCTTCATGGCTCCTGCTTCCGCCGTCCGCTCGGAAGGCTAGCTGGTTCCCAGTAGCGTGGCATGCCCGGCGGTGATCACCCCGCGGTGGACAACGTAGCGCATCCGGTAGTTCTGCACGGCGCCGGTGCTCTGGTGGGCGAGCACGTGCACGTAGACGGTGTCGCCGCGGACCTTGATGCTGGTCACGTCATCATGGGCGGTGAGCCGGTAACCGGCGACCATGCCCTGATAGGACGGACTGAGATTCTTGCCGCCCAGTCCCCATACCCGGTGCCAGTTGCGGGAGTTAATGGCGGAGAAATAGGCCAGAACGACCGCCCGCGGGCCTGCCGAGACGAGTAACGACGGGGTGGCCGGCTTGGCCGGGCTTGGCCGGGAGGTCAGCGCCACCGCGGTGAAGACGGTCCCGGTGAGGATCGCGACGAGCGCGGCCACCGCCCACAGCCCCAGACGGCTCCGGTGCCTGGCAGCGCCTGCCAGCGAACCCATCACGTTCGTGGCACCCGGAGCTGATCC
>OFGV01000080.1_pt1 | contig 15807 bp, 18 predicted proteins | sample 1521911 | NCBI WGS metagenome assembly OFGV01 (sample SAMEA2553413, study PRJEB24118) | soil metagenome
TCCGTACTGAGGCCTGGGAACCACGAGGCGTCCTCCTAGGTGACCTTGATGCTCCACGCCACACGATCCCTTCTCTCGCTTAAGGCATGGCTTAATTCAAGGGATGGCTTAATTCTATGCTCACGACAGCGTCCGTGGCAACCGGCACGGTAGAGCCGGAACAGAGGCAGGACCGTGGCCGGAGAAACTCCGGCAGCAAGACGAGGTCCACTGTCATCATGGTCCACCTCGAACGTTGCAGTCGCCACCTTGCAGCAACAACACCGACGCAGGACCGCGCGCCCAGTCATCTACGGTGAAGGCGCGCTCCGGCCGCCCTGGTGCATAGTGGAGGCGTGGGCACAGGCCGTGGGGTGAACGTCATCCCGGTCGGCGACAAGGAGTTCCTGCTCACCGTTACCGCTGGCGACGCGGTTCACCTGTCCCGGGAAACCGGACCGGACGAGACAGGAGGAGGCGCGGTTCCCGGCGGGCGCCTGCGGCCCAGGCGAGCGAATGCCAGGGGCCGGTGGCGTGCCTGCAACCGGGCCGCGCTCGCCGAACCGCGCTGGGCCAAGACCACCTTGTGCGGGCGGCAATGGATCGCCATGGCCAACAGCGATGACGGGGACGCCGTTGACCCCGGTGGCGAAGCCTTCGCGCCGACGTGCCGCCGCTGCTTGGCAATCATGGACAAGCTCTTCCCCGAGCCGGTGATAGACGACAGGCTCGCGCTCATCGTCCAGACCATCACCGATACCATCGCTGAGCACGGCTACGCGGAAATGCGCAACGTCCGGGGAGATCAGCAGGCCACGCTGCGCAAGCAGGTTCGGTCAGCACTGCGGCAACGAACGGGCTACGGGCTCAAGGCCCTTGTTCACAAGAGCATGGTCGTATTCATCTGCGAGCCCGCCGGCAGCCGGTCCGCGACGTCAAAGACCGCATCATCGCCCGCCGCGGCAAGGAGGCCAAGAGCATCGCCAAGACCTCGGCGGCCCGCCACCTGCTCACCGCCGTGTTCTACGCGACGCGCGACAGGCAGGCCAGGTCCCTGGCCACCCGCACCGCCGCCCGGGACGCGGCGTGAGCAGGGCCGGACACGGGCAGTGCGTGATCGCCCGCAGGTCTGGCCCCCGCCCCCGGGCGGCGCGGCCGCGCCTCTGATTGATCCCGCTGCCCGCACGCGCAACGCCCCATGCCCCCGCGGTTAGCCGCCGCGGGAACCCCGAAGGGATGACCGCAGCCGGGCGCCTGCCCCCGACACCGAGGCTGCACCTGGGGCGCCCCACAACCACATACCCGTTCCCGGCCACACAGTGTCGCCGGAACCAGAACCGGCCTCAAGGGTCGTTCGTCCAGCCGGGGCGCTCCACCCTTGACCCCGGCCCTGGTTGGCGGCAGTGCGCGAAGCGGTCCGGGCCGGCAGCACGCATAACTCGGTGCCGATCGAGGACATCGTGCCTGGCTGGCCAGACCGGGCGTGAGTTACAGCGTGCGGTTCGAGGGCGCCGCGCTGGTCCAGTTGACCGGCTACTGGCAGCCGCGTTCGACGCCCTCGTCGAGCGCGTGGTCGCCCTGGTAGATGAACCCTGGGACGCCGTGGTCATGCCGCCCGGTGATAACCCCGCCTACCGGATGACAGTGTTCGGCTCCGGATACGGGCTGCTGACATTCCACGCCGACGACACAGCAGAGACCATCCGGATCTTCGACATCACCTGGATCGGCTGACCACCCCGTCCCTGGGAATGAACCGCATGACCAGACCCGGGTCACCGGCCAGCCGCCCTAACGACGGCGCGCCGGATTCCAGTTCAGCGTGCGGTTGGATGCTGGCCGGATGTGCCGCCGCGCCACTGGTCCGGCGCGGTGGTCCGGGCGCGGGTATGGTCAGGTTCATGGCCTGCGAATGCGTCCTGGTGCTCCGCCAGGCTGGCAGTCCTGCACGGGGGTGACGTGATGACCGGCGAGGCGCCTGGCGGCGGGAACCAGCCGGTGCTGGCGGGTTTGGGACCGGTGACCTGGTCGCCGGAGGATGGCGTCGCGTACGAGGTCGCGCTGGAGGTCATTCAGCAGGTTGTCGGTGCCTATTCGGCGCTGATCGCTAGGGAGCGGGCGGCGGCGGCTCCGGATGCGGAGCTGATCGATTCCTGGCGTGGTGAGCGGCGCCGCTGGCAGGAGCGGGCCAGGTCGCTGAGTCCCGATGACCGTGGCACAGTGGACGAGGTCTCGGCCGAGTGTGCCGCCCTTTTGCCAGCGCTGCGGGCCGCGCGATGACGATTGACCGAACCCGTCATGCCCTGGGCGAGGCCGAGAACGAGCGGATTTTCCGGCAGGACATCGTCCCGGATGTACTTACCGGATCCTCCCGCGCCAGGCCGGTCGTGGTGTTCGTGGCCGGGCAGACCGGCGCGTGAAAGACAGCCCTGGCCAGCCTGGTCACCAGGGCCTTAACGCGCGGGGACGGGACCGGGCCGGTCAGCGTCAACCTGGACATCTACAAGCCCTATCACCCCGAATATGACCGGCTGCTGGCCGAGGATGACACCACGGTCGGCGCTTGTACCAGCGTTGACGGGCACAAGTGGATGGAGAAGGCCGAGGCGTACGTGATCAGTCACCGTCTCGACGCGGTGATGGAGTCGGCTATGCGAGATCCGCGTGATTTCGAGGATCCGGCGGCCCGGTTCCAGGCTGCCGGATACCGGGTCGAGGTCGCGGTGCTGGCGGTGCACGGGGCATACAGCCGGCTCGGGGCGCTGGAGCGCTACCTCAGGCAGGTCGCCGTCACCGGGACCGGGCGGCTGATCGACAGGCAGATACATGACGCCTGCTATCAGGGTGTGGTCCGATCTGCCAGTGCGGTAGACGCCAGCCGGGTAGCGCACAGCATCTTCGCGCTGCGCCGTGACGGTTCCTGCGTCTACTCAAATCACCTCGGCCGCGACGGCCAGTGGGTCCGCCCCCCGGCAACTGCGGCGGCGATCGAAGCGGAGAGAAACCGGGCCTGGGACAGGACCGAGACACACCGGTTCGCCCGCAGCGTCGCACTGGTCCGCGGCAGCATGACGGCCCTGCCACCCGGGCTCCGGGAGTCCTGCGAAGCCGAACTACGGGAGATCCTCGACCTGGCCAGCCCGCTACGCCATCCCCAGCCTGGCGCCGGGCCGGCCACACACCCGGCCGTCCTGGCGGCACAATCTGACCCCGACATCCGCCAGTGGTGGCGCCAACTAACCCGGGGTGAATCGCCCGCCGGCCAGCCGCCGGCGCCGGGCATACCCGGACCTGGTGTCAGTCCATCACCGCGTCAGCCCTCCAGGCAGGAACCCGACCTCGAAGCAGGCATGTGACAATCAGGTCCCATGTCGCACACACCATCGGCTCCCCGACGGTGCAAGCCCAGGAATCACAACCGACGTCCCTGCGGTCGCCTTGCACCGCTGCGCCGAGAGGAGACGTCAAGCCTGCAGCCCGCAGACTGATGACCTCTTGCACCACGTCCAGCTACTCCCCGCTCAGGCAAGCAGACCACCTTACGTTCGCGCTGGTCGGCCGGCTGTGTCCGGGCAGCAGCGCCCCTCATGCTGCCCCTCACGAACGGCTCGGTCATCGGTTGGAGTTTCGAATTATGCCTTTGACCTGGGTGGAGCTAAGGAGATTCGAACTCCTGACCTCTTGCATGCCATACGAACTCCCCCGGTCGCTGGGCGGGGCTGGGCATCGCCTCATGTGCCCCCTGCCTGCGGCAATTGTGGCCGGGTGTGGCCTGGCGTCGCCGGGTGCCTGGCGCCGTTGGCTCCCAGCTTGGCTCCCACGGAACTCCTTAGCATCGCTAATGTTCGATTATTCGAACACCCTAAGAACCGCGGATCTGGACGCCGTGGGCGCACGCGCCGGTGATCGGCGCAGCTCAGGGCGAAAGGCGAACCTGCAATGCGGCTGCACACCCGGTTCGCGGCACAGTGGCTTTCTGGTGGCTGACCGGAGCGGCGCTCTTAGCCGTTTGCTCCGCAAACTGGCCAGGCGCCGATGCCCTGGCCAGCGACCACCCGCTGGGCCACGGCGATCTGCTGGGCAGGGGTGGCCTGGTTGGCGGAAGCGGCGTACTGGCTGCCGCCGTAAGCCTGCCAGGTCTGCTGGGTGAACTGGAGCCCGCCGTAGAAGCCGTTGCCGGTGTTGGTGCTCCAGTTACCACCGGACTCGCAGGCGGCGATGGCTGACCAGTTCACCCCTCCCGATGAGCCCGGTGCTGGCCCGGCACCGGTGGCCGCTGGCGGTGCCACTGCCGGTGCGCCCACCGGCGAAGCCGCGGACGGCGGGGCTGGGATGGCGGCCATGGCGGCATGAACCATCTCCTGCCTTACCCGGGGCGAGCCCGGCAGCCGCAGCCGCTGGCCTGCTGTGATCATGCTCGGGTTGGGCACCCGGTGGCGGTTGGCCCACCACAGGGCGGGCCAGTCGGCCGCGCGGCCATACTCGTGGGCTGCGATAGCGGACAGGGTGTCACCCGGCCGGACCGTGTAGGCGCCGTGGCCGTGATGGTGGGCTGCCGGATGCAACGAAATCGTGAAGGCCAGCAGGGCCTTCGCCATGCCGGCAACTGGAATACTGGGCATGTCGGGGTTCCTCTCAAGGGTTGGTCCGACAAAGGTCCCGGCCACGTGCTGCAACACCTGGCCGGGACCGCTTTGGCTAACGGGTCACGCCCGGGGAAGCCACCACCTCCTGCCCGCGCTGGGTGCGGGTGCAGCGCGATATCACGCGGCTTTCACCTCTGGCTCGCCCTGAACTGGCCACCCAGCGAGGATAAGCACAACTCCGCCGGTCATGCAGCCGGGGCAGGCCAGAAACACCCCCAAAACCATCACCGGCGTGCCCGGTGGGAAATTCTGTTACTACTGAGCTTCCCGTGATACCCGCCTAGCCACCCCGCAGTGACATTCCACACAAAGACCACCTCCTCAGGGCGCACGCCAGCGGGGCAACTCGGCGACCGAGCCGAAGAAATCGTCGATCTGCCGGACCACGCTCATGAAGTCACCGGCCTCCACCGGCTTGCTGACATACGCGTTGCCATCGGCACTCGCCCTTCCGCCGGATCAGCCGTGCCCGCATTGGCCGGGCGGGATCGGTCACGATCAACCGTAACCATCCGGATGCGATTGGCAAGCGCGGCTTTCCGCTGGTGGGACACATATGGCTTCGGAGCGGGACAATGCCGGGCTTCCGTCAGGCATCACCGCAGGTCAGATAGCTCCTGGTGCTGGGAACCACATGCTCCCGGCGCTGGGAGTGACCAACAGACCGCCGAATCTAGGATCGTAGGCAGCCGCCGCGGCTGCCATGCCTGAGAAGGGGAGCCAGCGTGAAGACTGTAACCAGGCTTGCCGGGCCATCGAGTTCTGCCGCCTTCCCGGCCACGCCAGGCAGCGGGCTCATCGACTTGAGGTCTGAGGCGGTGGCACCGCTGCACCCGGAGGTGCGCGCCGCCCTCTGCCAGGCTCCTGAAGGCAGCGACTCCTACGATGACGACGCGGCTGGCCACGAACTGGAAGCGCGCATGTCAGAGATGTTCGGGATGGCGTCGGCGTTGTTCGTCCCTACCGGGCGGATGGCCAACGCGATGGCGATCGGGCTGCTGGCCGGGCCGGGGACCGAAATCCTTGCCGACGCCGACGCGCATATCGTGCGCTCCGAGTACGGGCTCGCGGCCCGGCTGTGGTCGATCCAGACCCGCACCTTCGCCCCGGTCGGTGGTCGCCTTAACGTACTGGGAGTCGAGCCACTGCTGAGCGTGCTGGAGAACACGACCATGCCGACCCGGCTCGTCTGCGTCGAGGACACGCACGCCGCCTGCGGTGGCGCCCCCCAGGAGTTCAAGGCGCTTCGGCAGCTCGCCGAGCGGCTCGCGCAGCGAGGCGTGGGGCTCTATTGCGACGGGGCGCGGATCTGGTACGCCAATGTCGCGCAGGCCGTCCCGTGGCGCGCCTACGGCGAGTTGTATGACGGCCTGGCCGTGTCCTTGGTTAAGGGGATCGGCGCGCCCTGCGGTGCGATGCTCTTGATGCGCGAGGACCGCCGCAAGGAGATGCGCGATATGCGCCGCATGCTCGGCGGTGCGTGGGGTGCGGCCTGGGCCGCTCGCGTCCGCCGCACTTCGCGCGCTGGATGCCAACGCTGCCGATCCGGCGCGGGACTGCGCGAACGCCGCGCTTTTCGCGCAATCGCTGCGGGCCGAACTGCCGGACCTGCATGTGTTACAGGAGACCAACATCGTCATGTTCGACGTGCCGGACTCGGCGCTGTTCTTTGAGAAGTGCCGCGCAGACAGGGTCCTGGTCTTCCGGTTTACCCCGACCCGCGTCCGAGCGGTGTTTCACCGCGGAATCTCCGCCGATGATGCCCGGACCGCCGCACTGGCTGTCCGCGATGCCCACCTGTCTTCGGAGTGAGATCGATGATGCTCGCACTGTCGGAACCTGCCTGGCGCATACCGGTTGGCCTGCTTCTGGCCACGCATGACCAGGCCCCGTTACTCCGCGCTACCGCGCAGCCGCTGCTGGACCGGCTACGCGGAAAGTCAGCGGTTATCGGGCTAGGACTGCTCGGTGGCCTGGCCGAGCCGGGCATCCGTACTTTCGCCGACGGATACTCCGACATTGACATAACGGTCCTGCTGAGCTGCGAGATTCCGGCGGAGTCGCTCCGGCTTCCGGCTGCCGATGCCCTCGCCGCAGCGCAGCGGCTGCTTCCCGGATGGCTTCCGAACTTCAAGTTCGTCGATCCGGATTCCCGAATCGAGTTCAACCTCCACCAGCACATTTACGAGTATGAGTCGCAGCCGCACATAGTGTGGGACAACGAAAAGTGCAGCGCTTACGGCGACACGCTGGAGATCGTCTACGACCCGTCCGGACTGCTGGCGTCCCTGGTGCGGGATAAGACCGCCGGAAAGGAGGGCCGCGCGTTCGACGCGGCCGTGCGGCTGCTCTCGCGGGGCCTGGTCATGGCCAGCGACGGCGTCCGCGTGTGCCTCGCGCGCGGACGCGCGGACGTAGCGCGGGACGTCATCGCCCGCGTCTGCTCTGACGCATTGGATGTCTTGCTGTTCCTGTCCGGGATCTGGCCGCCTGGCCCCAAATGGCGGCTGCTGGCCATCGAGGCACTTCTGGAACGCGAGCGGTGGCTGCCCGGCTGGACCTACAGCAGGGTCCTCGCGCTGCTGCACTCGTCAGCGACAGACGAAGCGGGGTGCGGACTGCTGCAAGGCGAGCTGGCCATCTTGCTCGGCGAGGTCAGGGAGATCGCAGCGCAGAAGTTTCCCGACTGGCCCGCCGATGTCTACGCCTACGCGATGACGCGGGTTTTCACCGACAAGCAACTGCTCAGCACTACAGCGGCAGACAAGGCTGTGGGCGCCGGCCTCGAATACGTCACCAGGCTCATGGACCCCGCGTGGAACCGCGTCAATCACGCCCTTGAGGAAATGGCCTAGAACCGGAGCAGCCCGTGTCGATCATCCTGGTCAACCCCCCATCGCTGTATCACATGCCGAAGTTCCGCGCCGAGGGCAAGCTCGCCTACTTCGAACTCAGCCGCCGACAGGGAGGGGAAAACGGCTTCTGGTCCCTGCCCGGTGAGCACCTGGGCCGCGGCTCACGCGCCGCCCCCTGCGCCGCTCGCGGCATCGCGGTCCACATTGTCAACGGGCAGGTCCCCTTCCACCGCCGCGGCGAGGAAACGTGACAGGCAAGTCCGCGCGCAGCGGCCCGCCACGGATCGCCCGACGTGATCGGATTCACCGGCCCGGCCCAGGTGTTCGCCGAGAATCTCCACCTCGCGGGCCTGGTCAAGCGCCGCTGGCCTGGCTGCGTCACCGTGCTTGGCCACGACTTCGCCACCCTCAACCACGAGCGGGTGCTGGATGAGCACACCGAGTTCGATGTCGTTGCGTGTGGCGAGGCCGAAGATTGCTTCGTGGAGCTCTGCCTGGCCGTACTCGATGACCGCTGGCCTGAGCCAGTCCCCGGGATGGCGCGCAGAGGCGAGCCCTTCCAGCCGGCGCAGGTGCTGGATATCGACCAGCTTCCCTGGCCGATCCGCGCCGACCTTCCCCTGGTGATGGCGGCCGGCCTGAGCCCGGCGGTCTTCACCTCCCGCGGCTGCCCCTACCGCTGCACTTACTGCACTACCGGGGCGACCGCGTCGCTGCTGGCGGGCGCTCGGCGGCACCGCGAGAAGTCACTTGACAACGTACTGGCCGAGATCCAGGATCTGGCCGGCCGGCACCGAATCCGGCACCTCACGATCACCGATGACCTGTTCCTCAGCAAGAGCCCCGAATCGAGAGAAAGGGCGACGGACTTCGCCCGCCGGCTGATCGCGGCGAGGCTAGACCTGACCTTCATGATCGACCTGCGGGTCGACTCGCTAGACCGCGACGTGCTTGCCCTCTTGCGCGCGGCCGGCCTGCGGCGAGTGTTCGCCGGGGTGGAGACTTCCAACCCTGAGCAACTGGCCGCCTACAACAAGCGCTACACCCGCGCCGCCGAGCGCCGCGATTACATCCGCAGCCAGCTCGCGATGGCGCGCGAACTGGGCATTGACGTCGTACCTGGCATCATCACCTACCATGCTGATACCACCAGGCCCGAGCTGGCCGACGCGCTGGAGCTGATCGACTCCTGCGACATCGAGAGCGCGTTCTTCTTCCTCAACCGCCTGATCGCATATCCCGGCACACCCCTGTACCACCACTACCGGCAGCGGGGCTTGCTCAGCGTCGACTGGCCAATGCCACGCTGGGAGTTCACCGATCCGGAAATCGGTGAGATCGAGCGCGCGATGCTCGCTGCCGAGGCTGAGGGGCGGCCGTTCGCCGGACTCAGGCAGATGTTCGCCTCGCTGATCGGGGTTGCTGCGGCTACCGCGTGAGCCGTCAGGCGAGGCTCCATCTCGGTCCCTCCGGGGTATCGGCGACCGCGACGCCTATCACGGCCAGTTCATCGCGTAGCCGGTCTGCCTCGGCCCAGTCACGTGCCTTCCGGGCCTGCTCGCGGGCCTGGACCAGTTCCTCGACCGCCGCTTCGTCAACGACCCGGCCAGCGGGGGCCGGCTCTTCCGGCGGATCGGCCAGCCGCAGCCCGAGGAGCTGGCCGGCGACCGCGACCAGGACCGCCTTGTCATTGTCTGGCAGGACCGGGTCACGCAGGGCGGCCTGCACTTCGGCCAGCACCCGCGGCGTGTTCAGATCCTCGCTTGCCGCCGCGTCGATCTGCTCCAGCTTCACCGCTCCGGCCGCCGAGACCAGGCCGCGGGCCCCGGCCAGCGTCGCGGCGGCTGGAACGGGCGCCAGCCGTTCTGCGCGGCCGCGCAGGCGCCGCAGCGCGGAAACGGCCGCTTCAAGCCCGTCATCGGTCAGTTCGAGCTGGCTCGCGTAATGCGCGGTCAGCAGGAAGTAGCGGAACGCCAGTGGCGGCACCCCGGCTGCGGCCAGGTCCCGGATCGTGGGCATCCGGCCCGCCGACTTCGACAGCTTGGCGCCACCGGATAGCAAGAACTCGTTGTGCATCCACAGCCGGACCCAGTCATGCCCGTCATCAAGGAACGCCTCGGACTGGGCGATCTCGTTGACGTGGTGCAACTCCCGGTGATCCACCCCGCCGGTGTGGATGTCGAAATGCGGCCCGAGCAGGTCGATGCTCATCACCGAGCACTCCAGGTGCCAGCCGGGCACCCCCGGCCCCCACGGTGAATCCCAGCGCATGATCCGGCGCTGGCCGACCGGATCGGCACGCCAGATCGCGAAGTCCGCCGGCGATCGCTTTTCATCGGCGCTGACCCGCTTCCCGGCCTGCTGGCCTTCTTGCGGGATCAGGGCTAGCCGGCCGTAGCCGGGTGAGGTGGTGGTGTCGAAGTACAGCCCGGAGGCGATCTGGTAGGTATGCCCGCCGGCGTCCAGCTTGACCGCGAAGTCGATCATCTTCGGCACGTAGTCCGATGCCCGCGGGTACTCGTGCGCCCGGAGCACGTTGAGGGCTTCCATGTCCGCCATGAACATCGCTGTGTAATGGTCGGTGACTTCCCGCACCGACCGCTGCTCGGCGCGCGCGGCGACCTCGACCTTGTCCTCGCCCTCATCGCCATCGCCTACCGCGTGGCCGACATCGGTGATGTTGACGACCTGGGTGATGGCGAATCCCTTCCACTCCAGCATCCGGCGCAGCGTGTCGCTGAAAACGTACGCCCGCATTTTCCCCAGGTGCGGGTCGGAGTAGACCGTCGGGCCGCACGAGTACATCCTCACCTGGCCAGGCGTCGCGGGATGGAAGTCCGTTACCTGGCGCCCCAGGGAGTTGAAAAGCCGAATCTTCGCGCCAGGCGCGGCGGATTCGAGACCAGCGGCCGTCACGACCGTCCTTTCCGAGTTCGAAGAAATGCGGCGCGCGTCCAGGGTAGTCGCTTGCGCCGGGTCAGCGCCGACAGCGCGAGGGGCGGGCGGCGAGCATCGCGGACCGCTCGCGCGGTCTTCACCTGATCAGGCAACTCAGCGCCGGTCCGCGCCTTATGTGCGAACCTGGCGCCCTTTGACGGGCATCCGCCAGCCCCCGTCCGAGGTCGCCGGCCAGGGCGATTGCCGCCACGACTATCCTTTTCGACAAGTCGGCCCAGATTGCTGCTATCCGGCGCCGGCGGGTGCGGTGTGGCTCAGCCGCCGCTTGTCACGCTGCGCTGCCGGGCATGTGGACGGGAGGGCGGGTTGGCGATTCACCTATCCGGCATCAAGATCACGCTGTCCTGGTGAATTTCAACCTGGCATCGGCCCTGGCCGATCGGCGTTTTCACCGGCTGGCGTCCAGGCTACTGCTTCCCCGCTGGCTCGCGTATCAGGTACGACGGATGCGCGTCGCGTACTGGCCCGCGTTCCGCCGCCACTCGCCGAGGAAGCCCTGGCCGATGGTCGGGTGGGAACTGCTGGTCCTGACGGCCCGGTGGCGGTGCCTGCCATTCCACTACTTCAGGTACCGCCGCTACGACCCGGCCGTGACGCTCAGCCATGCCCTTGACCACCTTCCCGAGACTGTCCTCTATTACCGCATCCTGAACGCCGTGAATTGATCCACCATCAGCAGGTAGTACGCGCCTATGACCACCAAGGCCGCATCGCAGACGGCATCCTCGCCGACAACGGTGACCATGCTCTTGCAGTCGTTCGGCAGATGCTCGCGCGGCAGGACATAACGCTCGTCCACCTGCGCAACGTTGGCTACGGCTGTTACAACTGCCTGGTGCGGCGCGTGCGAGAAGTGTCATTTATCGGGTTCGGCTTCCCGACGCGTAGGCATTCTGGCTTGTGTGCCAGGTTGGTGGCTCTTCGAGGTTAACCGGGATTGTGTTGCCGCTTGATGGCGGAGTGTGAACGGCTGCTGGCTACCGGGGGTGACGGGCTGGAGCAGGGTTAGGGGTTGCCGGCTGGGTTCCGGTGTGGCGCCGTGATCGGGATGCCCGCGGCTTCTAAGGTCGGGCAGTACGGCGGAAGTACGGGCGCCGCGGCCGGTCCGGCGGCCCCGAGTACGGGAGCGGGACGTCCGCGGTCGGCTCTTCACCTTCTATTACTGGTGCGCCGCCCATGACGACATCCCCGAGTTGCTCACCCTCGCCCGCACCATCTCCCGGTGGGAAAACGAGCTAGTCAGCGCGGTACTGACCGGGGTGACGAACGATCTGGCTTCACACTGCACCTCGTGTTGATGATCCGATGCCGGGTGTGGTGATCGGGGGTGTTGTGCCTTGTGGAACTGATGATGGCATGGGGGTCTGACAGTTTCCGGGGCCGTGGCGGCGGGCGGCACGGGCGGTGCGGATCTGTTCGGGGCTGGGGGCTTGCTGGCTGGGGTGGTAGAGGTTCCGGCCGGTGCCGTCGGTGCCGAGGGAGCGGATGAGGCCGAGCTGGTGCCATTTGTAGACAGCGGAGCGGCTGACACCGTGCCGGGCGGCGAGCTGCCCGCCGGTGATGGCGTCGCCGGTGCCTGGCGGGCGGCACGCGGTGGTGATCTGATCTCGGGTCGGCCGTGGCTGGCCGGGCTGGTAGAGGTTGAAGCCGCGGTTGTCGGTGGCGGCGGTGGTGAGCAGGCCGAGCTGGGTCCAGCGCAGGATGGTGCTGGAGGTGACGCCGAGGCTGGCCGCGAGTTGCCGGCTGGTGAGCAGGTGCCGGGTGCCCGCGGGCCTGCGGGCGGCGGTCTGCTCGGCGGGGTCGGGGCGGTGCTGGCCGGGGTGGAAGAGGCATTCTCCGCGTCCGCTGGTGCGCTGGCCGGTGATCAGGCCGCGCCGGTGCCACCTGCCGATTGTCTGCGGGGTCACCTCGAGGTCAGCGGCGATCTCGCTGATGGTGAGCATGCCGGTGGAGCGGAGCCGGCTGGCGTGGGTGCTCAGGCCGCGTGCGTGGCAGAGCGCGGCGAGGTTCTGCACGGTGAAGGCCCGTCCCCAGCCGCCGGTGATTCCCCGGCCGTTCAGGATCGCGGCGATCTCGTCGAAGGGGTGGTCGTTGAGGAGCTGGCCGGTCAGCTGGACGGTGGCGGGGGCGGTGGTGTGCTGTTCGGTGGCGGTGAGCGGCCGCGGCAGGGTGAGTGTGTGGTGCTGGCCGCCGGTGAAGCGGACCTGGCAGCAGGTGGCGCCGTCGTCGGCCCGGGTGAGGGTGACGTCGGTGACCAGCAGGCGGAGCAGGCGCTTGCGTTCCCGCATGGGGGTGGCCGGGTCGTTCCACAGGGCGGGGAAGTCGCCGGCCAGGGCTAGGACGCGGGCTTGCTGGTCCTCGTCGAGCGCGGCGTCGGTGTCGCGGGCACGGGTGTAGTCGTCGCGGGCTTGGGCGAGCTCGCGCAGGCGGGGGTTCCAGTCGGCTTCCAGGTTGCCGGCCACCAGCCGGTTGGCGGGGTCGACGGCCAGGTAGCGGCGTTGCGCGGTGTCGGCGGCGTTCTGGGCGCGCTGGACGTGGGCGGCGCGGACCGTGTCGGCCTTGCGGGCGTCGGCGGCCAGTTCGGCGGTGACGGCCAGGGCGCTCGCCACCGCGAGTGGGGTGAGGGTGCCGCAGATCAGGGCACTGATCGCGGCGTCGATGCCGGCGCCGGTGATGGCCTGGCAGGCGGGCCGGGCGTTCTGGATCCCGGCGCGCTGGCAATGGTAGGCCGGGACGCGGGTGCGGTCGGCGAGGGTGTGGTAGCCGACGGTCATGCGCCGGCCGCAGCGGCCGCAGATGACCACGCCCTGCAGCAGCGCGCATCCTTCGCGGGCGGGCCCGGCTTTCCGGTCCTCGCCGCGGGAGGCGGCGTTGGCGGCCAGCACGGCCTGGTTCCGCTCGTACTGGGCCCAGGTCAGGTAACCGGGATGGTGATCGCGGATGCACACGATCCAGTCGGCCATTGGCCGCAGGTGGGTGCGGGGGTGCCCGTCCATGCCGGTGCTGGTCTTGCTGCGGCCGTAGGCGTAGGCACCGGCGTAGGCGGGATTGTGCAGGACATCCAGCACATGGTCGTGGGTCAGCGGCTTGAAGTACAGCTCGCCGGCGTGGGGCCCGCCCAGGTGGCGGCCGGGGAAGGTCAGGTTCGCGGCGTTGAAGGCGGCCACCACGGCGCGGGCCGAGCCGGTGGCGGTGAAGGTATCCAGGAGCAGCTGCAGCGCGCCGCGGACTTCGGTGTCGGGGTCGAGCATGACGATGCCGGCGGCGTCGTAGGCCAGGCCGGCCGGCAGGCGGAGTTTCAGTTCGCCGCGGCGGGCCTTGGCCAGCAGGCCTCCTTGCATGCGTGCCCGCAGGAAATGCAGTTCGCTTTCGGCCATGGTCCCTTTGAGGCCGAGCAAGAGGCGGTCGTTGAAGCTGGCCGGGTCATACAAGCCGTCCTCGTCGCAGATCAGGCAGTCGTTGTGCGCACAGATCTTGATGAGCTGCTGCCAGTCGGCCGAGTCGCGGGCCAGCCGGGAGCATTCCAGGCCGAGCACGATCCCGGCACGCCCGAGTGACACCTCGGCGACCAGTTGCCGGAACCCTTCCCGGTCGGCGGCTGAGGCGCCCGAATGGCCCTGGTCGATGTCGATGATGTGGATGCGCTCGGCCGGCCAGCCCAGCGTGAGCGCCCGGCCCCGCAGGTCGTACTGCCGCGCGGTGGACTCGGTGTTGCTGCCGGCCTGGTAGAGGGTCGACTGGCGGATATAGAGGTAGGCGTCGCGGGACAGCCGGGCGGCGGTCACCTTGGACACGCTGTCACTGCTCATGGCGGGATGGGCTCCTGTCGGGAGGCCGGGGGCGGGAACGGGGATGCGGGGGGCGCCCGGGCACGGGCATGGTGGAGCGTCAGCTGGGCCATCACCGCGATGAGCTGGCTGGTCGCGGCGGGCGGCAGCGCTGGGCAGGCGGAGCCGGCGGGCTCACCTCCTTCCGCCGAGATCGCGGGCAGGGACTGGTCGGGGGCGGATGGGGACCGTTCGGCCTGCGCTTGCGCTGCCGTGCCGTCACGCCGGTCTGCGGGCGGGCGATGGGGGGCCCACGTGGCCGCGGCGGCCATCCAGGCCGCCATCCCCGATGCGGCCAGTACCGCTGCCCCGTACCGCCAGCCGCCGCCGAGCCCGCCGACGGTGATACCGCGCAGCTGCTCGTAGGCGCCAGCGAGCGCAGCCGGGTCCGCGTCCCGCTGGGCGCCATAGCCCCCGGGCTGGGTGCTAGCTGCTTTTGGACGGCTCCTTGTGCTCGTCCCCGGAATCCCGCCGGGCGGCGAGGGCACGCTCGACCGATCGTTTGTGCACGGTGACGCCGAACTCGTCTGCGACGGCCGCGGCCAGCTGCGCTGAGGACAGCGCGGGATCGGCGGCGGCGTGCTGCTCCAGGAAGTCCGTCACCGCGCCGGTGAGCTTGTGCCCGCCCTTGGGACCCGGCTTGGCCGGGATCAGGCCGGCCAGGCCGTGCCCGGCAAGGGCCTTCCTGGCGTTGTAGTAGCTCTGGCGGGCCAGGCCGAACGCCGAGGCGGCGGCGCCCGCGCCCATCTGGCCGGCCTCGACCGCGCGCACCATCTCGTACTTGACCTGGACCAGGTCGGCGGGGTCGAAGAAAGCCCCGGAAGTGAAGGCCGGATCGGTCACCGCCTCCGGATGCGGGTTCAGCGTCCGTGACGCCGCCAGCGAGGCGTCCTTGCCGCGATCCCGGCCTGCCATCATGCCTCCCGCACCCGAATTCCGTCCATGTAATTACGACGCAGAGGCTAACAGCCCGGGCAGCCTTCTGGCAGGCGAAGACAGCAATTGCCGTAACAGCAACGGCAAGGAATCCAGCAAGCCAGATCACCCGGCTGGCATCGTCCCGGGCACACGACAGAATCCCGTGGACACTCACGGCAGAATCTCTTGGGCACCGGCTGCACCGGAACGCAGCCGGGCGACCTCATCGGCCAGCTTCAGCAGATCCGCCGTCCGAAACGGCGCCCGGCCCGCCGCGACCACCACGAACGGATCCACCGGCGCCAGATCGGTCCACTCCGCCGGCAGGCTGACCAGCTCACCGGCGTCACCAAAGACATAGACCCGGTCCGCCCGCCAGTTCCGGCGCCGCTTCACGAACTCCAGGTCCCGCCCGAACCACGGATGGAACGGGTGAACCACACGCACCCACTCTGGGCCGACCTGATCTACCGGTTCATGCGTAGTCGACGACTCGATCGAACGGACGCGCCGAGGCCATCAACACCCAGCTCGCCGCCCTCACCGCACGGGCCAGAGGCTTCCACAGCGCCGAAGCGTTCATCGCGATGGCCGAGCTCACCTGCGGCGGCCTATGCCCGGATC
>OFGV01000083.1_pt1 | contig 15711 bp, 14 predicted proteins | sample 1521911 | NCBI WGS metagenome assembly OFGV01 (sample SAMEA2553413, study PRJEB24118) | soil metagenome
TGCGATGGGCGGTGGCCGGTGCCGCCGCCGTCGATGCGGTGGATCCCCGGTGGCCCACCCGACAGCACAGCCGATTCGGCGGGCTCGACGACGGCGCGGTGGAGTCCGGGCAATGCGGCAGCCAGCGCGCGACTGACGCCCGGGAAGCAGCCGGCGGTGCCGACATAGCTGCAGAACGCGCTGATCGGCGGCGGGCCGGGGAGCTGATCCAGCAGTTCCTCGCCGAGCCGGCGGTAGCCGTCCACCATGTCGGTGTTATTGAACTGGTCGGTGGCGAACGCGCCTGTCTCCGCGGTGATCTCGGCGGCCCTGCGCATCATCGATGGAATCAGCCCGGGCGTGATGCCGTCAGGACTCGGTATCAGCTCGACCTCGGCACCGAACACCCGCATCGTGCGGATCTTCTCGTCCGCGAACGCGTCGGAAGACACGATCCGCAGCGGGTAGCCCTTCACCGCGCAGACGAACGCCAGGGACGAGCCGGTGCTTCCGCCGGTGTACTCGACGATCAGCTGGCCCGGCTGCAGGCGGCCATCGGCCTCAGCGGCCTCGATCATTGCCAGTGCCATCCGGTCCTTGTAGGAGCCGGTAGGGTTAGCCGCCTCCATCTTCACCCAGACCTCGGCGCACCTGTCATCGGCCAGCTGTGCCAGCCGGACCACGGGCGTACCGCCGATAGCCGAGATCCCGCTCGGACGGTCCACCCGAAACCTCCCGCCCACGCACGGCGCCGCCACCAGCAGCCTACGACCCCTGCCAGCGTCTTCCCAAGATCGGCAAGTGCGCCTCCCCCTGCAACCCGGGCCGCGCAGCCGAGCGTGGACGACACGTTCGTCTTGCCACCTTCGCAGTAGCCATGCTGTTGCTCGGTCCAGAACACCACGGGGCCAGCGATCAGCGACCCGCACAGTAAGCATGGTGGCCTGCGCTGAGTACCAGCACCTACTCATATCGACCGGTTCTGCGCACCCAAGACAGTCGACCGCCACACTGAGGTGATCTCAGCGAAATAGATTGGCCGGTCGGCGTCGCCATGCCCGGTTCGGGCGTTCGGGCAGACACGCGGACGGACCGGGCAAGCCGGGAGATGGGCGTGGAGTCCCTGTAGAAGAGGTCTAACCACAAGATCATCTTCCGCGAAGGACTCCACGTGATCACCTATCGTGCCACCCTCGACGTGCCCCGGGAACTGGTCATGTTCACCGCGCAGCTGCTGCTGGCCGAGCGGCGCCGGCGCGGTACTCCCCGGGGCAGCCGTTCGCTGACCTGCTTCTGGCAGGCAGTACTGGGCCTGCGCTGGTTCCGCGACCGCACGGCCATCGGCGCACTTCGAACACGGTTACATCAAATGAACGCCGCTATTTCGCTGAGATCACCTCACTGTGCTCCACGTACCGAACGGCGGATCTCGCGCGTTCTCTGAACAATCAATGTGAACTCTAGAGTTGGGGCATTGCCGCAGGTCAGCACTCTTTCGTCGACGCTCAGGGCCAATCGGGGCTGGGCATCAAAAAGCAGCAGCGAGGAGAGGTGAGCGACCCCTTCGGCGCCGTATGCCCGCTTTCTGCAGTGCCGAGCTAGGGGCCAGACCTGCCGCGACTCGCCGATCGGGACATTTCGGTCAGTGCCGCGGCATCATCCTGGCGGTCATGCAGGTCTCTGAGCTGCGGCAACGTCTCAGTCGTTCAGTTAACAGGCAACGGTTGCTGCCAGCGGCCCTCACGCTGCGCGGCTGGCGCTCCAGAGCGCCGACGGACCTGCCGGATCGGCGCGGGCAGGCAGGTGATCGGTTAGCCTTGTCCGGCTTACCCAGATCTGCTGATTCTGTGCACTTGGCCGGGCAGCTTTCGGTCGGATTCGGGCGCCTTCTGGCAGTCGGCGGCGCCGCGGATGGCGGGGACACGTATCGGCTACGAGCAAGGCCGCCGGGAGGCTGGCTACCGGCTCGGCAGTGATCGCGGTAGCCCGAACCATGGCAGCACGCTGGCCTCGAAGCGGGTCATGGCGCAGATCTGGCCGCCGGCCAGGGTGAGCACGTAGAAGCCGGTCGCGTGGCGGATGCCGGCCGGGACGCGCAGGTAGGCCCCGAACGCGGGCTGGCTGTTGGCCCGGGTCGGGACGAGGTCGAAGCTGCGGCCCGCGGCGAACAGGCGGGCGCAGTAGCGGGCCACGTTGTCTCGGCCCTCGTATCCGAATGGCTCCGGAGGCATCGCGATGAAGACGTCGTCGGTCAGCAGGGCCACCAGCGCGTCGAGGTCGGCCGACTCCCACGCGCGGGCGAACCTGGCCACGATCGCGTCCTCGGCGGGTGAGCCTGCGGCGGGCGGCGGCTGGTGGCCGGCCGCTTGCTGCCGGCGCTGCAGGCTGGCGCGGGCTCGTTTGAGGGTACTGTTGGCCGATTCGAGGGTCACCTCCAGCATGCCGGCCACCTCGCTGGCGTGGAATCCGAGGACGTCGCGCAGGATGAGGACGGCGAGCTGGCGCGGCGGTAGCAGCTGCAGGGCGGTTACGAAGGCCAGCGAGATGGCTTCGGTCTGCTCGTAGCGGGCCTCCGGCCCGGGCGGCCGGCCGGCGGCGCCTTCGAGGAGGGCGTCAGGAAACGGCTGCAGCCAGACAGGCTCGTCGCGCGGGGTCGGCACGGGCGGTCCGAACTGCGACATGTCCCACTCCCTGGCCGGGCGCCGGCTCGCTGCGCGGCGCGCGTTGAGGCACCGGCTGGTGGCGATCTTGTACAGCCAGGTGCGCAGCGACGCGCGTTCCTCAGTGAACCCGCCGATGCCCTGCCAGGCGGCCAGCATCGTCTCCTGGACGGCGTCCTCGGCGTCGGCGAAGGATCCGAGCATCCGGTAGCAGTGCACCTGCAGCTCCCGCCGGTGCGGCCCGGTCAGCTCCCGGAACGCCTCGCCATCTCCGGCCCGTGCCCGTGAGAGCAGCTCGGCTGTCACCATCCTGCGCTCCTTCCTGCCGCATCACGTCGCACCCCCGCCCGGTATATACACCGCCCGCAGCCTGAACTGGGCGGCTCGCGGGCGCCCAGTTTCCCGGTGCCGCGGTGTATGCATCACCGACCGCCCGGACGAGCCGAGCGCCGGATCGTGCCGCGGCAGCTGGGAACGACCCTGGAGGGCTGACGATGGAATCGTCGTCTGTATCGGCCGGGCGCGTGGCGTCCGCCGTTCTGGATCCGCGCCGCTGGTGGGCGCTCGCGCTGGTCCTGCTCGTCTACGCGGTCGTCGAGGCACCGGGCGCCGACTGGCGCGACGTACGGACAATCCTGCCGCTGGCCGGCTCGGCCGTGCTGGTCGCCGCCTTCGCGCTGATCGAGTCACGCCACCCCGCGCCGCTGGTGCCGCTGCGCATCTTCCGCTCCCGGACCCTGGCCCGCGCGGACGCCCTGACGATCCTGATCGGCACCGTCGCGGTCGGCATGCCGTTCGTCCTGACGCTCTACGCCCATCAGGTGCTCGGCTACTCGGCCCTCAAGTTCGGCATCAGCTCGGTCGTGCTCGCGCTCGGGGCCACGGCCGGCGCGATCGCCGGCCAGGCCGCGGCCGGCAAGGCCGGCTTCCGCCGGCCGCCGCGGCCGGCCTGGCCTTCGTGACCGCCACGGTCGCGGCGCTCGCTGGGTCGCCGAGCACGAGGCCGGGCTCGCCTCGGGCCTGAGCAACACCGCCTTGCAGACCGGCACAGCGCTCGGCGTCGCCGTCGTCACGACCGTTGCCGTCTCCCACTCCCAGCACTGCCTGGCAGCGCACAAAGGCGCGAACCCGCTCGCCGCGCTCACCGAGGGCCACCAGTCCGCCTTCCTGGCCTGCGCCGTGCTGGCCGGGATCGGCCCGGCGCTGCTGACAGCACCAATCAGAAGGAGGAGCAGACCATGACCATCAACGAATACCTCATGAAAGCCATCCAGGATGACGCCCGGCGGGCCGGCGAACGAGACCGGCTGCTCCTCGAGGCACGGCAGGCTCGCAGGGCGCGCCGCCAGCGTCTGGTTCCCGCTGCTCCAGCGAGGCGCCGAACCGGAATGGGAAAGATCGTCGTGAGCGAGAACGTCACGCTCGACGGAGTCATCCAGGACCCGGCCGGTGACGAAAGCTTCGAGGCCCGCGGCTGGGTCGGCCTGATCGGAAATAGCCCGCAGCTTGCCAAGCTCGCGCTCGACGAGGCGCTGGCCGCCGGGGCCCTCCTGCTGGGCCGCCGCAGCTACGAGTGGCTCGCCGCGCGGTGGCCATCTCGCAGCGGCGAGCTGGCGGACAGGCTGAACAGCCTGCCCAAGTACGTCGTGTCCGCGACCCTCGCCAATCCCGCCTGGAACAACTCGACAGTCCTCAAGGGCGACGTGCTTAACGAGGTCTCGACGCTGAAGCAGCACATAGACGGGGACATCGTCATCGCCGGCAGCTTTCAGCTCGTACGCACGCTGATCGAGCACGACCTGGTCGACGAGCTGCGGCTGAAGATCTTCCCGGTCGCCCCCAGGGCCGGCGAGCGCCTGTCCGGCGAGACCAGCAACAAAAAACCCATGCGCCTCCTCGACACCCAGACCCTCGAGGGCGGCATCGCCTACCTCACCTACCAATCTGTCCGGGACGCCTAGCGGCGTCAGACGGCGCTAGCATTCCGAAATGCTTGCGGGCGCTTCCCGCGGGCAGGCATCCGGGAGAGCACCTCATGAGCAGCAGGTGGCAAGAAGAAGACCACAGCAATGAGGACGCCGCTACAACGTTCCATTGCCCAGGTACTGAAGATCGCCCGCGCTGGTGGCCGATCACTACGACAGCGCATCTGCTCTGACGCTTACCGCTTCCCGCGCGGATCTGCTCAAGACCATGGCCCAATCACGGCCACGCTCATATGGGGCTGGTGACACGTTTCTCACCGTCCCATATCGCCCAATTCTGGCGCGACTGGACTGCCATACTTGGCCATCGGTCCGCCGACCAGAACGGTTCCATGCGCGCTGGCGCCGACCCGACACCGGTTACCGTGTGTCACCCGGTTCTTGGCCCACTTCGCGCGGTATCACGCTGGCAGCGTAATCCCGCCCCCACCCTTGACGTCAGGACAACCTGACGTCAAGGGTGGGGGCTATGACGACACCGGCCAGCCTCGAGCGCCAGCACACCCTCGCCACCGCCGTCGCCCGCTATGACGAATTGCGCATGCGAGACCTCCTGGCACCGGGCACTGAGGACCTGCCAGCAGACGAGCAGCTTGAGCCTGGGCCACTATCACGGCAAGAGGCCCTGGAACTGCTCGCCCTCAGCGAGGTGATCGCCCGCAAGGCCGCCTACGGCCGCCAGCTCACGGTGCGGTCTGCACGCGCAGCGGGTGCCTCGTGGACACAAATCGGCGCTGCCCTGGGCACCACCAAGCAATCCGCGTGGGAGGCTCACGGCCGGTGGATCGACCAGCAGGCAAGCCAGCGTAGTGCCTACGGCCACCAGAGCATGGATAGCCAGCAAGCCGCAGCCGCCCGCGCACTAGCAGGTAACCCAGACAGCGAGACGCCGGGATAGACCGCAGCGTTCGGCACCCGCCGCTTCCCACCCATCATGCACATCCGGTCGACCTCGGCGCGCAGAGGGACCTGATCGGCGCGGCTGAGCCTATGAGCACCGAGTCCGTCCCGGCCGTCCAGATCGGCGGATGAGCGCGCGCCTGGTCGCTGAGGGTCATTCACCTTCTGTGACGTCGTGGCGTCCGCTTCCCCCGAGTTTCAGCCATCTCGAGCTGGGGCCTGGCGGTATAAGCCTGTCCGGGATTTGGTCTATTCGGGTATGGTGCCCGGGGCACCCTGGTGGCATGGGCAGCGGCAGGCATCCCGTCGATGGCCTGTGCGTGGCCGTGGACGTGCACTACTTCAGCTCCAGCGGCGCCCGGACGGTCGCTGTGGTGGCCGGCGATGCCGCCTTTTCGCAGGTGGTCGCCGATCGTACCGTTGTGGTGCCCGGGGTGGCACCTTACCGGCCTGGTGAGTTCTGCCGACGGGAGCTGCCCCCGCTGCGCGCGGTCTTGCATGGACTCGCCGGGCTGGGGCTGCTGGTGGTCGACGGGTACGCCGATCTGGACCCGGGCGGCCGTCCCGGTCTGGGCTCCCATGCGCACGCCGTGCTCGGCATTCCAGTGATCGGCGTGGCCAAGTCGGCGTTCCGCACGGCCACCCATGCCATCCCGGTGCTGCGGGGAACCTCAGCACGACCGGTGTTCGTCACCGCCGCTGGGATGCCCAGTGCCGACGCGGCGGAGCTGGTACGGCTCATGGCTGGCCGGTTCTGGGTACCTGACGCGCTGCGCCGCGCAGACCAGCTCGCCCGCGCCGTGCCGCCGACAGTTCTCCAGGGGAGCCACCACCTCGGCTGATGGGCGCGCGAAATGCGGCATGTGAGTGAGATCGTGAAGATCGCTTCTTATGCTTCTAGTCCTGGTCCGCGTCGTTCCATGTGGTCCAGATGATGCCTGCTTGGTCGGCAGCGGGCTGGTCTTGCATCATGCGGTGCAGCGAACCGGTTTCGATCGCTTCTTTGAGGTCGATGGGGTCGGCGAGGCCGGGGTCGGCGGGGAACCGGTGGCCGAAGCGGAGGCCCGGGAAGTGCTGGTGGGAGAACAAGACGGCGGCGCGGCGGTGTGGGCCGCTTGCGGTGATGATGACTTCGGCGTCGGTGACGTGGTCGATGTAGGGGTCCGGTTGCGGCGGCGGGAGCAGGTCGCCTGGGTGCGCGCCGCCGCGGACCGCTTCGATGACTGACCGGTCCAGGCCCGTCCCCCCGCCTGCGTCGAGGATCTTGCGGGCTTCAGCGTAGGTGCGCTCGGTCAGGGCCTGCGGTCTTCCAGCCCGGACCTGTCGCCATCCCTCCCGGAAGGCGGCTTCGATCCGCTCTCGCAGCGGCTCCAGACCGGGGAGCCGGGCTCCCCACACGGTCCAGGTGATCCCGGAGGCGTCAGGGGAAGGCTCGGCCTCCATCATGCGGTGCAGGGCTCCTTCCTCGATGTCACGCATGAGCGCGAAGTACTCGCCGCTGGGGCCGTCAGGATCATCGGCCTCGAACCGGTGACCGAACCGGACGCCAGGGAAATGGCGGTGAGAGAACAGCACAGCGACCCGCTGCCCAGGCGGCTCACCTGTGAGGATCACTTCAATCCCGGTGACGTGATCGGTGTAATGGTCTGGCTGCCTGCGCGGCAGCGGGTCACCGGGCCGCGCACCATCACGGACCGCCTGGACCGTCACCGGGTCCAGCGATGTCCGCCCGCCGCGGCTGATGGCCCCGCCTGCCTCAGCCCACGCGGGAAACGTAAGGACACGCGGACTGCCGGCATCTGGCGGCGTCCGCCGCTCACGGAAGGCAGCCTCGATCTCGGCGCGCTGCCGCTCGATCACTGCTCCGCTGTCCTGGCTGGATGCCACGACCGGATGGTAGCTGGTACGTCAACAGGACCGGAATGTCACCCGGTCGGCGGCATTCTGGTGCGCAGGGGTTTCGGCACAGCCAGCTACCGTTGGCGCATGACTCAGACTGAAGCCTCGACGGGAGGCGGGAAGCCTCTCTGCCGCCGGTGTGGGCTTCCTGTCGAAGCGAGCGCGCAGGACTTCGACGTCTTTGAACAGATGCATTACGTGTGTTTCCACTATGAGTTCGAGCACCAAGGCGATCCTGACGTGGAGTGCTCGGCAGGTGGTTGCCCTTCATCTGGCATTCGGCTGCCAGCCAAGATCGTTCGCACTGACGGGGTTGATCTTGTGCAAGCAGGCAACACCGTGGTCCCGGCAATCCTCGCCCTGGAAGCCAACGGCTATGCCGTTTCGCAGGAGGACAACCAGTTCGTGGCGAGGGCGGGAAACGTCCGCCTCGCAGCGGAGGACCCGGTGGCAGTCCCCGGACTAGTCAAGCTTGCCGAGACGCGTCGCCCGTGGCGAGCCAGTAACTCTGAAACGGACGATGTGATGAGCCGCTTCCATCTCTAGAAAGCGAGCGCTCATCGGCATGTGCGAGCGGGTACCGAGCCTCTTCAGGCCCCGTATTCGCCCGCTCAGCCGCCGGGGGCCGCGGTCAGCGCCCTCGCTGGGGCGCCCAGGGCTTCGCGCCGCCTCGGTGGCGGCGGACGTGGGTGGTGGTCGAGGCTGGGGGGATGGCAGGCCTGACCAGGCTCTTGTTGCCTGGCAACTGGCCGGGGGAGTGGCCGTGCTTGTGGGCGCGGAGAATACCCGGAGAACCCAGGACGTTCCGAACGTTAGCCCAGCTCAGGGCGTATTTGGGAGATGACTGTAAAACCGCCATCTCAGCCATCCGTATCAGGTCAGCCGCATCCGGCAAGGCGGCGACCGTAGCCAAAGGGTGCGGGGATCACCGAGAGTAGGTGCAAGATCACCTTGCGGGCTGATTCACGTTCCGCCCGACAGGTCCCCGGCGATGCTTCACCGGTCCCGCCCGGTCGGGGGCCAGGCCCTCCGGCAACCAGTTGCGCACCAACCCAGCGGGGATCCCAGCAACATCGGCGGTCCGCCGTAGCGCCCGGATGATGCGTCAGTTCAGGCGGCTGCCGCGACCGCGTGCCGTTCGTGCCGCCCAGCCTGTTCCGGTAGCGGCCCTTCTGGCCAGCCGGAGTACGGGCCGGCGCGGCCATCCTGGGACAGGTCGTCGACGTGGATGGCGAGCAGAATGGCGCCATCAATCAGGAGGTCACGCTCGGTAGGAGTGATGACGCCCCGGTCAGCCTGCTCGCCGAAGATCGCGCAGACGCGCTGAAGTGCTGCATCAACTGTAAGCACGGTGATCACAGTTCCCACCTCCACCCCAGGCATACCGCCAGGGATGCCAGGCCGGGTCAGGGGCCTTGGTCCTCACTGTGGGCCTTATCATGAGTACCCGCGCCCACTAGCCCGTGGCCGGTGGGGACAAGCAGATCCGCCAGATCTGCGCCGACCGGACTCGATGCCTCTTCGGCCTGTCGCCCGTGCAGAGCGGCGGCTACTTGCGCACCGGGGGCGGACCGGTGCCAGTCACTGAGCGTGATCCGGTGTCGGGCCCGCCGTGCCGCCGGATCGCCGGCTCAGCATGGATGGACGGGGGCGCCGGTGGCTGTGCGGTCATGCGCAGGTCACCGTGGTCTGGATGCCGGGGTCAGGCGTGGTGTTCCAGGATCTGGGTGAGCAGGCGGGTCAGCTGCTGGCGTTCGGCTGCTGAAAGCGGGGCGAGCAGCTCGTCCTGGACGTCGGCCAGGAGTTCCTCCAGCCGCCGCAGGTGGGCGGTGCCGGCCGGGGTGATGCTGATGACATTGCGGCGCCGGTCGGCAGGGTCGGGGGCGCGGCCGGCCAGGCCGCGGACGGCCAGCTCGGTGACCGCCGCCGCGACATCGCTGCGGTCCATCCCGGTGCGGCGGCCCAGGCTGGCCTGGCTGGCGGGCCCGAACTCCTGCAGGGCGGCGAGCAGGCGGTAGTGATACCCGCGCGATCCGGCGGTGCCGAGCTTGCCGGTGAGCAGCGGGTGTGCCAGCCGTGAGACCTCGCTGATCAGCCAGCTCGGCTTGCCCATCAGCATGGCTGGTCTGGCGTCTTCACCGGTGGGCACGCCCGCCAGCTTACCTATTTGTTGGAGAAGCCAACGAAATAACGTTGGCATTGCCAACGTTGGACATGCCAGCGATCTCATCACACCGGGTACAGCGATCCATGCTAAGGAGGCGGGCGATGCCCACCTATCCAGCTCTCAGCACCCGCGTCATCGGCCAGGCCGAGAAGGCCCTCGGCGCGATCCTGGGCGGGCAGCTGGCCGGGACCGGCCTGACCGGGCCCCAGTGGGTGATCCTCACGCCGGCCATCACCGGCGGCGCAACGGCCGGGCGTGACCAGTTCACCCGCATGGTGGCCGGCGCGCTGAAGATCAGCGGAACGGAAGCGCAGGCGCGTGTCGGCGACATGGTCACCGCGCAGCGGCTGCAGATCACCGGCGAGGGCCCGGCAGTGACGGTCACCGGCGCCGCGCGCCAGCTGCACAGCCGGATCCGCACTACCATCACCCAGATCACCCAGCGGCTGTGGGGCGACCTGCCCGCCGAGGCCTGGCCACCGCAGGCCGCGTGCTGGCCATCATCACCGAACGTGCCAATGCCGAACTAGCCCGCTAGCGCCAGGACGCGCGGGCATCCCCCGGGGTGGCCCGCCGCAGACGGCGGCGAGGGCACGGAACGCACTCCGGGCACCCCCGGGCCGGTTGTTGGTTGTTGCCGGGCGCCGCCTGCGGCAGCATGCGGAGCATGACGCGGGCGTTGATGGCCACCGGGGTCCCTTGCAGCGCTGGCGCTCATCACGGGGGGGGTGGAGCGCGGGCCTGCGGCGCTCCGGGCCGCGGGCCTGCCGGAACGGCTGCGCCAGGCGGGCTGGGAGGTGCCAGACGCCGGCGACCTCACCCCGCGTGTGTTCACCGCCGAAGCGGCGCATCCGCGGGCCCGCAACCGGGGCCTTCGTACAGGCGTGCCGGGACGCCGCCGGCGCGACCGGCCAGGCGATCGCGGCCAGGCGGATCCCGGTGCTGCCCGGCGGGGACTGCAGCATCACGGCCGGCGCCGTCGCCGGCTGCCTGAGTCAGCGCCCGGACACCAGCCTGCTATATCTCGATGGGGACGCGGATCTGCGCACCCCCCAGACAACGATGGCCGGCAACTTGGCTGCGCTTCGACGCGGCCATGGCTGTGTTGCGTGGGCTGTGCACCAGCCGGCGTTCGCCGCCCTGGTACTGACAGAGGTCAACCCTACCCGTGCCGGATCGCCGAATCCGCACGTCATGTGGAAGGGCCTTATGGAGCCATGCGTCATGCGCAGAACATCCTGGTATGTGCGATGGTCGGCTAGTTCATGCTCAGTGCCCGGTGGCCGCACCGTGGTCAGGCCGCTGCGGTCCGGCAGAGGATCTCGCCGTGGAGGATGGAGAGCCAGCCGTCCTCGGCGGCCGTCCAGGAGAGCCAGGCAGAGCTGATACGGCGCAGGTCGTCCGTGGTCGCGTAGCCGTTGTCGACGAGCTGGCGGGCCAGCGCGGATTCGGTGATCCTGTCGGCCCACATGCGGCCCCAGTGGTCGCGGTCGGCGGGCGTGGCGTAGCACCAGGTGCTCGACGTGGCCGTGACGTCGGTGAAACCGGCCGCCCGTGCCCAGGACAGCAGCCTCCGGCCGGCGTCGGGCTCGCCGCCGTTGGCGCGCGCTGCGGTGCGGTACAGGCGCAGCCACTCGTCGAGTTCCGGGAGCTGCGGCCACCAGGTGAAGGCGGCGTAGTCGCCGTCGCGCGCCGCGACTACGCCCCCTGGGCGGGTGACCCGGGCCATCTCGCGCAGCGCCCGAACCGGGTCGGCCACGTGCTGGAGCACCTGGTGGGCGTGGACGACGTCGAAGGAACCGCCGGGGAAGGTGAGGGCATGCACGTCCTGCACGCTGAAGTCGACATTGGCGATGCCCCGGGCCGCGATGGCCGCACGTGACAGACCCAGTTCCCGCGGACCGATTTCCGTGGCGGTGACCCGGCCGACCAGTCCCGCCAGGTCGGCTGTGATCGTGCCGGGACCGGCACCGACATCGAGCAGCGAGTCGCTTTCGCGCAGGTGCGGCAGGAGGTACGCGGCAGAGTTCGCCGCTGTGCGCTGCCGGTGCGACCGCAGCACTGATTCGTGATGGCCGTGGGTGTAGGTACTCATGGCTCTCCTTCCGCCACGGCAGTCTGCTCTTCCGATGTGACCATGTCCACTTACCGAGAAACCTTCTCATTATTTGAGACGAAAAATGGCAGTCGAGGCGTGGCATGACGGCCGGGCGAACGTGATGGTTGCCGTGACGTAAGGCGATCCGAACGCGCCAATGCCGGCGATGCCTGGTGTCCCCGCGCCGTGTTCACCGTGGAAGCAGGCGCACAGTTCGCCGCACTGGCCCGCGGCATCGCCTCTCTGCTTGCGCGGCCTGAAAGCAGGATGATTTCGGCGAGAGCGGCCTTACGGTCGGCTCTGAGTGGCTGATGCCCGCGTCCGCGTGCGGCGGGACTGCCACTCCGCTGGCGTCGAGGTGCCGCTGGAGCCCGGAAACCGTCCAGACCATGACCGGCACGGTAACCACCCGGCGCAGCCTGCCCCACGCCCGCCCAGATAACCCAGCTCGGCATCAAGCGGACCCAGCCGAACCCGGACCGCATCCGGCACCAGAAGGCGGTTGCGCGTCATTGTAACCGTGCTGCCGCGTCATGCTCTGCGACTATCTGCGTATCCGGTTTTGGGAATGCGGAGCGTGGCCATGGCGCGCCCGGTTCCGGTCGCGGGCGTTCTGAAGATGAAGGTGTCATGCCTGCTCCCAAGCCTGGCCTGAGAGGATCGTCACCGCGGTGAGCAGCCGCGTTCACGAGTCCTCACAAGGAGCGGCAGACGGTGACGGCCGAAGAGCACCTCACGGCGGGCGGGCATCGGGCCCAGTTCGACTTCGAGGTCGATTTCTCCAACGGTGGCGGCATCCAGGGCCAGGGTTTCCGGCTCGACATCGCAGGTGATGACATCTCCGATGAGGAGCTCGCCGCCTGCATCATCCGGGATATGCGGCTGCTGATGGTCGGCGAGGTGCGGATCCTGCATAAGCAGATCATCCGCGAGGCGCACAAGCGCTCCGGCGCCACCCCGCAGGCGGGTCAGGCGGGCGGGCGCACCCGCATCGACCTCAGCCACGTTGTCAAGGACCGGATGGTCACCTACCCCGGGCTTCCCGCGCCGGCCATCTGCGACTTCCTCAGCCGTGAGCAAAGCCGCGCCCGCTACGCCCCGGGCACCGAGTTCCAGATCGGCATGATCGAGCTGTGCGCCAACACCGGCACCTACCTCGACAGCCCCTTCCACCGCTACCCGGACGGCACCGACCTGGCCGGCCTGCCGCTGGAGCGGCTGGCCGAGCTGGACGCCGTCGTCGTCGACGTCAGCGGGCAGGCCGGGCGGCCGGTCGATCGCGGCCAGCTGCTCCCCTACGATGTCGGGGCCAAGGCAGTGCTGGTCCGCACAGGATGGGACCGGCACTGGGGCACCGATGCCTACTTCCGCGGCCACCCGTTCCTGACCGCCGCCGCTGCGGAGCACCTCGCCGCCGAGGGGGCGGCGCTGGCCGGCATCGACTCGCTGAACATCGACGACACCAGCAGCGGCGAGCGGCCCGTCCACTCCACCCTGCTCGCGGCCGGCATCCCGATCTGCGAGCACCTCACCAACCTCGCCGCGCTCCCGGCCGGCGGCTTCCGCTTCAGCGCTGTCCCCGTCAAGATCCGCGGCATGGGAACATTCCCGGTCCGCGCCTACGCCACGATCCAGGCGGGCGGCCACGGCTAGCGGCAAGGCCGGGACGCCGCTCAACGGCGCCGCCGCCGTCATTGCCGTGGCTTTGGGGCACTGGCCGCTGACCTCCGGCCGCGGCAGGAGCCTGGATCCTGCCAGGACCACCCCCGGCATCGTTCTGCCTGCCTCGGGCGGCGAAGGCTAACCTCCGGGCAGCGCATACCTTCCCGCGCGTTGCCCGCGCGGCGGCATGACCCGCCAGGGATCAGGCGCGGGGGCGGCGGCGGACAAACCCGCAGCCGTGCAGACCGGCCTGCTATGCGCGTCAGCGAGACTCGACATCAGGCAGCCGTCGGCCGACCATATCGGCGGATACTTGCGCACTCGCTACTGATCAAGCGCAGTCACTAAGCGTGATCTGACGCAGCTATCCTGCCAACGCCTCCGGGTGGTCAGGCGCATCCTGCTGTCACGGTGACACCTTCAGTTCGCCGGACCCCGCCACAAAGGCCGACGCGGTCATCTGCCAACGCCTGCACATCCTCGGCCACCTCAGCTACCCGGCAGAGGGCCGGGTCGGCCATCGGTTGCGTGACCTCGCACCGGGCTGGAGATCGGCGACGGTACCGTGCAGGTGTCCGGGCTCGTCATTGCCCCAACCTGCCTGGCCGCGAATGCGCGTGCTGACTCGGGAGGAACCTTGATGGGGAGGCTCAACGAGAAGATCGCTATCGTGACCGGTGCGGGCCAGGGCATCGGCAAGGCCATCGCCGAAAAGCTCGCAGCGGAGGGGGCGACCGTCGTCGTCACCGACCTGGACGAGGCCACCGCTAGGGAGACGGCGGCCGGGTTGCCAGCGGCGGTCGCGATTCGCGCCGATGTCACCGACCGCCGGGGCGTGCAGGCGATGGCCGACCGGGTCTTGCAGCAGTTTGGCCGCATTGACGTCCTCGTCAACAACGCTGGCTGGGACAAGGCCGGCCCCTTCGTTGACTCCGATCCGGCCGACTGGGACCGCGTGATCGCTATCAACCTCTACGGCGTGCCGCACACCTGCAAGGTGGTGCTGCCGGTCATGGCCGAGCAGGGCAGCGGAACGGTGGTGAACCTGGGCTCGGACGCCGGCCGGGTCGGCTCGTCCGGCGAGGCGGTCTACTCCGCAGCCAAGGGTGGGGTCATCGCCTTTACTAAGTCGCTCGCCAGAGAGATGGCCCGCTACCAGGTCAGGGTCAATTGCGTCTGCCCCGGCCCCACCGACACCGCGCTGTTTGCGTCGTTCGCGGGGCCGAAGCTTCGGGAGGCCCTCACCAAGGCGATCCCGTTCCGGCGGCTCGGCCAGCGGCTGACGTTGCCAGGGTTGTCGCGTTCCTGGCCTCAGACGAGGCATCCTTCGTCACCGGCCAGACCGTCAGCGTCAGCGGCGGCCTCACGATGAGCTGAGCCGGTTTCGCCGCCTTTATGTAGCTAAGGAGCAGTTCATGAGGTTCTCCGACTACCAGCAGCTCCGCTTCGAACGCCGCGACAATGGCGTGCTGCTCATCACTCTCGACCGGCCGGACAAGTACAACGCCGCTGACGAGCAGATGCACGGCGAACTCGCCCGCGTCTGGACGGAGGTCTCCGCCGACCCGCAGACAAGGGCCGCCGTGATCACCGGCGCCGGCAAGGCGTTCTCCGCTGGCGGCGACCTGGCCATGGTCAGGCGGATGGCGGGCAACCACGACCGGGTCGCGCACATGCTGTCGGAGATGAGTGACATGGTCTACAACATCATCAACTGCGAGAAGCCGATCATCTCGGCGATCAACGGCGTCGCCGTCGGCGCAGGCACGGTTGTGGCGCTGCTGGCCGACATATCGATCTGCGCCCTCGACGCCAGACTCGGCGACGGGCATGTCAAGCTCGGCGTCGCCGCCGGCGACCACGCCGCGATCTTGTGGCCGCTGCTGTGCGGCATGGCCAAAGCCCGCTATTACCTGCTCACCGGCGAGATGATCACTGGGGAGGAGGCCGAGCGGCTTGGCATGGTGAGCAAGGCAGTGCCCCGCGACCAGGTGCTCCCAGAAGCCCTGCGCGTCGCGAACAGCCTCGCCACTGGGTCGCAGCTTGCGATCCGCTGGACCAAGCGGTCGCTGAACAACTGGCTCAAGCTGGCCGGTCCCGTCTTCGACCAGTCCGCCGCCTACGAGATGCTCTGCTTCCTGGGCCCCGACGTCCTCGAAGGCGCAGACGCGCTCGCCCAAAAGCGTGAGCCCAAGTTCCCCTCAGCTCACCAGCCCGAGCCCAGGGCAAATGACTGTCTGTGAACGATCAGGATCTGCGCGCAGCGCCAAAACGCCGACTCGGAGCGCGTAAGGGCTGGGACGGCATCCGTGACCCGATCCCGGCCGTCCCCGAGCGACCGGCGCATCACCAGCCCCCAGG
>OFGV01000085.1_pt1 | contig 15643 bp, 16 predicted proteins | sample 1521911 | NCBI WGS metagenome assembly OFGV01 (sample SAMEA2553413, study PRJEB24118) | soil metagenome
GCATAGGAAACCACAGGCTGACTCCACTGGGGTAATCGAAACCGCTGGGCATCACGCCGACGATTGTATAAGCAGCGTTGTCTATGGTGATATTCGTGCCCACCACGTCCGGCTTGCTTCCCAACCTCCGTTGCCAGTAACCGTAGCTCAACAGGACCACGTTCGGCCCACCACTGACTTCCTCTTCTGCCAGAAAAGACCGGCCGTAGACGGGGTGGATTCCCAGAGTATGGAAAAAGTTTCCCGAGACTTTGGTCGTCGTAACGCGTTCCGGTTCGGCCGTGCCCAAGACTACCCTTCCAGGCTCCCAAACGCTGCGCGCGGCGAGCGACTCGAAAGCGTTGGACTGGTCCCGGTAGTCGAAGTAGTCCATAGCTGAAAGCGAGTTGCGCCGACCCTCGTTGGTCGTCGCCTCAATCCACACCAAACGGCTCGGTTGATCGAAGGGAAGCGGTCGGAGCGCTACTCCCCAGAGTATGCTGAACATTGCGGTGACGGCCCCGATACCCAATGCCAGGGTAGCCATGGCGACCGCGGTGAAGCCCGGTGACTTACGCAGCATGCGGAAGCTGAAGCGTACATCCTAAAGCAGATTTGCGAGGAAATGGATGCCAAGGGCTTCGCGACATTCCTCCTTGAATTTCTGATAACCGCCGAACTCGATGCGCGCGCGGCGCTTCTCCGCGAGCCCGACGAGCTCGATCACCTCGTCGACCGGCTGCGGGCGGGGGTACGAGGCGCTGTACAGCTCGATCGCCTCGCGCACGGTCAGCATCGGCTCGATCCCGCCCTGCTGCGGCCGGGACGGTTCGACCGGCAGGTGATCGTGCCGCTGCCCAACCAGACCGAGCGGGCCGCGATCCTGGCCGTGCATTCCCGCGGCAAGAAACTCGGGCCGGACGTGGACCTGACGATCACGGCCCGGGCCACGCCCGGGTTCTCCGGCGCTGACCTGGCCAACCTGGTGAACGAGGCGGCGATCAACGCCGTCCGGGACGGCCGGACCACCGTCACGGCGCTCGACCTCGACACGGCCAGGGACCGGGTGCTGCTGGGACGGCGGGAGTCCTCGAACGTGCTGCTGCCCGAGGAGAAGCAGTCGGTGGCCGTGCACGAGTCCGGGCATGCGCTGGTGGCAGCGCTGTGCGAGCATGCGGACCCGGTGGCCAAGGTGACCATCCTGCCGGCGGGAATGGCACTGGGCGCCACCCACCAGCTACCCGAGGCAGAACGCCACCTCTACAGCGAGGCATACCTGCACGACGCGCTCACGGTGCGCCTCGGCGGGCGGGCCGCCGAACTGGTCGTATTCGGGCACGGCTCCACCGGCGCGGCCAACGACCTGGCCGATGCCACCCAGCTGGCCATCCGGATGGTGCGGGAGTTCGGCCTGTCCGAGGCACTCGGGCCGGTCGGCTACACGCCGGAAGGTCCCAAATACCTCGGTGGCCCGATCGAGGACGGGCTGCGGCGGCCCTACTCCGAAGAAACCCAGCGGGTGGTGGACAAGGAGGTCGGCCGGCTGCTGCGGGAGGCCGAGCAGCGGGCGGTGGCGCTGCTGCGCGACCACCGCGACGCGCTGGACTGGCTGGCGGTGCGGCTGGTCGAGAAAGAGACAGTTGACGGCAGCGTGGTTCTCGATGTGCTGCGGGAGAAGGGCGAGCTCATCCCCCAGGACGGGCAGGTCGGCCCGGCCTGAGCCAGCGCTGGCGGGTCAGGTGGCGTAGCGCTGCTCGGCCTCCCGCACCTCGGGCAGGCCGATGAAGTCCACGAACTCGCCGAACGCGGGCAGGCCCGGCAGTGCCGCCGCCGGGGTCCCGGCCCGGGCGATCTCCGCCAGCACCGCCCGCATGCCGGCCGTCGCCGCCAGCAGGGTGCTGATCGGGAAGATGACGATCCGGTAGCCCAGCCCGGTCAGCCGGGCCAGGCTGAGCGGCGGGGTCTTGCCGCCCTCTGCCCAGTTGAACAGCAGCGGCACACCGGGGAAGGCGCGGACCACCTCCTGGGCTTCCTGCTCATTGACAACCGCCTCGATGAACAGCGCATCCGCACCGGCCTGCAGGTACATCCGGGCGCGGTCCAGTGCCCGCTCCAGGCCCTCCACTGCCCGCGCGTCGGTCCGGGCGATGATCAGGAACTCGGGCTGGGCACGGGCGTCGACCGCGGCCCGGATCTTCGCCGCCATCTCCTCGGCCGGGATGACGTGCTTGCCCTCCATGTGACCGCACTTCTTGGGGGCGACCTGGTCCTCGATGTGGATCCCGGCGACCCCGGCGGCCTCGAAGGCCCCGACGGTGCGGATCACGTTCAGCGGGTTGCCGTAGCCGGTGTCGGCGTCGGCGATCACCGGGATGTCCACGCAGTCGGCTATCCGCCCGGCATTGCCGGCCATCTCGGTCATGGTCAGCAGGCCCACGTCGGGCCGCCCGATCAGCGATGCCGACGTCCCGAACCCGGTCATGTACACCGCCGGGAAGCCGGCTTCCTCGACCAGCCGGGCCGCCAGCGGGGAGAACGCCCCGGGCGCCACGATCGTCTGGCCCGAATCCAGCAGCGCCCGCAGCCGGGCCGGCCCCACCGGCCGCCGGGCAAGCCGGCTGCTCACCGGGTGCCCACCGCCCGCCAGCCTGCCCCCGCCGTTGCGGTAGTCCTGGCCATCCGCGCCTCCCTCCGGCCTGTCAACAGCCTAGTGGGCAGCGATCATGGCCATCCTGACCACTGCCCGCTCAGGCAGCCCACGGGCGGCGGGCTGGAAGTAGGCGAGCTGGATCCGCGTCCAACCCCATGCCCGGTCCCGCGGTTCCGCTTCGCAAGCAGTCACGGCTGCGATGACAGGTCTCGCTGACCTTAGTCCCACTGCGCTGGGCGTCGTCAACGGCGTGGCGCGGGGCCCGGACGTGGTCATTTTGGGTTGGCAGCAGCCTGACGCGTCCACACGGCGAACTGGGACCCGCGGGCCGTGGGCATTTTGGGCTGTGATCACGGCCCTTCCTGACCACGGTTCGTCCCGCAGTGGGCTGACGTCCCGCGGCCGTGGCCGATTCAGGTCGTGATGTAAGCAGCCGAAATCAAACACGTTCCGCGCGGACGACGCACAAAGGTCTTTGGGGACATCTCACGCGACGCTGCCGATGTCACCGCAGGATCCCCCGGTACCGCCGCCAGCCGGCCGGAACACGGTGATGCGCGTGCCGGCCGCGTCGTGCCTGGGCCCATGTCAGTCCAGGTCGAATTCGCCGTCCTGGACGCCGAGGGTGAAGGCTTCCCACTCGGCCGGGGTGAAGATCAGCACGGGGCCGTCGGGGTCCTTGCTGTCGCGCATGGCGATGATCTGATCGCTGCCTTCCTTCGATCCGGGAACGAACGCGATCTCCACGCAGGCGCCGCCGTTCCCGCCGCTGAAGGAGGACTTGAGCCAGGTGGCGCCGGTCAGGTCCATCTCTCGATCGCCTTCCTCACAAGATCGACGGAGACGCGCGGGGTCAGCGCCTCCGCTTTCAGTATGTCGTACAGCAGGGCTATCCGAGCCACATCCTGTGACCGCTCGACCACCTGCCCGGCCAGTGCGTTGTCGAGGTAGGCCACGTCAGAACAGCGCCAGCGCGCTCACCTGACTGTCACGGGCCATGGCGGGCTCCTTACCTGGTCACCCTGCTCCTTACGGCGCAACATTCCCGCTTAACGAGGAGCCGCGCCCATGTCCTGCCCCCAGCCAGGCGGCCCGCCGGCTATCTGGAAGACCTCCGCCAGGAACTGGCCAGCGGCATCCCCCCATGCCGCCACTGCGCCGCGTCGCCCACATCCTGCGCCCGGGCGAGGACCACCCGTCTGCTCGACGTGAGCCGTCAGCCGAGGGCGAGGCTCTCGTCCTCGAACTCGGCGATCAGCCGAAGGCGCCCCCCGAGCGCAGCGACGTATGCGGCCAAAGTCGTACGGGTGGCCTGTTCTTCCCCGTGCTCGATCGCGGACACCCGGCGCTGGCTCACGCCCATCTGCCGCGCCACTTCCGTTTGTGTCAGCCCTCGCCGTTTGCGGATTTCGGCAAGCCGGTACGCGTACACCTGTGCCAGGAGTCGCTGCGCCCGCTGCTCACTTTCGGCGATCTCTTCCGGCGCGAGCAGTTCGCGCTGGACATCGTCCCAGCTGTGATAGCTGGTCACCGGGTCACCTCCGCCATGTACTCCGCATAACGTTGCTCTGCCAGTGGAATCGCCTCGTCGTACCAGCGGTTCCAGCGGCCCGCCTTATCACCTGCTACCAGTAACACCGCCCGCCGGAACGGGTCGAAGGCGAACAGGATGCGGACCTCCGCCGACCCAGCCGATCCAGGGCGTAGTTCCTTGAGGTGGTGCAGTGACGACTGGCTCACCCTGTCGACTAAAGGCCTTCCGAGCCCGGGCCCCACAACGCGAAGGACGGTGAGCGCATCTGAGACAGCCAGCAGAGTTGCCCTGTCTTCGCGGCGAAGCCGATGCAGCCACTCACGTACCTCCGCGACCATCAGAAGTTGGTACACGAGGACCTCTCAGAATATTTGCATTCTAGCACGAAAGAGTTCTTCGTTGACCTCGGGACAGACGAGACCGGCCACGCGGGAAGGGGAGAGCACGTTGCGGACTGCCCACGTTCTTTCCGCACGTTAGTCCCGGCCACCGACAGGGCCCCGCGCCCACCGCCGCCCGCATCAGGTGAGTCCCGGCGCACCGCCAGGGGGCTGCACCAGCACGGTCTTCCCCCATTGACCGGGGTGCTGCGCCGGCCCATGCTCAGGTTGGGGCGCTACTCGGTGTGCTCGGGTTCTGAGCTCCAAAGGTGAGACTTGATAGAGAGCGCGAGAACCGTCCTGCCGAAGTATGATCCGGGTGAAAAACGCGGCCGGGGCCAGAGCGCGGGGTCGCACTGACAAGGGGAGCGATCTGATGGGCATTCTCAACGAGGCCCGCCGCGAGTTCATCGCAGCACCTGACAGTTCCAAGGGCCAGATCGTATACAAATGGCCCGATCAGAACATCCGCAAGTTCGCGCGGGCCGTCGTCGAGCCCGACGCCGTGGCGGTCTTCATGAACCAGGGGCAGGTCATGGGGGTGCTTCCCCCCGGCCAGCACACCCTGGACGCCTCGGAGCTCCCGTTCCTCGGGATGATCATCGACTGGGGCACCAACAGCAACGCCTTCAAGGCCGAGATCTACTTCGTCGGCGCACGGGAGTTTCCCAACTGCCGCTTCGGTGGCCGCCTGGACGAAGTGCAGGACCCGGTGTCGGGCCTGATCGTCACCTTGCGGGCGTTCGGCGAATACGCCTTGCGGGTGGTGGACCCGCAGAAGCTGATCCTCAACCTGGTCGGCACCGTTGATGTCACCGACAATGAGGCCATCACCGGCTGGGTCGCACAGCAGCTGCTCAAGTGCACCCGCACCGCCGTCACCACCCAGCTCATGTCGGGCGCCTGGCCGATCCTCGGCCTGTCCATGCACAGCCCCGACATCGAAGCCGCCGCCGGGCCGGCCACTAACGAGCAGCTTGCTGACTACGGGCTTTCCATCACCCGCTTCGGGAACCTCGACGTCAACCTCGACGACGAGGACAACGCCCGGCTGAAGAAGCTGGCCGGCGACACCGCCTACAGCCGGCTGGCTGGCGGGTTCCTGCAGGCGGCCCAGGCCGAGGCGCTGCAGGGGGCCGGCCAGGGGATGGCCGAGGGCGGCGGCGCGGTGAGCCCGATGTTCATGGCCGCCGGCTTCGGCATGGGGAATCAGATGATGCAGCCGATGCCGGGCGCCGCCCCGCCGCCGCCCGGCGCCTTCGCAGGCGGCGGCCAGCAGGGCTACGCCCAGCAGGCGCCGCCACCCCCGCCGGCACCGGCACCGGTGGCCGACGCGGTGCCCGCCACCGCCCCGGCAGCGGCCGCCCCGGCCGCGACCATGGAATGCGGCAACTGCCACAACCAGGTCCGGGTGGGAGCGAAGTTCTGCGACTCGTGTGGCACGCCCACCTCGAAGCACTGCACCAACTGCAATGCCGACCTCAGCGCCACGGCGAAGTTCTGCGCCGAGTGCGGCACGCCGGCCAGCTCCCCGTCCTCTTAAGCCACCCGGCCGGCGCCCGGCCGGCCCGCCGTCGCCGCGGCGGGAGCGGCCGGCGCCGGCCCTGTTGTCTTCATACGGGAGCGCCCGGCCCGGTCCCGGCCCTGCGAACGCATCCCAGTCACCGCCGCGGCGGCGTACGGGGGTCTCAACAAGAAAGGGATGTCCGAATGGATCGGATCGAATGCCAGTGGTGCATGGCCCAGAACGAAACGGGCCGCACGAACTGCACGACCTGCGGGGCGCCGCTGGACAAGAAGGACCTCGTCACCGACTCCGGCTGGGCCGAGGCACCCCGGCTGCGGGACATGACGGAGTTCCGTTTCTCCAACTCCATCTGCCAGATCGAGGGCGAGATCGTCCCGGTGGCCGAGATCGCGCTGGCGCAAGGGGACTCGGTGTTCTTCGAGCACCATGTGATGCTCTGGAAGGAACCCGCCGTGCCGATGTCGGCGCTCAACACCGGCGGTGGCATGAAGCGGATGATCGGCGGCATGCCGCACATCCTGAGCGTCGCGCACGGCCCGGGGCGCGTCGCCTTCTCCCGTGACGCCACCGGCGAGGTCGTGGTGCTGCCGCTGCACCCGTCGATGGAACTCGACGTTCGCGAGCACGCCTTCCTGGCCGGCACGCACTCGCTGAGCTACTCCTTCGTGCGGATCAAGGGCCTGGCCAACGTGCTGCACGGCGGCAGCGGTATGTACATGGACCGCTTCGTCACCCACAACGAGCCCGGGCTGCTGCTCCTGCACGGTTACGGCAACGTGTTCCAGAAGATGCTGAAGCCGGGCGAGAAAATCCTGGTCGAGCCGGGCGGGTTCCTGTACAAGGACTCGTCGGTGTCCATGAACGCGGTCCAGCAGAACGTCAAGACCGGGCTCATGCGGCATGGCATGTACCTGGCCGAGATGACCGGCCCGGGACGGGTCGGCATCCAGTCCATGTACGTCCACCACGGCTCTGAGTAGGGGAAAACCGACATGTCAATGCCGCCTACCCAGGGCGCTTACACCTGCCCGTACTGCCGGATGGCCAGCGAGGGAACGGGCACGTCCTGCCCGTCCTGCGGCGCGCCGGTCGATGTCCGGCTGCACGTCTCGGATTCCGGCTGGATCGAGCAGCCCCCGATCAAGGACATGGCCCGCATCCGCTTCAGCCGCTCCACCTGCCAGATCAGCGGCACCTACGTGCCCGTGGCGGAGATGGGGCTGCACAATGACGACTGGGTCTACTTCTCCCACCACGTGCTGCTGCACACCGATCCGCAGGTCCGGCTCGGCAACCTGCCCATGAAGGGCGGCTGGAACCGGATGCGGGCCGGAATGCCGCTGGTCATGATGACGGCGCAGGGCCCCGGCCACATCGCCTTCAGCGAAGACCATCCCGGTGAGACGATGGCGGTGCCGCTCACCCCGGGCCGGCCGATCGACGTGACCGAGCACCATTTCCTGGTCGCGACCGGGAACGTCGAGTACCAGTGGGAGAACTCCAACATCTGGTTCACCACGCAGGACGGTGATGACACCGAGTGGCACTACCCGCTCGGCATGACGATGGACCGTTTCTCGGCCACCGGTGGCCCGGGCCTGCTGCTGCTGCACGGCCCAGGCAACATCTTCATCCGCGACCTGAAGCAGGGTGAGCGGATCCTGGTGCAGCCGAGCGGGCTGATCTGGAAAGACCGCACGGTCGGGATGTTCCTCCACTTCGAGTATCCGCACGGCCAGTACTGGTTCAGTTCTGCACGCTGGCAGGCGAAGTCGATCTGGCTCACCTTGCAGGGGCCAGGCCGGATCGCTGTCAAGTCGGTGTTCGAACGCCCGGAGATGGTCGGCGCGGTTCGGAACACATCCGGGGCGACGACGCAGTACTGGTGACAGGCGCCCCGCGGATGCGGGTGGCCTGGCGGTTTCACCCCAGGGCGCCGGGGTAGCCTGCAGCCCGGTGCTCAGGAATCGGTGTCCAGCACCGGGTGGCCGGCGGGCGGGCCGTCCTGGGTCTCCATCCGGGTCTCTGACAGTTCGCCCAGCCGATGCCAGGCCGGCGAGGAGCTCTCGACGAGCGCGGACATCAGCGCGACGGCCACCGGGTTGGCGGCACTCCCGGGCGGGATATCGCGTTCCAGCTCCGGGCGGCGTTGCGAGGCCCAGGCCACCATGACCTCGGCGAGGTCCATGAGGCGCGGGTCGGCGGGGTCCCAGTCGAATGCCTCGTCACAGGCGAGGTACAGCTGGCAGAACTGCGGGTCATCGAGGGCCAGCCTCTTCACGTTCGCCCATTCGGGCACCTGCTCCGGTGAGAGCGCCGCCACCAGAATCCAGGCATCGCGCTCGATCTGCACCGTCCGCTCGCTGACCCCGAGCGCACGGAGCTGGTCGAGAATTTCCACGATCTCATCGGGCAGGAAAAGCCGCTCCCCCCCGGCGAGCTCGGCGATCCGGCGGCGGTGCTGGGTGAGGGCACGGATCTTCTTCGCCAGGGCCTGGTCGATCTGGGTGATGGCGGCGGCGAATTTCCCGGGTTCGGCGTGCAGCAGCTCCTCGATGCGTGCCAGCGGCACACCGGCGTCGGACAGGGTCTTGATCCGGACCAGGTCGACCACGGCTTGCGCGTCGTATCTGCGGTAGCCGGAGGAGTCACGAGCCGGTTCGGCGAGCAGGCCGCGCTGGTGATAGTGCCGGACGGCGCGCACCGTCACCCCGGCGTGGGCAGCTAGCTGGCCGATGGTGAGCATCGGCAACCTCCCTTCGGCCGCACTGCCGGGCTAGCGCACCGGGCGGTGGTCGTAGAGTGCTCGCGCCCACAGGTACCCGGCCAGTGTTATGCCAGCACACCAGGCTTCCGGCGACCTGGCCGGTCAGCACAGACATGCGGGAGATCGCCATGGTCCGGAACCGGGCGAAAATGCCTTCGCTGGCGTCCGTGCAGACGTTCACCGCGGTCGCTTCGGCCGCGAAACCGGCGGTCATCACGAGGATGCCAGGAGCGAGGTAGCTGATATAGCTGCTGCCGCCCGCCGGCGGGACGCTCAGGCCGGCGGCCAGGGCATGACCGAAGACGCCGGCGAACAGGAGCAGGAAGATGATCGGCACCGACATGCCGCTGATGGTCATCATGGGGAAGCGCAGCGCATGCCGGAAGTCGCGGCGGAACATCGTGGCCGAGTCGCGCAGGGCGTAGGAGAAGGTGCTCATCGTGGGCTGTCCTGTCCGGTACGGGGATGGCCGGTGAGGGCGAAGAAGACGTCGTCGAGGTCGGGGGTGTGCACTGACAGCCCGCCGGTGAAAACCGCCCGCTCATCAAGCCGGTCGAGCAGGGCCTTGAGGGACCGGACACTGCCGTCGTAGGGGACTTGCAGCGTGAGCGCGTCCTCGTCGCGCGACGCCTCGCCGAGGATCCCGGCGGCCGAGTCCATTCCGCTCACGTCGCTGAAGTGCAGCCGGATGTGGCCGCCGGGGATCAGGCGCTTGAGTTCGGCCGCAGTGCCTTCGGCGACCAGCTTGCCGTGATCGAGGACCGCGATCCGGCCGGCAAGCTGATCGGCCTCCTCCAGATACTGGGTGGTGAGGAAGATCGTGACGCCATCCGCGACGAGCTCGCGGATGATCTGCCACATCGTGCGCCGGCTGCGGGGATCGAGACCCGTGGTCGGCTCGTCGAGGAAGATGACGCGCGGCTCCCCGACCAGGGTCATCGCGAGATCGAGCCGGCGCCGCATGCCGCCCGAGTAGGTCGCGGCCATCTTCCCGGACGCCTCGGCCAGCTCGAACCGGTCGAGCAGCCCGGCGGCGCGCCGCCGGCCCTCGGCCCGGTCCAGGTGGTGCAGGTCCGCCATCAGGAGCAGGTTCTCCTCGCCGGTGAGCAGGTTGTCCACCGCCGAGAACTGGCCGGTGACGCCGATCGCGGCGCGAACCTGGCCGGCTTCGGTGGCCAGGTCATGACCGGCCACGCGCACCGCGCCGGCATCGGCGGGGAGCAGGGTGGACAGGATCTGGACCGTGGTGGTCTTGCCGCAGCCATTGGGGCCGAGCAGGGCGAAGACCGTGCCTTCGGTGACCTCCAGCTCGATACCGCCGAGAACCACATGATCACCGAAGGACTTGCGCAGCCCCGTGGCCACGACGGCGGGCCGGGCCACGGCCATGGCCATGGCCCGCATGCCGGCCACGTGCTGTGGCGCGTTCAGCTTTGTCATGGAGCCATGCTCCAACCCTGACGCAGGGTCAAGGTCAAGCCCGCCCGTCCGGCCATGTCCCACGCCCCCCAAAGGGGGCGCCGGCTGGGATTCAGCAATCCAGCAGGCTCCGCAACCTCACCGTCCCAGCGACTCAGCTGGCCGTCTGGCACAGCCGCTCGGTCAGCACGTGGACCTTCTGGGTGAGGTCGTGCACCTGCTGGGTGAGATCGGTGTTGGCCTGGAGGAGCTGGTCTATCTTCTGGGTCTCCTCGTAGTGGTGCTGGGCGAGGGCCTCGTCGCGGGCAGCCGCCCGGTTCTGGCTCATCATGATGATCGGCGCCTGGATGCCGGCCAGCGCCGAGAGCACAAGGTTCAGCGCGATGTAGGGAAACGGGTCGAACGCCTTGCCGTGCATTATGTAGCCGATAAACAGCGTGTTGATGATCATCCAGCCCACGATGAGGCCGAGGAAGATGAAGATGAACGGCCAGGATCCGCCGAAACTGGCGATGTTGTCCGCGACGCGCTCGCCGAGGGTCCGGCTGTCGTGTGCGTGCTGCAGCGCCGGGTGATCGTGCTGCTGCGCATGCCGCCAGGGGAACCAGCTGCTACGGACGGCCACTGCCTGGGCCTGCGAAGCGCTCATTGCGGACCTCACCTTGTCTTCTTTGGTCATCTTGCCGCTGCCACCGCTGCTCGTGCGGCAGCCCTTCCCCGCTCCGGGCTGGCCGGCAGGTCCTCCCCGCATTATGAAGGTGATCCCGATCACCCCGCTCGGGTACGTAAGAACTGATCTGGGCACCTTCGCTAACTGCCCCCCGGAATGACCGGCAGGCCAAGCCAGACGCAGGTCAGGACCCGCTCGTAGGGCACCTCTGCCCGGTCGCAGACGGCCAGGACGTCCTCGCGCTCCCCCTCGAACAGGCACAGCAGCACCTCGTCGTCCGGCAGCAGCAGGGAGCCGAGAAAGACGACCTCCGGGCCGGCCCGGTCCGCGAGCTTGGCCCGCACGCGCAGTGCCATCGAGTCGGCACTCGCCTGGGTCAGGCCCGGCAGCAGGCACTCCGCCACATGCCACTGTGATGCTGGCTCGCGCATTGGCATGCCAGGAAGGTAGATCGCACAGCCCGCCGGGCGCGTCGGGGGAAACCCTACACAGAAATTTCCCGCGCCCCGGCCTGGCTTACCAGGTGGCGGGACAGTTCCGCGCGGGACCTGATGCCGAGCTTGCGGTATATGCGTGACAGATTGGCCTCGACGGTCTTGGCGGACAGGAACAGCCGGGCGGCGATCTCATAGTTGCGCAGCCCCGCCGCTGCCAGCCCGGCGATCTCCTGCTCGGTCGGCGTCAGCTGATCGGGCTCACCGCGGCGGCCCGCCGCGCGGCGAAGCTCGTCGCGCGCCACGGCCGCCAGGCCCTCCGCACCGGCGGCCTCCGCCAGGCGGACCGCCCCGGCCAGGCACTCCTGGGCCAGCTGGCGCTCGTTGCGCCGGCGCCGCAGGCGCCCGAGGGCGATCAGGGTCCGCGCATGCTCGCTGGGCATGTCCAGCCCCTCGTGCGCCTCGGCCGCCCGGAGGTAGTCCGCCAGCGCCGCATCGAGTTCGCCCTTAGCCGCGTTCAGCAGTCCCCGGCAGCGGGCCGACACAGCCAGGATCCACGGCCGCGGAATCGCCAGGGCGCGTGTCTCCATCCGGGCAACGAGTTCCTCGGCGCGGTCCAGGTCACCAAGCCCGATGACCGCCTCGGCGTGGTCGGCGTGGAACCTCTCGTTGGCCGGCTCGCGGACGTGCAGCGCCATCACGATCTCGTCGCACCGGGAGAGCTGCCGGTCGGCCTCGGCCAGGTCGCCGCCCGACAGCGCGGCCATGCCGAGCACCGTCCTTGCCATCCCCTCCAGCGCGATGTCCGGATGGGAATCGAGCAAGCGCAGGATCTCGCCGCACGCCGCCCGGGCCCCGGGCAGGTCCCCGGATCTCGCGAGTACCTGGGCGCGGGCCCACAGCCCCATCGCGAGAAAGGTCTCCTGCTCGGTCTGCTCGGCCAGGTCCAGCGCCTCGGCCGCCAGGCCGCCCGCCCGGTCCAGATGCCCGGTCATGGCCTCGATCACTGCCAGATGGGTGAGCACAGCCGAGACGGACGCCTCGTCCCCGTGCTCCCGGAGCACGCGGATCAGGTCCTCGAACCGCTGCCTGGCGGTATCGAAGTCGTCGAAGTTCCTGGCCCAGAAGGCCGGGACGGTGCTCATCTCCCACACCGCCGCTTCCTGCCCCAGGCGCATTCCCTCCTCGATCGCCTCGTGGTCGGCCCCGCGGCCGGTATACAGCCTGAACAGCGCGACGTTATGCAGGGCGAAGCCGTAGAGCGCCGGATCCTCGTCCTTGTCGAGCAGGGCCAGCGCCGCCTCGCCATGCTCGACCGAAGCGTCACAGTCGTCGGCGAGCGCCGAGATCCGCGAGTGGATCTTCGCCCGCAGCGAGTCCGTCTCGGCCTCGGCCAGCGCCTTCACCATCAGCGCATGGCCGCGCTCGGCTTCTGCCTGCGTCCACAGCACGCTGCCGAGCTCGAGCAGGACCCGGGCCCGGTCCTCGCCGGGCGGCAGCGAGCGCGCTGACAGCTCAAGCTCCCGCCGGGCGCCCGTCGGGTCGCCCGCGAAGTACCGCCGGTCGGCCAGCTCGAGCTGCCGCCGCACCAGGGACTGCCGGTCCTGTGGCGGGGTCAGGCTGCAGGCCAGTTCCTTGAGCTCGACAGCCATGTCAGCCGCTCCCCGGGCCGACGCCGCCTGGGCGGCCCGATCCAGCTCCGCCGCGGTCGGCTCGTCGGGGCCGGTAGCGGCCAGCGCCAGCTGCCGCGCCCGCTCTTCCTGGCTCGCCGACCGGCCCGCCAGCTCGCGATGGACGGCGCGGCGGGACCTCTCCGGCAGCGACGAGTACAGGACCGACCCGAACAGCGGATGGGTGAACTCGACCCGCCCGCCGGAACTCGCGGGGCCGTCAGGCCGTACCCTGACGATCCCGGCAGCGACGGCGGGGGCGAGCGCCTCGGCACCCAGTTCGCTGGCTGACGGGCGCGGCATCGCGGCCACCCGCGCGAGGAGGTTGCGCGTCGCCCGGGGCAGGCGCCGTAGCCGGAGCAAGGCCAGCTGGCGGTGATCTTCGGGTACCGGCAGCGGCTGCCCGGTTTGCGGGACACCCAGCCGGTGGATCTCGCGGGCGATTTCCAGGGCGTAGAAGGGATTGCCGCCCGCAGCGCTGTGCACCCGGACCAGCAGTGGCCGCGCGAAGGAGGCGCCGAGTACCTGCCGGCACAGATGGTGGGTGGCGGCCACCGTCAGCGGGCCGACCGGCAGGCGGGCGGTGTCCCGATGGTCGGCCGCGGTGTCGAGGGCCCGGAGCCCGGCCGGCCTGAGCTTCCCGGCGCCCTCGACCCGGACCGCCGTGAGCATCCGCACCAGCTTGCTGTCCAGCCGCCGCAGCGCGAACGCGATCGCCCTGGCCGAGGACGGGTCGAGCCACTGCGCATCATCGATCGCCAGGATCAGCTTCGCCTGCCTGGCGAGCATGCCGAGCAGCGCCGTCAGGCCGGTGCCGATGGCACGCGGGTCGAGATCGCCCTCGCTGGCCGCCTCGCGCAGCAGGGCCACGGCCAGTGGCCGGCGTTGCGGTGCAGGCAGACCGTCAAAGGCCGCCTCGGGCACCGGGCGGAGCAGATCGGCCAGGCCGACATGGGACAGTCCGACGTCGGAGGGGGCGGGACGGCAGGAGAGCACCTGCCAGCCCTGCCCGCGGGCGCAGCGGACCGCCTCGGCCCACAGTGTCGTCTTGCCGATCCCCGGCTCACCCTCGATGACCAGTACGGCCGACGCCTGATCGGCGCTCACCCAGCCACTGATGCGGCTCAGTTCCGTATCGCGCCCCAGCACTTCCATTTGCCTACCAGTGTGACCCCGCCGGACGTCATCGGCGCACAGTTTGGCCGCTGGCTAACGGCTTTCGTTCCGGAGGGCTTTCCGGTCAGGGCGCTGGCTCGATGGTGACCGAACCGGTCCGGGTGCTGGCCGTGATCACATGCGGCGACGCTGGGCTGCGGGTGACACCGACCCGCGTGCTGCCGGCCGAGGTACTCGCATGCACGGCATACGGCACGTTGCCGGGCACGCGCAGGGTCACCGAGCCGATGTCGGCGGTGGCGGTGACAGCGGCGGGCGCGGCCGAGAATGTGACCTCGATCCCGCCCACCGACGAGCGCAGGGTGGCGCGCGGGGACGACACATCCCGGCCGAGGATCGACCCGGCGTGGCCGGTGATATCGAGCGGCCCCGACACCGAACCGAGATCGATGTTGCCGGCGTTCGTGTGCGCCGTGACCTGACCGGACAGCGACTCGAGCCGGATCACGCCGACGTTGTCCCTGACGTGCACGGTCATCGCCCGGGGCACCTTGATGTCGTAGCTGACGCTGCAGGTCTCCAGCGACGGGCAGTGGCTGTCCAGGGTGAGAGTGCCTGCGGTTATCCGGTGGGTGGTGACCGGCACGGTGTGCCGGAAGCTGATGTGCTCGGTGACCGAGACCCTGCCGGACCCGCCGCCGGTGACGTGGACGCCGCCCACATGCGCGTTCACGACCAGAGCCTGCACCTGCCCGGCAACCGAGTAGTCCCTGGTGCGATGCTGCAGTGCCCCGACATCGACATAACAGCCAGCCAGCGCGGGCGCGGCCAGGCCGGCGGTGAGTACCGCCGCGGCCATCCTGGCGGCCGTACGCGCGTGCATGACGCCTTCTCCTGCGGGACCTAGGTGCGAGCATCTCGCCACCCCGGTTGCCGGCACCCGCTCTTTCCAGGATAGATGGGGTGTGCGGCCAGTTTGTGGGTAGAGGGTCAGACCCGGGCCGCGCTGCCACTGGATGCGGGCGCACAGTCAGGGGCGATAACGTCGACAACGCCGACCGCCTGGTGCTGGAGGTTCGGGGGCTCGCCGGGCACGATTCAGGCCAATGTGGCGTTGAGCCTTCGGGTACCGCTTTACGCTGGGCGAAGACGTGTAAGCAGGGCCAGCCGACAAGTGATGAGGCCCGGGGAGCCGAAGACCGGCGGCGCGGCGATACCTGCGCCGACAGTGGCCGCGCAGGTACGCCTATGGAGGTATCGCCCAGTGACCCAGGTGCCCGTCCACTCGGCCGACCCGCCAGGGCCGGCCGGGCCGGCCGGGCCGGCCGGGCCGGCCGGGCCGGCCGGGCCGGGCGCTGTCTGCCACCCGGGCCCGGCCCCCGCCCCCCCCCCCCGGGCGGCGGGCCCCGCACCCGACGCGGGGCGCACGGACCGGGGTGCGCGCCAGACCCGCACGCGGAGCGGGGGGGCCACCCCACTGACCCAGCACTCGGTGG
>OFGV01000086.1_pt1 | contig 15531 bp, 13 predicted proteins | sample 1521911 | NCBI WGS metagenome assembly OFGV01 (sample SAMEA2553413, study PRJEB24118) | soil metagenome
GCCGCCCTCCGCTTCGCCTTCGGCTCTTTTACGCTCCGGGCAACCCCCCGCCCGCGCTGTTGTGGCTTGGGTCAGCGCCCGGCTGAGCCCCGCCGTGCTGTTGTGGCTGGGTTAGCGCTCTACCGGCACCTCTCAGCGCAGGCGGCGGCGGGCGCCGCGGCGGCGCTCACTGGGTTTGCGGACTGGCTCGCCGGCTGCGATGGCCGCTTCGCGCAGCCGGGCGCCGTGCTCGGCCAGGGCCTCGACCAGGGCGGTCGCCGAGGGTTTGGGCGCCATGACGTCCACCCGCAGCCCGTATTCGGCGGCGGTCTGCGCGGTCTGCGGGCCGATCACCGCGATCGCGGTGACGGCGTGCGGCTTGCCCGCGATGCCGATCAGGTTCCGCACGGTCGACGAGGAGGTGAACAGCACAGCATCGACCCCGCCGCTCTTGATCGCCTCCCGGATCGGGGCCGGCGGCGGCGCCGCCCGGACCGTGCGGTAGGCGGTGACGTCCTCGGCCTCCCAGCCCAGGTCGGTGAGCCGGGCGATCAGAGTCTCGGTGGCGATGTCGGCGCGGGGAAGCAGCACCCGGTTGATCGGGTCGAGCACATCGTCGTAGGGCGGCCAGGAAGCCGCCAGCCCCTCGCTGGACTGCTCCCCCTCGGGGACGAGGTCAGGCTTGATGCCGAACTCGGCGAGGGACGCGGCGGTCTGATCCCCGACCGCGGCCACCTTGACACCGGCGAACGCACGCGCGTCCAGGCCGTACTCCTCCAGCTTTTCCCGGACCGCCCGGACCGCGTTCACCGACGTGAAAGCGATCCACTGGTACCGGCCGGTGACCAGGCCCTTGACCGCGCGCTCCATCTGCTGCGGGGTCCGCGGCGGCTCGACCGCGATGGTCGGAACCTCCTCGGGCACGGCACCGTGGGAGCGCAGCCGCTCCGATACCGACGCCGCTTGTTCCTTGGTACGCGGCACCAGCACCCGCCAGCCGAAGAGCGGCTTGCTCTCGAACCAGGACAGGCCCTGGTGGGCGGCAGCCTCGCCGACCACCGCGACCGCTGGACCGTACTCGGTCAGCACGCTCACCCCGGCGGCCTTGAGGTCCGCGGTCACCGACCCAAGCTTGCTGACCACTGTGTGCTGCTCGGTGGTGGTGCCGTTCCAGGTGATCGCGAGTGGCGTGGTGTCCGCCCATCCGGCCGCCACCAGCATCTTGGCCAGGTCAATCGGCCCGTTCTCCGCGCCGAGGATGACCAGGCTGCCCGATGCCGGCCCGTCCACCTGGCTGATGTCGGATGCGTGAATCACCCGCACGCCGCCGGTGTCCGAGGTTAGCGGGATGCCGGCGAAGGCTGGGATCGCGGTGGCGGCGGACACACCGGGCACGATCTCCAGCCGCACCCCTGCCTTAGCGCACGCGTCAGCCTGCCGGCCAGCCCGGCTGAACAGGAGCGGGTCTCCGGTGCACACCCGGACCGCCACCTGCCCGGCCTTCGCCGCCTTGATGAGCGCCTTGGCGTCCTGCTCTGGATCGGCCGCCTCCACGATGACGGCACCGGGGCGCAGCCGGTGAGCCAGCCGCCCGGTCAGCTCGGCCCTGCCGACGACCAGGTCGGCACGGGCCAGCAGGTCGGCGGCCCGCATTGTGAGCAGCCCTTCGTCGCCGGGCCCGACGCCGACGAAAGCAGCAAGACCGGCCTGGTGCCCGTGCCCGGCCGCAGCCACGCTCGGGTCCTGGGTGGCGTCGGACTTCTTGGTTGCGGGTGTGGGATTCACTGGGCATCGTCCCCGTTGCTCGTGTGTGCGGCAGCCGCCGTCACGTACCTTCCCGCCCCGCGCCGAAGCAACTCACGGGCGACGTCGCGGCCGAGCCTGGCGGCATCCCCCGGAGGGCCGTCTGCGCTCGCCCGGACCGGCGGGCAACCGTCATCCCCCATCACAATCGCAGTCAGGTGCAGGGTTCCCGTCCCGGCGGCATAGGCGCCGACCGGCGCGCTGCACCCGGCTTGAAGTTCGGCCAGCACGGCCCGTTCGGCGGTCACCGCCGCACGGCTGGCCGGGTCCTCCACGGAGGCCAGCAGGCTGACCAGGTCTGGATCGATGTCGCGGCATTCCACCGCGAGCGCACCCTGCCCAGGTGCGGGCAGCATCTCCTCGGGCTCGAAGACCTGGGTGACCAGGTCGAGATGGCCGATCCGGGCCAGGCCTGCGTGCGCCAGCACGACGGCGTCGACGCCGCCGGAGAGGACCTTCCCCAGGCGTGTCCCGGCGTTGCCGCGCACCGGCACCGGGCGGGTGTCGGGACGCAGCAGCTTCAGCTGTGCCGCCCGGCGCGGCGATCCGGTGCCGATCCGTGCCCCTGGGGGCAGATCCGCGAGCTTCGCCCCATCCCGGCCGACCAGCGCGTCCCGGGGGTCATCCCGGGCCGGCACCGCGGCGAGGGTGATCCCGGGCAGGTCGCCGGTCGGCAGATCTTTCAGCGAGTGGACCACGAGGTCGACGTCCCCGGCGAGCAGGCAGGTGCGCAGCGCGCTCACGAAAACGCCGGTACCCCCGATCTGGGTCAGCTGGGCCTGGCTGACGTCCCCGAAGGAGGTCAGCCCGACCAGTTCGACCCTGATCCCGGTCCGTTCCGTGATCAGGCTTGCCACAGTCCCGGACTGGGCCATGGCCATGGGGCTCTTGCGGGTGCCGAGCCTCAGCACTGACCGCTTCATCAAGCCTCCCCAGCCCGATCATGGGAGGACCCAGGCCCGGTGTCGCCCGGCAGTGGAGCCGAAGACCGGGTACCCGGTGTCAGGTCTGCGTCTGCCCTGGTGACAGCTTCCACCGCATCCTGGTCGAGGTCAAAGAGCACCCGCAGGGCCGCCTCGTAGGAGTCACCGCCCGGCGAGCCGGCCAGTTCCTTGACCCGTACGGTCGGAGCGTGCAGCAGCTTGTCCACGACCCGCCGCATAGCCTGCGCGATCTCCCCGCTGGCGCGGTCATCGAGCGGCCCGAGCCTGCCCGCGAGCCTGTCCAGTTCGGCCTGCACAACCTCGGCGGCCTTGGCCCGCAACGCGACCACGGTCGGCGCTACCCGGGCGGCATGCCGGGCGGAGACGCGCGCGGCGAACTCCTCGGCGACGATCGCCCGGACCGCTGCCACGTCCTCGGCCTGCGTCGCCGCGACGGCCAGTCCCGCGTCCTCCATCGCATCCAGGCCGAGCACGGTGACGCCGGGCAGGCCGGCGGCGTCGCGGTCCACGTCGTGCGGGAGCGCCAGGTCGAGCAGGACCAGCGGGCGCCCCGTGCCGTTGCCCGGCCGCAGGCGGAGCGCGCGGGCGACCATATCGGCCGTGATCACCAGGCTGGTCGCTCCCGTGCAGGAGATCACCAGGTCAGCCTCGGCCAGCGCGGCAGGAAGATCGGCCAGGTCTGCGGTCGCCCCGGATACGGACGCCGCCAGGTGCTCGGCCCGGCGGGGAGTGCGGTTGGCGACCACCATGCGGGCCGCACCCAGGCGGGCGGCCGTCGCGACCGCCAGGGAACTCATCGACCCGGCCCCGACTACGAGCACACTCAGCCCGGCTAGTGGGTGGACGGGATCAGGCACCCCCGCCCCGGTGGGCAGCCCGGCTGTTCCAGCGTGGGCGGATCCCCCGGCTGTTCCAGCGTGGGCGGATCCCCCGGCTGTTCCAGCGTGGGCGGATCCCCCGGCTGTTCCAGCGTGGGCGGATTGACCGGGTGTGTCAGCGTGGGCGGATTGGCCCGCTGTCCCGGGGCCGCTGGGAAGCCGCAGCCGCGCCGCCGCCAGCCCCACTCCTACGCTCACCAGATTCGCGCCGGCCCGGTCGATCCCGGTTTCCGCATGTGCGCGCCTGGCGGCACGCAGCGCGAGCGCGCCGAGATCATCGAGGACACGCCCGAGAGTGCCATGCTCCCTGGCCAGTGCCAGTGCCTGGCGTACCTGCCCGAGGATCTGGCTCTCGCCCACGACCATGGACTCCAGCCCGCAGGCCACGGCCAGCAGATGCTGCACGGCCCGGTCCTCATAGTGCACATACAGGTGCCTGGTCAGTTCGGCCAGTGGGACACCGGAGTGACGAGCCAGCAACTCGGAGATCGACGAGAGGCCGGCATGGAACTTCTCGACGTCCGCGTAGATCTCCACCCGGTTGCAGGTGGAGACCACGAAAGTCCCTGCGACCGGCTCCGATTCAAAGACGTCCCGTATCAGCTTGCCGAGAGCATCGCCGCTCACAGCTGCCTGCTCCAGCGTGGCCACTGGGGCGCTGCGGTGGCTCAGCCCTACGATCAGCACGCTCATGGCGCCACCACCGCCGAGCCACCGACCACGTCCCCAGCGCTGTTCACGACCGCACCCGGGTATCGGCGGGGTACATCCTGGGCAACGCGCACGACAGACCTCCGCTGCGCGTGGAACGCGAGTATCTGCAACTCGATAGACAGGTCGACCTTACGCACGTCGACGCCTACTGGCACGCTAAGCACCACAGGAGCGAAATTCAGGATGCTTGTCACCCCTGCGGCGACAAGCCGGTCGCAGACCCCCTGGGCGGCTCCGGCCGGGGTGGCAATCACCCCGATCGACACGCTGTGCCGTGCCACGACCGACTCGATCTGGTCGGCCCCCTCCACCACGTAGCCGGCGATCTCGGTCCCGATGACAGCCGGATCGGCGTCCAGGACGGCCGCGATGCGGAAGCCGCGGGACGCGAAACCGCCGTAGTTCGCCAGGGCCCGGCCCAGATTGCCGGCCCCGACGATGACGACCGGCCAGTCCTGGGTCAGCCCGAGTTCACGGGAGACCTGGTAGACGAGATAGTCGACGTCGTATCCCACCCCCCGCGTCCCGTAGGAGCCGAGGTGGGAGAGATCCTTGCGCAACTTAGCGGAATTGACACCCGCGGCCGCGGCAAGTTCTTCGCTGGAGACCGTGGCGATGCCCTGCTCGGCGCACGCGTACAGCACACGCAAGTAGACCGGGAGCCGGGCGATGGTCGCCTCCGGGATGCCTTGATCACCGTGACCTGCGACTGGGCGGCGGGACATTCGCCGGTGCTCCTGAGGGATCGACGCTGTGGGCACCGCGGGCGAGCCAGGCGCCCGCCGGGGGCAACTCTGGTTTCACGGTACGCCCTTGTGAACATTTGCACAAAGTGGCACGGGTGCAGGCCGCAGCCACTAGCGGGTCAGGGCAGCCCGCAGCCGCTCCTCGCTGACGTGCCAGAAGTCATGCTGAATGCCGTCGATCAGGGTGACCGGGATCTTGTCCCAGTACTCGCGCAGGTCGCTGTCGGAACTGGTGATATCGCGTTCCTCCCAGCGGACCTCCAGGTCGTCCGCGACGGCGGCGATGACCTTGCGGGCCTCGTCGCACAGATGGCAGCCCGGACGGGTCAGCAAGGTGATGACATGCGGGCCAGGGCTCACCGGGCGCCGTTCCCCCTTGGCCGGGAGGGCTGGCCCGATTCCCCGGGCCAGGAGGGGTGCCCCGACTCCCTTGGCCAGGGCGGCTGCCCCGGGTCCCCGGGCCGCGGGGGCTGCCCAGATTCCCTGGAACGGGAGGGCTGCCCCGGGTCCCCGGGCCGCGGGGGCTGCCCAGATTCCCTGGAACGGGAGGGCTGCCCCGGGTCCCCGGGCCGCGGGGGCTGCCCAGATTCCCTGGAACGGGAGGGCTGGCCGGGCAGTGTGCCCGCCGGGCCCGGCGGGGCGGACGCGCCATCCAGTGGCGTGAGCTTGGCCTGGCGCACACCTAGTTCGATCACGTTGGTCGCAAGGACGTACGGTTTGCGGTCCTCTTCGAAGTCCTGGATATAGGGCTGCTGGCCATGCTCCTCGAACGCCGCCTCGTCCCGGTACACCTCGTAGAGGATCCGCTGCAGCGGCGCGGACGGCACGCCATGAACGATGTAGGCGAGCGTGTCGGGTTCCAGTGCCTTTACCTTCTCCACCACGGCCTGCGCCAGCCCGTCGAACTCCTCCGCCTGCCCGTCGATCAGGGTGTAGATGGCTATCTGCCCGTACAGGCGGGCAGTCTCCTCCTCCTCCCCCCCCGAACCATCCCGGGAAGCAGGCGTGAAGACGTCGAAATTGACCGGCAGCATGTCACCTGTCTCGACCACGGCCGGCAGGGGCTCACTCTCCTCGCCCAGCCGGTGGCTGCCCATCTGGCCGAAGTCGGTGTCGGTGCGGTAGAAGCCGTAGCCGGTGTCGCTGCCGACCTCCCCGAAACCTCCTGTGTCCGGGCGGTAGTGGTCACCGAATCCGGTGTCGCTGCCCACCCGCCCGAAACCACCCGTGTCCGGCCGGTACAGCCCCCCGAAATCGGTGTCGCTGCTCACCCGGCCATAGCCGGTATTGCTGCTCACCCGGCCATAGCCACCGGTGCCAGCCCGGTACCGGCCGTATCCGGTGTCATCGGTGTAGCGGTCATTCCAGCCGGTGTCCGCGCCGTCCTCTGTCTCGTGCAGCGCCGCCAGCTGCAGCCCGCTTGACCTGCGGCCAGCGAGCCAGGCGAGCAAGACGGCGAGCACGCAGAGCGCGGCATAGCCGGAATTGACCGGCAGCTTGACCCCAAGGCCCTCGGTCAGCAGAGCCGCGGCGGCGCCCGCGCCCACTGCCGGGAACAGGTCCCGCCAGCCTGGCTCACCACGGGCGCGCACCCCGGCCACGGCCAGTGCCACCACAGCCCACCCGGCGGTGGCGACGGCGATCAGCAGGAGGACCGCGGTAGGTATGGGTTCGTAATAGGTGGCGGCGGCGGGCCACGCTGTGCTGAAGGTCACACTGGCGAGCGGATCGAGGACCAGGATCACGCTCCCGATCACGAACAGCGCGAGCAGCGCGAGCCTGGACCCGAAGCGGGCCAGGAAAGTCCGGCCGACCACCTCGGCCAGGCCCCAGCAAAGCGCCAGCGGGGCGATCAGCCGCCCGCCGATCTGGACGGCCCGGAAGGTGGTGGAGCCGAAGCCCTGGTGGTAGCCCAGCGCCTGCGCCGCCAGCGCGATCGCGAGCCCAGCCGCCGCGACCGACCAGGCGATCAGGTCGAGCCGCGGCACGCGCGTGCAGCGCCGCACCAGCATCCCGGTAAACGCGGCTGCGGCGACGGTGCTAACGGCTGCTGCCAGGAAAGAAGGAGACATTGCTGCCTATGGTGCCTGACGCAGGCCAGTGGTGGTACCCAGATGGAAGACCAGGTGGGGTACGCCGGCCGCTGCGCGGGTAACATGATTGCGCTATGAGGCTGCTGCGGGGACGGCTTCTGTCATCAGACCCGGCCGGGATGGAACCTGGCCTGGGTCAGGAAGCCGCAGGCCCACAGCCCGCTGGCCGGGGCCCACGGATCCGGATCAGGCCGCTGCGCCGGGACCGGGCTGCGGTCGCTGGTGAAGCGTCCGCTGCTGCCGCGAAGGTGGAGCACCCACCGCCCACCCCCGACCCCACCGCGGCGGCGTTCTTCGATGTGGACAACACCCTCATGCGCGGCGCCTCCATCTACTACTTCGCGCGCGGCCTGGCTGCCCGCAAGATGTTCGGCCCCAAGGACCTCGCCAAGATGGCCTTGGGCCAGGTGTATTTCCGGGTTCTGGGGGCGGAGAACAGCGACCACATCGACGCGGCCAGGGAACTCGCCCTGGCCTTCGTCGCGGGTCACCAGGTGGCCGACATCGTCGGGCTGTGTGAGGAGATCTACGACGACTCGATGGCCGCGCGGATCTGGGAAGGCACCCGCTCGCTCGCCCAGCAGCACCTGGACAGCGGGCAGCGGGTCTGGCTGGTGACCGCGACCCCGGTCGAGCTGGCCAGCATCATCGCGCGCCGGCTCGGCTTCACCGGGGCACTGGGCACCGTGGCCGAGTCGGTCGACGGCGTCTACACCGGACGGCTGGTCGGCGGCCTGCTGCACGGCGAGGCGAAAGCAGCGGCGGTCGAGGCACTGGCGGTACGCGAGGGCCTGGACCTGACGCGGTGCGCCGCCTACAGCGACTCGACCAACGACCTGCCCATGTTGCGCCTGGTCGGGCATCCAGCCGCGGTTAACCCGGACACCGACCTGCGGGCCGAAGCACGGGCCAATGACTGGCCCGTGCACGACTTCCGCTCCGGCCGCAGGGCCACCATGATCGCCCTGCCCACCGCCGCCGGAGCGGGCGCCATCGCCGGCGGCATCGTGGCCGGCCTCGCCCTGCGCCGCCGTCATGCCCATGCCCGCCATTAACACCCGGTGACGATGTAACCAGATCCGCGCCCCCGGCCTGCTCGCGGACATCGCCGGAATGGTGCGCCAGTGACCCGCCGCGCGCGTTACCGGATGCACTCCCTTCGGGTACGGTAATCACCCCGGTTCTTCAGTACCACTGTTGCAGCCGATGCCGGCCCGGTTACAGTCTTCCTCGGTGGTCCTTACCGGGATGATCTGGCGCAATGGAGCGTAATCGTGAACAGGACACACAGAGTGGCTGGAATCGCCTTCTCCGCCGCCTTGCTGATCGCGGCCCTGACGCCGGCTGTCCCGGCCCTTGCCTCCACCCAGACCTGCGGTAACAGCGGTGCGGTGACGTCGCTGACCGGGACGTTGGCGGACAAGGCGACCTACCAGATCGAATGCCCGGCCGGGCCCTGGAACGGCACGCTGTTCCTCTACAGCCACGGCTACGTGGTGCCCGGCTCCCCGAACCCGGCACATGATGTGGGTGATCCGGTGACGGGTACCTGGCTGCTCGGTCACGGCTTCGCGCTGGCGGGCTCGTCCTACGCCACGACCGGCTGGGCGATCCAGCAGGCACTGGTCGACCAGCCCGCCACGCTGGATGCCTTCGACCAGACCTACGGGACGCCCACCCGGACGATCGCCTGGGGTCACTCGCTCGGCGGGATCATCACTGCCGGGCTGATCCAGCGGTACCCGAAGCTGTTCAGTGCCGCGCTGCCGATGTGCGGTGTGCTCGCCGGCGGGGTGGCCACCTGGAATACCGCACTGGACGCGGAGTTCGCCTTCCAGCGGCTGATCGACCCGTCGGTCCAGATCGTCAACATCACCGACCCGACCGCGAATCTGAACGGTGCCGAGGTCGCCGCCGCGGTGGCGCAGGGGACTCCCCAGGGGCGGGCCCGGCTGGCACTCGCCGCGGCCCTCGGCGACACGCCGGGCTGGTTCACGCCGCTGTCCCCCGAGCCCGCGCCCAACGACTTCGCCGGTCAGGAAGCCAACCAGTACCAGTGGGAATCCCAGGTGGACTTCCCGTTCACCTTCGCGTTCCGCGCCGAACTCGAATTGCGGGCGGGCGGCAACCCGTCCTGGAACACCGGGGTGAACTACGTCAGTGACCTGGCGCACTCGGCCGACCTGCGCGAGGTGCTGGCCCTGTACAAGGCGGCGGGACTGAGCCTGAGCGCGGACCTGCAGACGCTCAACCACGCCAAGCGGGTCAGCGCTGTTCCATCAGCCGTGAACTACCTGGCGGACAACATCGCCTTCAACGGGAAGCTGTCCATGCCGGTGCTCACGATGCACACCACCGGTGATGGCCTGGTGGTCTCGCAGAACGAGCAGGCCTACCGCAGCGTCGTCAACAAGGCGGGCAACGGGCGGCTGCTGGCGCAGATCTTCGTTCACCGGGCCGGGCACTGCGCGTTCACCCCGGCGGAGACCATCACCGCCGTGCAGACCCTGCTGAACCGCCTCAACACCGGCCGCTGGGGCCCGCTCGACCCGGCCACGCTGAACAGCCAGGCCACGGCGCTCGGCTCCGGGTACAACATCTTCGCGATCGGCAGCAACATCTACCCGACACCACCGGCGTTCCTGCGCTTCCGGCCCACCCAGTACCTGCGCCCGTTCGACCTGCCGGTCCACCACTAACAGCACGGGCAGGTCAGCCGAAGGCGGGGCCGCGCTCGGCGAGCAGGTCGTCCAGCTTGCGCTGGATGGTGCCGCGGATCCGGCCGCTCAGGTCCGCGACCACCGCCGGGTCGTTCACGTCGGCCGGGTGGTAGCAGTCGGTTGGCACCGGCGGGCAGAACTCGATGATCCACTTCGACGGCAGCGGCACCGCCCCGAGCGGCCCCAGCCACGGGAACAGCGGCGTGAGCGGGAAGTATGGCAGGCCCAGCAGATGAGCGACCGGCTTGGCGTTGCCGATGATGGGATAGATCTCCTCCGCCCCGACGATCGCACACGGCACGATGGGCACCTGTGCCCGGATCGCGGTCACCGCGAACCCACCACGGCCGAACCGCCGCAACTGGTAGCGATCGCCGAACGGCTTGCCGATGCCCTTGAACCCCTCCGGGAAGACCCCGACCACTTCGCCCGAGTGGAGCAGCACATGGGCATCGGCGGGGCAGGCCCGGGTGTGACCCCCTTTGCGGGCAAGAGATGCCAGCACCGGGATCTCATAAACGAGGTCGGCGCCGAGCAGGCGCAGGTTGCGGTGGGCGGGGTGCTCGTCGTGCAGACCGGTCTGCAGCATGACCGCGTCGAGCGGGAGCGTGCCGGAGTGGTTGGCGACGACCAGGGCCGGGCCGGTGCCGGGCACATGCTCCAGGCCCCGGATCTGGACCCGGAACCAGTGGTGGTAGAAGAGCCGGGCGAACGGCATCAGCACGCGGGAGTTGAATTCGGGGTCGAAGCCGAACTGGTCGACCTCGGACCCGCCGTTGAACTGGCGGACGGCAAACTGAAGGGCGCTCACGATCCGGCTCCACCCTCCGGCCGGCCCAGGCGTGGGGCCGCCCCCACTGCTGGCTTTGTCATCCTCATCGCCTGCACTGTCGTGCCCGCCGTCGGCGCTGCCGAACCCATTGCCAGCCTGATCATCGGAGTGGGTCGCATGATTCTCATCGACCGTCACCCGTAGCTCAGGCATGGCCAGCACACTCACCGGGTGCCCGTTGAGCGGCACGTCGCTGCGCGCTCCCCCCGAAGCATCGCCAAGAATGCCGCCAGCCACAGCTGGAGGCTTCGTCACGGTTACCCCCCTCCCGAACGGCACTCTGGGCCAGCTACGTGCGCACCCCCGTGCGGCGATCTGGCCGGCGCGCTACTGGTGCCGGCGGGCGTTCACCCCTGCCGGGGCCGCATGCCCGCCGTCAGCACCGGCGCTACTTCTTGTTCCGCCGCTGGACGCGCGTCTTCCGCAGCAGCTTGCGGTGCTTCTTCTTGGCCATCCTCTTGCGGCGCTTCTTGATGACGGAGCCCACGACCTCACCCTCGCTCAACGCTCTGGACCGACCGAGCATGCTTGCGCTGCCCGGAACCGGTCGGCCGGGGCACACGCCAACGGTCTAGGCTACCGCTCCTACCACAGTAGATCATCCCCGGTGCCCCCAATCGCCCGGAGGCGCCGGGCGGACTACACCCTCGCCGGGCTCAGCTCGCGGCGACGAACGAGTCCCGCAGGTACTGGTTGACCGCCTGTTCAGGGACACGGAAAGAGCGACCTACCCGGATGGCCTCCAGTTCCCCGGAGTGCACGAGCCGGTACACAGTCATTTTGGACACACGCATGATCGAGGCTACTTCTGCCACGGTCAGGAACCTGACGTCACTTAGGGGAGTTGTTTCCGTTGCAGCCATGAGATGTCCTCTTCCGCGCGGTGCTGTTTACGCCTGGCCGGATTCAGCGCATCAGTCACCTCCGTCCCCAGCGTAAGTCTTGTGTGGAAAAGGGCAACCCTCCATCGAGTGTCATTTCGTCACGCGCGGCACGGGTCTTGCAGGCTCCAATGACCGCACAGCGGCCTGACCTGGGACGTCACGATAAGTGACAGGCGGCTGTCAGGGCGAGGGCAGCAGCCCGTGATGAGGGAAGACAGCGGTCCGTGTTGCCATGATCGCCCGGTCCACCGGGTCGCCCGGATCGTAGCCGGACGAGAACGGCGTGTATGCGGCGCTGGCTCCCTCGGTCATGCTCTCGGGCGCGCTCATGCCGGTCCGCGCACGCACGAACGCGCGCCAGGACTCCGGCGTCGCCGCCGCCGGGTCCAGCGGCCGTCCGGCCGCTTCCGCCAGCAGGTGCGTCCATGTTCTCGGCACTACCTGCACCAGTTCGTAGCCACCGCCGCCGGTGAGCAGCCACCGCCCGCCGGCCGTCTCATGCGCCAGGTGATGCAGCCACGCCTGCGCGGTCCGCTGAGCGTCGATGCTCAGTTCCAGGTGCGCGAGCGGATCAAGCCGGTGGCTGTCACAGCCGTGCTGGGTCACCAGGATCTGCGGGCGGAACGCGCGCAGCAGTGGCGGCACCACTGCGTCGAATGCCCGCAGCCATCCGGCGTCCCCGGTTCCCGCGGGCAGCGCCACGTTGACGGCCATTCCCTCCGCGCCCGGGCCGCCATTGTCAACGGGCAGGCCGGTGCCGGGGAAAAGCGTCATGGGATGCTCGTGCAGGCTGATCGTAAGCACCCGCGGATCGTCGTAGAAGGCCACCTGCACCCCGTCGCCATGATGGACGTCCACATCGACATAGGCGATCTTCTCCGCGCCCCGCTCCAGCAGCGACCGGATGGCAAGCGCGGGATCGTTGTACACACAGAACCCGCTCGCCATCCCGCGCATCGCGTGATGCAGGCCGCCGGCGACGCTCACCGCGTGCTGGGTCTGCGATTCCCACACCGCCTCCGCGGCGGCCAGGGTCGCCCCCGCCACCAGCGCCGAGGCCTCGTGCATCCCGCTGAACACGGGATTGTCTGGGGTGCCGAGCCCGTAGGCGAGGTCGGCGGCACCGGTCCGGACAGCCGTGATGTAGTGCGGATCGTGGATGAGCTCGAGCTGGGCATTGCTGGCAGCGGCCGGCGCCTTGACGAATACCCCCGGTTCCGCCAGCACCCCGAACGCCTGTGCCAGCGCGACCGTCAGTTCGACCCGGACGGGCGCCAGCGGGTGACCAGGCCCGAAGTCGTAGCTGGTCAGCCGCTCGTCCCAGGCGACATGCAGGGTGCAGGCCATCGCGCCCGCGCTCAGCCGCTGCCGAGTTCGGCGCCCCGGTCCCTGGCCGCCTCAATCGCCGCCAGGAAGGCCGCACGGACACCGTGCTTTTCCAGTTCGCGGATCGCCGAGATGGTGGTCCCGCCCGGGGAGGTCACCGCCTCGCGCAGGATCACCGGATGCTCACCGGTCTCCCGCAGCATGGTCGCCGCCCCATAAACCGTCTGGATGACCATCTCCAGCGCGGTCCCGCGCGGCATGCCGAGCAGGATCCCGGCGTCCACCATGGCTTCCACCAGGTAGTACACGTATGCGGGGCCGCTGCCCGACAGGGCAGTCGCCGCGTCCTGCTGTGACTCGGGGATACGCAGCACCTTGCCGACCGGCCGCAGCAGTTCCTCCGCCCGGCGCAGATGCTCCTCGCCGGCATGCGGGCCGGCCGAGATGACGCTCATCGCCTGATCGACCAGGACCGGGGTATTGGACATGACCCGGACCACCGGCACCTCGGCACCCAGCCGGCGCTCGATCATCGACGTGGTGATGCCCGCTGCCACCGAGATGATCAGCCGGTCAGCGGGCAGATGCGGGGCGAGTTCGTCGAGCAGGGCGGTCATGTCCTGCGGTTTGACGGTGATGACCAGCGTGTCAGCGGTCTTGGCGGCCTCCGCGGCGCTGACCACGCTGATGCCGTAGGCCTCCCGCAGGGCGGCAGCGCGCTCGGCGCGCCGGACCACAGCGAGCACCCCGGATGGGTGACGGCCGGCACGCAGCAGGCCAGAGATGAGCGCCTCGCCCATCTTGCCCGCACCCAGGATCCCGATCATTCAGGCCAGAATATCCTCCCGGCCCGGCCCCCGGGGCCAGGGCGGGGACCGCCTGCCGGCGGCGCCGTCGGGCACCGGCCCCGCCTGCCCGGACCGGCCTGGCTCACCGGTGCCAGGCCAGGGAGCGCAGGAAGAAGGCGAGGTTGGCTGGCCGCTCGGCGAGCCGCCGGACCAGGTAGCCGTACCAGTCAACGCCGTAGGGCACATAGATCCGCACCGTCGCGCCGGCGCTGGCGCGCCGCTGCTGCTCGGCCTGCCTGATCCCGAACAGCATCTGGTACTCGTAGCCGCTGGCCGGCCGCCCGGTCCGCTGGGCCTGGGCCGCGCCGATCTCGATCAGGCGCGGATCGTGGGTGGCGAGCATCGGGTAGCCCTCACCTGCCATCAGCACCCGCAGGCAGCGCACATAAGAGCGGTCCACATCGGCGCGCGCGGTGAACGCCACGTCCTCCGGCGCGTTGTAGGCGCCCTTACAGAGCCTGACCCGCGACCCGGCATGGGCGAGCGTCGCGCAGTCCGCCGCGCTGCGCCGCAACTGGGACTGGATCACGCAGCCAAGGTCGGGGTAGTCGGCCCGCAGTTCGCGGACCAGGCGCAGGGTCGCGTCGACGTGGGTGTGGTCCTCCATGTCCACGGTGACCGTGGTGCCGGCGTCCCTGGCCGCGGCGCAGATCCTGGCGATGTTCGCGGTCGCGGTCTTCTCCCCGTGCTCGGGCAGGTGCAGGCCGACGGCGGTGGGCTTGACGGAGACCTCCGCCCGGCCGCCGGCGGCGAGCCCGCTCGCGGCGAGCTTGCCCAGCAGCGCCACGTATTCGGCGGCGACAGCGGCCGCCTGGTCGGAGCCGGTGGTGTCCTCACCCAGGTAGTCGAGGGTGACCAGCAGGCCGGCCGCCTGGAGCCGCCGTGTGGTCTCCACCGCCGCGCCCGCGTCGTTCCCGGCCACGTAGCGGGCGATGACGTCGCGGGTGTAGGGCGCAGAAACGATCATCCTGTGTACCCGGTCGCTGGCCGATGCGGCCAGGAGCATGCGGCGCAGCACGGCGCACAACCTCCTTCGTCAGCGGCCTGGCCGTCCCCGCTGGCGGCACTGCCCGCTGCCGGGAGCCAACGTTAGGGCATGTCCGGTGGCCAGCCGGGCCAGGGACATGCCTTACTCACGGCGCGGGCCGAGCACACCCCGGGGCCGATTGAGGGTGATCTTGACGTTTGCCCCCGCATCCGGGGACACCACGACCTCCTGGGCGGCGGGCACACCGCCGGCCCGCAGCGCGGCGTCCACCGGCACCGTCCGCTTGATCAATGCGAGCGCGACCGGGCCCAGCTCGAAGTGGCGCTGGGCCGACCCCACGAACCCCACCTCGGCGTCGCCCATGGTGACCGGGTCGCCGTGCGCGGGCAGAGTGTCCTCGCTCCCGTCCAGGTGCAGGAACACCAGCCGGCGGGGGGGATGGCCCAGGTTGTGGACGCGGGCGACGGTTTCCTGGCCCCGGTAGCAGCCCTTGCTCAGATGGACGGCGGTCCCGATCCAGCCGACCTCGTGCGGGATGGTCCGGTGATCGGTATCGAGGCCCAGCCGCGGCCGGTGTGCGGCGATCCGCAGCGCCTCGTAGGCGCCGATACCAGCCAGGCGGACCCCGCGCCGTTCCAGATCCGCCGCGATAGCACCGATCCGGGCCCGCGCCACGGTCACATCGATACCGAACGTCTCCGGCAGGGTTACCGCCGCCCCGTCCGGCCGGCCACCTGCCGCGTCCGGCCCCACGGAGGGGAGACGGGCAGGCTCGG
>OFGV01000087.1_pt1 | contig 15530 bp, 20 predicted proteins | sample 1521911 | NCBI WGS metagenome assembly OFGV01 (sample SAMEA2553413, study PRJEB24118) | soil metagenome
CTCGGAGCAAGTGTAAGCAATTGAGCCGCATCGCTATTTCCCTTCCAGAGCGGCCAAGTCCCGCGGCGGCAGGTAATTTCTCGGCACCTTTTCCGGCCGCCCCTGGGAAATCTCCCAGTTCTGGCACATCTTGCAGTTCACGTTGCAACCCGCCGTGGCGACAGAAAACGCCATCGTCCCGGGACGGAAGTGAAACAGCGGCTTCTTTTCGATGGGGTCCACGTGCGCGGTACAAACCCGCGAGTGAACCAGAGTGTAGTACGTGCCGCCGCGATTCTCGCGCACGCCGCAGTAGCCGCGCTCCTGGTCGTCAACCACACACTCGCGCGGGCAGAGCGTGCACTTGATCTTCCGGTATGGCAGCTTCTCGTAGAACTTCGCCTCCCGGATGAACTGAGCATCGGATTCCGGGGCGGGCGGGGGCGCGAGCAGCGGGGTCGCCGGCCCCTCGCGACGTGGCGGGGAACGTGCAGGGGGTGTTCGCCGCGGCCCGCGACGTGACCGATACCAAGCGCGTCATGCGCGAGTTCGCGGAGACCAAGAACTTCCTCGACAACATCCTGCAGAGCTCGACCAAATATTCCATCATCGGCAAGGACCTCCAATACCGCATCCTTTCCTGGAACGAGGGGGCGCGGCTCAACTACGGCTATACCGAAGAGGAGATCATCGGCAAGGAATCGAGCATCCTGCACTCGCCCGAGGACCTGAAGTGGGGGACGGTCGACAAGATGTTGAAGAAGGCCTCCGAGGAGGGGCGGCCGGAAGGGGAAAAGGGTTTCCCCGCGGGGGGGGGGTTCGCGGCGCGCTGCCAGCTCTGCCCGCCGTTCTGCGTGGAGTAGATGGTCTTACGCTGGCCGCTGGCCGTTGCCCGGCCGGTGCACAGCAGCGCGAGGTCGTAGGAAGCGTTGGCGGCCAGCAGCGCGCCGGCCGGCTGGCCGCCGGGCTGGGCGGCACCGGGGCGGCAGGGAAGCCGGACCGTGGCTGACGCCCCGGTGACCGGCTGCCAGGGCCCGCCGCCGAACGGCCCGTCCACCAGCATCCCGCCGGGTGCGAGCAGATAGGCGGAGACTCCGTTCAGCACCAGCGTCGTGGCCGTGGCATTGCCGGCGCGGGCGAGGCCGGAGGCGGCACCGGGCACCGGTGCCCACTGGTCGCTGCCGGCCGGGCTGGAGTAGACGGAGAAGCTGGTGCAGTGCGCGGCGAAGCGGGCGCCGCGCCCGGAGCAGTGCGCCCACACCGCGAAGACCTGCTGGTTCCTGGTCTCCAGGGCGGTCACCCTGAGCCCGCCGGTCCTGATCCGCCGCCAGGTCCGGCCCGCGTCATGGGTGGCCCACAATTGCGGCCCGAACGCCCAGCCGTCGGTGGTGTTGAGGAAGCGGATCTGGCTGACCCCGGTGGATCCGTTCGGCCCATGGGTGGGCGGCGCGCCGGCGGCGCGGCGCCATCGCCCGCCCCCGCTGTCGGTGCGTTCCAGCAGCAGGCAGTGTGGGGCGGCGGGCAGATCGCACTGCGCCGGCGTGCTGGTCTGGCCCAGGACCCAGCCGGTGGCGTTACCGACGAATGTGACAGAAAGCGGCGGCGGCGTCAGGCCCTGCCCCAGCTGCCCGGCCGGTGCCGGTGCCGAGCTGGGGACGGGCCCGCCTGGCGAGGGGGCCACGGGGGACCTCGGCTGGCCGGGCCTGCTGCCTGCCGCCACCGGCTGGCGGCCGGCCTGCCGGGCGCTGATCACCACCTGGGGGATGACTGCGGCGGCGGCGGCCACGATCGCGACGGCGCCGGCCGCGGACAGCACCGCCCGCCTGGTGCGGCGCCTGCGTGCCCGGGCCTGGACCGACTCGAACGTGCCTGGTGGTGGCAGCAGGGGCTGGACCCGCGCGCTCAGCCAGGTGTCGAGGTCGTCGCGATGGTCAGCCATGGGATTCCCCCAGTGCTGCCCGGAGCCTGGACCGGGCGTGATGCAGATCCGCCTTGACCGTCCCTTCCGGCCGGCCGAGCATCACCGCCACGTCGCGGATGGGGAATCCCGCGTAGTGGTAGAGCAGGAACGGCTGGCGCAGCCGGTCGGGCAGGGACTGGATTAAAGCGCGCACGTCCACGTCCTGCGCCGGATGAAGTACCGGGTCGGCGGGCGCGGCAGCACTCGCCGCGCGCAGGGCGCGCCGCTCCCGGCCGGTCTTGCGCCAGTGGTCGCGGACCAGGTTGGTAGCGATCATGTACAGGTAGCTCTGCGGGTTGTCCAGGGATGACCACCGGGCGAGCAGCCGGGTGAACGCCTCGGCCGCGATCTCATGCGCGGTGTCGTCGTCGTCGACCAGCCGCCGCACCCAGCCCGCCAGCCGGGGGTAGCACGCGTTGAACAGTTCCTCAGCGGCTGCCCGGTCGGTGGTGCGGAACCTCTCCACGGCATCCCCTCGGGTGGCGGCCCGCCCTGGCGCGCTCCGGGATCCCAGCAAGGTCACGACGCTGCCCGCTGCTGGGATGGCGGTGGCGTCAGCGGATTGGGATTGCACAGGTTTACCACACCTCCTGCCCGGCGGCGGGCGGGCCGCCGGGCATGCCCCTGCGCTGCCCGGCACTACCTGAGACGGCCGGGGGCAGGGACTGGTTGCGCCGGGGATTTGCGCGCCGCCCGGCGCGCCTCCGGCACCGGGCTGTGGCAGCTGGGGGCGGGGCTGGCCCGGGGCTAGACTGGAGCGCAGAATAGTAGGACGTCCTACTATTCTGGCCCTACCGGGCCGGGCCGCAGGAGGGGTCTGCATGGCTGACCAGATCGAGGACGGCAGGCAGCGCTGGCAGCGCCGCTACGACCAGGCACGCACCCGCGACGCGGACTTCACCTCCCTGTCCGGCCTCGAACTCGATCCGGTGTATGGGCCGCCACCGGGCGCCGTGGTGCCGGGATTCGAGCGGATCGGCTGGCCGGGCGAGTACCCGTTCACCCGCGGCCTCTACCCGGCCGGGTACCGGGGCCGCGCCTGGACGATCCGCCAGTTCTCCGGCTTCGGGAACGCGGCCCAGACCAGCGAGCGCTACAAGATGCTGCTGAACGCGGGCGGCACTGGGCTCTCGGTTGCCTTCGATATGCCCACGCTCATGGGCAGGGATTCCGACGACCCGCGGGCGGTGGGCGAAGTCGGCCACTGTGGGGTGGCGATCGATTCGGCAGCGGACATGGACGTGCTGTTCGCCGGCATCCCGCTCGCCGAGGTGACGACCTCGATGACGATCAGCGGGCCCGCGGTCCCGGTGTTCTGCATGTACCTGGCCGCCGCGCGGCGTCAGGGCGCCGATATCGCCGGGCTCGACGGCACCTTGCAGACCGACATCTTCAAGGAGTACATCGCACAGAAGGAATGGCTCTTCCCGCCACAGCCGCACCTGCGGCTGATCGGCGACCTGATGGAGTACTGCGCGCGCGAGATCCCCGCCTACAAGCCACTGTCGGTCTCCGGCTACCACATCAGGGAAGCCGGCTCCACGGCCGCCCAGGAACTGGCGTTCACGCTCGCGGACGGGTTCGGGTACGTGGAACTCGGCCTCTCGCGTGGCCTGGACGTGGACACCTTCGCCCCGGGCCTGTCGTTCTTCTTCGACGCCCACATCGACTTCTTCGAGGAGATCGCCAAGTTCCGGGCCGCCCGCCGGGTCTGGGCCCGCTGGCTGCGCGACACCTACGGCGCGAAGACCGCCCGCGCCCAGTGGCTGCGCTTCCACACCCAGACCGCCGGGGTGTCACTCACGGCGCAGCAACCCGACAACAACGTGACGCGCACGGCGATCGAGGCACTCGCCGCCGTGCTGGGTGGCACCAACTCACTGCACACCAACGCCCTGGACGAGGTGCTGGCGCTGCCGAGCGAGCGGGCGGCCGAGATCGCGCTGCGCACCCAGCAAGTGATCATGGAAGAGACCGGTGTGGTCAACGTCGCCGACCCGCTCGGCGGCTCCTGGTACCTGGAGGCGCTGACCGACCGGCTGGAGGCCGAGGCGGAGGGGATCTTCGCCCGGATCGCCGCGATGAGCCCGGACGGGTCGATGACCGGCGGGATCCTGCGCGGCATCGAGGACGGCTGGTTCTCCTCCGAGATCGCCGAGGCGTCCTTCGCCTACCACCAGAAGCTGGAGAAGGGCGACAAGAAAGTAGTCGGCGTGAACTGCCACCTGGGGACGGCCGGCCAGCCGGTGGAGATCCTGCGCATCAGCCACCAGGTGGAACGGGACCAGGTGGCAGAGCTGGCGCGGCGCCGCAGCACACGGGACCAGGCCGCCGTGGACGCGGCGCTGGCGGCGATGCTCGCCGCGGCGAGGTCAGGCGAGAACATGATCCCGCCGATGCTGGAGGCCGCCGAGGCGGAGGCGACCCTCGGTGAGATCTGCGGTGCGCTGCGGGACGAATGGGGGACTTACTTCGAGACCCCCGCCTTCTGAGGGCCGGCGGCCGGGTACGGCTGGTCACGGTCGCTTCTGCCGGCGGCCGGCGGCGTCAGCGGGGACTCGCGGTCGGCAGTCCGGCCTGCCCGGCCGCTGCGAGCAGCCGGTTGTCATAGGCGACGAACGCTTCGAGATCGCGCCGGACGGACAGGGCTGAGGCAAGATGGATCGCGTCGAGGGAACGCAGGGACAGCGGCGGCAGAGCGGCGGCCGTATCCAGCACATCCGGGCTCAAGGTGACCCTCTCAACGCCCCTGACCTGGCGGTAACTTCGCGCCAGGGCGCTGGGGTCAGCTCTCCAGACCGCGCGCGGCACCTCTGTGCGGTGAATGATGCTGGACACCATTGGCAGGTCCGCCCGTGCAGTGAGCCAGCCGACCAGAGCCGGCGTCTCGGCTTCGGTGAGAACGAGCTTCACCAGGGCCGAGGAGTCGAGGTAGATCAATACCGTTCCTCCTCGCGCATCTGGAGCAGGATCTCGCTCGCGGTCGGCTGGCCGGCCGGGACCGGCGGTGCGGGCTCGATGCCGAGGAGATTGCCCGGCTCTTCGGCCGGCAGAATGACGCCGGCTGCAATCAGCCGCTCGATCGGGCTCTCCGGCTCCTCGGCTGGCACCAGCCGGGCGACCAGGCGGCCGCGGTTCGTGATATCCACGATGACGCCCTTCTCTGCCAGGTCCACGTAGACGCTCGCATGCTGGCGAAGTTCTCGGATGCCGATGCGGTGAATGGCGGGCAGCGCAGTGGGCGACGCGGGCGAACCACGCTGGCTGCCGGTTGTGTTACGCACCGGACTATGGTAGCACTCTATGTGCTACCGGCGCCGGTGACGGGTGCGGGCGGTGCGGGCACAGGCGTGGCCGGCTGGTGCTAAGCCCGGCTGTGCGGCCGAGTCAGGGCTCGCATACGGCAGGATGGAGTTATGCAGCAGCCGCGAGATTTCTCGCTCTACGGCGCCGTTGACCTAGCTGCGCGGCAGGCAGCCGCCCAGCGCAGTCAGCAGGCGTCTCGTGCGGGCGGGCCGGGTGGGGCGGGTGGCTCCCACAACGGCCACGTGTTCGATGTCAACGAGGCCACCTTTGAAGCGGACGTTCTGGAGCGCTCGCGAACCGTCCCGGTGGTCATGGACCTGTGGGCGGAATGGTGCGGCCCGTGCAAGCAGCTGGGGCCGGTGCTGGAGAAGCTCGCCGCGGAGGCGAACGGCGCCTGGGTGCTCGCCAAGGTGGACGTGGACGCCAACCCGCAGCTCAGTGCCGCCCTGCAGGTGCAGAGCATCCCGATGGTGGTGGCGGTCCTCGCCGGGCAGCTGGTCCCGGGGTTTCTCGGCGCCCTGCCCGAGGCCCAGGGGCGCCAGTGGCTCAGCCAGGTCATGCAGGCGGCAAAGCAGATGGGGATGCCGGGCGCCGGTGGCGAAGGTGAGCCGGGGGAGGCTGGCGCGGCGGAAGCCGAAGCCGGCCCGCAGGGTCAGCCCGGCGCGGGCGGGGGTTACCACGATCCGGGGCTGATCGAGGCCCAGCAGGCGATGGAGCGCGGCGATCTGGACGGCGCGGCCGCGGCCTTCGAGGGCATGCTGGCAGGGTCTCCCGGCCACCCGGTGGCCACCATGGGACTGGCCCAGGTGAACCTCTTCCGGCGGGTGAACACCTATGACGAGGCGGCGGCGCGCCGGCAGGCGGCCGCCAGCCCGGATGACGTCGACGCCCAGTGCCAGGTAGCCGACATCGAACTGTCCACCGGCCGGGCCGAGGAGGCGTTCAACCGTCTGCTCGGCGTCATCCGCAGGACTTCCGGCGAGGACAGGAACCGGGCCCGGCTTCAGCTGATCGGGCTGTTCGACATCTTCCCGCCCAAGGACCCACGGGTCACCAAGGCCCGGGCCACCCTGTCCAGCCTGCTCTTCTGAGCCGCTGCGTGGCACGCGGCTCGCGGGCGGTGCAGGACGCGGGAGGGCGCGCGGAGGGCTCCGGGCCGCCGCTCAGCGGGAGCGTGGTTCGGCGTCGGCGAGCTGTTCCAGCGCTGGCAGGGCCGCCGCGAGGGCGGCCAGCTGCTCGCTGCCCAGGGTGCGCAAGCTGTCAGCGAGCATGCTCGTGCTCTCCTGCCGGATCCGCTCGAGCATGGCACGGCCCTGTGCCGTGATCACCAGCGTGCTCGCACGTGCGTCCGCTGGTACCGGGCAGCGTTCCACGTGCCCGCGATCCTCCAGGGCGGTGACCAGCCTGGTCAGCGTGGACGGCGCGATCCCCTCGGCAGCGGCGAGATCACCGAGCCGCAGCGGGCCGGCCCGCTCCACCGTGGCCAGTGCCGACAGCTGGGTGGGCGTCAGCCCGGCCAGCTCGTGCCGGCGCAGCCGGCGCGACACCCGGGCGATCGCAACCCGCAGCCTGGCCACGTCGATCGCCTCCTCCGGCGCGGCCGGCGTGAGTGGCGTGTTGGCCGGCGCTACCTCGGGGTGACTGCCAGTCATGCTCCTCCCATGCACCCTTGCAGAGTACGTGCCGGCTGACCCGGGCGCGGGCCGGCGCGCAGCCAGAACCGGGCCGCGGCGGCATCGCGCGCCGCTGCCGCCGGACGGACCGCATGGCTGACCGCGACCGCCGGTCCGGTCACACGCCTGGTGGTGGCACCATTGTTCCTGCATACCTAGGCTCGAGGGCGGAGGAGATCGTGGCGGTATCGCCGAGCGTGTCGTATTCGATAACTGTCCGGCTGGAGGTTCCCTCGCGGGGCCGGGCGGTCAGCGAACTGACTCACGCTGTCGAGCACGCGGGCGGGGCGGTCACCGCCCTGGACGTCACCCCGCATGGTCATGAGCGGCTCCGGGTCGACGTCACCTGCGCGGCGCGTGACACCGAGCACGCCGACGCGATCGTTGCGGCGCTTTCCGCCATTGACGGGGTCATGCTCAGCAAGGTCAGCGACCGGACCTTCCTGCTGCACCTGGGCGGCAAGATCGAGACCCAGGCCAAGGTGCCGCTGCGCCACCGGGACGACCTGTCGATGGCATACACCCCCGGGGTGGCCCGGGTCTCGCTCGCCATCGCGGCCAACCCCGATGACGTGCGCAGGCTGACCATCAAGCGCAACAGCGTGGCCGTGGTCACCGATGGCAGCGCCGTGCTGGGCCTGGGCAACATCGGCCCTTACGCCGCGCTGCCGGTGATGGAGGGCAAGGCCGCGCTGTTCAAGCGGTTCGCCGGCATCGACGCCTGGCCGGTCTGCCTGGACACCCAGGACACCGACGAGATCGTCCGGACGGTGCAGATCATCGCGCCCGCCTTCGGGGGCATCAACCTGGAGGACATCAGCGCACCGCGCTGCTTCGAGGTGGAGCGCCGGCTGCGCGACCTGCTGGACATCCCCGTCTTCCACGATGATCAGCACGGCACCGCGATCGTGGTGCTCGCTGCCCTGACCAACGCCCTGCGCGTGGTCGGCAAGAAACTGGGGGCGGTGCGGATCGCGATGGCCGGCGCGGGCGCCGCCGGGACGGCGGTGCTCAAGCTGCTGCTTGCCTCGGGCGCGGCCGACGTGGTGGTCTGCGACGACAAGGGGGCGATCCATAAGGGACGCGCCGGGCTGACCGACAGCCTGCGCTGGGTGGCCGAGCACACCAACCTCGACGGCTACGACGGGGACCTGGCGGGCACGGTGCGCGGTGCGGACGTGTTCATCGGGGTGTCCGCGCCGAATATCCTCACCGGCGGCGACGTCGCGGCCATGGCAACCGACGCGATCGTGTTCGCGCTCGCCAATCCCGACCCCGAGGTCGACCCGGACGCGGCCAGTGAGCACGCCGCGGTGGTCGCGACCGGGCGCAGCGACTACCCGAACCAGATCAACAACGTCCTGGCGTTCCCCGGGGTATTCCGCGGCCTGCTCGACGCGCAGAGCCGGACGGTCACCGACGACATGCTGGTGGCCGCGGCCCGCGCCCTGGCCGGCGTGGTCTCGGCAGGCGAACTCGGACCGCACTACATCATCCCCTCGGTCTTCCACCCCGACGTGGCGTCAGCGGTCGCCGCGGCGGTCCGGGACGCGGCAGGTGGACGGCCCTCCCGGTCCTAGCCCGGGACGCCGGGGCCCGCGTCGGCAACAATGGGTTCATGGAGGAGATCCTGGCGGGGCGGCTGCTGGTAGCCACCCCGCTGCTGGGCGATCCCAACTTCCGGCGCTCGGTGGTCCTGGTGGTGGAGGACGAACCGGAGGAGGGCACGCTTGGGGTGGTGCTGAACCGGCCGACCGAGATCGAGGTCGGCCAGGTACTCGAATCGTGGACCGACCTGGTCACCGGCCCCTCGGTGGTGTTCCAGGGCGGCCCGGTCTCGCCGAACAGCGCGCTGGCGCTGGCCATCGTGCCCGGCGAGGATGAGCCGCTGGGCTGGCAGGCCCTGGGCGGGGCCGCGCCGAAGTCCCGGATCGGGCTGGTCGACCTCGATGCCCCGCCGCAACTGCTGGCTGGCGGCATCGCCTCGCTGCGGGTGTTCGCGGGCTATGCGGGCTGGGGCCCGGGCCAGTTGCAGGCCGAGATCGACGAAGGCGCCTGGTACGTGCTCCCGGCCGAGCCGGCGGACGCTTTCGCGGCCGAGCCGGAGCGGCTCTGGCAGGCGGTGCTGCGCCGGGCGGGGGGCACCCTGGCGCTGGTGGCTACCTATCCCGACGACCCGGCGCTCAACTGAGAACGGGTAGACTTGTCCCTCGTGAGCACCGAGGTCCTTCCCCAGCAGGGCACCCGTGAAGACACCGACGTCAGGCCCGACCTGTCCACCGGTGACGGCGACCACGAGCGTTTTGCCCACTATGTCCTGAAGGACAAGATCGTGGACGCCGCGGTGAACGGCACGCCGGTGATGGCCCTCTGCGGCAAAGTCTGGGTCCCGAGCCGGGACCCCAAGCGCTTCCCGGTCTGCCCGGACTGCAAGCGGATCTACGAGTCGCTGCCAGAAAACGATTAGCGCAACGCCTGGCGCCGGGGCTACCGCGGCTGGCCCGGTACGGCCTCGCCGGGGTCCTGGTCAGGTACGGCCTCGTCCTGGTCTTCGGCCAGCAGCGGCGCGCCGGCCAGTTCCACCCCGGCGGCCCGCATCTCGTCGAGCGCCTCGCGGGTGGTGACCGGGTCGACCCCGGCGGTGAGCCTGAGCAGGACCCGGGTGGCGAACCCCTGCTTCGCGGCATCGAGCGCGGTCGCCCGCACGCAGTAGTCGGTGGCGATGCCGACCACGTCCAGTTCGTCCACCCCGCGGTCACGCAGCCAGGTGCCCAGCGGGGTGCCGGTCTCGTCGGCGCCCTCGAAGCCGCTGTAAGCGGCCTCGTGGGCGCCCTTGCTGAACACCGTCTCCACCCGGCTGGTGTCGAAGTCCGGGTGGAACTGGGCGCCGGAGGTGCCGGCCACGCAGTGCGGGGGCCAGGAGCGGCTGAAATCCGGGGTGGCGGAGAAGTGGCCGCCGGGATCGATGTGATAGTCGCGGGAGGCGACGACATGTGCGTAGCTGGCGCCCTCGGCGGTGAGGAACCCGCTGATCGCCGCCGCCGTCGCGGCCCCGCCTTCGACGGCAAGCGAGCCACCCTCGCAGAAATCGTTCTGCACGTCCACGATCACCAGCGCGCGCACACCCCGAGGGTACGGCATCGGGCCAGCGGGTGGGGCGGGCGTCGGCGGGTGGTGGGGAAGCGCCGGCGGCGGGCGGTCAGTGCCCGGCGAACGAGGCCGCCCCTACCTCGCAGCCCAGCTGCGCGGCAGCGGCGGCTGCCGTGGGCGCGGGCTCGGGCAGTTCCCTGACCCGCCCCCTGACGCCCAGCCTGCGCAGTGTGTCAGCAACGTTAACCGCGCTGGGATGCACCCCTGGAGGCCACCGGACGAACCTGTGCCCCGGTGGCCCGCTGGCCGGCGGCGGGCTCCCGCCAGGCGGGGCCGGAACTGCGGAAGAGGAACTCGCCGTAACTGGCTGGCGCCGTGTCGCCGTTGAGGGCGTAGCGGTCGGGGTCCAGGCGCAACTGGGTGAGCCTGCGCTGGGCGTGGTTGCATTCGGCGACGATGTCGCGCAGCCGGCGCGCGGCCCTGCATGCCGCCCGCCACACGCCAGATGACCTGCGATTGGTGGGTGTCATACCGCCAGCTTGGCGCGCGGACGGCGGCCCCGGTAAGTGGCAGTAATGACACATGAGCATGACATCCTGCCAACTGCGGCGCATGATGGTGCTCATGCTCAGCAACGTGGCGGTCGTCATCCTCAACGACTTCGAGCCGTTCGAGTTCGGCCTGGTGTGCGAGGTCTTCGGCGTTGACCGGACCGACGAGGGCCTGCCCGCTTACGACTTCGCGGTGGTCGCCGGCGAGCCGGGGCCGCTGCGGTCCCCGGTCGGCATCACCCTGGACACCCCGTTCGGCCTGGAGCGCCTGGCGGCGGCGGATCTGGTGGCGGTGTCGGCCGTGTCGTCCAAGGATCACTCGCTGGAACGCGGGGATTTCCCGGAGCCGCTGCTGGCGGCACTGCGGGACACCATCGCCCGCGGCGCCCGGGTGCTCTCCGTCTGCAACGGGGCGTTCATTCTCGGGGCGGCCGGGCTGCTCGACGGCCGCCGGTGCACCACGCACTGGCGGAACGCGGCGGACCTTGCCCGCCAGTTCCCGGCCGCCAAGGTCGATCCCTCCGTGCTCTACGTTGACGCGGGCCAGGTGATCACCAGTGCGGGAACAGCCGCCGGCATCGACGCCTGCCTGTACCTGGTGCGCAAGGAGCAGGGGAGCCGGGTGGCCAATGCCATCGCCCGGCGGATGGTGGTGCCGCCGCACCGCGACGGCGGGCAGGCCCAGTACATCGACCGGCCATTGCCGGCCGAATCCTGTGACTCGCTGACCGAGGCCATGAGCTGGATGGAGAGGAACCTCGACCGGCCGGTCACCGTCGCTGACCTGGCCGCGCGGGCGCACATGTCGCCGCGGACCTTCGCGCGCCGGTTCGTCCAGGAGACCGGGACCACACCGCAGCGCTGGCTCACCGGCCAGCGCATCCTGCTGGCCCAGCAGCTGCTGGAGGAGACCGACGAGACCGTCGACGCCATCGCGGGCAGGACCGGGTTCGGTAACGCGACCGCCCTGCGGCACCATTTCCGCACCTGGCGGCACACGACCCCGCACACCTACCGGCGCGCGTTCCGCCCGGCCAGCACGTCACAAGACGCATGATGCGGCGCACAGGCCGATGACATGAACGGGTAACGCGAAGCAACGCACCGATGTATATCCACAGTCAGTCGCCGTCGGGGTCCATCACGGTGGGGATGGCGGGGTAGCCGCGGGAGAGCTGGAGTGCGTGGGCGGGAAGCTCGGCGAGTGCGGCCCTGTGCCGTTGCCGCGCCTGCTCCAGTGGCTCCCTGCCGGCAATCTCACCGCCCCTGACCAGCGGGTGCAGCAGCTCCCGGCCGGAACCGGAGGGGCTGGCCGGCCCGGGCGGCTCGACGCTGACCACCTCGGCCACTGCCGTGCCGGCCTCGTCCCGCTGGCGCACCGCCCACTTGCGGCCGCCCCGGCTCGGCTTACCCACCGACTGCTTGGCCACCGGCCGCAGCCTGGCTGCCGGGCCGGGGCCGGCCGCCCTGGCAACCAGCTTGTATACCAGCGCGGCGGTGGGCGCTCCGGAGCCGGTGACCAGCGCGGTTCCCACCCCGTACCCGTTGACCGGTGCCGCGGCCAGCGCCGCGATCGAATGCTCATCCAGATCCCCGGTGAGCACGATCTGGGTCTGGTGCGCACCGAGTTCATCGAGCAGTGCCCGCACCTGCCGGGCCACCACCGGCAGGTCGCCGCTGTCGATGCGGACCGCGCCCAGGTCCGGCCCGGCCAGCTCGACCGCGGTGCGCACCGCCCGGGCCACGTCGAAGGTGTCCACCAGCAAGGTGGTGCCCTTGCCCAGCGCGGCGAGCTGGCTGGCGAACGCGTCCCGCTCGCTGTCGTGCACCAGCGTGAACGCATGAGCGCTGGTACCACGGGTGGGCACACCGAACTCACGGCCGGCCCGCAGGTTCGAGGTGGCGCCGAAGCCGGCGATGTAGGCGGCGCGTGCGCTGGCGACGGCAGCCAGTTCGTGGGTGCGGCGCGAGCCCATCTCGATCAGCGGCCGCCCCTCCGCCGCGGTCACCATCCGGGAGGCGGCCGAGGCGATCGCACAGTCGTGGTTGAGGATGGACAGCACCAGCGTCTCCAGCACCACCGCCTCGGCGAACGGCGCCTCCACCACCAGGATCGGCGAGCCGGGGAAGTAGCAGTCGCCCTCTGCGTAGCCCCAGATGTCGCCGGTGAAGGCGAACGAGGCCAGGTAGCCCAGCGTGGTCTCGTCCGCGACCCCGGTCTGGCGCAGGAAGTCCAGTTCATCGGGGCCGAAGCGGAACCGCTCCAGCGCGTCGAGCAGGCGGCCGGTACCCGCCACCACCCCGTACCGGCGGCCGTGCGGCAGATGCCGGGCGAAGACCTCGAAGACGCAGCGGCGCCCGGCGGCGCCGCTGCGCAGCGCTGCGGACAGCATGGTCAGCTCGTAGTGATCGGTCAGCAGCGCCGTGCCGGGGCTGCTCACGTGAGGCTGGTTCTTCGCGTTCGGGTCATCTGCCACGAAGGAAGACTACGGACCGGCCGCCGCGTGGGCAGGGGCAGCCGGTCCCTGTGCCTTCAGGTCACGCTGGCATCCTTGCCCGGTCGCGGTCGCTTTCTGCGCAGTGACAGGCGTGCTATGGCGATGGTCGTGCCGGCGAAAAGCACCGCCAGGCCGGCGAGCTGGCCGCCGATCGCGCGCGTGCTGAGCGGGAACTGCGCTGACGCATCGGTGGCCTGCAGCGGGCGGGCTGGCTGGGCGGTGACTCCCGGGAAGGTGGTACCCGGGCCAGCAACGGGGCCGGGCAGGGCTGGCAGTGACGCGGACGGAGGTGCTGCCGCAGGCGGGGTGGCCGGCGGCAAGGCAGCTGGCGGCAAGGCAGCTGGCGGCAAGGTGGGCGGTGGTACCGTCACCCCCGCCCCGGCCGGGGCTGGCCTGCTTGCGGCTGGGGTGGGAGCTGGTTTGGGCAGTCCCCTGATGGCGACGCTGCCCCACGCTGCGGCCGGTGCGGCCGCCTGGGGAGAGATAGCTGTCGCGATGAGCATGAGGCGGGTCCCAGCGTGCCGCTGGGGCGCGGTGACCTGTGCCACAAGCTCGGCCGGCTGGCTGGAGGCGGCGACCGGGCAGGTGGCGGTGCCCGGCCACGGGCAGACGGTGAACACGGGAGAGAGCCTGCCGGGCGTGGCGGTGACACCGATGATGGCGTCGCCAGTGCTGGTCCCGGCGAACCAGACCCAGATCGCGTAACGGGCGTTACGGCCAGGCGGCACCGGGGAACCGGACAGTGGCTGTACCCGCACGCACATGCGCCCCAGCGCAGAGGAGGATGGGCTCGGGCTGGCGGTGACGGGCGAGACACTGGGGTCGGGTGTGGGGGACGCGGTCACCGGGGTGACCGCTGGTGTGCTGGACGGGCTGGGGGGTGACGGTCATGCGGACATCACGGGGTTGACCGGTGGCGGCGTTGGGCTGGTTCCGGCCAGGAACATACCGGTTACGCCGGAAGTGACCAGCCACAGGCTGGCGAAGGCCCCGAGTGCGTGGTACCTGGCCTGCCGTGTGCTCATGAGTACGCCCTAAACGTCCGGTCCGGTGTCGGAGAGCCAGCCTCGCTCGGCTGCTTTGTGCCCGGCCTGAAACCGGCTGGCAGCCCCGAGCTTGATCATCAGGGCGGCCATCTGCCGGCGAACGGTGCGGGCCGAGATTCCCAGCTGGCGGGCCGCGGACTCATCGGTGAGGCCGGCGGCGAGCAGCCTGAGCAGGGCCCTTTCACCGGCCGTCAGTTCGGTGGCCTCCGCGTCCCTGGCCCGGGGGGAGGGCGCTGAGCGGTGTGGCCGCATCCCAGGCGGTGGCGAACATGGCCCCAAGGCTGGCGACCATTGCCGGATCGCGGACACACAGCCCGCCTTGGCCGGGGTCAGTGCGCTGGCGGAGGATGAGCGCGGCTTGCTGATCGCAGATCAGCAGCACCGGTGGCAGGTGCTGGGTGGTCCGCACCTGGGCGCCGGATCCCGTCAGGCGCGTTATCCGGGTCATGAGCGCGGGGTCACCGGCGGCACGGAGGAGCAGGTTGAGGGGGGTGAGGTCGTAGAGGCTGGTGAGGTTGGTAGCGGGGTGGGGGAGGCCGGCTGTGGCGGCGTGCTGGACGTCGGTGGTGAGGGATGTGGCTATGGGGTCGTTGGTATAGGTGATCTGGGTGAGGGAGGCGGCGAGGACGGGGGGTGGCAGGCTGGCACCGGTCAGGTGGGTGAGTGCGCTGTTGATGGCGGGCTGGACGGTGATGGGGTTCTGGTGGAGGTAGTCGTTGGCCTGGATCTGGCCGTGGAGCAAGGCGAGGACGGCGGGTGAGTCGGGGTGCGAGAAAGGATTGGGTGACGACGAGGTTGGTGGTGGCGAACTGGCCGCTGGGCCACAGGCTGGCCTCGTTGACGAGGACGCGGCCTCCGTGGCTGGTCATTTCGACGTCGTAGGGTGCGGTTTCCCAGGCTCCGGTGATGTGGCCGGTTGTGAAGTCGCTCACGGTGGTGGTGGCGGGGGTGCCCGCGGTGATGCAGGCCATGCTCGACGAGGTGGGGCCGAAGCTGAAGACCGGCGCCAAGCTGATGTCGGAGACGATCCGGGGCGACGTCAAGGAGGGCGACGTCGGCACCGAGCTCGGGCTGATCGCCAAGGCGCATCCGGGCGCGCTGATCGACGACATCGCCGACCCGCCGCACACGCACACGGTCGGCGAGATCGGCCCGCCCCTGGAAGGCAATACGGGGATCAGTTCCCGCGAGGGGGGGGTCGGGCCCCGGGCGGCGGGCTGGAATCGGCCGCGAGGGCCAGACGATCTTCCATCAGGGCCTTCCGACGCTCGAAGCTGGCCACAAGATCAGTCCAACTCTGCAGATTGCTGAACCTGCCGTGATTGCCGAAAGGACGGGCGCGCCGGTGGTCGCAGACTTCCGACCTGCTGACATGGCGGCAGGCGGCCAGGGAGCGCCACTGGTTCCCCTGGTGGATTACCTTCTGC
>OFGV01000089.1_pt1 | contig 15345 bp, 15 predicted proteins | sample 1521911 | NCBI WGS metagenome assembly OFGV01 (sample SAMEA2553413, study PRJEB24118) | soil metagenome
CACCCCGCCTAGCCCAGCCCCCCTGCCCCAGCCCCGCTGCCCCACCCCCGCTAGCCGGGTCCGCTGGCGACGTTTCACGGCTGCGGCCCATGATCATGTCTGTTTCGTCCTGATACTGGTGTACCGGAGCCGTGAAACGTGCCGGGGCAAGCCTCAGCCAGCGGCACGCTGAAAGGCGGCCCGGATCGCGGCGGCTACCTGGCCGGGTACACGCACGATCTCCTCCCAGGTGAAGTGGACCACCTCGAAGCCCGCCTCACGTAACCGCGCGTCCCGCTGGAGCTGGGCCAGGGCCTGGTACCGGTTGGCATATTTGATCATCCCGTCCGCTTCGCCAATGGTGCGCTGGGCACTCCACAGGAAATCCACCCGCCCAATCGCCATTTCCTCATCTCCGACCCAGGCTTGAAGGTCCGGCGGGGGGAGCCCGTGGTCGCGGAAAGCGACTCGTGAGATCGACTCGAACGCCGACTCCGACCTGGCGTCGCTGAACGCCACCACCTGCCTCGCCCGCTGAATGTCACGCCAGCGCCGACAATCCGTTACGACGGATTGGAGTTCGGCCTTTGACGTCTGCTTTTTGCGCAATGCCGAGTCGGCAACGACCACGCCAGCCCGGAAGGAGGACGTGCGCGCAAGGTCAACGACAGTCCGCGCCACCGTGGTGACGGGGATAGCGTGCCAGGCCGTCACATGGCTGGCCGGGAGAGCGGCGGCATGCACCCGCACGCCCGGCCGCCCGGTCCGGCTGCCCGTCGCACCGGGCGGCCGCGTGATCGCCGTCCCGGCCGGTGGTCGGTCCAGCAGATCGAGACCGTGGATGCCCGCCGCGGCGTGGTGACTCGCCACCACCCCTGGCCCGGCCACGGCGAGCGCGGCGGCTACCTGTAACGCCTGCTCACCGGCGCAGCTGGTAACCTCGGCCGCGAGCGCGGCCCGGGCGTAGACACTGCGGCCGATGGGCAGCAGGACACGCTGCCGGACAAGACTGCGCAACTGGGCCCGTGATACGCCCGCCTCGGCAAGCTCCCTGGCAGTGACGATCCCCCCGAACCGGGATGAAAGCGGCAGCGACTCATGACTCATAGTCAGCAGAATGGCCGCGCCCGCTGACATTTCACGTCTGCGGCCCATGATCATGTCTGTTTCGTCCCGGTTCCGGCGTCCCGGAGCCGTGAAATGTGGTGCGGGTGTCCGGTGTTCACGGCATATGGGCTGGCGGAGATGTTTACGGGGCGTTCATGGGGGGCGGGCTTAGCGTTCCATGTGAGTGGCTTAAGCAGCCGTCCCTGGCCCGCCGGGACGTGGCCGCGATGAGCAGCACTGGCAGTCGGCTTTCCAGGTCCAGCACATGGCGTCGCTTCACGTCGGCGGCCGGGCTCGCCGCGGTACTCGCGTTCAGCGTCCTCTTACGCAGCGCCCTCCCTGGGACTGGGCAGGACACCCAAGACTGCCTCTACCTGAACGTGTTCACGCCGCCGGGCAGCGAGGGCAGTCAGCCGGCCCGGGCCGGCGCCCACCTGGCCCGGCAGTGGCGCCAGCGACCCCGCCGCCACAAGCCCACCCTGTCCGCCAGGCCCACAGGCGGAGATGTCTGGGAAAGTACTTGCCTAGTAGGAAAGTGGCTGGTTTACTTTCCTACTAGGCAAGTACTATCCGGTTAGGCACGGGAGGTTGCGATGACAGACCAGACAGGTCCCGGAGAGGCCGCCCAGGCGCTGGATGAGATCCGGCGGCGCCAGCAGCAGGTCATCGACCTGGCGACGATCCCGGCCTGGTACTGGTGGGCGGCAGGCGCGCTGATGGTCGTCCTCGCCGCCGGGGTGGATGCCCACCGGCCGGCCGCGATCGGCGCCGCCGCCACCGTTTTCGCGCTCGGCATCCTGTCCGCCACCGGCTGGGTCGTGGGCCGTGCCTTCCGCCGGGCACAGTTGCGGAACGGGCTGCTGGATGGCCGGGGCGTGCTGGCCATCCTCGGTTTCGTGGCGATCACCGTCGCCGGCACGATCGGCGTCGCCTTCGCCCTGCGGGCGGGCGGTGTCTCCCACCCAGCTACCCTGGCCTGCCTGGTGGGCGGCCTGGCGATGGGCGTGTCCGGCCCCATCCTGATGCGGGTACTGCGCCGGATCATGCTCGGCAACCGCGCCGGGTCCGCGCGATGAGCGCCCGGTTCGACGAACTGATCCACGCCCCGACCCGGCTGGCGATCGTGTCCTTGCTCGCCGCCTCGGAATGGGCCGACTTCAAGTTCATCCGCGACAGCGTGGCACTGTCCGACTCGGCCCTGTCGAAGCAGCTGACCACGCTTGAGCAGGCCGGCTACGTCGAGATCCGCAAGGGCTTCGTCGGCAAGCGGCCGCGCACCTCGGCCCGGCTCACCCGCACCGGGCGCGCCGCCTTCGAGCAGCACGTCGCGGCACTCCAGGAGATTGTGGCCCGCTCGGGCGCCACGATCGCCCCGCACCCGGGCGCGACCACCGCGTCCTGCCCGGGTGCGACCACCGCGTCCTGCCCGGGTGCGACAACCGCGTCCCGCCCGGGTGCGACAACCGCGTCCCGCCCGGGTGCGACCACCGCGTCCTGCCCCGGCGAGACAACCGCGTCCCGCCCGGGCTCGACCACCGCCCCGCGCTGAGCGGCCGGACGCCATGGAAGCGCTGGGGAGCGGAGATGACCGGTAGCCAGCACGGCCGGGCCGGCGCCCAAGGCCCCGCGCCTGCACTGTCCGTCCACGGGATCGATCCCGGCGAGGTCACCATCGCCGGCCTTACCGCGGGCGGCTGCGCGCTTCTCCTGTTCGTCTCCGAGGAGTGCCCTACCTCCGCGCTGGCCCTGCGGAATCTCGGCCCGCTCTGCCAGGCCTGGGAAGAATCCGGGCTCACCTGCACCGCTGTCTTCGAGGACCCGCTTGACGTGGCTGTCCGGGTGGCGCGCCGGCTCGGCTGGCCCGGCGGGGTGGTCTGCGAGGAGCCGCCGTACGACACCTCGCGCGCCTACCAGCTGGTCTCGGTGCCGGCGGCGGTTCTGGTCGACCACGCCGGAACGCTCGTGGGAACGGTGACCGGCTGGGATCAGCCGGCCCTGGGTGCTCTCATCGGGAAGGCGCAGGCGCTGCTGCGCTCCAGGCTCGCGGTCCCGCCCGCCACCGAACCGCTCCGCAAGCCGGGGTGCTCGTCGAAAGCCGCCATCGATCCGGCACTGGCAGCGGCGATGTCGGGCCAGGCAGCCACCGACGAGTACGAGGAGATGTTCGAGCGCGGCTGGAGCGATGGCCTGCCTGTGATCCCGCCGACGCCGGAGCGGGTCGAGGCCATGCTCGGCGGCAGCGACGGCCGCGTGTCGCTTGGCCTGGTCCCGCCGGCGATGGGTGACGCCACACTTGAGCGGGTGGCCGCGTGCGCCGTCCTGGCGGGCTGCCGCCCGGCGTACTTCCCGGTCGTGGTCGCGGCCGCCAGGGCCGCGCTCGATCCCGCGTTCAACCTGCACGGCCAGGCGGTGACCACCCAGCCGGCTGGCCAGCTGGTGGTCGTGAACGGGCCGATCCGGGAGGCGATCGGCCTGAACAGTGGCATGGGTGTGCTCGGGCCCGGGTCCCGGGCGAACCTCACCATCGGCCGGGCGTTGCGGCTGCTCGTCACCCTCACGGGCGGGGCGATGCCCGGCAGGCTGGACCGGGCGACCCTCGGGCACATGGGGAAGATCGGCTTCTGTATCGCCGAGGACGAGGACGTCAGCCCATGGGAGCCGCTGCACGTCGAGCGCGGCTTCGCGGCCGGCCAGTCCGTTGTCACTGTCATCGGCAGCGACGCGCCGTTGTCGATCTCCGACCATCGCAGCCGCACACCCGAGGATCTTGCCTATGTCCTCGCCTGGGCGGCGGCAAGCACCTGGAGCACCAACTGGTGGCCGCTCGTGGAGCCGTCGGTGTTCGTGATCTGCCCTGAGCACGCTGAGATGTTCCGGGCCGCCGGCTGGACCAAACAGCGGCTGCGCCAGTTCATGTTCGAGACGGTCAGCAAGCCTGCCGCGGAGCTGCGCCGTGGCGAGACAACTCCCTTCGTCCACGCGGCCAGCCCTGACGCCGAGGTACCGAAGTGGGCGTCGCCGGAGAGCATCGTGCTGGTCGTGGCGGGTGGCGAAGCCGGGCGTTACTCTGCAGTCCTTGGCCCATGTACCGGTATGGGATCACAGATCGTCTCCCGGGAGGTGGAGTCGCATTGGCCGCTGACTACGTGAGCCCGTTCGACGAGCGGGTCAGGGCACCGGAACCGCTCGCGCCGCGCCCGGCCAGCATCCGCGGATGCCAGGTGGTGCTGCTCGACATCCGGAAGAACCGGGGGGCCGAGTTTCTCGACCGGATGGAGACGCTGCTCAGGGCGGCAGGCGCGATCACGGCGCGCAGCGCAAAGGAGATCTTCTCCAAGCCCGCCGCCCTTGGGCTGGTCGACTGCATCGCCAGCCGGGCCGGCCTGGTAGTGGAGGCACTCGCCGATTGAGGCTCATGCACGTCGTGCAGTGTGTGCGACCTCGTCCATCTTGAGCGCCGGGGGATCCCCGCGGTAGGTGTCGCGACGGCGCCGTTCGCCGACGAAGCCATCGAGCAGGCTCGCCGGCTGGGCATGCCTGCCTGCCGGATGGCCTACATCCCTCATCCAGTCCAGTTGCTGCGGAACGACGAGCTGGCGGGCCGGGCCGACGCCGTCTTCCCCGCCGTTCTCGCCGCACTGACCCAGCCCGCCGGGCAGCGCGCCGGCCGCGGATAACGGGCCGGGCGCTGCCAGCTCCCCGCCGGGCTAGGTTGCCGGCACGGTCAGTTCGAGCTGGATACTGTCAGGATCCTCGAACGGCAGCACGTCTATGCCGAACGATGGCAGGCGGGTGATCTCGCCGTGCGTCACGCCATGCCCGTCGAACAGCCGGACCGCCTGTTCCAGGTCATCGTGGCTGGCCACGCTGAAGCTGCCCGGCCCGTCGCTGCCGGGATCACCCGGGGCGGATCCAGGTGGCGTTCTCAGTCGGCGTCAGTTTGCTGCGGCGCGGTGGACTGCCAGAGTTCCCGCACGATGACTTGCAGCCCTCCCGCGGTGGGAATGGCGATCAGCGCCGCCACGAAGGCGCCGAAAATGCCGCCGATCCAGCTCCCGATCGACGCGCCGACCAGGATGGCCACCAGCACGAGCAGCGGGTTGACCTTGACCGTCCGGCTCATCACGACTGGGTTGAGTATGTGGTTCTCGACCTGGGTGTAGATGAGGAAGACGGCCAGGGTGACTATGCCGGCCACCAGCGAATGGCCCAGCGCGAACAGGACTGTCGGGATTCCGGCCAGGGCGCCGCCGATCATGGGCAGGAAGTCGACCAGCGCCACCCACAGCGCCCACAGGAAGGCGAAGGGGACGCCGAGCAGGAACAGGGTCACGAAGACGACGACCCCGGCCAGCAGCGAGGTCAGGAAGTTCCCCAGCATGTAGCCGGTCACCGACCGGTTGACCTGGCCCGCTATCCGGGTCAGCCGTTCTGCCCTGGCCGGTGCCATCAGGCCGAGCAGGCCGGCCCGCATCTTCGGGCCTTCCAGCAGCAGCAAGAGCACGAGCACGAAGATCGTGAACAGCGCCACGATCAGCGAGAGCGCGCCCTTGCCCAGGGTCAGGGCCGGCTTGGCCAGGCCCTGCCCCAGGTTCACGAGCTTGGGCACGTTCTGGGTCACCCACTGCTGGATGTGGTACTTGCGCACCAGCTGGCCGAGCCAGCCCCGGCCGTGCTCGACCTCGTTCACGTAGGACGGGAGGCCATGGGCCAGGTGGGTGATCCCGTTGGCCAGCGGATAGCCGAACGCCGCCGCCAGGCCGACGAACACCAGCAGGCCCCAGACGATCACCACCGAGACGGCCAGGCCGCGCCGCTTGATCCGCCAGCGCTGGAGGAGAACCACCAGCGGATTGAGCAGCGCGGCGATGAATCCCGCCATGACGACCAGCAGGAAGATTTCCCGCAGCCGGTAGAGCAGTTTGCCGGCCGCGTAGACCGCCACGACCACCGCGACAGTGGCAAGGATGGCCCGCAGCGGGATGCCCTTCGACTCGGCAGCCTCCCAGAGGCGTGCCCGCCGCGTGCTCGGCACCGGTGGCTCGTCAGGCATTCGACAATCATGGCAGTTACGCGCAGGTGCCGGGCCAGCCCTCCGTCCGGGCCGCTACCTCCGGTTCAGCGCGGGGACGGTCCGCGTCAGCTCACTGGCGAGGTCGCGTTCCAGCACCGGCATGTCCTTCAGTGGTGCTTCGGCGATGAGCAGCGCACCCATGTCCTTCGAGGTGCCCGCACTGGCCGAGGCGGCCCGGACCCGCCGCAGGATCGTCTGCCAGTACCCCTTTGGATCCGCGCACGCTGGCATGGGGTACCGCGCCAGGGCCGCCGCGGTCGCGGCGGCCCGCTTCAGGGCGGCGCTGGTGGACGAGGCGTCCAGGGCCGAACTGGCCGCCTGGACTGAGTTCAGTGCCACCACGAGGTTCTCCCCTGCCGGGTGGGCCGGCCCGGACATCCAGTTGCGGTACTGATGCAGGCAGGACGGCGGCGGGGATGCTGTGGTTCCCGCTCCAGAGCCGCAGGCCGCCACGGTGATCCCAGTGGCGGACACGGCCGCGGCCAGGATGGCCCTGCGGAGCATCCGCGGTCTGGCTGCCGCCGCGCGGACCGGTACCGGGCTGCCGGATTCCATCAGCGTCGCCTCCTCCAGCCGCCAGCATCCCACTGTGTGCCCGCGCCGCCATCGATTTGCCGGAGCCGGTCACCGGCGCCCCTTTGATATCAGAACGTAATGACCGGCGCGGGACCCGTCTCGCCCCGCGCGGCGTCGCAGCGGTGTGAACAGATCCCGGTTAACCGGTGGGCCCGGCGCGTCGCCGTCAGCGCAAGGTGGCCAGCGGCGTGCCGTAACCCTCAGCGGGCAGCGGTCACTTCCGCCAGGCTCACTTCCTGGGCGGACCGCCGCGCGAGGCGACTCGGCCACCACATCATCCGGCCGATGTCCAGTGTGAGCGCGGTGACGAGCACCGACCTAACGATGATGGTGTCGATGAGCACTCCGATCGCGACCGTGAACCCGATCTCGGTGAGAACCACCAGCGGCAGCGTGCCCAGCGTGGCGAACGTGCCGGCGAGTATCAGGCCGGCCGAGGTGATGACGCCGCCGGTCGCGCCCAGGCCGGTGATCGCGCCGAATCTGGTGCCGGACCGCTTGCTCTCCTCGCGCACCCTGGTCATCAGGAAGATGTTGTAGTCGATGCCCAGGGCGACCAGGAACACGAACGCGAACAGCGGCATCGCGGTATCCGCTCCCGCGAACCCGAAAATATGGCGGAACGCGAGCGCCGACAGGCCGAGCGCCGCCCCGAACGAGAGCACCACCGTGCCGATGAGCAGGAACGCCGCGACCACCGAGCGCAGCAGCAGCCCGAGGATGATCAGCACCATCAGCAGCACCAGCGGGATGATCAGGTTCCGGTCCCGGTTGGCGTAGTGCTCCACGTCGGCGGTGATGGCGGTGCGGCCGCCGACCTTCGCGTTCGCGCCGGGTACCGCGTGGACGGCCGCCCGGACCCGGTTTACGGTCGCGTAGGCGGCCGGGCTGTCCGGCTTGCTGGCCAGCGTGCCCTGCAGATAGACCAGGCCGTCCTTGACCACTGGCGGGGTCACAGCGGCGATGCCGCTGGTGCCGGCGAGCGCGGCCCGCAACCGGGGGGCCGCAGCCGCGTTGCCGATGACCGCGACCGGCTCACCAGCCCCGGCGGGGAAGTGCCGCGCGACCACCTGCTCGGCGGCGACCGAGGCGGGGGTGCCGCGAAACGACTGGGCGGTGGTGAGCGGCCCCACCTTGAAGCCGACCAGGCCTGCCCACGCGCCGGCCAGCAGGACGGCGGTGACCACCCAGACCACCCTGGGCCGGATGGCCAGGCCCCGGCCGATGCGTGCCCACGTCCCCCGGCTGCCCGGCTCGTCCGAGCCGAGCCGGGGCCGCTGTGGCCAGAAGATCCACCGGCCGACGATCACCAGCAGCGCCGGCAGCAGCGTGATCATGGCGAGCAGGCCGACCGCGATGCCGATCGCCGCCACCGGGCCGAGCCCGGAGATGTCCGCGGAGTCGGCGACGAGCAGGCACAGCATGGCGGCGATGACGGTCGCCGCACTGGCGATGATGGCCGGCCCGGCCCGGCGCAGGGCGCTCGCCATCGCCTCGTGCCGGTCGGAGTGGCGGCGCAACTCCTCGCGGTACCGGGCGATGAGCAGCAGTGCGTAGTCGGTGCTCGCGCCCAGCACCAGCACCACCAGGATCCCGCCGCTCTGCCCGTTCACGACCAGCCCCTGTTTGGTCAGCAGGTAGATGACGGCCTCGGCCGCGGCCAGGGAGACCCCGGCCGAGATGATCGGCAGCAGCCAGAGCACCGGGCTGCGGTAGGTGATCAGCAGCAGGACGATGATCACCGCCAGGGTGGTGTACAGCAGGGTGGTGTCGATGCCCTTGAAGATCTTCACCTGGTCGGCGGCGCTGGCGGCCGGCCCGGCGATGTGGACGGTGAGCCCGGGGTCACCGCGGGACGCGGTGGCCTGCAGGTTGCTGATGAACGCCCCGATGTTGGCGCTGAAACCGAGACTGGACCCGACGATCGTCTGGATGGCCTGGTGATCGGCGGACGGGATCGGGCCGGTGACCCGGCCGCTCACGGCGGGCAGGGCCGCGAACCGGCGCGCGTCCGCGGCGGCCTTGCGCAGATCGGCGGGGGTGAGCCCGGACGGCCGGGTGTAGACGACGACCGCTGGGTTCAGGTTCTTGACCACGAACCTGGACTGCAGGCTGAGTTCCTGCGTGGATTCCGCGCTGGCCGGAAGGTAGGCCGCGGCGTCATTCTTCTCGGCGCCCATCAGCTTGCCTGCCAGCGGTCCGGTGAGGGCGACCACGATCACCCAGAACGCGAGCACTGCGTACTTGGACCGGCGCCCGCAGGGCAGCGCGGCGATCCGGCTTGCTCTGCGCTGTCCTGCGCCGGGCTGCGGACTCCTGCCTTCGGCGGTCACGCGATCCTCCCCCGGGTGAGCGGATATATGGCTGTGCCGGTGCGTGGAGCGCCGAATGCGATGTATCGCGAGTGGCCCGCAAATGCCAAGTTATATCGCGAGTTGCCGGCGCTGATACTGCTGCGCGCTGGCGGTTCCCCTGTTACGCCTGGCCGAAGCGCCGGGCACTCGGATAGCGCTGGCCCCCATCCACCACAATGTTTGCCCCTGTGATCCACGATGCCCGCTGGGACAGCAAGAAGGCAACGACATCGGCAACTTCCTCCGGGCGCCCGAGCCGGCCGAGCGGGAACTGGGTCTGTTCGAAGGTCGCGAAGTCGGCAGGGTAGTCGCGCTGGAATCGCTCCCACGAGCCGCCGGCGAACATGATGGAGCCGGGGCTCACGGCGTTCACCCTGATATTGGCGGGCGCGAGCTCGGCGGCGGCGGTCGCGGCCAGATGGATTTCGGCCGCCTTGGCGACCGCGTAGGTGGTCCGGGGGGCAGGGCGCATGCCGGTGATCGACGAGATGATCACCACCGAGCCGCCGCCGGCGGTGCGCATGTGTGGCAGCCCGGCCCTGATCAGCTCGGCGGCGTGCCCGGCGTTCAGCGCGAATGTGGCAGCGAAATCGCCGGGCCCGGAGGTGACGAGATTGCCGCCGACGGTGCCGCCGGCGTTCGCGACCAGGTGGTCCAGCCCGCCGAGGGCTTCTGCGATGTCGTTGACCGCGCGGTTCAGCGCATCGGTGTCGGTGACGTCAGCCACGGCGGTGGCGACCGGCACCCCGTGCTGGTCCAGCTGGTCGGTGGCGGCGGCGAGGCCGTCGGCATTGCGGGCGACAAGCCCGACCGACGCCCCCTCGGCGGCGAGGGCGCTGGCCACCGCGAGGCCGATGCCGCGGCTGCCGCCGGTGATCAGCGCGCGGGCGCCGCGCAGGCCAAGGTCCATGGCGAGCACGCTACAGTGGCGGATTCCCATGCGGCCGATCAGGGGAGGTGCTCCGGCCGTGCCTGACCCCTCCAGCGGGGCGGATTCCCCCGAGCGCTGGCGCCAGGTGCGCGGCTTTCTCCACCAGCACCGCCACGAACTGTGCCAGCTGGCCGCCCGGCTGTACCCGGACGTGCCGCGGGTGGCCTCCACCGCGCTCCTGTGCCGCGGACGGTGGCTTCCGGATCAGCCGCTGAACCTGGATGACCTGCGGCTCGGCTGGGCCGGGCAGCCACCGGCACCCCTCGCGGACGGGACCGGGCCGGCGTCGGCACATGTCCGGCCCCGGCTGGCGGCCGGTGGCCGCCATCGTGGCTATGCGGACGCGATCGCTGCGCTGGACGCACCGGCCCTGTTCGGCAACCGCGCCTGCTACCGGCTGCTGGATGCCGGCCTGGCCGGCTCGCCGGAACTCACGTTCGGCCGCGGCTGGTACTTCGATGGGGTGAACCTCGGCCATGCGGTCGCGCATGAGCTGGCCGCCGCCTGGCAGGACTCGTCGGGCGCGATCGCCCTGGCGGACCTGCCGCTGCGCGCCCTCGTCGGTGACCCGTGCCTGCTGCGGCAGCGCTGCGCCATCTCGGCCGTCACCACCCTGACGCTGCGACGGCCGCCCCGCGGCCAGGCCACGTTCGTGCTGCACTGGCGCGACCCAGTCAAGGTGAACAACGGTGGCGGCCTGTACCAGGTCATGCCGGTGGGGATATTCCAGCCTGTCGCGGGAACCCCGGCCGCGGAGAAGAACGACCTGAGCCTGTGGCGGTGCATGACGCGGGAGTTCAGCGAGGAGTTCCTCGGCACGACCGAGGACTACGACACTCAGGACGGGCTGCTCGACTACGGCGGCTGGCCGTTTTACCGCCGGCTGACCAGCGCACGCGAGGCGGGCGCGCTCAGCGTCTGGTGCCTGGGAGTGGGCGTGGACCCGCTGACGCTCGCCACCGACATCCTGACCGTGGCCGTCTTCGACAGCGACCTCTACGATGCGGTCTTCGACGGGCTGGTCGAACTGAACGCCGAGGGCAGGGTGGTCTCCGTGGACGGATCGGCAGCGATCCCGTTCACGGCGGCTACCGTGGGCCGGTTCAGCGGCGGGAGCGAGCCGACGCAGGCGGCCGGGGCTGCCTTGCTGCGGCTCGCCTGGCAGCACCAGGGTCTCCTGCTCGGCTGAGTGCGCCCGGCCGCGGCGCCGGCTGCTGGCTGGTGCGGTCCCTCCGTACGGGGATGCTGGTGGTATGACCGGTCATGATGGTGATGGGGGCGATGCCCAGGACCTGGTCCTGGCAGCGCTGGCGGCAGGGGTTACCGATCCCCGGGTGCTTGACGCGATCACGGCCGTCCCGCGGGCTGCCTTCGTCCCTGCCGCATACCTGGCGGCCGCCGATGAGGACCGGCCGCTGCCCATCCCGCATGACCAGGTAACCACCCAGCCATCGCTGTCGGCGATCATGATCGCCGCGCTCCGGCTCGGCGGCGGCGAACAGGTGCTGGAGATCGGCAGCGGCTATGGGTACCAGACGGCCCTGCTGGCCCGGCTCGCGGCGCACGTCGTCAGTGTCGAAATCTGGCCTGACCTGGCTGACCGGGCCCGGCGCAACCTTGCGGCCCGTGGCATCACCAATGTGCTGGTCGTGGCAGGAGATGGGACCCAGGGATACCCGGATGGCGCGCCCTATGACGCCGTGCTGGTCTCGGCGGCATTCCCTAAGGTTCCGCCTCCGCTGGTCAGCCAGCTCCGCCCCCGTGGCCGGCTGGTCCAGCCCATGGGGCCGGGCGGGCGGGAGGAAGTCATGTTGGTCGTGCGGGGCGAATCGGGCCTGAACAGGGGCACGCCCCTCACCCAGGCCAGCTTTGTCCCGCTCTATGGCAGGCATGGCTACCAGCAGCCACCCTGACATCCATCCCGGCGGCGCAAGCTCACCCACGGCACACGGTCACCCACACGGCACGGTCACCTGCACCGCACGGTCACCTGCACCGCACGGTCACCCGCACTGCACGGTCACCTGCACAGCCCGGTCACCTGCACAGCCCGGTCACCTGGTCCCGCATCGTCACGCGTGCGGGGTGATGCCGCACCAGTTTGGCGTGCTCCCGGTGGCCTGGGCGAAGCTGATGACGATCCGCGGGCCCGTGTACGAGGACGCGTCCGAGGTCGGGCTCGGCGGGGCCACCACGTGCAGCGTGGCGGAGTCCTCATAGTCGAAATGGGTGTGCCAGCCGGCGAGGGCGAAACCGGGGTAGGTGTAGCCGTCGGTGGCCGCTCCGTGCGTCAGCAGGACGGTGGTCATCTCGTGGAGCATCCCAGGCTGGTGCCAGAGCTGGATCTGGGCCTGGTAGGCGGCGGTCGAGTGGAAGCAGGCCCGGGTCAGCAACTGCTGCAACCCGGCGTAGTTCGCCTGCGCCGAAGCGAGATAGATCTTCCTGACCAGCGTCAGAACCACTGGGGAGACCGGCTGGCCAGTGTCGTCGACCGTCGCGGGCGCAGGCAGCGGAGTGGCCGGCCCGGCGGAACTCGGCGCTGCCTTGGGCGCGGGTACGGATGAACTGCCCGCAGCCGTCGTGGCCGCCGGGCCAGATGATGTGCTGGTGGCCGAGCATCCGGCCAATGCGATCGCCAGCATCCCGATCACAAGTGAATTGACTGCCCCGCAACGCACCGGCCGCCTCCGGAGTGCAATGGATAGTGGCAAAGCACCCTATCTCTATCCATCACGGAAGTGGCGAAGAGCTGGTCAGAGCTGGCCGGTGTAGAAGCCGTGCCGGGCGAGCGGCTCGACGAGCTGGGACTCCTCGTACGCGAGATGGGACAGCAGCGTGTCGGTGAGGATGTCCATGGCCTGCTGAATCCCGGAGAAGTCAGCCGGGTTGAGGAGATGGTCGACGAGGGCGCGGTCGAGGTCGTTCAGCACCTGATGGATGATCTTGTGCTCGTCGGCCAGCCGGTCGATCACCGGCTCCAGCCCTGGCTCACGCGAGCGAAGATGCGGGAAGACCGCCTCGTCCTCCAGGGTGTGGTGGCCGGTGACGAACCGGCAGTAGGAGGCACAGTAGGCGCCCAGCGTCCAGTCGCTGCGCCGCATCGTCAGTTCGTTGATCGCCGACCGCGCGCCGGCGGGGTCGAGCGCGCCCTCGCGGACCTGGCTGACTAGATCGCGGACGTGGGCGAGTTCGGACCGCAGATGGTCGTGAACCTCGATGAGGTGGCCGCCGATGGCGCGCCCGCGCTGGCTGTACCCGGCATCGGGTGGCGGGCCCAGGTAGGTGGGGCGGGTGGTCTCGTCCCAGACCTGCACCTCGCTCAGCCGCTCACCGGTGTCCGGCGTCGGGGTCAGGCCGGGTTCGCCGCGCGGCAGGTCGCGTCCGTAGCCGGCCACTGTGGCATCCCTTTCGCCCGATGTGGTTGAACAGTGAACTATAGCTGCTCGCCAGGTGAGATCAGGCCCGGCAGGCCTGGGCGGATCGCGTCAGCGGGGCAGGACGTGCGGGTTGAGGATGCCGGCCGGGTCGAACGCGGACCGGATCCGGGCGAAAAGAGCCCGCTCGGCTTCCGAGCGCATCAGCGGAAGCCAGCGGGCCTTGAGCGCGCCGATGCCGTGTTCGGCGGAGATCGAGCCGCCGAGCGCTGCCACGAACGTGAAGACGGCATCCTGGTGCCGGCCGTCCGGGTCCACCGCTGGCACCACGTTCACATGCACATTGCCGTCCGCGACGTGCCCGTAGCTGATCACCCGGGCGCCTGGGTCGGCCTCCGTCACGACCCCGGTCACCTCCGATGCCAGCCGCACCCACTGCCCGGCGGGCACCGACACGTCCAGCTTCAGGGGCACGCCCAGGAACCCGGCCGCGTCCGGGTGGCGCTCCCGGCAGGCCCACAGCCGGGCGCGCGCAGCCGCAGTGGTGCCCACCGCCACCGGCAGGTCCCCGGCCAGCGCCGCCAGGTCATCGGCGGCCCCTGGGCCGGACGCCTCCAGTAGCAGGTAGGCAGGTGCCGGCTGGCGCAGCGGCAAGGTCACACCCGCGTGCTCGATCAGCAGGTCCAGCCCGGCCTGAGTGAAGAATTCCGCCGAAAGCAGCCCACCGGCCTCCCGGACCGCCCGCTGCGCCATGGCATGCACCTGGTCAAGACTCTCCAGGCCGATGATCGCCGTCACCGGGTCCACCGCCCGGGGAACAAGCTGGAGCCGGGCCGCTGTGATGACCGCGAGGGTGCCTTCGGAACCGGCCAGCAGGGACGGGTAGTCGTACCCGGTGTTGTCCTTGACCAGCCCGGAAAGGTGTGACACGACCGTCCCGTCGGCGAGGACCGCTTCGATGCCGCGTACCTGTGCCCGCATCGGCCCGTGCCGCAGCACCCGCAGCCCCCCCGCATTGGTGGCGATCGCGCCGCCGACGGTGGCGCTGTGCCGGCTGGCGATGAATACCCCGAGATCCAGGCCAGGGCCGGCGTCTGCGACCCGCTCCAGGGTCACCCCCGCTCCGGCGGTCACCTGCCCGGCTTCGGCCTCGACCGGGCCGAGCCGCCCCAGCCTGGCCAGGCTGCGCACGACCGCGCCGTGCGGGGGCCCGCCACCGCCGACCAGGCCGGGGTTCCCGCCCTGCGGCACCACCGCCACCCCAGCCTCGCTGCACAGCCTGAGCAGGGCGGCGACCTCGGCGGTGTCGCGTGGGCGCAGCACGGCGGGGGTGTGACCAGCGAAACCGCCCGGCCAGGCCACCGCGTACCCGGCCGGGGCGTGCCCGGTCAGCACATGAGTCTCGCCTACCACGGCGGCGAACTCCCGCAGCAGGGCGGCCGGCAACCCGGCACGCGTCACGACACCCTCCCCGTGGACTCCTCCTGGTATGGATGTGGCATCCATACCAGGAGATAGGCATCAATCACACATCCATGCCTCAGGCAGGCACCGGCGCGAGCTACATCAAGGGCCTGTCCGGCTGATCGGCGCCCTCCCCGGAGGGTTAGCCGGGCGAGCATGCGCGCACGGCGCGGGCGAAGGCCTCGCCCCGGTCCCGGTAGTCGCGGAACCGGCCGAAGCTCGGCGCGGCCGGCGAGAGCAGGACCACCCCGTCCGGCAGCGCCCAGCGGAACCCGCGCTCGACCGCCGCCGTCAGGTCGGCGCAGGCGGTGACTTCCACCTTGCCCGGGGCTTCCGCCTCGACCGCCGCCTGGATCCGGGGCCCGCTGTCGGGGACGGCCAGCACCAGGGTAGGGGAATCCCGCCCGGCCAGCCCGGTGGCCCGGGGGCGGTAGTCGATGCCCCGGTCGGGCCCCCCGGCGATGCGGGCGACCCGGCGCCCGGGGG
>OFGV01000091.1_pt1 | contig 15325 bp, 11 predicted proteins | sample 1521911 | NCBI WGS metagenome assembly OFGV01 (sample SAMEA2553413, study PRJEB24118) | soil metagenome
CGCCGCCCCCCCCCAACCACCCCCGCCGCCCCCCGGCCCCGGGGCGCGCCTCCCGGGGCGCCAGTCCCGGCCGGAGCCACAGACCAGCGCCCGCCTGAATCCCCGCCACCAGCACCACCCCCCCGACGGTGACCGCCGCGTACGGCGGCAGGCCCGCCAGTGCCGCGACCTCCCTTGCCACCGCGCCGTCCGGCATACCGCGCAGGACCAGCCACCAGAGGGCGACGCCCCAGCCCGCCGCCGCCATCGCCACCGTGGCGGGCAGCAGGACCCGCACCCGCAGGCGGCCGTAGCGGGCCGCCCGCCCCGCCGCCAGACCGGCCAGGAACGGGAGGAACCACAGGCCCAGCAGGGCGCCCGCGGCGACGAGCGCAACCCCGGCCAGGCCAGCCTGCAGCCAGAGGCTGGCCGGCCCACGATGGCGGCGTGTCCACGTGGGGTAGTGCGGCGCCGGCCGCGCGGCCGGCGCCGCTGGTGGCAGGCCAAGCCGGCCGAGCCGGTAGGAACCGCGCTTGCCGAGCCTGCGCAGGTCAGCCATGCCGCGCTCCCTTCGCGCTCATGGCAGCAGGGCCCACCGGACGACGCCGGCCAGATACCCGCCCGCCGGGGGCATCGTCAGGTACCGGCCGTTCCACCAGTCCGCCATCTGATCCTCATACCATCCAGAGGCCGGGTTCTCACTTTGCCCACCAGGGTAGACACCCTCCCCGGTCGCCTTCCCGGTGCCGGTCCAGGCCACGATCATCCGCCAGCTCGGCCCCTGATGCGAGACCAGGCCGCCATCGGCGGCATCTACCGTCCAGGGGTCAGCACCCGCGGGACGCGGTCCGTAGCCGAGCGCACCCGCCTGAGTGACCGACGGGAACTGGCGGGTGTGCAGCCGGCCCCAGGCCCAGCCTGACGGTGTCCCGTGCAAGGTCGCGGTCAGGTGCGCCACCGCGGTGGCAAAGGCGGCCCGCATCACCGCCGGCGCGGTGCGTCGTGTCCCGCCCGGCAGGCTGAACGCGCTATTCGCCTGATCGTGCGCCGTCCATGACGCCAGTACCTCGTCGAGGCTGAACTGCTGGGGGGAGACCGCTAGCCCGGGCCGGTCCTGGCGCACCGGGACCTTGGCCGCCTTCCACCACGGCTGGAACACCGCGCTCAGGTAGTCGCCCCAGAACGTCCACCACACCGCCGCGGCCGCCGACGCCCGTGCCATGGTGCCGTTCCAGCGGCGCAGCAGCCCGGCCGCCGCCTGCTGCTGCGGGGTCAGGTGCGCGCCCCGCAGCGCCGCCAGCAGTTGCGGCACGATCTGCCGGGCCAGCGGATCGGTCAGGCCGAGCTGCACCGAGGCGAAGCCGGCCGGGCCCATCTGCGGCTGGCCGCGCAGGGAACCGTAGATCTGGCTGGCCCGGTAACCGGGGTCGAAGAAATCGGCGCTGGTGCCGATGTAGTAGGGGTAGCTGGGGCCGACCGGACGCTGGTTCGCGGTGGCCACCAGATGGCCGGGCGGGTCATAGACCTGCGGGACAGACGCGTACGGGATCACCCCGGCCACATCATCCGCGCCGGTACCCGGCAGCGGCAGCCACGGGTTCCCGTGCCGGACCAGTGGGTAGTAGCCGGCCGAGATCGCCCCGATGTTCCCCTGGTCGTCGGCGTACACGAAGTCCTGCGACGGGGCCCGCCAGCCGGCCAGCGCCGAGCGGAACTGCGCGAAATCGTGCGCCCTGGTCACAGCCAGCATGACGGCGATGTCCGGTGATGGGATGTTGCCCATCCAGTCCACCGAGGTGGTCTGCCCTGCCCGCGTCATCACCGGGCCGTGCACGGTGATGTCCACCGTGAGCGGCACCGGGCTCGCGCCCCGGACCGGGATCGAGTAGTGCACCTGCCGCATCGGCCGCCAGGCGTTCTGCCAGAAATACTGCCCGGGATGGGCCTTGCTGGTCTGCTCTGTGTAGAAGAGGGTGGCCTGGTTCTGGGTGTCGGTGAGCGACCAGGCGATATGAGCGTTGTGGCCGATCAGCACCCCCGGCAGGCCAGGCACCGTCACCCCGGTCACCGCGAGACCGGGCGCGGACAGCGCCGCCTGGTACCAGATCGATGGCACTGTCTGCGGCAGGTGCGGGTCGCCGGCCAGCATCGACCTGGCGCCCGCCACCAGTGGGCCGTTCGCCGCCCAGGCATTGCTGTCGGGGTAGCGGTGCACCGCGCCCGCCGGCAGCGCATCCGCCTGCGCCCGCACCGCCGCTGCCGCGGTTGCCACTTCGGCCGACGCCACGCCCGCGGCTCGTCCGGGCGCCGGCCCCTTTGACGCATGACTCAGTGGTGTGGCCCGTCCCGGCACCGGTGCCTTTGGCGGCTGAACACGCGTTGCTGCGGTCAGCGAGGCTTGGGGGGCGATGGGGGCTATTCCCCGGTTGCGGTAGGGGCCGGGGTCGTAGGCGTCGTTCTGGCCGGGGGCCAGGACCGGGAACCAGGCCATCGTGCGCGCGGGGCCCAGCGTGCGCTCCAGCAGGGCGTAATCGAGCGGGGTGGTGGTGAAGTCGAGTTGCTGGGTGAGCACACCCTGCATGACCAGGCTGTCCACCGGGGTCCACACCGCCGGGTACACGCCGGTCAGCGCGAACAGCGTGGGCCAGTCATGACTCGCGCGGGCCTGGGCCAGGTAATCGTTCACCCCGCGGGAGTAGGCCAGCAGCGCCTGCGCCGCCGGGCTGGTGCGTGGCATTGCCGCCCATTCGGCCTGCGCGGTGCGCAGCAGGCCCAGGCGGAGTTCGAACATGTCCGAGGCGAGGCCTGGGCGGCCGGCCAGCTGGGAGATCCGGCCTTCCCCAAGCCGCCGTTCCAGGTCCATCTCGGTCAGCCGGAACCTGGCATGCAGGTAGCCAAGTGCGAGAAACGCATCGCCGTCATCGGCGGCCCGGACGGACGCGACGCCGTGGCTGGTGAAGTTGACCGAGACCAGGTGGGCCAGACCGGGGAGGGCGAGCGGCTGGGAACGGGGCAGCTCCCCGCCAGCCGCGGACGCCCAGGCGCCGCGGCCGGGGTCGAGCGCCCGGCCGAGCGCGGGCACCGGGCCATACCCGAACGCGAATAGCGCCAGGACGGCGGCGGACACTCCCAGCGCGGCCACTACGTTGAGGCCGCGCCTCACCAGCCGGCCCGGCTCCCGCTCGGGCATCACCTAACTACCTCCGGATCCATCCATGGGGAGGAGCCCTCCGGGTTGCCTCACCAGAGCGACGGGTGCCGGTCCTTCCACGGCCGGGCCGCCTCCAGTTGCGCGGACAGCGAGATCAGCGTGGCCTCGTCCGCCATCCGCCCGGCAAGCATCACCCCGATCGGCAGGCCCTCGGCGGTCCAGTGCAGCGGCAGGCTCACCGCAGGCTGCCCGGTGAGGTTATACACCGCCGTGTAGGGCGTGAACCGCTTCTGCCGCTCGAAGTTCTCCGGCGGCTCCACTTCGTCGAAATAGCCCACCGGAGCAGGCGGTGAGGCCAGGGTGGGGGTGAGTACCGCATCGAAATCGTTCAGCGTCCGCCAGGCCATGCGGACGATGATCTGCAGGTATGCCTGGGCGAAGATCAGGTCGGCGGCGCTGGTGGCCTTCCCGCGGTCGCGCAGGTAGCGGGTCAGCGGGAGCAGCCGCTCCTCGCCGGCCGGGTCGACCGGCGCGAGCGTCGCCATCGCGTACCAGAGGGTCTCGAACAAGGGCACCACGTCCGGGCCGAACGGCGGTGCGATGTCCTCCACGTCGTGCCCGAGTCCGGCCAGCAGGGCGCTGGCCTCCTCATAGGCCGCCACGCAATCGGGATGCACGTCCGCCCCCTCGACCGCGTGCTGGAGCGTCCGGCCGATCCGCAGCCGGCCCGGCTCGCGGCGCGCATATCCCAGGAAGGTCTCGCCGGCTGGCAGCGGCGGCAGTGTGTACATGTCGCCGTGCTGGTTGCCGGTCATCGTGTCGAGCAGCAGTGCCGCGTCCGCCACTGTGCGTGCCAGCGGGCCGTCGACGCTGAGCCCGGCCAGGTCAGGCACGAGCGGCGCGGAGGAGATACGGCCCCGCGTCGGCTTGAGGCCGAACAAGCCGCAGACGCTGGCCGGGATGCGGATCGACCCACCGCCGTCACTGCCCTGGGCCGCGGGGGCCAGCCCGGCCGCGACCGCTGCGCCGGCGCCGCCGCTGGACCCGCCTGCCGACCGGGACAGGTCCCACGGTGTCCGGGCGGGTGGGCCGATCCTGGTCTCGGTGTAGCAGGGCAGGCCGAACTCCGGCGTCGCTGTCTTGCCGGTGAGCACCGCGCCCGCCGCCCGCAGCGCGGCGGAGACGTGGTCGTCCTCGGCCGGGACGTTGTCCTCGTACGCCAGCGACCCGAGCGTCTGACGCACTCCCGCGACCATGTTGAGGTCCTTGATCGGGATCGGCACCCCGGTCAGCGGCGGGAGTTCCGCCGGGTCACCCGCCCGGGCGACGGCTTTCTCAGCCTGTCCGGCCTGCTCGCGGGCGAGGTCTGCGGTGACGGTGTAGAAGGCCCCGACGTCAGCGTTCAGCCGCTCGATACGGTCCAGGTAGTGGCTGGTGATCTCGACCGGCGACAGTTCACGCTGGCGTACTGCCGCCGCTAGCTCCAGGGCGGTGAGATCGTGAATTTGCGTCATGTTACCGAACCGTAGCCCGCCCATCGGCCAGGGTCCAGATGCGGGCCAGGTGGGGCTGACCGGGGAAGATCATCCGGCGTCGGTACCCGCCCAGCACACCGTTTTGGCCAGCGCCCGGACCGCACTGCGGGTCTCATCACCAGGCAGCCTTCTCGCTGAGTAGTCGATCGATTACTCTGTGGGGGATGGATCGTGTGACCGGGCCGACCGTACGGCCGCCCAGAACGGCAGTTGCGCGGCAGGACTCCGGCCGGAGGCCCGCGGCGCTGCCGGCGGTGCCCGCGGCGGGCACAGTCACAGCGGGGCCAGCCACAGCGGTGCCCGCGGCGGGCACAGCCACAGCGGGACCAGCCACAGCGGGACCAGCCACGCCGGAACGGCCGGGGCGGCCGCGGAGCAAGCCGCAACGTAAGAAGTCCGCGGCCGATGTGCCGGTGGCGGCCGCGGAGCCGGGGATGACCGGGATCCTGGGGCAGGATCAGCTGCACCGTACCTGGCCGAGCCTGACCGTGCTGGCCAGCCTCAGAGCCGACCCCCAGCTGGCATGGTGGGCCCGGCTGGCGGTTGTCTCGGTCAGCGTCGCGGCCGTGATGACCCTGCTCACCAACTGGCGGATCGGCCTGACCGTGGCAGCCCTGGCCGCGACCGCCGACAGCCTCTACCACGCCCGGACAAGAGCTGTCATTCCTGCCGCCGCCCGGGTGACCTCGGCTCAGCGGCGTACCCGGCGCCGGCTGGTGCGGCTAGCGCCATCCGGTTACATCTCCCTGCATGGCCGGATGATCCCCGGCACCGAATCCGTCATCGATCACCTTGTCATCGGCCCGGCCGGCGTCTACGCGGTGGGCTCCCAGCGCTGGGACCGGCGGCTGCCGGTCCGCGCCACCCAGGGCGGCCAGTTGTATCACGGGCCGTTCGACCAGGCAGCCGTGCTCAGGAACACGCGGGGGCTGGCAGGACAGGCGGGCCGCCTGATCAGCGAGGCGCTGGGGCAGCCGGTGACCGCACGCCCCGCGATGGTCATCTACGGGCCCACCGTCCCCTGGGTGGTGGTCAAGGTCAGCGGGGTCGACGTGTTCTGCGGCCGCAGGCTCGGCAAGTACCTGCGGCGCGAGGCCTGCGCCAACCGCACCCGCCGCCTCGACACACGCCAGATCGAACTCATCCACGCCGCCGCGGCGCAGGTGCTCCCCCCCGTGCGCTGACCCGGCCCGGCGCGCTGGGCAGGGATGTGGGTTTGGTGCTCATAGAAGGGCATGGAACCCACATTCATGCCTGACGAGCGGGGCGGGCTGGGAGACGGCCGCCCGGCGGGCACCGGCCCCGGTAGGCTGAGGACTTCCGCATCTGGAGGAAACATGCCGCCGCTACGCTCCCGCACCGTCACGCACGGGCGGAACATGGCCGGGGCGCGCGCGCTGCTGCGTGCCACCGGGGTCGCACGCGAGGATCTCGGCAAGCCGATCGTCGCGGTCGCCAACAGCTTCACCGAGTTCGTTCCCGGCCACGTGCACCTGCGCGAGGTCGGGCAGGTCGTCGCTGACGCGGTCAAGGGCGCCGGGGCGATTCCCCGGGAGTTCAACACGATCGCCGTCGACGACGGCATCGCGATGGGGCACGGCGGCATGCTGTACTCCCTGCCCAGCCGCGAGCTGATCGCCGACTCGGTTGAGTACATGGTGAACGCGCACTGTGCGGACGCGCTGGTCTGCATCTCCAACTGCGACAAGATCACCCCGGGGATGCTCATGGCCGCGCTGCGGCTGAATATCCCTGCCGTGTTCGTGTCCGGCGGCCCGATGGAGGCCGGTGTCCCCCGCCCCGATGGGGAGACCGCCGGCAGCAGCCCCCTCAAGATCGACCTGATCGATTCGATGATCGCGTCCGCTGATCCGTCGGTGTCGGGCGAGCGGCTGGCCGAACTGGAGGAGGCCGCGTGTCCTACCTGCGGCTCCTGTTCGGGCATGTTCACCGCCAACTCCATGAACTGCCTGACCGAGGCGATCGGCCTGGCGCTGCCCGGCAATGGCACCACGCTGGCCACCCATACCGCGCGGCGCGGGCTGTTCGAGCAGGCAGGCCGGGTCGTGGTGGACCTGACCAGGCGGTATTACGAGGATGACGACGAGTCGGTGCTGCCGCTGTCGATCGCGACCCGGGACGCGTTCGAGAACGCGATGGCCCTGGACATCGCGATGGGCGGCTCCACCAACACGATCCTGCACCTGCTGGCCGCCGCGCACGAGGCACGGGTCGGCTTCGGGCTGAAGGAGATCGACGAGCTGTCGCGGCGGGTGCCGTGCCTGTGCAAGGTCGCGCCGAGCAGCAGCTACCACGTGGAGGATGTGCACCGGGCCGGCGGTATCCCCGCGATCCTCGGCGAACTGGACCGGGCAGGCCTGCTCAACCAGGGCGTTCACACCGTGCACAGCCCCTCGCTGCGGTCGTTCCTGGACCGCTGGGACATCCGCTCGGAATCGGCCCAGCCGCAGGCGCGCGAACTCTTCCACGCCGCTCCTGGCGGGATCCGCACCATCAAGCCGTACTCGCAGGACACCCGCTGGACGGCACTGGACGAGGACCGGGCAGAGGGCTGCATCAGGGACAGGCAGCACGCCTATACCGCCGACGGGGGCCTCGCCGTGCTCTACGGCAATCTGGCACCCGAAGGCGCGATCGTGAAGACGGCCGGGGTGCCGGAGGAGCTGTGGCGGTTCTCCGGGCCGGCCCGGGTCTTCGAGAGCCAGGAAGACGCGGTGGACGGCATCCTGGGCGGAAAGGTGGCCGCGGGCGATGTGGTGACCATCCGGTACGAGGGGCCCAAGGGCGGGCCGGGCATGCAGGAGATGCTGTACCCCACCAGCTTCCTCAAGGGCAAGGGCCTGGGCCGGGCTTGCGCCCTGATCACTGACGGCCGGTTCTCGGGCGGCACCACCGGGCTATCGATCGGGCACGTGTCCCCCGAGGCCGCGGCCGGTGGGCTGATCGCCCTGGTCGAGGACGGGGACCGGGTAGAGATCGACATCCCGCGCCGCGAGCTCACGCTCGACGTGCCGGCCACTGAACTCGCCGCCCGGCGGGAACGGCTGCTGGCCAGCGAGAGTGGTTTCCGGCCCGCTGCCCGCCAGCGGCAGGTCAGCCAGGCGCTTGCGGTGTACGCGGCGATGGCGACGTCCGCCTCCACTGGCGCGGTGCGCGACCTCGGCGGACTCGGCGAGTGAGGCCAGCGACCGGTCTGGCGGATCACTCGGGCCCGGACTAGTGGCGACAGCACGGGAATGGCTGGGCGGTGCCCGGCCACGGACACTGCCAGCGGCCATCGTCCCGGTGGTGGTGGGCTCGGGGGTTGCCTTCGGGTATGGGCGGTTCTCCGCCGGGCGGGCCGGCCTGGCACTGGTTGTCGCCCTGGCCCTGCAGATAGGGGTCAACTACGCCAACGACTACAGCGACGGTGTCCGCGGCGCGGATGAGCGCCGCCTCGGGCCGGTCCGGCTGGTGGCCGCCGGGCTCGCTCCCCCGCGGCAGGTGCTCGCCGCCGCGCTGGTCAGTTTCGCCACCGCCTGCCTCGCAGGCTTCGCGCTGGCCGCCACCACCTCCTGGTGGCTGGTCCTCCTGGGCGCGGCCGCCGTGGCCGCGGCCTGGACCTACACCGGCGGCAGCCGGCCCTACGGCTACCGGGGCCTGGGCGAGGTTGCCGTCTTCGCCTTCTTCGGGGTCGCCGCCGTGGCCGGCACCGCGTATGTCCAGATGGACTCGGTGACCTGGCTGGTCCTGGCGGCCTGCGTCCCGGTCGGGCTGCTCGCCTGCGCCCTGCTGGTCGTCAACAACCTGCGGGACATCCCCTCTGACCTGGCGGCGGGCAAGCACACCCTGGCGGTTCTCATCGGCGACCAGCGCACCCGCGTGCTGTACGGCAGTTGCCTGCTGATCCCGTTCGGCATGGCGGTGCTGATCGCCCTGGCAAGGCCGCTCGCGCTGCTGGCTCTGGCGACCGTCCCGCTCGCGCTCATCCCGCTCGGGGCGGTACGGGCGGGCGCGGCCGGCCCCGCGCTGATCGGCGCGCTCGGGCAGACGGGCCGGCTGCAACTGGCGTTCGGCGCGCTGCTGACCGTTGGCCTGGCGATCCGCTACTGAGCCCGCCCAGACCAGTCAGGTAACCGGCTGCACCTGCTCACCGTCAGGGCCGGGCGCCGCGGCCGGGGGTGGTCCGGCCGGGGAAGACACGGCCGCGGGCGGCACCACCGGGGAAGACCCGGCCGGGGGTGACACCGACCCGGCCGGCGGTGACACGGCCGGCTGGGGCGCCGGGGCGGGCTGCTCCTGGCGCCCGACCGCGAAAGCGCCGCCGAGCTGCTTCAGGGCCGTGGTCAGCTCGCTCGGGATCATCCATACGGTGCTCCCCTGGCCCTGCGCGATCTGCGGCAGGGACTGCAGGTACTGGTAGGCGAGCAGCTTCGGGTCCGGGTCACCGGTGTGGATGGCGCGGAAGACGGTATCGATCGCCTGGGCCTCGCCCTCGGCGCGCAGGATCGCCCCCTGCTTCTCCCCCTCCGCCCGCAAGATCGTGCTCTGCTTGTCGCCCTCGGCGGTCAGGATCTGGGACTGGCGGACGCCTTCCGCGGTGAGGATGGCCGCGCGCTTCTCGCGTTCCGCCCGCATCTGCTTTTCCATCGCGTCCTTGACGCTCTGTGGTGGGTCGATCGCCTTGATCTCCACCCGGGTCGTCCGGATTCCCCACTTGCCCGACGCTTCGTCGAGCACCCCGCGCAGCATGGTGTTGATCCGGTCGCGCGAGGTCAGCGTGTCCTCCAGGTCCATGCTGCCGATCACGCTGCGCAGCATGGTGGCGGTGAGCTGCTCAATGGCCTGGATGTAGTTGACAATCTCGTAGTCGGCCGCCCGCGGATCGGTTACCTGGAAGAACAGCACGGTGTCGATGAGGACAACGAGGTTGTCCTCGGTGATGACGGGCTGCCCCATGAACGAGACCACCTGCTCGCGCAGATCGATCAGCGGCTTGACCCGGTCGATGACCGGGACGATGAAGTTCAGCCCCGGCTCGAGGGTCTTGCGGTACCGGCCGAGGCGCTCAACGTTGCGGGCCCGCGCCTGGGGGACGATGCGGACAGACCTGGCCACCACGATGATCATGAGCAGGACGACGACCAGCCCGATGATGGGCGCGGCGAATTGCATGGCTTACTCCCGGGGATAGACAAGACACGGCGCGAAAGAGAGAGGAAGGAAGCAGAAGGTGGGGCCGGAGGGGAGGCAAAGGGCAGACGCGTAGGGAAGCGACGAAAAGCAAGAGAAGAAGAGAAGGAAAAGAAAAAAAGGAGAGAGGAGAGAAGAAAGCACCAACCCCCGCTTGCCGACGAGGGCGTCGGCGCCGGTCCGCAGCAGCGGGGCCTGCCGGACGTGCCGCCTGGCGACCGGCCACACCAGGCCCAGGCCGGCCGCGGACGCGGCGGCGAATACGGCGACTTGGACCGGCAGTGGCAGGCCGAGAGCCGCGGAGATGGCGGTCACCCCTGCCGCCGCCGCGACCAGGCCAAGCGCCAGCGTCGTTGTCAGAACCTCCGCGACCGCCAGCACGATGGCGGCAATCAGCCAGATGACCCACCAGTGCATGGCCGCTCCCGGGGCAGAACCGACAACGGGGAGCACCCGCAGACGCGCGTCCCCGCTGTCCCTATGTGAATCTATCTCTGCCCGCAGCGCGCGGTAATGGCTATTTGTGATGGCCAGGACATCGCCGCGATGGGCTTGTAGCGGCTGTGCCGCCTTTCATGACGCTAAGCGACGTCGCGCTCGCCCGGCTCCACGGCAGTGGGTGCCTCGCCCGGGCCCGCCGCGCCGGCTGTGCCGTGGGGCGGGCCCGGTGCACCCGGCCCGCCACCGCCCGGCCCGCCACCGCCCGGCCCGCCACCGCTGCCCGGGGCGCCACCGCCCGGCCCACTCCCGAACGCGCCACCCAGGGCCTTGAGCGCGCCGGTCAGCTCGCTGGGGATGACCACCACTGTGCTACCCGGGCCCTGCGCCAGCTTCGGCAGCATCTCCAGGTACTCGTAGGCAAGCAGCTTCTGGTCCGGGTCCCCGGCGTGGATCGCCGCGAAGACCCGGTCGATCGCCTGGGCCTGGCCCTCGGCCCGCAGGATCTCACCCTGCCTGGCCTCCATCGCTTCCCTGACGCTCGGCGGCGGATCGATGGTCATGACCTCGACCCGGGTGACCCGGATGCCCCAGTCCGGCACCGACGTCTCGTTGAGCTTGACGCGCAACTCCTCGTTGATCACCTCACGGGAGGTCAGCGCGTCATGCAGGCTCAGCCTGGCGATGACATTGCGCAACACGGTGCCGGCGAACTTCTCGGCCGCCAGGAAATAGTGCGCGATCCCGTAGTCGGCCTTGTAGGGATCGATCACCTTGAAGAACACCACGATCTCGATGCGAAGATCCACCTTGTCGCTGGTGATGACCGGCTCCCGCAGGGAAAGTACCTGCTCACGCAGGTCGATCATCGGCCTCAGCCGGAAGACTACCGGGAGGATGAGGTGGAACCCGGGCGTGAACGTCCCGTAGTACTTGCCGAAGCGCTCGACGTTGCGCTGGTGGGCCTGCGGGACGACGACAACCGCCTTCACCGCGAGGACGATGAGGCCGACGACCACCAATCCGAATATCAGCCAGAAGATGTCCATGACCCACTCCCGCGGATTGCCGAGGGCGCCCGCCGGTGGTAGGCGCCGGCGGACGCGCCCCCGTTGTCCCACTTGTGACGTTAGTCACGGCCCCGCACGCCTTACCACGGCCCTTTGTCACGAACACGGCGCCGAACGGCAGCTCATGGCAGCCACCCGTCCGCAACCGGTCACAAGATGTCAGGCGTCACAGCCGTCGCAGACCGCCTCTCCGCCCCGGCCAGCAACCCGGTATTCACAGCGGGCCATCGAAAGGGGCACCATGGTGCCAACCCAAGTCCTAAGGGGGCTGCCATGACCGGCGTGACACAGCCGTCCTACAGTCACGGCGCATCCGCGATGCCGCTGCTCGGCGAGACGATCGGCGCCAACCTGCGCCGGGTCGCCACCACGTACCCGGACCGGGAGGCGGTGGTGGACGTGCCTACCGGACGGCGGTGGACCTATGCCGCCTTCGACGCCGAATCCGATGCGCTCGCCCGCGGGCTGATCGCGGCGGGGATCGAGCCCGGGGACCGGGTCGGCATCTGGGCGCCGAACTGCCCCGAGTGGGTGCTGCTCCAGTACGCGACCGCGAAGGCCGGGATCATCCTGGTGAACATCAACCCCGCCTACCGCAGCCATGAACTCGGCTATGCCCTGCGCCAGTCGGGCGTCCGGGTGCTGGTGAGCGCGGAGTCGTTCAAGACCAGCGACTACCGGGGCATGATCGAAGAGGTACGTGGCGGGCTCGAAGGCCTGGAACAGGTCATCTACCTGGGGACGCCGGAGTGGGAGGAACTGTCAGCGGCCGCTCCCGCCGCGGGCGAACCGGACACCCTGGCTCTGCGCGAGGCCGGCCTGTCCTTCGACGACCCGATCAACATCCAGTACACCAGCGGTACGACAGGTTTCCCCAAGGGCGCGACCCTGTCCCACCACAACATCCTGAACAACGGCTTCTTCATCGGTGAGGGCTGCCGCTACACCGAGCAGGACAGGGTCTGCATCCCGGTGCCCTTCTATCACTGCTTCGGCATGGTCCTGGGCAACCTCGCCTGTACCACTCACGGGGCCTGCATCGTCATCCCATCCCCCGGCTTCGAGCCGGCCACCGCACTGGCCGCGGTGCAGGCGGAACGGTGCACCGCCCTGTACGGCGTGCCCACCATGTTCATCGCCGAACTGGGGCTGCCCGATTTTGCCTCCTATGACCTTTCGACGCTGCGCACGGGCATCATGGCCGGCTCACCGTGCCCGGTCGAGGTCATGAAGCGCGTGGTCAGCGAAATGAACATGACCGAGGTGACCATCTGCTACGGGATGACGGAGACATCCCCGGTATCCACCCAGACCCGCGCCGATGACGACATGGACCGGCGGGTGTCCACCGTGGGCCGGGCGCACCCGCACGTGGAGGTGAAGATCATCGACCCGGAGACGGGCCTGGCCGTCTCCCGCGGTGTCCCCGGTGAGCTGTGCACCCGCGGGTATTCGGTCATGCTCGGCTACTGGGCTGACGAAGAGCAGACCCGGCAGGTGATCGACCCTGCCCGCTGGATGCACACAGGTGATCTCGCGGTCATGGACCCTGACGGGTACCTGAACATCGTGGGCCGGATCAAGGACATGGTCATCCGGGGCGGGGAGAATATCTACCCGCGCGAGGTCGAGGAGTTCCTCTACACTCACCCGGCGATCGAGGATGTCCAGGTGATCGGGGTCCCCGACGCGAAATATGGCGAGGAACTGTGCGCGTGGGTCAAGCTGCGCCCCGGCACCGAACTGAGCCTGGAGGATCTGCGGGAGTTCTGCACCGGCAAGATCGCCCATTTCAAGATCCCCCGTTACCTGCGCATCACCAGCGATTTCCCGATGACGGTGACCGGGAAGGTGCAGAAGTTCAGGATGCGCGAGGTATCGGTCGGCGAGCTTGATCTGGCCGACGCGGAACGTACGCCCACCGCCTGACCAGCCGACTGCGGGCCAGGCGGCCCCGCCCGCCCGCGGCGAATCCCGCCGGGATTCGCCGCGGGCGACAGCTGCCGGCAGGCGGGGGCGTTACCGCTGCTGGCGGGGTGGCCGGATGGGATGACGCCGGCGAAAGTCCCGCGCGGGATGAGGCCAGCCGCCAGCCGGGCACACTTCAACCACATGGAAATGCCCTTCGTGCTGTCAGGTTCGGGGTGAGCAGCCGGCCGCGCTTGCCTCTACTGACACGGCCGTGGACCGGCTGGCGGTTCAGGCCCGCCACGGCGGGGGCGTTTCGCGCTGGTTCATCCGGGTAGCGCCTCGCGGTCAGGCACCGTGGCCAGTGACATACCCAGCCAAATGGTCACTCTGCGCTCACAGAGCATTTCGAATAGTTACTATGCAAGGCTAGGAATCCGGGGGCGCGACCAGCGGGAACCTCAGCGCCCGCATGCTCGCTACCCATCGCCGTGGCCAGCCGCTGACCCAGCCGCTGGCCTCAGGCCCGGACCGGACCGGGCCCGCCGCGGCCCCACTGTCAGGAAGGACGATGCCGTGCCGGCTGGATGGCCCAGGCAGTGTGCCAGCCGAACTCCCAGGAGGCTTGCCGCTGCCGCCAGCGGCCTGTGCCTCAGCCTGCTCGCCGCTGCCTGCTCGGGCCTAGCCAGTCCTGCGGGCCAGCCCCGGCAGACCCACCCGGCCGGCCAGCCAGCCTCCTCGCTGCCCGAACCCGCGGCCCGCGCGCCGATGGCCCTCCAGATCACCCCGGCCGCCTATCAGCTTCCGTCCGGGATCGCCCGCGAGGTGGTCTTCGCCCAGTCCGGCGGGCTGCTCATCGCCGGGGGGCTCACCCAGCGGTCGGCGGCCACGGACGCGATCACCCTGCTCAATCCCGAAACCGGCAAGCTGACGCCGGCAGGCCGGCTGGCCGCGCCCACCCATGACGCCGCCGGGGCCATGCTGGCGGGCCGTCCCTATGTCTTCGGCGGCGGCGCACAGGCCAGCGTGGGGCGCGTCCAGGCGCTCAATCGCCACCGCACCGCCACCGTGGCCGGCCAGTTGCCGGGGCCGCGTTCGGATACCTCAGCGGTCACCCTGGGCGCGACCGCCTATCTGATCGGCGGGTACGACGGCCTCAGCTATGACGCGAACGTGCTGGCCACCACGGACGGCAGGCGTTTCCGGACGGTGGCGACGCTGCCAGTACCGGTCCGTTACCCGGCAGTGGCCGGTGCGGGCAGCCGGATCTGGGTCTTCGGCGGGCAAAGCCCGGCCGGTCTCACCACTGTCATCCAGCAGGTCAATCTCACCACGGGCAGGGCAACGGTCGCCGGCCACCTGCCAGCGCCGGTCAGCGGGGCGGTGGCCTTCTGCCTGGGCGGCCGGATCTACATCGCCGGCGGCCAGGTCCGGCTGCCCAGCCGCCCGGCCGCGCACGGGGGCCCGCTCGCGGCGTCCCGGTCCCGGCTGGCCACCAGCAACGCGGTACTGGCCTTCGATCCCGGGCATGGCGCGGTGACACTCGCTGGCCGGCTCCCCGTGCCGGTCGCCAACGCCGCAGCCGCGGGTCTGCGCGCGACCGCCTGCCCGGCCGGCGGCAACAACGGCCAGCGGCAGGTGCCCACGGTCACCCGGCTGCGCCTGGTCGCGCCTTCGGCCGCCCTCCCCCCGGCCAGCCCGGGCACCGGCACGGTCGCGGCCGGCCTGACCCAAGCAGCCCCGGTGCCAGCGGGATCCGTGCAGCTAGCGACCGCCCTGACAGCGGGCGTCAGCAGCTCAATCCTGGCCAGCGCACCCTGGCTGGGGCCCGCGCACGGCAGGGGTCATCTCGCGCCCCACTCGGACCCGTCGGTGCTCCCGGGAGACATCCTGATCGCCGACAACTGGAACAACCGCCTGCTGATCGTCGACCCGCAGGGACGGATCAGGTGGAAGTTCCCACGACATGGCGATCTCGCCCCCGGCCAGACCTTCCTGCTGCCCGACGACGCGCTCGTCTGAACCAACGGCCGGTACATCATCGCTACCGG
>OFGV01000092.1_pt1 | contig 15318 bp, 15 predicted proteins | sample 1521911 | NCBI WGS metagenome assembly OFGV01 (sample SAMEA2553413, study PRJEB24118) | soil metagenome
GCGGACCGTCGGCAGCGTCGCGCGGGGAGAGGCCCGCCCCGACAGGGGCGGCGACCCGCTCGCGGACCGTCCGCCCGGCCTGGGCCTGTTCGGGCTGGGCAAGGTAGAGGCGGAACTGGAAGCCAGCCTCGGCAGCCGGGTGGACCTGAGCCCGGCGGGCGACCGCAAGCCCGGCGCCCGCGCCCGCGCCGAGCGTGACCTGGTCGCGCTGTGAGCTACCGGGAACGCCAGCGGCTGGCCGATATCCAGGCTGCGATCGACGCGATCCGCTCCCACCTGCAGCGCAGCGACCTGTCCGACGGCCTGATATACGACGCCGTCCGGATCTGGCAGCCTTCCAAGCATCTCCGGGGGAATGCCAGGGCCAGAATCGGTGACGCAGATGGTGGTCTGGCGACCGCGGCGGGCCACGGTGATCTGGACACTCCCGCCGGGATTGCCGTACCGGATGGCGTTGGTCAGCAAATTGATGAGCTCCTGGCGGAGCCGGCGCTCGTCGGCCCGGGCTGCACCTGCTGGCGGCTCGCAGCCGCGCGGGACAGCGCGCACTTCGAGGCGGCCGGGGGCAGGTCCGATGGCACGGTCCTGCGGATGGCCATCGCCGCTTCGGTGGTCCGCGGCGCCGCTGGGTCACCCGTGCTGCCGGACAGGGCATGACGGCAGGGCAAAGGTTAGACGCCAGGCTTAAGCCCCGGAAACCAGCGCCACCGCCACAGCAACACCGTCGTCGCTGGACAGGCTCAGCAGGACTCTCGCCACACCGCGTTCCGACGCCACTTCAGCGAACCTGCCCCTGAGTACTGCGTACGGCTCCCCGTGCGGGCCTTGCCTGATCTCGACCTGCGAGAACTCAACGCCTGAACCCCAGCCGATGCCCAGGGTCTTGAAGATCGCTTCCTTCGCCGCGAACGTCATCGCCAGGTAGGTAACAGGACTTGCCTGCTTCTCCGCCTGCTGCCGCTCGTAGGGAGTGAACACCTTCCGGGCAAAGACTTCCCCGCTGGTATCCAGTGCGTCCTTCATCCGGTCGAGGGCGACGACATCTACCCCAATGCCGAGCGGCGCCTGGCTCACGGATCACCAGCCGCCGGAACGCTGCGGATGCCCAGGGCAATGGTGTCCATCGCAATCATCCGCTCCTCGTCCGTTGGCACGACCAGTACCCGGACGCTCGCCCCCGGCCCGCTGATGTCCGCCTCCACGCCGCATGCGCTCCGGTTGGCAGTGTCATCGAGGGCAATCCCCAGGAATGCGAGTCTGGTACAGACCATGTGGCGCACTGTCGCGCTGTTCTCGCCGATGCCGCCGGTGAACACAAGGGTGTCGATGCCGCCCATGGCGGCGGCATAGGCGCCCACGTATTTCCTCGCCCGGTAGGTGAAAACATCCAGCGCCAGCCGGCAGCCCTCGTCCCCGGCCTCCGCCCGCTCGGTGATCACCCGCATGTCATTGCTCACCTCCGACAGTCCGAGGAGGCCGCTCTCCTGGTTCAGCAGATGATCCACCTCGGCTGCCGTCATCTGCAGACCACGGGTCAGGTGCAAGACGATGCCAGGATCGACATCGCCGGACCGCGTTCCCATGACCAAGCCCTCCATCGGCGTGAATCCCATGGAGGTGTCGACTGCGCGGCCGTGCTTCACCGCGACCATGCTGCAGCCATTCCCCAGGTGACAGACGACCATCCGCAACTCGCTGAGGGGACGGGCCAGCATCGCTCCGGCCCTGCCGCACACGTAGCGGTATGACGTCCCGTGAAACCCGTACCGGCGCAGGTGATGCTCGCGCCGCCACCTCCCGGGCAACGCATAGGTGTACGCCTCCGGCGGCATGGACTGGTGAAAAGCTGTGTCGAACACTGCCACCTGTGGGACACCGGGCAGGAGCCGACGGGCCTCACGCATGCCCATGAGGTTGGGCGGATTGTGAAGCGGTGCCAGCGGAACGCATCGCTCCATCTCCGCGATGACATCATCGGTGATCTGTACCGACTCCACGAAGGCATCGCCGCCGTGCACAGCCCGGTGCCCGACCGCGCCGATCTCGGCCAGGCTTGCCAGCGGGGCGCCTGGCGCAGGCCTGACCAGAGCGGCCAGGATTAGCTCCAGCGCCTGCGCATGGGTGGCGACGACCTGCTGGGTGCGGCGCGTCCCGCCGTCCGTGCCATGGATCTCCAGGTAGGAGCCCGCCTCGCCAATCCGGGCGGCCACGCCGTGGGTCACCGCGCTCCCGGATGCGATGTCATAGAGCCGGTACTTGACAGAGGAACTACCGGAGTTGATGACCAATACGAACATGGCATGCCTACCGCACACGTGCGGCCACCAGGGTCGTCGCCCCGACGATGTCGTTGACTGTGGCGCCCTTCGAGAGGTCGCTGACAGGGCTGGCGAAACCCTGCAGGACCGGCCCGTAGGCGGCTGCCCCGGCAAGCCGCTGGACCAGCTTGTACCCGATGTTGGCGGCGTCCAGGTCTGGAAAGATCAGCACGTTCGCCAGGCCGTTCAGCCGGCTCCCGCCAGGTATCTTCTTGGCCGCCACCTCTGGCACCACCGCCGCGTCCAGCTGCAGTTCCCCGTCTACGCAAAGGCCCGGCTCCCGGTCCTTGACGATCTTCAGTGCTGCCACCACTTTGTCCACGTCAGGATGCGCGGAGCTGCCCTTGGTCGAGAACGACAGCATCGCCACCCGGGGCTCCCATCCGAGCAGCTCCCGGACGCTTGCGGCGGTCGCCATGGCGATCTCGGCCAGCTCCGCGGCTGAGGGGTTCGGCACCACTGCGCAGTCCGCAAAGACAACCAGGCCTCCCTCACCTCCTCGCCATCCGGGCACGTCCATGACGAAAAAGCTGGACGGGATCGAGACGCCGTCCACGAGCCCGATGAGCATCTGGCTGGCGACGAGGACCGCCACGGTGCCGTATGAGAACCCGGCCACCATCGCATCCGCGTCGCCCTGGCCAACCATCATGGCCGCGAACTCCAGCGGCTTCGAGAGCAATCTCCTGGCCGCCCGGGCAGGAAAGTCCTCACGCTGGGCGTAATCGGCTGCGTACTCCGTCACCAGGGGTGAACGGGCGGGGTCGATGACCTCGACCCCGCCCATATCCAGCCGCGGCGACAGGATCTCCTCAGGCCGGCCGATCAGCACAGGCCGGGCGATGCCGCGCGCGAGCACCGCAGCCGCAGCAGCGGCGATTTCGGGTGCAGCCCCCTCCGGATAGACCACCTTGGGAAACCGCGCCGCCGCCTTCCTCTCGAGACGGGCCATCAGGTCCATTTCGCATGGCCTCCCCCGGTCTTGCCTACCTGAAGGAGTAGCCGTCGGACGAGAGTTTTGGCGGGACGACCGGGACCAGCAGGTGGGAATCGTGCCTCCCGCCCATGTGGATCACATGACTCCCCCGGTTGCGCAGATCCCATCCGAAGGGCTCGAACCAGCCCTCGCGCACGTAGTGACCCGACACCATTACGCGGAGCTGCTCACCTGCGTGCCAGATACGGCTCGTGGGGTAGATCTCGATGTCCACCGGCACGATCTCGCCGGGCTTCAGCAGCTCCTCGCGGCGATGAGCGTGCGCCGGGTGATCCGGGGTGGAGAGCTTCTCGTCGAGCTCGCGATGCGACACCCTCATCAGGCCCGGTGTCCCCGGATAGGGTTCGTTCAGCACCAGCGTGGGCACGAAATTGCCGTTCTGGTCGAGTTTCTGGATGGCGATGAAGAGATCCATGTCGTCGGATCCCTGTGCCTCGGCCCAGAGGTGGAGCTTCAGGTAGCCGGAGATCTCGGTCTCGGTGTCGAACGTGATCGAGAAGGTGACGTCACCCTCGGCCGCCTCGTAGCTGACGGAGGTCTCGGCCGGCACCGGCTCCGGCGACAGGCGGCCACCGCTGTCGAGGTACAGCTTCCGGTACTGCGTGCGGGCCAGCGGGAATTCGCTCTCCGGCCGCTCGACCTGGTAGTCAATGTCCCGGGCGTCCATCACGTCGATGCGCACCCTCGGCGTCATCTCCCAGCCGTTGTGGATGTCCTTGAGGTAGCGGTCGAAGAATCGCCGCAGATCCTCCAGGTGCTCCGGCATGACGGCATCCGGCCACTCGAAGTCGCGGTGGACGCGCAGCCACTTCCTCGGCGAGGCAATCCTGCGGAACGCCTCGATGGATCCCCGGAGGTGGAAATGACTCCAGCCGGCAGTGATATAGGCTGGTATCTCAATGTCCGCGAAACGGGCGACCTTGTCTTCCCAGTAACCATTCATAAGCGGGTGCTCACGGAGCATTGCCACGTAGTCTTCGACGCGCCCAGTGCCCCTGAAGCCACTAAGAAGGAACTCATTGAATCCTGGCTCCGGGATGCCGCCGGTGCAGATGAACTCCCGGTAGACATCGGAGCAGCCCTCCCAGGGAGCGATGCAGGTGAGGTGAGGCGGCTTCTCGGCCGCCGTGTACCACTGCACCATGGCGAGCCAGGAATTGCCGGCCATGCCTACCTTGCCGTTGCTCCAGTCCTGCGCCGCAACCCATTCGATAAAGTCGCAGGCGTCTTTGCCATCCTGGGTGCCGACGCATAGGACGTCGCCCTGGGAGTTGCCGGCGCCGCGTGCGTCGGGATTGAGGACTGCGTATCCGTGGTGGCACCAGTAGGCCGGGTCGGGACCCTCGAACTTGGCCATCGGCGAGGCTGTGCCGGGCGGCACCCCAAGCGCGAGGAAGGCCTGCGCTCCCTTCGGGGCAAAGCCGTGGCGCTTCCCGTACGGACTCCAGGCCACGATCGCTGGCAGGTTCGTGGCTTCCGCTGGCCGGTAGACATCTGTGTAGATGACGGTGTCATCGCGCAGCTTGACCGGGACGTCCTGATCGATGCGGATCCCGTTCTCGACCCGGGTGCCCGGCTCGAAAGGCGCGAAGTACAGCATCCCCGGCCCCTCCAGTGGCTGCCGGAAGCGCACCCTTATTTCCTCGTCACCGAATCTCTGGACAGTGGTCAGCTCGCCCTCGGCTTTCATCAGCCACCTCCAGCCCGGCTCCAGTCGGGAGCTGGGCAGTTCAGGTTCACCGGCGGCGAAGCTCGGTCACGAAGTCGATGGCCTCGCCGACGGTCCTTCGCCTGCGCGCCTCCATGAAGGGGATGGCGATTCCGAAATCGTCCTCAAGAACGGCGATCAGCTGTGCAATGTTCACGGATTTGGCGCCGAGATCCTCAGCGAACCTCGTGTCCCGCGACAGCTCGGCCGGATCCACCTTGAAGATCCGCGCTACCTCGCTGACAACCGTGCCGGCGATCTTCTCCTCGGTAACCACGTTCCGCCACCCCTGGGTACGACACGCCTGTACATCAGTACCTGTTTTCCGGCTCCCCCTGCCAGGCCCGAAGGTCCAGCAGCCCTGGGACGAAGGTCCTGGCCCTGGCCAGTGGGCGACGAGCACCGGGGAGCCCGTAAGCGGATCACCCTTGTGCGGAAGCTACCCAGCAGGACCTCCAGCTCAGGTCAGGCCGCGCGATCCCTTCCGGCGCGCCGGACATAGCATCGGGCTGCTACCAGGCCGGTGCGAATTTGTATCCGTACTGCCAGTTGCCGTTTGATTCGCGCATCCATTTGCGGGTGATCAGCTTGACCCGCATGCCGGGATGCACGTCGGCAGGTGAGCAGTCTTCGAGATCGGCGGCCACGTGCAGCCCGTCGTCGAGCCTGACCATGGCGAGGATCCGTTTTCCGCGCCCGTGGTACTGGGTGCCGGAGAGGTCGGTGAATGGGTTGTCCCTGATGAGGAACTCGACCACTTCCCCACTGTGCGGGCACTGATAGGCGGTGAGTTCCTGGCTGTGGCACTTGGGGCACACCCCGTGCCGGCGGGGGAACCAGATCTCGCCGCAGGCTGCGCACTGCGAGCCTTCCAGGCGGTAGCGGCCCAGCCTTTCCCGCCATGCCCGGAACGAGGTGAAGATCATGTCGTGGTCGATCCACTCGGATGCGAACTCAGACATCCCCCGTCACCCTTCCTGGTTGGTCAGCACGGTAACGGTGCTGCCGCTGCCGATGGCCTGATAGCCGGCGCATGCCGCGAGCTTGGCGTTCTTGACCTGGCGGTCGGGCAGTTCGACCTCACCGCGCAGTTGCTGCACCGACTCGATGATCATGTCACCCACGTCGGACCCGGATGTCAGGCTGAAAGCGATCTGGCCACCGTTGGTGTTGGTCGGGCACAGGCCATCGATCGCGGTGCCCCCGTCGAGGATGAATTTGCCCCCAGTGCCAGGTTCGCAGATCCCCAGGGCCTCCAGTTGCAGCACGCCCGATAGCCCGGGTGAGTATGTCTGGGCGAGGTCGACGTCGCGGGGGGTGATGCCCGCCATCGCGTACGCCTTCTGGGCGGCGACCCGGGTGGCCGGGAGTTCTGTGATGTCGGCGGTCTCCAGCCCGGGCCGCGGGTAGTGGTAGTTCTTGGAGATCAGCCCGGGGGAAACCGAGTACTCACCTCCGGTCATGAAGACCGGCTTGTGTGGGTAGTCCGCCGCATCCTGTTCCGGAACCATGATCCACGCCGCCGCGCCCAGCGTGAACGCGACCTCCCGGTGTGCTTCGAGGGCGGGGTTGTTGCTGCCGGGCAGCACTTCCCGGGTGAGCACGTCCATCGGCGGCGGGGGCACCCGGTAGCAGGCCGCCCGCGGGTTGCGGTTGGCATACCAGTAGCACTGCTGGTACCAGCGGGCCGCAACACTCAGGTCGTAGCCGTACTTACGGTAATAGGCCTGCTCACGCAGGCTGCCTACGTCTTCGTGGCCGATACCGGCCATGTAGTCCCAGTCGCTGTCGTTGGAGACGTTGTAGTTGTCCAGGATGTGAACGTTGTCGTCCACGTCGAAGGCGAGGCAGAGCACCCTGCGGTGCAGTCCCGAGACGATTTGCGTCCAGGCGGTGAGGGCGGTAATGCCTCCGCCGGTGCACTGGGCGACGATGGGGATGATGCCGACCGGCGTCACACCCAGTTCCTCGGCCAGTGTCGGGCCTATGCCGCCATAGCCCATGTAGGCCTCACCGTGGTAGTTCACCACCCCTCCGTCGATATCCGAGGGGTCCATGCGGGCGTCCTTGAGCGCCTCATACACCGCCTCGACGACGGCGCTCTTCCAGCCTCCCTTCTTGTTGTATGCGGAGTCGCGCCGCGACTGGCCGACCCCGGCGATCGCTACTTTGCTCACCGCTGCCATGGCGATTCCATCCCTTTGCTGATCAGGTCCACGGGCCCGAAGGGCGGTCAGGCTTGAGGAACTTATGCTCAAACTTGATGCTGGTGGCGTAGCTGACCATTTCCTTATGGGCGAGCAGATCGTGCACGGTGCGGCCATTACCCCGGTGCCGCGCGATATGGCCGGTTACCTCAAACGCGAAGGCGTCGCTGCCCGCGCCGAAGCCGTACGAGGCCAGCAGCACCTTGTCCCCGGGTTCGGCGTTGTCCAGGACATTCGCAAGCCCGAGCAAGGCCGAAGCCGCGCCGCAGTCGCCGGTGTCGCGCGACACGGCGCCAAGTGCCACCTGGTCCGGTTTCAGGCCCAGTGCTTCGCCCAGCATGAACGGCACGAAGCCGTAAGGCTGCTGGAAGACGGCGTGCGCATAATCTTGCGGCGCAAGCCCCAGCTTCCCGTTCAGCGCCTGGACCGCGGGCACGATGTGCTCGGCGAGACCAATCCGGAGCAGGTCGGGAATGCTGGATGACGAGGTCCTGATGAAGCGCTCGCCTTCGGCCCGGAACCAGTCATTGAGCGAACTCATGTGCGAGTGCATACCGATGACCCTTGCGGCCACGTCCTCAGTCCCGATGACGAACGCGACCGCACCCGCCGACGCCGTGTACTCGTACAGTTCGCCGGGTGCGACATGGCGGTTCAATGTGTCCGAGCCGATCGCGATGCCGCGCTGGACCAGGCCCGACTCGGTAAGCCCCAGCAGTGCCTGCATCGCCGAGGTTCCGGACTTCCCCGAGAACTGCAGATCACAGCAGATCAGGCCCGGCCCCGCGCCCAGCGCTTCGGCCACAACCGTCGCCGACGGGTTGGACGCCCACGCGTTGGTGCCCGTCCCCAGATACACCGCCCCCAGGTCCCGGCCCGCCACCCCGCCGCGCTGCAGAGCGTTCCTGGCTGCTTCGATCGCCAGCGTCGTGGTGTCCTCATCGAAGAACAGCACGGCGCGCTCATTCAGTTGCAGGCGCTCCAGCACCTCAAGGCTTGAGTTCCCCCACACATCGAGGATCGCCCTCACATCCAGCCGGCGATAGGGAACCGCGGCCCCGTACGCAACAACTCCGCTCTTCATCGGCTACCCCCGAAAGCCTGTCGATCCCGGACATGCAAAGCAAGCTACGGGCATGTTCCGGGGTCATACACCGAATAGGGCAGGCGGCTCCCCGCATGCCTGTGCCCAACATGATCCGGGCCAAGCGCCGATTCCCAGGGCTGGAGGTCCTGGGGAGACAGGCATATGGTCCCGTCTCCTCACCTGCCAGATGCCAGGCGTTGCGCCGGGCCTGCCGCAATCGCATCCTCACCGCCTGCAGGGGCATAGAGCAGTTGACCCTGCCGTGGAACTCGTCACGGCGCAGCCGGTCTCCCCGCGCGCGGCATTCAGCTTGCCTAGCCAGGCCCGGTTGCGCGGCGTATCAGGGACTTTGATCGTCCTGCACCCATCGAAGGCGACCATGCGGCACCGGCCAGACAGCACACCCGGAATGCGCGGCCCGGCCAGCACCTCAAACAGCGCCTCCAGCGGCGCCGCACCAGGCGTCGGCGGCATCCGGCCCAGCTCGGCTGTCCCCGGCTGCGGGCGGCAACGCCGGCGCACCGAGCCGCCATGCGGCCAGGCATGCCGTGCCGACGTCCGGTGCTGGGCCGGGCGCAGGGGTCAGTGTGCGCGCTTCTGCCGCTCCCGGTGCGCGGTGTCCAGGTCGCGATCTTGCCGAGAGTCGTGCGTTCCGGCCGATGAGGACCGGGCTTCTGCGTTGGTGACAATCGGGCATCAACTCGTCGTCGGATGACTTGAGCACCTGCCACAATCGGGGTATGCGCAAAGTCCTGAACGCCTGGTGGCCGTCCTGACGGACGGCTCATCCAGCATGCGCACGAAGCCGTCCCTTGGGGCGGCTTCGTCGTCCCCGGCCCTGAGCCGGTGAGACCGTCCCGCGGCGCGGACCCACTCACCGCACGGATCGAGGAGACCCACGATGAATACGGCCGCCACCCGTGAGCGCGACCTGTCCGGCATCACCCCTTCCGGACATCTCACACTCGGAAATCACCTTGGCGCCCTGCGACGGTTCGTCCAGCGCCAGGGGCGGCGCGAGGGCTTCTACTTCATCGCCGACCTGCATGCGCTCACCATGCCGCACGACCCGGTCCGGCATCGTCTGCTCACGCTGTCGACCGGGGCGCTCTTTCTCGCGGCCGGGCTTGGCGCAGACCGGAGTGTCGTCTTCGTGCAGTCGCACGTACCAGCGCACGTCGAGATGGCCTATCTGCTCGAATGCACGGCGCACGTGGGCGAACTGTCCCGGATGATCCAGTTCAAGGAGAAGGGCGGTCGACCCGGCACGCGGGCATCCCTGTTCACCTACCCCTGCCTGATGGCCGCCGACATCCTGCTGTACGAGGCGCGCAGCGTGCCTGTGGGCGGCGACCAGAGCCAGCACGTCGAACTGACCCGTGACCTCGCAGAGCGGTTCAACGTGACCTACGGCGAGACATTCGTCGTGCCCGAGCTTGTCCCCGCGGCGCTGGCCGCGAGAGTCGCCGACCTGCAGCACCCGGCGCGAAAGATGAGCAAGTCTGCTCCCGATGATGCAGCAGGGGTGCTGCGCATGCTCGATTCCCCAGATGTCATCGCCAGCAAGATACGCAGGGCCGTCACCGACTCCGACGGCGAGGTGCGGTACGACCCGGAGACCAAGCCCGGTGTCTCAAACCTCCTCGAGATTCTTGCGGCGCTGGTCGGGAGCGACCCGGCGGGGCTCGCCCCCAGATTTCGCGGGTACGGGCCACTCAAGGCCTCCGTGACCGACGCCGTCATCGCCGAACTCGGCCCGATCCGACGCCGGCACGACGAGCTCATGGCCGACCCCGCCGAGCTGGTCCGCCTGCTTGACGCAGGCGCTGAGCGGGCACACTCCGCCGCCGCCACCGTGCTGACCCGTGCACGCAAGGCAATGGGGGTGGCATGACGCGACCGACGTCCAGACAGCGCTGACTCACGCCCATCAAGCGTGCGGCGCTGCTGGCTCTTCCATTACCTCCACGTTACGGGTAAAAGTAACAGAAGGGCTGTGAGGTGGCTCGCGGAGGCGGCCGGGGACAGGGCCGGAGTTGCTGTTGCCAGCAGCCAGGCGCAGGTCAAGGATGCGGAGAAGTTTCGGTTTCCCTGTTGTGGGCGAGAGTTGATTCATGTCATGCCGTGCCAGCCCAAGTTCCTCGTGAGCGCTGGCGTGCGAGTTATCTAGCAGGGGGGATAAACCGATATGAAAGGAATAGCTGCCACGTCCTGGAGTGCACAGAGATTGGACGTTTTCTGCCTGCAGCCAGATTTTTCCATGGCTCATTACGCCTACGATCCGACTCCGTCGGCGGGTATCCCGGATTCGTCGGTACTTGGCACGATCGCGGCAGACGAGCTCGGAGGCACATTCACCAGCGTTCCAGCCGCTGTGTTCTCCTTCGCCCAGCCGCCGATTGTGGCCACTGAGCCGGCTGCCGGCGGTGGCGCGGGAACCCTTCCCGGCACGGGAGAGCCACCGCCAGGAACCGGCCCGGGGAAACCCATCCCCCTCACCTCACCGCCTGCGGCCATTGCACCGGAGGATGCGCCGGGCGCGGCGCCTCACCCGGTTCACCTGCCGGTGCCCACAGAGCCGCGCATCGATGTCTTCGCCTTGGACGCGGGTTATGCCATGCGCCACCTGCAGCTGTGGAATGGGAAAGCACCCTCGCCGCAGCCTCAGTGGACTGATCTAGGCGGGATCTTCATCAGCACTCCCGCGGCCGTTGCCTGGGAGGATCGTGTCGATGTCTTCGGTGTTGGGCTTGACCGCGCGATGTACCGGAAGACCTTGAGGCGCAACGCCTGGTCGAGCGGCTGGGAGCGGTTGGGAGGTACGTTCACGAGCGAAGCGAGCGCCGTTTCCTGGGGGCCTGGCCGGCTGGACGTGTTCGCCCGGGGCCCGGACTTCACTTTGCGGCACAAGAGCTACGACGGTCAGCGACTGGGAGAATTTTGGTGGGGCGCTCGCGTCCCCACCGGTGGCCGTGAGCTGGGGGGAGAATCGGCTGGACGTTTTCGCGCTGGCGGATGACGGCAGGCTCGCCCACAAATGGTGGGATGGGATCCTGTGGAACGAGTGGGAGTATCTCGGCCTGCAGGCTTCGGGCACTAACCTTGTCGCTACCCCTTCCGCTGTCGCATGGGGCCCCGAGCGGCTCGACGTCTTCGCCTCTGCCGACGACGGCGCGGTGTACCATTTCTGGTTCGCCGGAGACACCTTCGAGGGCCCGGAGTCGCTCGGGCACCTCGGCGGGACCCCCGTGGCGCCAGCCTTTACCCCGTCACCGACTGCCATCGCCGTCGCCCCGAACCGGCTTAGCCTATTTGCGCCGGGCAACCAAGTGGATCGCGAAGGCAACCTCGTTGCGCCGCTCATGGGGTACAGAACCTGGGATGGCTCGATCTGGAGGAACTGGACGACCTTCGGCAACTACGGTCTCCCGTGCCGGTACCAGTTCTCCGTCGACTTCTTCACCGTGAACACAGCACGGTCTTTGAACCAGGACACCGACACCGTCCAGTCCACGCTCAAGGTGGGAAACTCGGCCACCCAGACGGCCACCCAATACATGGGCAACTGGGGTGGCACCGAGCTAAAGCAGGCGCAAGTGCAGGCGGTCACCTTCGCGCCAGCTACCGTCGAGCTTTGCGAATATGCCGTCTTCAATTACCAGATTGTGAACAGCGCAGAAGCCGACAAAAATGTGCTGGATTCAGCCCTCAACAAAGCAGGAGAGTCGCTCGCCGACTACGCTGTCAGCTCGATCATGAAGGCGCTCGGCCAAGGCTTGACCGCCATTACGTCCATCGAGGTCGGTACGATCACCTCCGTGCCAGTGATCGGAACCATCCTCAGTCTGCTCTCGCCTTGGCTGATTGACCAGGTCGGAAGCCTATTCTCCGCAGGCCGTTGCGACGGGGCGGTCGCCTTGGAGCAGGTCGTGTTGCCGGGCCGGGACCTCCACCTCGCTACGGCAACCGGAGGCATCACCGAAACGACGGATCATCCCGGCACGGACTCGCCCGTCGGCTGCGGCAGCAACTCCGACTACAGCGTGACGTGGTCAATCAAGCGGACCTAGAACGCGGCGAATCGCGCGCCACAGCCACAGTGGCCCCCGCACACGCGGTTGGCTCGCCGGTGAAGGGGGTCGCCCTTGAGGGACACAGATCTGGGAGTTCTGTGCCGCGGAGTCGAGGACGACTCACCACCCGAAGACAGCGCATATCGACAGCCTGGATGCGACTGCAGGCGCTTCCTGGGCTGCCCATCATCTGGCGGCCGTGAGCGGGCGGATGCCGTCGAGCGCATCGCGCTGATGCGGCGCTGGCGCCTGCGTAGGGCTTGGATCCCGCTTGCCAGGAAGTCACCGCGGTCGGCGGGGTCGTTAGTGCTGAGGGCACGCTCGGCCTCCTCCGCCAGGCGGCGGAGCATCGCGCCGGAGTAGTTACTGGGCACGTGCGCGCCGCGCCGCGCTGGCGGGGCAGGAACGCGGTGAACCACTCGCGAAGGTGCCGGTAGAAGCCGTCTGCGGCCTGCTGGCGGGTCTTCACGGCATCACCGCCGGGATGATGCCGGCCGCGGGGGTCAGGCCGGTCGCCGCCAGGCGCTCGGGCAGCAGGTGGACGTACCACGCTGTCGAGGAGTACTTCTGGTGTCCCATGTAGGCAGCGAGGTAGGGCAGCCAGGCCTCGATGTCTTTGCCTTCTTCGACCCAGCGCATCAGGGTGCGGGTGGCGTAATTGTGCCGCAGCGTGTAGGGGGTTGAGGCCGGCGCGATCCCGCCCGCCAGCTCGCAGCACAGGTGGTAGCCGGCGATGAGCCAGGACGGGGAGTACTGGCGGCCGTGCTGGTCCTCGAAGAACCATTCCCGGTCCGAGTGCCGCAGGTCCGCCAGGTGATCGAAGCGGGCAAGCAGCCCGGCCAGGTCCCCGGTGACGGGAACACGGCGGTCCTTGTTCCGTTTCGACCGCTCGATCATCACCATCGCGTTCCCGGTGTCGACGTCGTGGCGGCGCAGGCGGCGGGCTTCGGGGGGGGGCAGGCCCGCGCCGGGGATCAGCCGGAAGATGACCGGGGTCGGGGACTCGCGGAACGGGCTGCGGTACTCGGGACCGATGGAGTCGGCCGCCCGGAAGAAGGCGGCCAGTTCCTCATCGGTGAACATGTGCGGCAGGCCGCGGGCCGGCCTGGCGATCCACGCGGACGGCACGATGAACCCGTCCACGCCGGCCAGCCGGAGGTACTTGCCGAACTCGCGGACCGCGCGGCTCCGGTAGGCGCCCCAGGTGCCCGTCGCCGTGTCCCGGCACCACGCGGTCGCCAGTTCCCGGGTCAGCGCCGTCTCGCCGGGATACTGCGACGCGCAGAACCTGTCGAAGCCCGCCATCGCGTTCGTCATGTCGCGCAGGGTGTGCCCCAGCGAGGTCCGCCATTCGAGCATCGCCTCGATCTGGGGCGCGAAACTGCTGGTGAACGTGCTCATCGCAGCCCCTCCCTGGTGCAGGCGAACTCTTCCAGCGGCAGGCAGCACTGCCGGAGCTGCTCGCTGGCCAGGGCGAAGTAGCGGCGGGAGGAATTGATGCGGGCATGGCCCAGGATCTGCGCGGCCAGCGGCAGCCCGGCTCCCGACTCGATGAGCCTTGTCCCGGTGGTGCGCCGCAGGGCGTGGAACGACTTGCCGTCGCCGGCCACGTGATCGATGCCGGCCCGGGCCAGGCGGCGGCGCATGAGGGTCGAGCCGGTCGAGTTCCCCAGCTTCACCAGAGGCGCCTTGAGCCGGACGAACACTTCCGGGGCGTCGCACTCGGGCCGGCCGTGCAGGATCCACTCCGCGACGGCGTTGCCTGCCGGCGCCGGCAGCGGCAGCACGAGCGGCCTGGACGTCTTGGCCTGGACCAGCCGGATCTCGTCGCGGCGCCAGTCGATCTCGTCCAGGCGCAGCGCGACGATGTCGCAGCAGCGCAGCCCGGTCGAGACCGCCAGCACGACCATCGCGCAGTCCCTCTTCCCGCAGGCAGTCCCGGTCTCGATCCCTTCAAGGAGACGGCCGGTCTCCTCACGGGTAAAGCACGGCAGCGCCCGCACTCGCCGCGGCGCGGCATGCGCCAGCAGGCCGTCGATGCGGACGTCGCTGAGCCCGGCGGCGTTGAGGAAGGCGAAGAACCTCTTGAGCGACCACGCCACGTTGCCGGTGCCCGCAGGCCGCTTGGGGGCCACCTCGACCATGAACCCCCGGACGTCGTCCACGGTGACCGCGCCGAGAGCGTCCCGGCCGATCCGGTCGAGGTAGGCCAGGAAATGGCGGATCTCGCCGGCCAGCAGCCGCACCGATCCCGGAGCCACCTCCTGGCCGGCCGCCGCGGCGAACTGTTCCAGGACTTCACCGGAGCTCTCGCTGAGGCCAGGGACCGGGCTCATCATCCGCCAGGTCACCCGGCCGGTTCGCTGGAACTCCAGCATCATGCGGGCTGCCTTCACCAGGGCGTTCCGCCTGTTCCGGCCGATCTCACCGCGCCACGCACGCTCCTGCTGGCACGCGGCGAACTCGTCGACCACGCTGCCTGACAACGGGCCGAAGCCCTCACGGCCGCAGAACTCCGCGACCGCCTCGCAGCACTTGCCGTAGCGAGCGACCGTGTCGCTCGACAAGCCCACGCCTTGAACCACGCCGAGCACGGCATCAGCCAGCCCGGACACCATCGGCCCCATGAGCACTGTCCTTTCCCTTGGCGAACCCGCCGGTTCGGGCGAACACGGCGGCACCACCACCATGGGCGGAGAACGTCAGGGAAGAGGCGCCATGCGTGCAACTGCTGCACCGGATTATCCCGGCAGGCGACAGCCGCGAGAACACGTCATCCCAGCTCACAGGCCCATCACGCGCGCAAAGGAGCAGGTATCGGAATAACCCGAGAATCGGAGTAATACCAGTAGGTGGACGCAGGTTCCCGGTGGCCCAGGTAGGTCGACAACGACGGAATCTTGGCCTGCACGTCCTCGCCTGCCCGGA
>OFGV01000094.1_pt1 | contig 15281 bp, 18 predicted proteins | sample 1521911 | NCBI WGS metagenome assembly OFGV01 (sample SAMEA2553413, study PRJEB24118) | soil metagenome
CGGCAGCCCGCGTACGAGCGCCGGCCCCGCCCACCCCTTCCCGCCCTCCCCGCCCCGCCCGCCCTGGCCAGCGCCGTCCCCCAGCGGCGCAAGGACACCGCCGCCCTGCCCGCCGCCGCCCGGCAGGCCGAGCCCGGGCAGGCATTCACCGCCGCCGGCCAGACCCTGATCCGCTCGCCCCTGCGCTACGGCGCCGCCCGCAAGATCTGGGCGCACGAACCCGGATCGTCTATATGCAGCAGGGATCGGGCAATGGGACACTGGGCGAGTTCGCCACGGCAGGTGGCCTTAGGGAGCATCGGTGATCTCGAATCAGGCGGGGAATGGCGGGCCTGCCCGCGCGGCTGCCGACGGGGCGCTCGTCGGCGGGCGCTGCGGGCCGACGGCGTTACGGATCGCGCTGGGTGCGCAGCTGCGCCGGCTGCGGGAAGCCAGAAACCTCACCACCGGGGAGGCCGCGGAGGCGATCCGGGCGACCCATTCCAAAATCAGCCGCCTGGAGCGGGGGCGTAGCGCCGCCAGGCAGCGCGATGTGGCTGATCTGCTCACCCTGTACGGGGTAACCGACGAGGCCGAACGCGAACGGCCAATGGCACTTGCCCGCCAGGCAGCTGCCCCGGGCTGGTGGCAGCAGTACAGCGACATCCTGCCCAAATGGTTCGAGCTCTACGTCGGGCTGGAAAGGGCCGCCTCGGTCATCCGCACCTATGAAGTGCAGTTCGTCCCTGGCCTGATGCAGACGGCCCGCACGCCGCAGCGGGCGGCCCGTTCACCATCTTGCGGTTCCCCGAGCCGGACCTGCCCGACCTGGTCTACCTTGAACAGCTCAACAGCGCGCTCTACCTCGACCAGCCTGACGACGTCATCGACTACGTGACCGTCATGAACCAATTGTGTGTCCAGGCCGAATCCCCCGCCGCCAGCAAAGTCATACTCAGTGCACTACTCAGACAGACCTGAGCCCTGGTCTGGCCGCAGGCCCTGTGCCGGTTACCCCGCGGGCGCCAGCAGGTCTCACACAGGAAAACACATGGAAGGCACCTCGTGACCAACGACTCACCCGTCCCTCTGATCGACACCACGGTGTCGCACTCGGCCCGGGTCTGGAACTACTGGCTGGGCGGCAAGGATCACTACCCGGTGGACCGTGAGGTCGGCGACAGGGTCGCTGAGATGTATCCGGACATCGTCCAGCTCGCTCGCGCTGCCCGGGCTTTCCTGACCCGTGCGGTCCAGTACCTGGCTGGTGAGGCCGGGATCCGCCAGTTCCTGGACGTCGGTACCGGCCTGCCTACCGCCAACAACACTCACCAGATCGCCCAGTCCATCGCGCCCGAATCGCGGGTTGTCTATGCCGATAATGATCCCCTCGTGCTGGCACATGCCCGCGCCTTGCTCACCAGCAGCCCCGAGGGTGCCACCGACTACATCGACGCCAACCTGCGGGATCCCGGGAAGATCTTGCGGGAGGCCGCGCGAACGCTGGACTTCTCCGAGCCGATCGCGATCACGCTGATCGCGATCTTGCATCACATCACTGATTACGACGAGGCACGGTCGATTGTGAACCGCTTTATGGAGGCTGTGCCCTCCGGGAGTTACCTGGTCATCTCCCACAGCACCAATGTCATTTACGGCGCCGCGTCAGACGAGGCTGTGGGGCGCTGGAACAAGTTCGGCAAACCGCCCGTCATCCTCCGTAGTCCTGAGCAGATCGCTCACTTCTTTGATGGCCTGGAACTGCTGGAGCCCGGTGTAGTTTCGACCCCACGATGGCGTCCCAATGTCGCCGACATCGGGGGCGGCGAGCCCCGGGAGGTGGATCAATTCGGCGCCGTGGGGCGCAAGCCGTAGCGCCTGTGGGCACTAAAGCCCCTACCACGTCATTCGACACGATTGCATCTGGCCGGAGATACTGCGGCGTGGCATTGCCCGGGCGGTGACCAGAAGACATGAGGCGGTACGGCAGGAGACCCAGGAATCCAGCGGCCCGGCGAACTTGCCCCGCTGGCGGGCTTGCGGGCCAGCTCATGAAGTCATGTCGCCGGGCGAGTTGCGGGCCTCTTTCTCCCAACAATGAATCCGTAGCCTATGATGCCCTGGCCTTGCTTAAATATGCGATCCCATTCCATCATTCCCCCGGCAATTCGCGGCTGCCGCAGGAGCTTCCAGATCATCTTCATAACGCCGGCCGCACCGAGTTCCTTCATCATCGCCCGTCCCATGTTTCCCAGGCGCTGCGAGAAGTCATCGACCCGGATAACCTCAAAGCCCTGATCGCTGAACAGTTTCTCCCAGCCCGGGAGCGGCATAGTCGTGAACCCGCCCCATGCATCGGCCAGCGTCTGCGAGAACTCGGCGGATGGTTCTTTCTGGTACGTCATCTCAAGATCCCCCAGATACCCCCCGGCCTTAAGGACGCGGCTGAACTCCTGAAACGCCCGGTCTCTGTCCAGCAGGGTGGTGACGCACTCGATGAGGACCGCATCGAAACTCCCGGATTCAAACGGCAGGCTGTGAGCGTCGGCGAGCTGGATACTGACGCGACTCTCCAGCCCTTCTCTTCTCACCTGGCGCTGAGCTGCCTCTACCATGTCGGGCGATACGTCGATGCCGACGACCTCGCAGGCAAACGTGCGCGCGAGATAGCAGGCTGTCGTGCCGCGTCCGCCACCAATGTCCAGCACCTTAGCGTGCGGTCCGATCATGCATGCGCGAGCCATTTCATCGGTCTTTTGCCTTCCGCCCGGATGCAGCACCTCGAGACCGCACTCATACATGATCCGGTCTGCAGCCGAAACGTTGATCATTGGGACGCCCCCTCTGCTGGTTCTCCGATGTGTGTGAGCCCGTCCCGGCCGGGGTGTCTGAGAACCTCAATTGCCAGGCCACCCGGGCTCAAGCAGCTTCGCTAGCTCACCGGCGCCGCTCCCCCCAGGGACTGGTGATTGCGAGGTTCTCCATGGCCACATACCTCCGTCTTCCGGCTAGCTGCGAACCATCGGTGTCAAGACCGGCCAGTGTGCGGGCAGGAGAGTGTGCCTTCGCGGGAATGAGGGTCGTGGTGGCGCGAGTCATCCGGGTGACCCGGGAAGCCGGCCCGCCTGTGCAGGCGCAGAAGCAGGAGCCGAAGGGGTGAACAGGCCCCTGGTGTAGACGTCCAAGGCCACGGCGGACCAGCGGATGAGCCCTTCCCCGGCGAGTGGGTCGATTCCCGCCACGTGCTCGATCTGACGGCGAAGCACGACCAGGGCCAGATCGTTGGCGAGCAAGAACGCTGCCCGCGCGTGCTCATCGTCAGCAGGCCTGGCGATCCCCGCTCCGGCGAGCGATCGCAACTCCCGGAGAGTCGTCTCGAACATCTGCGCGAAGAGCCTGTCGGCCTGCTCGCCTCCGTCGACGAGCAGGCGCCGGACATAACCTGCCAGGGTCGGCTCTCGCTCCAGCCGGCCGGCGAATTGTGCCGCCAGCGAGGTGGCCACGCCTTCTTGCCCGATGTGGCCGAGCTGGCCGAGCATCTCGCCGAACTCCTGGGACACGCGGCGGTCCACGGCCTCCTTCAGCGCGGCCTTGGTGCCGAAGTGGTGGGTGACGAGGCCGGGGGACACCCCGGCCTTCGACGCGATCTCACGGACCGTTACCCCGGATGTGCCGCGCTCGGCGAAAAGTTCCATCGCGGCGTCCCTGATGATCGCTGCCGTTTTCCGGTCGCCCGCGGCTATACGCATGTACTAATTATTATACAAATGTCTGCGACCGTCAAGACGGGGCCAGGCCTCACCCAGCGGGTACCGACGGCTGTCTGTTTCCCATCTGGCCTGGCAGGCTGGGGGCTGTCACGGATAACGGATGCGCATCAGCCCGCGTTGCAGGACCGCCGCCGCTGCGGCCAAGCTGGCGGGCCCGGCCAGGCCGGCCGGGTCGCTGATCGCCACGGTGACTGCGCGGCGCACTGATCGGCGGCGCAGCACCGCAACGCCAGCCAGGCAGATAGCTGCGGACATCGCCGCGACCTGCTGGTAAGACTGCCGCCGATCCAAGGAGCGGCCCTCAGCCCCGGGCAACCGGACGCCGGGCTACCCGGAACAACCCCGCTACCGGACCAGGCAGGCCCGCCCCCGGCAGGCGGCAGCCCGCGCTGGCTTTCTGATCTGGCGAGCGATGGACCGAACGTCCTGGCGGGCGCGCCACCATGACCATCGCGAACGGAAGCGGGTGGCCATCAGGTGTGCCGGTTCAACGGCTCGCCTGATCATGCGGCCGGGACGTGTCACAATCTGGCGAGCATCACGGCCGGGATGATAACCGCCCAGGCAGCCAGGTACATGGCGTTCAGCGGGAAGGCCCGGATGTCGATCTTCTCGCCGGCGACGGTGATCAGCAGGTCCAAGGCGACGGTCCAGGCCAGGCAGGCGACTCCGGAAAGGGCAGCCTGCCCGGCGGTCACCTGGGCCGGCAGCGCGGCGCTTGCCGTCACGAAGAACGACACGAAGGCGCACAGCGGCACCGCGGCCACCACTACCAGCGCGGGCAGCCTCCTGATCATCTCCGCCGGCCGCCGGGGATCCACCGGCACGTGCCAGAGCCTGAAAAAGACCAGGAACACCACGATCCCGGCCAGCCACAGCCCCGCGTAACCGGCCAGCGGGACCAGCAGGAACATCGCCACGCCCATCACCGCGCGCCTCCCACGGCCACCAGGCACTTTCATCCGCCTCCCGCACATTACCGAACAGAGCCACCGGTAATGGCCTGGCACCTGAGGGGAACCGGCCCGCGGATAGCTGCGGCATCGGGACACCTGACTGCTGACACAAATCGCCCCGATCTGCACCTCCAGCAGGCCGGACGCGCTGCGGCATGATCTGACGTTGCCGCAGAAACGGCGTGAGCGATGCGCACTGTCTCATGACGCGCGACTGGCGCTATGACGTGCGCCGGTCACACCGCCCCACGTCCTGTGCTCTAGCTCCGAGAAGTCCCTGGCTGAAGCCCGCGCCGGTGTTAGCCTCGCAGGCATGGCGGAGTATCCCAGCGTGGAATCGCCTCTCGATCCGGAATCGGGAGGATCCGAGGCTGGCAGGCTAATGCCGCTGCCCGTTCGGTACGCATGGGGCTTGCTGTGGCTGCAGGGCCTCATCTGGGGCGGGCTCGCGCTGTTGATGGTCATCGGCGCGGTTGTCGCTGTGATAGACATCCTGGCAAACGTGAACGCGGTAGTGGCGCTCGCGCTCGCGGTGTTCGCTGGCGCGCTCACCGTCGGCTTCGCCACCGGAGAGATCGTGCTGGCGCGCGCCCTGGCGCGCGGCAGCAAGGGGGCACGGAAAACGGCGATCGGCGTCGAGATCGCGATGACCTCCCTGGGTGCGATGTGGGCCGCCGGCTCCAACTTCTCGGGCGGTCTTGTGGCGGGCGCTGGCGGGCTCGCCGCGGCAGCCGGCGCGGGCCTTTCGCTTGCGGCTGTCGTCTGCCTGCTGCATCGCAGCACCAGGCAATACTCCGCCGTACATGGCAACCAGGGCGGCATCGACGCGGGCCTGAGCCGACCACCTGCCGGGCCGAGCTCCGCGTCCTGCGGACCGCTGCCGGCGGCGTGGGGCACAGCCTCGCAACTGGCATGACCAGCGCCCGCGGCGCGGGACGGTGCCGACGCTGTAGCGCCTGCGGGTGCGCTCGGGCTAGCCTGCGCATCCGCTCACGCCACGATCGCTCAACAGGCACGACAGGACGTCCGCGGGCAAGCAGATCGGCCCGTTCTGCGCCGTGCAGAGCGATCACTTAGGCGCGGCTCTAACCCGCGCCGAACGGCGGCCCGGGCGCGTCTTGCACACAAAGCACTGGCCGCGAAGCGTAAATGGCCCGGCCGGATCGCCCGATAGCGCCACCGGGGCCCCCTCGGAGCGCTCGCGGCCCCCGCTTATGACCGCTCCTACTACGGCTACGTCTCCTACCCGCAACTGATCGCCTGGACCGTTGTGCGGCCATTCTCGATGGCCGGCAACGGCTGATCGTCGGCAGACCGGGCGGGTGACAGGCTCTCCCTGGTGGTAGCCGGTCCGCGACCGGCTAGCCGTCGGCCGCAGTTCCAGCGCTGCCTCGCGCAAGCTGTGGGAGGTACCAGGTCCAGGTCCGGCCGCTGTTGGTGGTGGCGTAGATGGGCGGCGCGCCGGAGGTGTTGGGGTTCCAGGCGAAGCCAGCGTTCAGGCTGACGAAGTGCACCGTCATGTCGGTCTGGAAGCGGATTCCCTGGCGGACCGGCGTCCAGGTCTGGCCGCCATCGGAGGTCAGATAGAACACCCGGCCCCGGGTATGCAGTCCCGGGATGAGCAGTCCTTGCCGGGCACTGAAGAATTGGGCCGGGCCGAACGACCCGACGGCTTGCGGAACCGCTACGGCGTGCCAGGTCGTGCCGGTGTCCCGGGTGACAAGCAGGTAAGAAGCCTTCTCGCCACGCATGATCGTGAGGAATCCGGTGCTCCCGAAGAACTGTGGCGGGGAGATGAAGCAACCGTCTGGCATGCAGGCGTTCGCGGGCAGCGGCAGTGCCTGCGGTGCCCAGTGGGTGCCGCCGTCGTGGGTGGCCAGCACCGCGTCGGCCAGGGAGAAGCAGGCACCGGTCAGCCAGCCGTCCATGGGGGTGGCGAACGAGAGTCCGGTCTTGTCACAGGCGCTCGGCAGGCCGCTTGGGCTGGCCCCGGTCTGGTTCCAGTGCGGGCTCGCTGCGATGAGCGACCAGCGCAGGCCACCATCGGTGGTGCGGTACAACCGCACGGGGTTGTTTCCCATGGCGGCGCCGAGATCTTGCAGCAGCCAGCCGTGCACAGGATCGCTGAAACTGAGCCAGCGGGCGTCGCCGGGGGCGTGAAACGGGACTGACCGGGTCCAGGTGCGCCCCCCATCAGTGGTACCAAACACCTCGATCAACGCTGGCTGTGTGCCGCCAAAGCCGGCCTGCAAACGCGCGAGCGTCACCGCGAGCCACGCTCGGCTCGCCGGCAGGGCCGACAACACGACGCCACTGCGGCTCGGGATCAGCAGTGGCTTCGCCCCGGCAGGTGTCACGGGCGCCCAGATGCGCCCACCATCGGTGCTGCGCACGGGCACGAGCGCGGCGGGGGAGGAGCTGGCCGGGTTGCCCGTCCGTGTCAGCGCCCAGCCGTCCTGGGCCGAGACCATCTGTAGCGAATCCAGCCAGGCGGGAGCCTGAGCCGTCGGCAACGAGGCCCGCGGAGCCGGCCGTGCGCACCGGTCGTGCGCGCAGGTGACCAGGTCGACCCTGGCCAGGCCCTCGGCGGTCACCACCCACAGGGTGGTGCCGGACGCGGCAACGGCCTGCGGCCGACGGCCGACTCGCATGCCGGGGCCGGTCAAACGGCCTGTACGAGGGTCAATGCGCAGCACGCTCGCCTGGCGCGCGTTCCCCGCCCTCGTCACCCAGACGACTCCCGGTGCGACCGCCAGCAACCCCGATCCGTTAGGGATCGGTGAAGGGCCGGAAACGAGAGGCGGTGAAAGTAGCGGGGCCGTTGCCGTCACCCGGTCTGTTCGCGGGCTAATCCGGGCCACCGCTGCCCCGTCGGACGCCCAGACGGCGCCATCACCCACGGCGACCTGGCCGAACAGGTGATTGCCCGAGACGCGTGCGACCACCCGCCCGGTGGCCGGGTCGACTCGCAGCAAGCAATCCGAAGCCGGGCAGGCCGCCGAGACCCACACGGCACCCTCGCCCGCCGCCAGGCCCCAGGTCTTGCCTGCCGGGAGGGGAAATGTCCGCACCGTATTCGCCTGCGGGTCGATCCTGACCAGCAACCCGCCACCGAGGCCGCTCAGTGCCCACAGTGCCCCCGCCCCGAAGGACAGCACAGCGGCATGGGCCCCGATCCTGGCCGTGACCTTGCCGGTGACCGGATCCACCCGCAGGAGGCCAGCGGCGTCTTCGACCCACAGGCTGCCCGCCCCGAACGCAACGCCGGTGAGCGACGCACCGGGATCGGACAAGGCCTGGCTCGCCCGGTCGGTCCGCGGATCAAGCCGCAGCACGGCGTTGCCGGTGGTCACCCACGCTGCGCCGCCTCCGGCGGCCAGACCGAGAATCCCCGGAAGCCGGAAGGTCGCGGTGAGCACGGCGCGTACCGGCCCATGATGCACACCTCCAGCGCCCGGCGCCGGCCGCGTCCCGCATCCCGCGACCGCCACGACAGCCGCCGTCAACACGGCGCAGGTCGAGCGCAGCCACGTTCCGGCGCAAAGCGGACGCGATCGTCTCGCACAATTCCGCGTCATGCCATTCCCGCTCATCAAGCACCCCGCCGAGCCGGCCGGGTTGTACCACCCTGGACAGCCGGCCTCTGACACCTATGACGGCGGGAAACTGGCGGCGGTTGCGGATTCGAGGACCGCGTCGAATGCGGCGGTGAAGTCCGGTCCACGGTCGCGGATCATGAACTTGACCTGATGTGCCTGTTCTCCGAGGTCCATAAGCTAATTGCGTGCCTGCTGGGCGGTCCACTCTCCGGTGGGATGGGCCGTGACACCGAGGATGCGGATGCGCCGGGCCGCATGCTCGATCACGGCCAGGACGTGAGCCTGGGTGCCGTCGAGCAGGCCGGCCGTAAAGAAGCCGCACGCCAGGATCGCCTCGGCCTGAGAACGCAGGAACTACGGCCAGGTTGGCCCGGTCCATCGCGGTGCGGGGTCGATGCCGTTGGCCTTGAGGATCTCCCATACGGTCGACGCCGCGCCCTTAACTCCCAGGCCGGCCAGTTCCCGTGGATCCTGCGGTAGCCCCATGCGGGTTCTCGCGGGCCAGCCGGAGGATCAGCCCCCTGATGTTCCGGTGGGTGGCCGGCCGGTCTTGCCGCGTGTGGACCGCGCCGCCCAGCGGCGGCGGGCGATGTCGCGGTGCCAGCGCAGGATCGTGTCCGGGGTGACCATCAGCTGCAGCCCGAGGAGGCGCGCTTCCGGTATCACGCCGAGCAGCGCCGTGAGCAGGGCCCGGTCCGCCCAGTTCAGCTTCGGGCGGCACGGCTGATGGTGCTGCAGGACCGCGAGCTGGTGGCGCAGGATCAAGATCTCGGCGGTCTTCCACGTCTCCTCACGCCGGGACAGCCGCAGCCACGCTGCTAGCCGCGTGATCAGGAGAAACACGGATCGCAGGCACATGATCGGTGATCATGACGGCCGGGCGCCAGGCGAGCAACTCTGCAGGTCAGAGTCGTGGATGTGATTCTCGGCACGCGCAGTGAGTGAGAGTGCACTCCGGCAACGGCATTGAGGGTGTCCAAGGGACTGCGCGTGGTGCTACCGGTAGGACTTGTGCTGGATGCCGAGGTAGGCGTGGAACATTGGGTGAACCTGGAATCGTTGAACTGCGGCGAGGTTCAGATGCTGTATCTGGTGCGCGCCGAGGAAGGGCCTGGTGTGGCCGCGATGCGGCTGGGTCTGGCTGACCGGTTGCGCGGTGAGGAATCCGACGTGCCAGAGGATCTCGATGACGTCGGCTGGGTCGCGATCGGTGAGCCAGGAGGAGGTCCCTGTGGTGGGGATCTCTCCGGTGGCGAGTTCTAGGCACAAGAGTTCAAGGTCGTCGCGGCTGAATGCGGCGCTTCGCCCGCGGAACACGTCGAACACGTCGAGCAGTCCCTGGTACTGAAACCGGTACTCGGCTGCGATGTCCTTGGCGCGCTCGGCGGAGTAGCCACGCTCGGTCCAGTTGACCGCGGCATATGGCAACGGCAGTGTCGCGGCTCGCTCGCGTGCCGTTTCGACTGTCTCGGCGCAGAACTGGATGATCTCTCGCGGACGGTGCAAGGTGCGTTCGATCATGTATTTGAATGAACTGCCCGCTGGGTGGCTTGGCGGCGTGGCGAATACGGCGTTCCAGCACGCGGTGTCCCCGGCTCGTTCGAGAGCCCGCTGGTTGTGACCATTTTCCTGCGCGCAGTGCCTGATCCGTTTCGCGATCAAGCTGAGCAGCGAGTCATCGGCCCAGTTGATCGTCTCGAGAAGATCGCGGTATTTCTGCGCGTCCTCATACAGGGCTGGGATGTCATCGTAGAGTTCCTGCCTCAGCGAGACGTATACGCGGAGGCTGCTATGGGCCTCGTTGATCGATACGCAGGCCTGGAACAATCCCGAGACGAACGCTCTGGCGTCCTCTGATGAGTCCCAGCCCCGGTCGAGTTCGTCGACCAAGACGATCACGCGCTGCCGGTCGAGGATCTCCATGAGCTGGGGCAGCAGATGATGGATTCCCTCGAGCTTGTAGAGCTTGTCTAGCTCCCGTGACTTGAAGCCCGCCTCGAACGGCCCGATCTTCACACCCTCGAGCCTCTTGAGGTAGGACAACAGCAACGACAGTTTTCCCGCCTGCGGCCCCGGATGATTGTCGCGGATGTACCGGTAGATGGCCCTCGACGTGCCCTTGCCGCCTTTCTCCGACACCTCCTTCATGATCAGGACGTAGATGAGGTACTTCCAGGCGGCGGCGTAGGCGCCCTGTTTAGCCCACGAGCCGGCGTCCGCGGCGGCCATGGTGGAACTGAGCAGCTCGTAGGAGTAGTCCTCTGGGGCCAGTTCGATGACTATGCTTCCCGCGGCCCGCTCTCTGCTGGCCAGCACCTTGAAGATCGCGCTCTTCCCCGAGCCCCGGCTCCCCAAGATGATCGTCTTAGCGCCCGAGCGGACACGCTGGAAGGCCGCGGATTCGACGAAGTATTTCTCCAGGCCCCGGCCCATATCCCGCTCCGCCGCCGGCGCGCCGAAGTCCAGACCCCGCATGACCTTAGGAGACAAGGCTAACCCGGCCATACCACCCCCACACCGTGCCTCAAGCTTCGCACGGCACATGAAAGCGCTCAATAGTACTTGGAAGAGCCGTAACCCCCGCGGGCTGCTGCCATAGCAGCCGGGTGGCAGGTCCGCGGGCGGCCGTCGCCGCCGCACTGGGCACTTGCCCAGCGTCCGGCCGCAGCGCGCTCCCGGAAGCCTGGCGGCTGCCCGGCGGTAGCTCATACGGTTTTCGCTTCACGAGGTCGCTTACGGCTGTCCCGCCGTGGCGGGCTCGGCCGCCGGTTCGGTATCGAGGTGGATCAGGCCCACGTCGGCCACCCGCTGCGGCTGGCGCAGGTACAGGTATCCGAGGTAGATGGTGCCGAGGATCATCCAGATCGCCGCGGCAGGCCCCATGTAGGAGTACGGCGGGGTCAGCGGTGCGATGAAGGAGAGGCCCGGCGCCTTGATACCCGCCCCGGCGAGCCAGGCGGGGATGAAGGCCGCGACCCCGATGACCGGGACCAGCAGGTGCGAGACCAGGCTGAAGCCGTGGGCCCGGCGGGCGAAGTAGCCGATGCAGGCCAGGTTCACGACCAGGTAGATGCCGACGAGCAGGATGACAAGCGCGGTGCCGATCATGCCGAACGCCGTCCCGGGATCGTAGCCGAAGCCGAGCCCGAGCATCACCGCCAGGCTGATGACGCTGCCGGCGGCGACCGCGGCTACCGGCGACCGGTGCCGCTCGCTGACCCGGGCGAGCAGCGGCGGGAATGCCCGGATCCGGCCCATGGCGAACGAGGTGCGGCTGGCGACGTTCACGCCGGCGTTGGAGTTGGCCAGGGTCGAATTGATGATCGCGAAAAAGACCAGCACCCAGAACAGGCCATACAGCGCCCGGGCCACACCCTCCCAGGACGCGCTGGTGGTGCCGGTGGTGAACTTCGAGAAGCCCGCCGGCCCGAACGCGACGTCGATCGCGTAGGTGGTGAACACATACAGCGCGCCGATGAGCAACGTGGACAGCAGCACCGCGAGCTGCACGGTGCGCCGCGGGTTGCGCGCCTCCTCGGCCAGTGGCGCCGCGCTCTCGAACCCGAGGAACGCCAAGGTGGTGAAGACCGAGCCGGCGATAACGCCCGGCAGGCCGTGGTACTGGCCAGCCGGGGTGTACTTCGTCGTGAAGACCGACAGGGTGTTGTGCCCGCCCGCGTGAACCACCAGCAGCACCGCCATGACGGCGAACACGGCGATCTCGAAGACGCCCAGGATCGTGCCCATCCGGGCAGACGCGCGAATGCCGAAGTAGCCGACCGCAAACACGATCAGCATCCCAAGGATGGACCATGGCCACCACAGGCTGGCCGGCCAGCCGGACTCGGCATTGAGCGTGGCAGCCGTCGTGAACCCGAGCTGCAGCAGCACCAGCGGCGCGACCAGCCAGCCGACCATGACATACGCCCAGGCCACCAGGAACCCGGCGGCGGGATGGAGGCCACGGGCGGCATACGCCGCCAAAGATCCCGCGGCTGGTATCTCCTTGGCCAGCTGGCTGATCGCCCAGGCCGTGAACAAGGACGCGACGAGGGCGAACAGAACCGCCAGCGGCAAGGCACCGCCCGCGAACGCGACACCTGCCGGGATCGACGCGGCGATGGCCGCGCCCGGCGCCATATCTGTGATGCTCTGGAACAAGACTTCGCGCAGCCCGACCGCGTCGCGCCTGAGCCCGCGCCCGGCCACTGCCATGCCAGCTCCGTTACCGGTCACCGCCGCCTCCCAGACCAAAGAGGGGAGAACCTGGGCCGATCATGCCACGGAACTACCAGCCGGCAACAGGCCGATCATGCGCTCCGCGCACAGGCGCCAGGCTGACGACGGCCACGAGAACCTGCTGCCCCAGATCCCGCTGTGGAACACGCCGTACGCGGCAGCTGTGCGAGATTACTTGTAGTGGAACCGGGCTTGCAGGATCACGAGGTCGTCGTCATCCACTAGGTAGACCAGCCGGTGTTCTTCACTGATCCGGCGTGACCAGGCGCCGGCGAGCAGGTGGCGCAGCGGCTCGGGTTTGCCGATTCCGGCGCTGGGGTCGCGCAGCGCGTCTTCGATCAGCCGGTTTATCCGCTTGAGGGTGGCGCGGTCGGCTGAGAGCCAATAGGTGTAGTCCTCCCAGCCGTGGGGGGTGAAGACCAGCCTCACCGGGCGAGATCGTGCTCTTGGCGCTGGCCGGACAGCGCTTGCTGCAGGCTCTCGACCAGCCGCTTGGCGTTGGCTGGAACTCGGAGCAGGTGCGCGGTCTCTTCTAGCGCCTCGTAGTCCGCGCGGGACAGCAGGACAGCATCGCCGCGGCGCGAGGTGATCTCAATCGGGGTACGGTCGTCGTTGACCTTCTCGATGAGCGGAAACAGGTTCTTGCGGGCTTCGCTGGCAGTGATCGACACGGGCGGACTCCTTGCCTATTGGTACTAGATATTGTACCAGTTGACCTGCCTGCCCAACGTACTCGTCTCGGCAGAATCGGATGGGCCGGTGTGGGGGTTGTGGTGGCCTGCGCCCGCTGGCGGCGCAGGTCTGCGCGGGTCGGTGAGGACGGCACTCGAGGGCTAGGCTGCGCCAGGCTCGGAGCCTGGGCATGGGCGGAGGCAGGCCGGGAGCCTGGGAGGGTGAGGTTCGTCCGCCGCACGCGGGTTCTGGCCAGGAACCTCTGGCGTGAATGTGACCAGCACCTGTGGCCGTCTCTATGTAGGACGCAAGCTACAATGACCGCTCATTGCGCCGTGTCAGGTTCCCGCTTTGTTGCTGCAGCGATAGCTGCGCCGTCGAGACAGGCGTTTGTGCTGAAGTCCTTCGTGAACAGCATCCTGGGGACAGTGGGTAGATCCTTCCCCAAGATGGAGCACACCCGCTTGGGGTAGCCTGGCACCTCGAAGATACCACCGTGGCCAACTACGACTGTCCCGTCAAAGTCCTTGGGAAGACCGAACGCCCTGGCCATTCCTTTGATGGCATGGGCAGTCACTAGCGCGGAGTTCTCGTAGAGATCCAGCGCCATATGATCACCAGCCAGGTACTTGGCTGCGATCTCTTTACCATTTAGCCGCTTGCCCTTCTGCTGGAGCCATATGTCTTCGACGCCAGCCTTGCTCGCGGCGACAAGCTCGATGCAGACGTAGGTCGCCCCGTCCATGCCGCAGGACTTGTGCTGGCCAAAAGGATTGAGCCTTGGCTCCACCTGGATGTGCCCTGGCTCAGCGGCGAAGATCATGTTGTCTGTTAGCACCGCCCCTCCGATGCCGCTTCCGTTGATCACGTAGATGACGTTCTGCGTCTCGGGGTAGCGCTTGGCTGCCTCCAACGCGCCGGCCATGATTCCCGCTTCGGCGTCGTTGGCGACTGCGACCGCGGGGAAGAGGCCAGCGAAATCCCCGCCACACCGGTCATGAAGCTCTGCGGTGAAGACTGGCAGGTTGGGGCCAGCCAAGAGCTTTGTGCCATCGGTCGGGCCGGCGAAGGAGATGCCGACCGAGAGCGTCTTGCGGCGCGCGAGATTGGCCACCTCCTCGAGTCCGTCCAGGTACGCCGATCCACCGTCGCCTCGCCGGGCGAGCACCTCGGCCAATTGCAGGAGAAGTCCGTCGCGAATGTTGTACGACAACGCAATCAGCTTGTCGCCGCCGATGTCGACCGCGATGACGGTCTTCTCGCCACCGGCCCGCAACCGATGCAGTGCGGCCTGGGGGTCAAAGCTGCGAACCGGCTTCGCACGGAGGGCTTCGACAGTGAAGCGCTCGACCTGCTCCGGCACAAGGTCAGGGACTTGCCGGTTGGCCAGCAGGTCGTAACCGCCCGCGTCGGGGTTCATGCTCTGCTCGCTGACTTGGATCGGTCACCGATGCGGCGAACCTGCATGCCCAGGAGCCGTGACCCGCCCACTGTGATCATGGACTTTGGCCCGAAAGCGACGGCTCGCACGCCGAAGCCGACATCAACCTCGACCAGTGGCTTTCGGCGGTCGTTCAGGTCCCACACCCTGACCATCCCGGTGTGATCGCCCACTGCCAGCACCGTGCGGTCTTTTAGCGTGCCGATCGCAAGGGAGTTGACCGGCCCTTCATGGCCAGCCAGTGGCGGAGCGGGCGGGGGACCGGGGGGTAGAGTCGCGGCGCACGGCAGGGGGAGGGTGACCACAGGCGGCCGGGACCGACGCGCGCAGCGGCCGCACCCCCAGCACAGCCAGGCCCGCGGCTGACACGAGCACCACGACCAGGACGCCGCCCGCGACCCGTTCGAGGAGCACCGAGGCCGGGCCATCGGGCGTCCGCGTGGCCCGGCGGACGGCGTCGCGTCGTCAACTTCGTTGAACCACATCCTTGCACTGTCTGGTGAATCAGTTTGTGAAGAGCCTGCGCCGCGATGCCGCAAACGACACGCCGGCGGCGCGTGCTCCGCGTCCGTGTGCCGGAGCGTTACGGCTTAACCGGTGAATCCGTGCAGCTAAAAGCTGTATC
>OFGV01000095.1_pt1 | contig 15084 bp, 18 predicted proteins | sample 1521911 | NCBI WGS metagenome assembly OFGV01 (sample SAMEA2553413, study PRJEB24118) | soil metagenome
GGAAGAACCCGGTGCCCTCCCGCGCTTACCCTGCTGGCGGCGGATGCGAGGGAGGACGACGGTGAGCCTGTTCGGATTTCGCAAGACCCAGATGGTGACCGCGGACGAGGCGCTGGCCGGCCGGCCCACCGCGATGCCTGTGCCCGGCCGGCACGAGGTGCTCGGCGGGCCGCTCCGCCCTCCCTATCCGGCCGGCACCGAGGTGGCCGAGTTCGCCCTCGGCTGTTTCTGGGGAGCAGAACGCAGGTTCTGGCAGACGCCGGGAGTGGTGTCCACAGCAGTCGGTTATGAGGGTGGCCTGACGCCCAACCCGACCTATGAGGAAGTCTGCTCCGGGCGGACCGGCCATGCCGAGGCAGTGCGGGCCGTATTCGACCCGGCCCGGTGGACCTACCAGGATCTGCTCAAAGTGTTCTGGGAGCCACACGACCCCACGCAGGGCATGCGCCAGGGCAAGGACATCGGGACCCAGTATCTGTCGGTCATATTCTTCGCTTCTCCCGCGCAGCAGTCGGCGGCGGAGGAATCCCTGGCCGCCTACCAGAAGAACCTGACCGAGGCCGGCTACGGGGAGATCACCACCGAGGTCGTGCCGGCCGGTGAGTTCTACTTCGCCGAGGACTATCACCAGCAGTATCTGTCAAGCAACAAGAACCCGGACGGGTACTGCCCTGATCACGGCACGGGCGTGTCCTGCCCGGTCGGGGTCGTCCGCGCGGACGGCTGAGGGCTGCCGGAGGAAGCGCGAGTCTGCGGACGTGCGGGGGTCTGCTCCTAGCCCGAGGAGACGATCGCGATGAGTGAGCTTCCGCCCGAAGAGGTACCCGCTGCGTCGGATGCTGTGCACGAGGCGGCCAGCGGCCGGGTGATACACATCACCGAGGGCGGGCTGTCCTCCGTGTGGCAACATGAGCGCCGATCATCCGGGCGGGCCGGATAGCCCCTGGGTGCCCGGGATGATCTCCTCCACAGCCCACGCAGGTTCACTGCGCGAGTCCGGCCGCCGTGCGCACATCGGGTTCTGTCACCACTGCGTGCCGCCGAAGGAGGCCATTCCTGGCACCCACCTGGTAAGCAGTCCCTGTTCCGGGTGCTAGGGGGCGGTCAGGTTCTCCCGGCTGCCATAGGCGCACAGCCCGTACAGGGCGACCAGGTCCATCGCGATGATCACCACGGACCACAGCGGGTAGGCCGGGATGAAGAACATCTGGTCGATGGCGTTAAGTCCGAGCACCACCACACCGAACCAGCGCGCCAGCTGGTTGGTCGCCAGGATCGCGGCCGCCGCGAGAAGCTGCAGTGCACCGAGGACCAGCGTGATCCAGCCCCAAGAGCGCAGGCTGCCGAACACGTAGTGGGCGTTGGCGACGAACACGTGCGAGTTGGCGATTGCGGCGATGCCGTACATCAGGTTGAAGCAGCCGATCACCAGCAGGAGGACGGACGCGAACAGGACCAGGCCGTAGCCGTGACCTGCCGCGTGGCTCCGGGCCTCGCCGGGAGCTGGTGTGGTTGATGGCGGTATCACAGTGACCTCCCAGATCAGAGTCGCCAGGCGTCGCCGGCGGAAACCACCCCGGCGGCTAAGGGTGTCCTTACACAGGCCCGCCTGGCATCACCCGGTATGGGTGGGATCTGCGACCGGGGTTGCGTGGACCTCGACTCGGCGAACGCGCTCGGCGTCGCCGGTTACGCCGCCCCCTCCCCGGCGGAGGCGCTCAGCCGGTGGCGCGCCGCCAGCGCGGGCAACCTCGATCACACCGGCTGGTCCGGGACTACCTTCGCGGGCTTGATTCGGCCACGCGTGCCTTACCAGCAGCGCAGGCGCGCGAGTTGGGGGAGCATGGGCTCCCGGTCCGGCGGGTCGCGCGCGAATCACCCAGCGGTTCCCGGCAGCGCGGCACGCAGGGCTGCCATGGCCGCGGCCAGGTAACGTCGCAGCGCGGCCCGGCTCACGCACATGGCCGCGGCGGCCTCCTCGTCGGTGAGATCCAGGTAGAGCGTGAGCACTACCGCTTCCCGCTGGCCGGCCGGCAGTGCACGCAGTGCCTGGACCACAGCCGAGTCCTCGAATCGCGGTGCCTGCCGCCGGCCTCCCGCCCGGTCCGGCCTCGCGGGCGCCGCCGGTGGCTGCCCGCCGCCGGCCGGACGACGGTGCGGCACTACCCGGCGTGACCGTGCCACGACCAGCCGCCGTAGCTGAGGCAGGCTGCCGTCGCAGGCGCTCATGGGCTTCCGCGGCCGGTGCAGAGCTGTGAACGAGTCCACCACCACAGCTTCCGAGGTGCGGGAATCACCCGTCAGCAAGGCCGCCAGCCGGAACAGTGATCGGTAGTGCGCGTGGTACAGATCCGCCACAGCGGGGCAGAATCCAAGCTCCGCGGCGCTCTGGGCGGCTCCGGCCCGCCCTTCCTTCCGCCCGCGCGGCCGCCAGGAAGCTCCGTCCGATGCGGCGCTGGGCACCCAGCCCGGCTCGCCGGTGTCACCCAAGGAAACCCCACTTCGCGCCTGCTGGCTGATCGCCTAACCCGGTGGTGCGCTGATCCGGAGGGCGAACCGCAGGTCAGTACTCTAGGAAGGTGCAGGAAGCTGGATGGCCGCTTATCCCGAAGGAAGTAGAAGTTACATGAAGCTAAGTATCTGAACAAGATGATACACGAAGCAACCGGCAGTTTTAGCGGAGACCCCATAACATGAGAGCTAGACTCTTCTATCCTCTTCGGGAAGGATGGGCACATGACCGGTGAGGACTGGAGGCGGCTCGCCGATTACGTCGTCGCGCGCCGGGTCGAACTCCACCTGCGGGACCGGCGTGCGTTCGCCGAGGCGACTGGCGTGACCGACCGGACGCTGGGAAAGCTCGAGAACGGCCAGCGGGTCTCCGCCAGCACTCTTGGCGTGGTCGAGAACCGGCTGGGCTGGGCCCCCGGGTCGTGCCGCCGGATACTGGCCGGCGGGGAACCTAACGCTGCGCCTGCCGACCCTGGGCAGGCCGAGTATGACGACCCGACACTCCGCCACATCGCGAGCACCCCGGGACTGCCCCCCGACGTGGTCCGCGGGCTCATCGCACTCGCCCGGAACTGGCGGCAGGGCAGCGAAGGCACTGACGAGTCGGCGCAGCGGCGAGCCTGACCAGCGGCCATCCAGCTAACGGTCCGGTCGGCCGGCCGCGGCGCGCCCATCACGCCCGGCTGGCCGGCCTAGATACCCAGGCCAAGGCATACCCGGATGCCCAGGAGCCGGATACAGCCGGCGCCCCCGGGTGAGGATGACGCGCGCGGCGCCGGGGCCGGGGAGGCACTGGGAGTCGGCACCGACGACGACGGTGTGCTCGAAGGCGGCGGCACAGCAGCCACCGTGACAGGCGATCCCGGCGCTCCTTGCGCCGCGGCCACTGAGGTGCCCGGCGCGGGGTGCGAGCGGCCGCGATGTGAGGCGCGCGGGTGTGCGGCTGGCCGCCGGGAGACGGCTGACTGGCTGGCGCCAGGCACGGTGTGCCGGGCGGGCGGGGCACTGCTGCCCGGGCTGTGCCCGTGCGGTGCCGCGGCGAAATACACCGCTGCCGATGCGGCAACCAGCACGGCTGATGCGGTTCCCCACGCGACCGGGTGAACTCGCAGCACCCTGGCCGCTCTGCGAAGCCAGCTCCCACCGAGTGCCACCAGCAGCGCGGCGGACGGGACGGGCACAAGCGTGCGCCAGCGTTCCGGCCGCGAGGCGCGCACCGCCACCCGCACCGCCGCCCGCTGGCGATCGGGGGGCAGCGCATCGGATACGTACACCCTCAGCTCGCCGTCGGGCCCCCGCCGGGCGAGAGCGCTCAGGCCCGCCGGCAGCGTGACGTGACTGACGCGGATCACCCCGGCTCCCCGGCCGGCGATACAACCTGCAAGATGGTCGCCCACCACTCGTGGGGGTCTCCCTCGCCGCCGACGACGGCGATCACCTCGGTGCCTGCCACATCAAGCCGCACGGGAACATCCTCACGGCGCAGCTCGCGCGCCGCGGCAAGCAACGAGGGCGGCAACGGTGCCGACGGCACGGAAGGGCGGGCAGGAGCGCCGGCCGCTGCCGCGATCATCTCGAAGTACTCCAGGCGCTGGCGCAGCTCAGCCTGGGCAGTCCTTGCCTCGGAAAGCTCACCCTCCAGCTGCCTGAGGCGGCGCCTCACTCCCCACACGGCCTCCATCCCTTCCTCAGGCCCGCGCTGACCGGCTCGCCGGCACCGGGTCTCTTACTGTTGCGCCGGATAGCGCAGTTCTCACGTCGGATCCGGCCCGGATCGACCTTTCCAGGATGCCCCGGAACGCGCCGGCGGGGCCAGCCCTGAATGGCCGGCGCGCCGATAACGCAGCACCTGGGCAACACCTCGGGGGCCGGGATGGGTGCATTAGGCGACGACCATGACGACGGAGGCGGGATGACCTTCGAGGAGTTCGCGCCACGCGGATGCCCGGGGTGCTGGGATTCGCCGCGGTCCTGGCTGGTGACCGGGCGGCCGGTGAGGACCTGGCCCAGGACGTGCTGATCCGCGCGTACTCCCGATGGGACTGGATCGGCTGCCTGGACCGGCCGGAGTTCTGAGACCGCTGTGACGCCGAGATCACCGAACTCCTCGGCGGCACCCCGGGCGCGGTCCGCGGTTACGCATCCCGCGCGCTCACGACGCTGCATATCCAGCATCTTGCGGCACTCACCGCGGGCACGGCGCGAACCTGCGCGCGCCGCACGGCACGGTTGCGGGGAAGATCAAAATCGTTCAGCCGCGGCCCCGCCGGCTGAACGGGTGGCAGCCGGGTCCTGGCAGCGGCAGGACCAACGACCCTACCCACGGTCGGGTTCCCGGCCGATCGTGGTGCCCGCAGCCGTTCCCGGCGGGCCACCGAGCCCGCACGCCGGATCCAGGTCACCCGGGACAGCTTCATGACGGGGCGTGGCTGCCGGGGGGAAGGAGCAGGTCATGAGCGCGGGAGTTTCCGCCCTGGCCGAGACGATGATGAATCTGTCCCGGTACCACCGGGAGCATGAGAAGTTCTATGCCCAGGCACCGCTGGAGCAGGCGATTGGGTTGCAGCGCTGGTCCCGCTCGCTGAAGGCGCTCGCGGATCGCTGGCAGGAGGCCGAGCCGGTGAAGGCGCCCCTGCCGGTCCGCTACACCGGCTGCACTGACCTGAACGACAAGGCCGCTATCGAGACGAGCGGGATCCTGTTCCTGGAAGGCGAGGGTGAACCGCCCGAACTCGCCAAGATGAAGCGCGAACTGGAGGCAGCCGCCGACGATTTCGCCGCGACCGGGGCCTGGATGTCCGAGGCGATGCAGGCGTCGTGGGGGATGGCAGAGGCGCTGCTCAGCCTGCCCGAGATCGCTGACCTGCTGGGCGAACGGCACCGGATCATCGCCAACGACTGGCAGGCCGCCGGGCTCAACACGCTCATCGCCAACCTGATCCGGCGTGCGCTGGCTGTGCTCGGTCAGGTCGATTTCTCACCGGCCGCGCTGCGCGCGGACCTGGCCGGCCAGCGGACGGCCGTCCGCTACGTCTTCTCGGCCTCCGAACTGATCGACCACGCGACCGACCTCATCACCGAATCCGCTGGCCTGGTGCATGACAACGAGCGCCGCTGGCGGGTCTTCCACGACCGGGTCGCCGTCCTGACCTGAGCGGCGGCCGCCCGGCTGGAACCCCGAACCACCGTGTCTTGGTGACGCTCGCCATCACCCCCAGCTCATATTGCTGATCAGCGGGGATCAGCACTTCGGCCTTGTGCAGCAGCGCGGCCAGGATCGTGGCCTTCACCACGCTGCTGGATGCCGGTGGGGAGCTGGGCTGCCGGGCTGGTCAGCTTAAGGCGCACCAGCACCATCGTCCCGTCAGTTCTTAGGGGTGTTCTCGTCGGGGATGCCCCAGGAGGCGTTGCGGGTGGACCGGGGGACGGCCGCCGTCAGCGAGGAGTTGAGGTCGTGGTGGACCTTGATGGCCACGTTCTCGATGGTGGTGATCCCGTACGCCATGGACGGGTTGCCGGCGGTGAGCACCACGATGCTGTATGCCTTCTTGCCGTGGGTGAAGCAGCCGATGCTGTTCACGTTCCAGAACGGCGCATCCAGCGGGGCCCAGCCGTTCTTCACGTGGACCTTGAAACCGGCGGGCGCGCCGGCCGGGACACCCCAGCGCTCGTAGGACACGACGTGTGCCATCAGGGACAGTTCATAGTCCCTGGCGGCGGTGGTCAGCACCGCGTTCGGCCGGAGGAGCAGCCAGAGCAGCGTCGTCTCGTCCTTCGCGGTGAGCAGGCTGTCCCCCCAGTACCCGCCGGGGCCGAGCACGGTGGCCTTCATCTTGCCCAGGTCGAGGAACTTCTGCAGGCCCGCCCGGCCGACGTCGTTCCACAGCGCTGTCGCCGCGTTGTTGTCCGACACGGTGATCATGGAGTAGGCCAGGCTCTTCTCGTGCGCGGTCAGGCTCCGGTGCTGCTCATGAGCTTTGAGAAGCAGCGCCGCCAGGATCGTGGCCTTGATCGCGCTGGCCGACTTGAAGTGCTCGGTGGAGTTGAGCCCGCACTCGATCCCCAGGTCGGGGTCCTTCACCCGCACGCCGTAGGTGTCCCCGCGGCCGTGCACCGCCGCTTCGATGTCGGTGTCGAGCTTGTCCGCCAGCTGCGTTCTCTTGTGGCCGTCATGGGTCCACGCGGTGCACAGATGGGGGGCCTTCGCGACGGCCGGCCGGGCCGTGTCCTGGCTCGCCGCCCATGCCGCCTGCGCCGGGACGACGGATGTGGCCGCCCAGGCAACCGCGGCACATCCGGCGATCCACGCCCGCCCGCCGCGGCGCCGCTGATGGTTCCCGCGCATCGCCCAACCACCCCGTCCCGTGCAGTCCTGCTCTGCCGAAAGCTCAGACGCTTGATCCAACTAGAAGGTTGGCGGAGGTGGGCTCGTTTTCTCCCGTTGGTGCAGATTTGTAACATCACGCAGCCGGAGTCACAGGCATCCCGTCTCAGCTGCCGCAGGGACCTTTGCCCGGTGTCTACGGACCAAGGCCCGCTGACGGCATGGGGCAGGAGGGAACAGCCTGGGAGGGCTCCACCATCTCGTCCGGGGTGCGGAGAGTCACCAGGGGGTGCCGAGAATGTACTGGTATGGCCACGGTATGGGCTGGGGCTACGGGCTGATGATGATCAGCTTCCTCGTCTTCTGGGCGCTGGTGATCGTGGCGATCGTGCTACTGGTCCGCCACTTCGGCCGGGCCGGGCAGCAGCCAGGCCCGGCCCCGCACGCACCGCCAACCACCACGGCAGAACAGTTGCTGGCTGAGCGCTTCGCCCGTGGCGATATTGACGAAGAGGAGTATCAGCGCCGTCTGAACACCCTGCGGGCCGCCACCGGTCCCCGTCAGGGCGGTGCCTGATCTGACCCGGCCGGGCACGGGACTGCAACGCTAGGGTGAAATCCCCGGTGGCAGGGCTCTGAGCCCCGCGTTCCGCTGCCGCCTACCCTGCGTTCACTTTGCGTTCACTTTAGCGTCGGTGGCGCGTCGCTTGAGCGGGGTAACTTCCGCGGCAGGGAGCATGTTGTCCGAGGCTGGCCACGTGTGGTGGGGAGGAATGCCGTGACCGAGATCCGGTCAAGGGACTTGATCTCAGCGCTCGATGAGGCATCGCTGAGCAAGTTTCATCTACGCGCGGTCCTGGTGTCGGGGATGGGGTTTTTCACCGACGCTTACGACCTGTTTGTCATCGGGATCGCGTCCGCTCTGATCGCGACCCAGTGGAACCTGAGCAAGGGCCAGCTCTCCCTGCTCAACAGCACCATGCTGGGAGCCGCCTTCCTCGGCGCGTTCGTCTTCGGGCGCTTCGCGGACATGGCCGGCCGCAAGCGCGTGTACTGGATCGTCGCGGCGATCATGGTGGTGGGTGCGATCGGGTCGGCGCTGTCACCCTCGTTCTGGGTCCTGGTTGCCTTCCGGTTCCTGCTCGGCTTCGGCGTCGGTGGCGACTACCCGGTCAGCGCCGTGCTGATGAGCGAGTACGCCAACCGCAAGGACCGCGGCAAGCTGGTCGGGATGGTGTTCTCCACCCAGGCGCTGGGGCTCATCGTGGGCCCGCTCATCGCCCTGGCCCTGCTCGGCGCGGGTGCCAGTGACAACGTAGCCTGGCGGGTGATGCTTGCCCTCGGCGCGGTGCCCGCCGCGGCGGTGATCTACCTGCGCAGCAGGATGCCGGAGTCCCCCCGGTACCAGATCCAGGTGCAGGGGCAGGCGCAGCAGGCGGCGACCCAGCTCTCCACCTTCACAAATGGGCAGGTCAACGGGAGCAAGGACGGGAACGGGATCGGCGACCTGCGGCACAAGATGGGGCTGCGCGCGTTCCTCACCAACCGGGTGTACCTGTTGATGCTGGCCGGGACGGCCGGGACCTGGTTCCTGCTCGACTACGCCTACTACGGCAACACCATCTCCACCCCGCAGATCCTCGGCCTGATCTCGCCCACTGCCTCCACCATGACCAAGATCGCGATCCAGCTGGCCATCTTCGTGGTGGCGGCGGTGCCTGGGTACATCCTGGCGATCGCCAAGCTGGACAAGATCGGCCACCGGAAGCTGCAGCTGACCGGGTTCGCGATGATGGCGCTGTGCTTCCTGATCATCGCCATCGTGCCCGGGATGACGACCACCGTCGCTCCGTTCCTGGTGGTGTACGGGGTCAGCTACTTCTTCACCGAATTCGGGCCGAACATGACCACGTTCGTGATGCCCAGCGAGCTGTACCCGGTGACCATGCGCGCCACCGGGCACGGGATCTCGGCCGGCGTCGGCAAGTTCGGCGCGTTCGTCGGGGTGTTCCTGTTCCCGATCCTGAGCAACTCGTTCGGCCTGCGCGGCACGCTCCTGCTCACGGCCGGGGTGTCGGTGCTCGGACTGGCGCTCACCCTGGTGCTGCCCGAGCCCGCCGGGATCAGCCTGGAAGAGATGCCACCGGTCAGGCAGGCCGCCGCGCTCCCGCTCCGGGTCGCCAATCAGGCCAAGGCGAGCTGACAGCCAGTTCCGCCGGGGCGGACGGTCAGCCCGTCCCGGCGGTGGCGGTGAGCGGGACCAGGGAGCCTTCGGGCGGGTAGCCCAGGTGTGCCCAGATCTTGTTCAGCTCGTACTGGTAGTACATGCTCTGCAAGCTCAGCACGAACATCAGGACGATCCCGATCACCCCGTTGCAGGTCCGCGGCAGCCCGGCCGCCTCCTGCATCCGGGCGATCCGCTCCCCGGTGTTATAGGTGGACACGAACGGCGGGACGATGATGATCCAGCCGATCAGCACCGCGAGCAGCGAGATCGTCGGATCGACCTGGATCCGCCCGTCGAAGTCACGCGCCTCGCGATTGATCTTGTACCACCAGACGAAAAAGTAGATCCCCAGCGTGATCAGTGGCCAGATCAGCCACACCAGGAAGATGTTGCGGGTCTTGCCCGCACGTCCGGTCATGTTTCCCCCCGTAAGCCCCCGCGCGGTGCGGTCGGCGGCCGCCCCGGTGAATACGTTCTGTATCTCTATGGTCTTCGATGGGTGACCACGAGGGAACGGCGGGGTAGGGCATGTCCTAAGCGGGCGCGCCGCCCCGGCCCGCGCCTGTGTCGGGTGGGCCGGGAGCCGGGCTGGGCTGGAATATGGGCCGCGCGGGTGCTGGCGGGGGGGCGGCTCATACCGGGGCGTACTCGCCTTCAGCGGCTGGGAGGGTGGGGCCTGGGGGTGGTTTGCCTGGGCGGTCCAGGACGGACCAGGCGGCGTTTATGAGGTGCTGCGTGGTGAGGCCGTACTTGGTGAAGAGGTAGGGGGCGGTCTGGGCGCCTTCGGCGAAGGTGTCGGTCAGGCCGATCCGGGTGAGGGGGCGGGTCAGGGCGGCTTCGGCGAGGGTTTCGGCTACGGCGGACCCGAGGCCGCCGACGATGGTGTGGTTTTCGGCGGTGATCACTGCCTCGGCGGTGGCGGCGACGGCTAGCACGGGTTCGGTGTCGAGGGGGTTGATCACGGGGACGTTGACGAAGGGGGTGGCGACGCCGTTTGCGCGCAGGGTGGTCGCGGCCGCGAGGGCGGGGGCGACCATCATGCCGCTGGCGATGAGGGCAAGGCCGGATTCCGGGACCGCCGCGGGTGGATGGGCCTCACTCGCGGCGGCTCCACCCGTCAGCACCTGGGCCTGGGTGAGCGAGAACCGGTGGGTGGCGGGGAAGATGACCGGGATTTCGCCTCGTTTGAGGCGGAGGTAGACCGGGCCGGGCAGGTCGGCTATCGCGGTGACCGCCTGGGTGGTTTCGGTGGCATCGGCGACGTCGATGACGGTCATGCCGGGCAGGGCGCGCATCAGGGCGACGTCCTCGATCGCCTGGTGGCTCGGGCCGCCGGGGCTGGAGACCCCGGGCATGAAGCCGACGATGCGCACCGGCATGCACGGGTAGGCGACCGCGTTGACGATCTGGTCCAGCGGCCGCCGGGTAGCGAACACGCCGAACGTATGCACGAACGGGATCAGCCCACTGCGGGCGAGTGCGCCGGCGACGCCGATCATGTTCGCCTCCGCCATGCCCGCGTGGATGAAGCGGCCGGGGAACTCCTCGGCGAACAGGTCGATCTCGCACTGGCGGGTGAGGTCCCCGCTGAGGCAGACGATCTCCGGCCGGTGGCGCGCCAGTTCCACCAGTGCCTTGCCGTAGGGCTTGAGCATGGTCCGGTACGGCGGGTAGAGTACCGGCCGCTGTACCTGCGTGTCAGATGTCATGGCGGGCGAGTTCTTCCGTCAGTTCGGCGATGGCGGCTGCGGCCAGTCCGGCGGGCAGCTTGATGAAATGACCGTCGGCGTCCGGGGGGAGGCAGTCCAGCCCGTGCCGGGTGGACGTGCGGCAGATCAGGACCTGTGGCCGGCCGTGACCGGACGCGGGCTCCGCAGCCTGCGCTGTGTCCGCGAGTGCGGCGGCGATCGCGGTCACGTCATGGCCGTCGAGTTCGACGGCGTTCCAGCCGAACGCCTGCCACTTGGCGGCGATCGGCTCGATCGTGGTGATCGTGTCCACCGGCCCGTCGACCTGGGAGTTGTTGGCGTCCAGGAGCACGGTCAGCCGGCCCAGGCGCTGATGCCCGGCGAACATCGCCGCCTCCCAGACCTGGCCCTCCTGCATCTCGCCGTCGCTGAGGAAGGCGAACGTCCTCACCCCGGGCCGGCCCAGCAGGCGGTCGGCCAGGGCGAAGCCGGCGGCTGCGGACAGGCCCTGGCCCAGCGAGCCGCAGGTGTAGTCCGGAACCTTGCTGCGCTCGGTACCGATGGCTTCGAGTGAGGATCCGTTCTGCCCGTAGGTCTTCAGGGTTTCCTCGTCGAGCAGGCCCATCTCGGCGGCGGCTGCGTAGGCGGCGATGACGTAGTGCGCCGGAGAGCAGACCACCCGGTCGGTGCCGGGGCGCAGGGCCGCGCCATACACGGCCGCGTACTGCTCGGCCGCGGACAGCGCCTGGCCCAGGTAGCCGAAACCCTGCGGGGCCACCATCTCGACGGCGCGAAGCCGGATCGTGGTGGCCAGCCGGCGCAGATCGGTGACGCGGGGTGGGGGAGACGGCGCGGACGGGGGCTCCGGAGTGCTCAGTCTGATCACTCCCTTCCGGTCAGGCAGCTTTGGTAAAGTGGCTATGCCAATCCAGAATCTAGCTGACGCCGGTCGGCGCTGTGAAGACCGGTCAGCCCCGGGCGAGCCGTGATCGTGGACGATTTTCCGTGAATAGCACGGGGAATCGTCCACCATCCCGCGCTGGCGACCAGACCACCGGAGGTGAGCAGGTGGCGGAGGCGCGGTCCGGGCACCGGCGCAGCCAGGCCGCCGACCTGCCAGGTATTCAGCCGGTGTCGCTCACCCGCGTGTCGGACGAGGTCGCCGAGCAGATCCGGCGGCTGATCGTGAGCGAGCAACTGGCCGAGGGTGCCCGGCTGCCGGCCGAGCGGGACCTCGCGGAGCGGTTCGGGGTCAGCCGGCCCATGGTGAGCCAGGCGCTGCGGATGCTGTCGCTCATGGGCCTGGTGGAGATCCGGCGCGGGTCCGGCGCGTACGTCCTGCGCCGGCCGCAGGCGATGGTCACGGCTTCGGTCGGCCTTCTGGTCGACCTGCACGGGTCCATCGACGACCTGGCCGAACTCAGGCTCTGGCTGGAGACGCTCGGCGTGGTCCACGCGGCACAGCAGCGGCCCCCGGCCAGGGCGACCCGTGACATCCGGGACGCCCTCCAGCGGCTGGCTGGGTCGACCGGCAGCGCGTCGGCGTGGATCGCCGCCGACACCGTGTTTCACGCCACGGCCGTGCGGTCAGCGGGGAACACCTACCTGACTGCCATGTACGAGGGGGTGCACACCGCGGTGCTGGCACACGAATACGAGCACTGGGTGCGCACCGAGACCGAGCCGGTGTGGCTGTCGCCGTCCGGCGCGCCCGTTCTGCTCGATCTGCACCAGGCGATCTATGACGCGGTCGCGGCGGGCGACGCCGGGGCGGCCCGGCTCGCGGTCGAGCGCCATCACGACGTGATGCTTGAGCACCTGGCCATAGCACAGGGACAGCCAAGGGCGCCGTCCCGCCGGGGTGGAGAATAGCCGCATGGACGAGGCCGGGCGCCGGCCGCCGAAGCGGTCACGGGGATCAGGGCGGCCGCAGGACTCAGGGCGGCCGCGGGGATCAGGGTGGTCGCTGTGGTCCCTGTGGTCGCGGGATTCCATCCTGTCGATCGGGTCGCGCGGGTCGATCCTGTCCATCGGCTCGGTAGGGTCGGCCCTGTCGGTCGGGTCGGTCGGGTCCTTCGCGTCCGCTTTCAGCGCCGGGTCGTCGTTCTCGCTGTTCTCGCTGCTGTCCTCGATGTCGGCCGGGTCGGTCATGTCGTTCCGGTCGGTCCGCGCAGTGCTGTCCGGCCCGGGGGTGTTCTCTCGGGGTCAAGACCGGTCCAAATCGGGCGTCTTAACGGATCGTGCAGGTAGTGGCGTCGCCATGCATACGTCGGCGCCGCGCGAGGTTGTCGTGCATGTGGCAGGTCCGCGCTGGCCAGGCTTCTGAGCAGCGACAACGACGAGCGCCACACCCGTGGGATGTGTTGCGAAAGCACTCCGAACAGCGCTCCAGCGCAACGTCATGCGACGGGCTGAGGACCCCTGGAGAAGGCATAAGGATCGAGGAGATGCTAGAGCTCACCCATTACAGCTTCGTCGCATACACGCTGCCCACGACCAGCGAGATCGTGCCGATGCTGCAGGTCGCCCCGTCCAAGACCGACACCGAGCGGCTGCTGCTGGTCTCGCCGGAGCTGGCCGAGGTGCTCACCGCAATCATCTTCCGGGTCCGGGCCGGGAACGCCGCACTGCCGCTGGTATCGGCCTACGACGTGTTCGAGCAGACCTGGAGCGCGGCGATGCCGTTCCTGTTCCAGCGCCGCTACGGCTACGAGGACCGCCCTATCACCCGCAGCTACATCCGCGAATGCATGGTCGCCACCTCTCAAACCGCGCAGATCACGATCGCCGGCGAGCCACTGGAATGGCGGCCCCATGACTTCCGCAGAATCTTCGTCACCGACGCCTTGCGATCCGGGCTGCCACCGCACATCGCAGCCAAGATCTGCGGCCACACCGTCCTCGACACCACGATGGGCTACGCCGCGATCTACCCCGAGGACGTGATCACTCACCATCGGGCGTTCATGGCCCGGCGCCGTGCTGAGCGGCCCAGCGAGGAATACCGCGAGCTCACCGCATCTGAGTGGGAGGAGTTCCTGGCCCACTTCGAGCTGCGCAAGGTCGCTCTCGGCGTCTGCGGTCGCGACTACGGGACCCCTTGCGCGCATGAAAACGCCTGTGTCAGATGCCCCCTCCTTCGCGTTGACCCAGCTCAGAGGCCACGGCTCGAGGTGATCCACGCCAACCTCCTCGATCGCCTTCAAGAGGCCAGGGACCAGGGCTGGCTCGGCGAGGTCGCCGCGATCGAGACCACCCTGGCCGCCGCCGCGCAGAAACTGGAAGCCATGCGCGAGCTCACCGCCCGCAGGACTACCGTCAGCCTGGGCATGCCCGGGCGTGCGGCGCTCGCGGGAAAGACAGCCGGCCGCAGTAGCGCGCCTGACGCCTGCCATTGAGCGACAAGGAATACCGCATGAGCAACGAGAATGACCGCACCCCGCCAGACGACCCGTCAAGCATCACGCTCACCTACCAGCACCGGCACTACTGGTGGTTCAGCGCCGACGACGCGCCCGAGACCTGGCACGTCTCCGCTGACATCGACGACGGCGGACCACACGTCGGCGACATGGACATCACGCTGGTCGATACCTACGAGACCCACGACCCATTCGCCCTGCTCGACGGTCAGGACGCTGCGCTCGGCCCCGTCGCCGGAACCCTCTTCGACGCAGGTGACGGCCGGCTCGACCCGGACCTCGACGAGCAACTCGAGCCGATCGGCAGCCGGATCCTCATCCTGCACTCGGTAAGTCTGGTGCCGGAGTGGCGGGGCTTCGGCCTGGGCGCGCTGCTGGCCGGGACGGCGATCAGGAAGCTGTCCGGCGGAGCCCGCGCCGCGGTCTGCTACCCCGCCCCCCTCAACGAACTGACTGAGGCAAGACCAGGCGATCAAGGCGACGCTGACTGGGACGAGGCAGTCGCGGCGCTCCAGAAGGTCTGGGCAAGGCTCGGATTCGAGCATCTCCGAGATGGCGTCCACGTCCTCGACCTCAGCCTGGTCACTCTTGATGAAAAGCTCGGGCAGCTCCGCAAGAACGCCGAGCGCTACCGCACCGTCCAGGACTGAAAGGACGCCTTTCATCCCCAGCGACACGCCGATAACCGCGGCAAGCCAAGATTCTTGCCAGTCACCGCCGGTGAGCACCGGGACTCCCCGCAACCCGCAGCTATCTGGATAGGTAACCAAGATCATTTCGGTTAAGCTTGCATGCGATGTGCGATGCTTCGCGTTTCCCCGCAGCAACGGCCCCGCCTCACCGAGATCATCCACAATCTCCGCGAACGCGTCGCCGAAGCACGGATGAACGGCTGGCTCGGCGAAGTCCAGG
>OFGV01000096.1_pt1 | contig 15035 bp, 13 predicted proteins | sample 1521911 | NCBI WGS metagenome assembly OFGV01 (sample SAMEA2553413, study PRJEB24118) | soil metagenome
GGCCGAGACCGGTGGTGGCCGGCACCAGCCCCACCGTGAGCAGGCAGTGTGAACCCCGCACGGCCCGCCCGTCCGCCATGGTGACCGCCACGCCCCCGCGCTCCCGGCGGACGCCCTCGGCCCGGGAGCGGCTCAGCACGGTCATCCCCCGCCGCCGGAAGACGTCTTCCACCACGACGGCTGCGTCGGCGTCCTCGTGCGGCAGCACATGATCTCGGGAGGAGATCAGCGTGACCTGCGAACCCAGGGCCTGGTAGGCACTGGCGAACTCGGCGCCGGTCACCCCCGAGCCCACCACGATCAGCTCGGCCGGCAGTTCGTCCAGGTCATACAGGTGCCGCCAGCTCAGGATGCGCTCACCATCGGGCTGCGCGCCCGGCAGCACCCGCGGCGTCCCACCGGTCGCGACCAGCACCACGTCCGCGCTGACCTCCCGATCACCGGCGATGACGGTATGCGGCCCGGCCAGCCGTCCCCGCCCGGTGAGGACCTTCACCCCCTCCCCCGCCAGCCGGGTGGCGACATCGGCCGACTGGGCACGTGCCAGCGCCTTCACCCGCGCATACAGGCGAGGCGCGTCCACCGAGACCGAATCGGCCGCCTCGTGCCCGGGCCCGGGCGGCGGCCCTCCCGCGGGGCGCTGGCCCCCGGCAACCCGGCCCACGCCGCCCCGATGCCCCGCGATCGTGATGCCCAGGCCCGCCGAGCCATGAAGCAGCCCCATCGTCTCCGACGTGGCGATGAGGGTCTTGGACGGCACACAATCAGTCAGCACGCAGGCGCCACCGAGCCCGCCGGAATCGACCACGGTGACATCCGCCCCGAGTTGCGCGGCCACCAGGGCCGCCTCATACCCGCCCGGGCCGCCCCCCAGAATCACGATCTTCACACGTGGCTGTCTCACGACGCCCCATTCTCCTCTCAGGACACGGTCGGGCCCGCCCGGGGCATGCCCCTCCTTTTCCGGCCGCGTGTGCCGCCTCTGCCCGCCGGGGCGTGCCTTTCTGCCCGGCGGCTGTGCCGCCTCCGCCCGCCGGGGCGTGCCCCTCGCCCTGGCGGGGCACGGGACCAGTGACTGCACACTCACTAACACGATTCGGTGACCACGCCACCAGGGAACGCCGGGGCTCGTACGCTTGTCATCCGTGGCGTTGTACGCGGCGTATGGCAGCAACATGGACCCGGAGCAGATGGCCGAGCGCTGCCCGCACTCCCCCCAGCAGGGCTCCGGCTGGCTCGAAGGCTGGCGCCTGACGTTCGGCGGCGAGGACATCAACTGGGAGGGCGCCCGCGCCACCGTGGTAGAAGATGCCGCCGAACGAGTATTCGTGGTGCTCTACGACGTCACCGAACTCGACGAGCGCGTGCTGGACCACTGGGACGGGGCGACCCTCGATTACTACCGCAAGCTGCGGGTACGGGTGCAGACGCTCGAGGGCGACGTGCTGGCATGGCTCTATGTGCTCAACGCGTACGAGGGCGGGCTGCCGTCCGCCCGGTATCTCGGCATTCTGGCCGACGCGGCGGAGAAGGCTGGAGCACCGGCGGACTACGTTGCCGGACTGAGGGCCCGTCCCTGTACCTCCAACGGCCAGTGACCATGCCGCCCCGGCGTTGAGCCGAGGAACGCCGCAATCGAGGCACGGAGCGAGGCCGCGTCGAGCCCGTGCGCGGCCTCATGCTCGGCGGGGGTGCCGTAGCGGCGCAGTTCGTCGCGGCCCACGCCGAGTCCCAGCACCCGGTGGCGGATGCCCGAGAGCGCGTCCGCCACCACCCGGACCGACGTTCCCGCCAGGTAGGGCTCCACGATCACCACGTCGGGCGTGCGCAGGGTGTCCCGCAAGGTGGCGCCATCGAAGGGACGGACGGTGGCGGCGGCCAGGACGGTGACGTCCAGCCCGAGGGTCGCCTCGACCACCTCGTCGGCCAGCGGCCCGACCGCGACCACCGTGCCGGCTTCGCCGGTCCGCAGCACACTGAGCTTGCCCGGCTCCCGTTCCAGGGGCACCATCGTGGAGCGGCTGGACAGCCGCAGGTAGACCAGCCCGTCCCCGGCGGCAGCCGCCCGGAGCTGGCGTTCGGCCTCATCGGGGTGGCCCGGAACATGCACGGTCCAGCCGGGCAGCGTATCCAGCACCGCCACATCGCCAGGTGCCTGGTGGGTGCGACCGCTCTGGGAGTAGTCGTAGGAACCGCCCGCGCTGACCAGCACCGCTCCCACACCCTGGTGGTTGAGGTCCAGTTTGATCTGCTCGAACGGCCGCTCCACCAGGAAGCTGGCAAAGGTGTGGGCAACCGGCCGCATCCCGGCCAGCGCCAGCCCGCCGGCCACGCTGACCAGCAGCTGCTCCCGGATCCCGAGGTTGACCACCCGGTCCGGCCACCGCCGGCGGGCAGGCTCGAACCCGTCGGCGGTGATATCGGCGAGCACCACGGCAAGCCGCGGATCTTCCGCCAGCAGCTCCGACATGACTGACACAAAACGCTCTCTCATCGTCTGCATCTGTACCTCTCACAGGTGTCCGGCGGGCCAGGTCAGGCCGGCGGCCCGGTCAGGCCGGCGGCCCGGTCGGCGGGCCGGTAAGGCGGCGGCCCGGTCAGGCCGGGCCGGGGGCTGACCACTTCGGCTCGACCACGGCGACGACGACATGCGGCCGGCCCGGATGCGGTGCGGTCAGCGCGGCCTCCAGGCCCGCGTGATCGTGACCGTCGGCCCGCAGCGCCGACCAGCCCTCAGCGGCGAACCTCGCTTCGATGCCACCCGGCCAGCCATGGGTGGCGGAGGAGTTGTCCACGACCACCACCTGCAGCCGGTCCAGCCCGGCCCTGCCCGCGAAGGCGATCGCCTCGTGATTGGAGCCCTCGTCCAGTTCGCCGTCCCCGGCGAGCACGAAGACCCGCGCCCCAGGCAGCCTCCTCGCCCGCAGGCCGAGCGCGGTCCCGGCCGCCAGCGGCAGGCCGTGCCCCAGCGATCCGCTGGAGATTTCCGCGCCCGTGACCAGCTGCCGGTCAGGGTGCCGGCCCAGGGCTGACCCGAACGACGCGTAGCCGGGCAGGTCCGCCGGGTCGAGGAAGCCCTTGGCGGCCAGCACGGCGTAGTAGGCCATCGGCCCGTGTCCCTTGGACAGGTAGAAGCGGTCGCGGTCCTCCTCGCCGGCCGTCTGCGGGCTCACCCGCAGCACCCGGTCATAGAGCACCCAGATGACATCGAGGGTGGAGCCTGCCGCGTGGTCGTGCTTGGCGTCCCCGGTCAGCAAGGACATGAGTGCCGGGAGGTCCCGGTATCCCGCCGCTGGTCGTGTAGTGGTCATGGCCTCATGCTCTGCCTTAAAGCGGACTTTAAGTCAATGGCGTGGTCGCGGGTATCCCGGCGATGCCTGGAGCCAGCGATCGAACGGCAGATCACCGCCACCAGCACCGGACTGGGCCACGCCGGGCGCGCCCGGCGCTCAGATGAGCGCGACCACGATGAGCGCCACTGCCGGCAGCACCATGGCGGCGATCGCGCCCCACGCCCAGCGCACCTCAGGCCGCGCGTGGGCTACGTCCCCCCGGCCGGCCGGGTCCGCGTTGCGTGCCCGCTGCGCCCGCTCGTCGAGTTCGTGGGCCGCGAACTGCGCTGGTGTGCGATCCAGCGCCTCCTGCACCTGCCCGGGGTACGCGCCATAACCCGGCCGGCCCGGCAGCCCTCGCACCGCAGGCCGGCGTGCTGCCCGGTGGGCGCGGAGCTGTGCGTTCCGCGCGGAACGCGCGGAGGACTGGACCGCCCAGCTATAGAGAATCTTGCCCCGCCTGTCGCCGGGCGTTGCCGCGCAATGCACCCGGACCGCGTTGACCATGTCCACCTTGACCACTGATGCCCACGGCACCCAGTGGTCGCGCAGCGGGTTCGCCATTGTGATGCCGTCGGGGCCGGCGATGATCCGCGGCCGGAGCGCGCACCCGTAGACCACCCCGGTGACGGCAGCGACCAGCAAGGCCATGACGAGGGCGGTGTGATCACGGCCCTGGACTGCCAGGTCAGCCAGCGTGATGACGGCGATCACAACCCAGACCCACCACAAGACCACCGAGCCGGCGCTCCGGAACACCTCCCGGTCACCGGCCGGATCCTGCTGCGACGACACCGCCGGGCACTCCACTCGTTTACGGGGAAGGGCCGGGCTCGGCGCGGCCCCTGCCCACTGTAAACCCGCCACGGCGGCCACGGGACTCCTCCGATGTGCCCCTGGGGTGGGACGGACACCCCCGGGGACGCGCAGGTGGCCCTGGCGCGGGCTCAGCGGGCTCCCAGGCGCTGGCCCTGGCGCGGGCTCAGCGGGCTCTCAGGCGCTGGCCCCGTCGGGGACGCGGGCAGCCTCACCGGCCCGCCCGCCGGCAAGCGCAGCGAGTGCGGTGGCCGCCATCAGCCGCACCCCCACCCCGATCACGCGCTCGTCAACATCGAATGTGGCCTGATGGAGGTCGGCGTGATCGCCCGTCCCCGGGGCCGCTGTGCCGAGCCTGGCCAGCGTTCCCGGAATTGACTCCAGATACCATGCGAAGTCCTCGGCCGCCAGGCTCTGCGGGGTCGTGGCAACGGCGTCCTGGCCGAGCACCGCCTCGGCCGCGGCACCCAGGATCGCAGTGCTGGCCGGGTCGTTGATGGCTGGCGGGACGCCGCGTGAGTAGTCCAGTTCCGCGATCACCCCGTAGGCGCTGGCGACCGAGCCCACCAGCCCCTTCAGCAGGCCCGGCGCCTGCTGCCAGGCCTGCTCGTCCAGGCAGCGCACGGTCCCGGCGGCGAAGCCTTCCTCCGGGATGGCGTTGGGGGCATGCCCGGCACTGATCCGGTCCCAGACGAGGGTGAGGCTGGACCGCGGGTCCACCCGCCGCGACAGCGCCGCCGGCAACTCGGTCACGATCTTGCCCAGCGCATAGACCAGGTCAGCGGTCAGATGCGGGCGCGCCGTGTGCCCGCCCGGCCCGCTGACCTGCACCCTGATCTTGTCGCAGGCACCGGTGATCGGGCCGACCCGCAGCCCGAGCTGGCCGACCTCGAACCGGGGATCACAGTGCAACGCGAAGATCTTGTCCACACCGGTGATCGCACCCTCGCCCATGGCAGCCAGCGCGCCCTCGACCACTTCCTCGGCCGGCTGGAACAGCAGCCTCACCCGTCCGGGCAGGAGCCCCCGGCGTGCCCGTTCGGCCAGGTAAAGGCCCGCCCCAAGCAGGACCGTGGTGTGCACGTCATGGCCGCAGGCATGGCAGGCGTTCGGCACGGTGGACCGGTAGGGCACGTTCTTCTCGTCGGCGATGGGCAGGGCATCCAGATCGGCGCGCAGGGCCACCATCGGGCCATCGCCGGTGCCGACATCGGCCCACAGGCCCGTGCCTGATGACATGAGGCGGGGCCGCAGGCCCGCTGCCGTCAGGCGCTGTGCCACCCTGGCGGTCGTGCGCCGTTCGGCGTGCGCGGTCTCAGGATGGGCGTGCAGGTCCCGGCGGAAGGCGATCAGTTCCTGCTCGTGTCCGACGAGGAACTCGTTGAGGTCCCTCGGCAGGTCAGGCGCGGGCATGCGCCGCCTCCCGCGGGCAGGCGAAGCGGTTCATGGTAAACCTCGTGCTCCCGAAGGTTCCGGTGCCCGGCAGCATGTCCATGTAATCCCTCGATCCAGCTCGCCTACGGGCGTCATTGTCCCGCGGTCGGCAGGCCCCCCGTCGATGACCGCCCTGCTCAAGCGAGCCCTGCGTCGTGCCCGCCCCAATACGGGCCGGCGCAGTCAGCGCCTGGGAATTGCGGCAGATGCGCAGCGAGGGCAGGACGATCGAGTAATCGTCTGCTCCCCCGTCACTGACTCACCAGGGACATGCCCGCGAAGCCTGAATCTTGCGGGCAGGCCACGTCATCTGCTCTACGAGTTCGGCATGCGCTGAATGGGCGCCATCTTTGCGTCCCGGCAACCGCTGACGGGACACGTTCCGGCGCAGATCTGTATCGTATCGCGCGCGCTGATGATCCGCTGGAGTTGCGCGATTGTCGCGGCGAGATCAATCCGGGCACGGGCCGCCCACCAGCCGCTGGGCCGGAAGGCTGAGGTCAGGAAACGTCACTGGGGTGATAGACGCCCCAGACCTCGCGCAGCGCGTCGCAAACCTCGCCCACCGTGGCCTGGGCGCGCAACGCCTCCCGGAGCGGGACGAGCACGTTCTCCGGCCCCGCGGCTGCCTTCCTGAGGTCATCGATCCGGCGCTGCCAGTCATCCGCGTCGCGCGAGCCACGCAGCCGCGCGAGCCGCTCCGCCTGGTCCTGCTCGACCGACGGGTCCACCCGCAGCGGCTGGTATGCCTCCTCACCTGCGGTGGTGAACTTGTTCACCCCGACCACCACCCGCTCGCCGACGTCGATCTGGCGGGTGATCTGGTACGCGGAGCGCTCGATCTCAGCCTTCTGGAAGCCGCGCTCGATGGCGGCAACCGCCCCGCCCAGGTCCTCGATCTTGGCGATCAGCTCCGTGGCGGCGGTCTCCACGTCGTCGGTCATGGACTCGATCGCGTACGAGCCGGCGAACGGGTCAGCGATGGCGGTCAGGTCGGTCTCGTACGCGAGCACCTGCTGGGTCCGTATCGCCAGCCGGGCCGCCTTCTCGCTGGGCAGCGCGATCGCCTCGTCGTAGGAGTTCGTGTGCAGGGACTGGGTGCCGCCAAGGACCGCGGCCAGCGCCTGGACGGTCACCCGGGCCAGGTTGACCTCGGGCTGCTGGGCGGTCAGCTGGACCCCGGCGGTCTGGGTGTGGAACCGCAGCATCTGCGAACGCGGGTCGGCAGCCCCGAACTCGTCCCGCATGATCCGTGCCCACAGACGCCGGGCAGCGCGGAACTTCGCGACCTCTTCCAGCAGGGTGGTACGGGCCACGAAGAAAAACGACAGCCGGGGCGCGAACTCGTCCACCGCCAGGCCGGAGGACAGGGCCGCACGGACGTACTCCTTGGCGTTCGCCAGCGTGAACGCGATCTCCTGGACCGGCGTGGCCCCGGCCTCGGCCATGTGATAGCCGGAGATCGAGATCGTGTTCCAGCGCGGCATCTGAAGGCGGCAGTACGCGAAGGTGTCGGCGACCAGGCGCAGCGAGGGCTGCGGCGGGTAGATGTAGGTGCCGCGGGCGATGTACTCCTTGAGGATGTCGTTCTGGATGGTGCCGGTCAGCGCGTTCGCGGCGACCCCCTGCTCCGCGGCCACCAGCTGGTAGAGCAGCAGCAGCACCGCCGCGGGGGCATTGATCGTCATGGACGTGGAAACGTCCCCCAGCGGGATCCCGGCCAGCAGCGTTCGCATGTCCTCGACGGAGTCGATAGCCACCCCGACCTTGCCGACTTCCCCGTGCGCGACCGGCGCGTCGGAGTCGTAGCCCATCTGGGTGGGCAGGTCGAAGGCCACGGACAGGCCGGTCGTCCCAGCCGCGATCAGCTGGTGGTAGCGGGCGTTGGAGTCCCGGGCGGTGGCGAACCCGGCGTACTGCCGCATGGTCCAGGGCCTGGCCGTGTACATGCCGGGATGAATGCCCCGGGTAAACGGGTAGCTGCCGGGCTCACCCAGCTGCGCCGCGGGGTCGAATCCGGGTGGATCCCCTGGCCTGTACACCGGCTCCAGCGGGAGACCGGACTCCGACTGGCGTCCCATAGGCCAAGATTAGGTCGTTGGCGTACGGTTGCCTCAGTGAGCCCGGTCACAACCGGCAAATGAGTCAGGGAACCCCCCGGTCTAACTACATAACGTGAATGATTAACTACTCACTGTGACTGATCATGAGAGCGCGCACCGCCCCGAACGGACTAGTCCTGTCCTCCGTGACGGCGTGCTGCCCACGGCCCCGGCCAGCTGGCCGGTTCACCAGGCGTTTCCCGCACGCAGGCTGATGACCGCTGTCGCCGCCACCTGCGTCCTGGCCGTGAGCGCGGCGGCCACGCTCACCGGGCCAGCGGCGCGTCAGGGCGGCGGGGCGCCAGGCGCACCCAAGTCCGGCGGGGTGCGGGCGGTGCCGGCCGGCGGCCCGCAGCTGGCCGGCCGGGGAGTGGTCGTCAACTACCCGGCCCAGGGCGCGCGGCGGCTGCCCTACGTGCAGGCCTCCGCCTATGTCCTCGCCGACGCGGGCACCGGCCAGGTACTGGCGGCCAAGGACCCGCACGGCTGGTACCGGCCCGCCAGCACGCTCAAGGTGCTGACCGCCATCACGCTGATGCGCGTACTCAGCCCCGACGCCACCGTGATCGCCTCACACCGGGCCGCGATCGCCGAGCCGAGCAAGGTCGGGCTGATCGCCGGCGACAGCTACCGGGTGTCCGACCTGTTCAAGGCGCTGCTGATGATCTCCGCCAACGACGCGGCGATCGCCCTGGTCCAGGCGACCGGGTCCTACGCCAAGGGCATGGCCATGATGAACGCCGAGGCGCACCACCTGCAGGCGGACGACACGGTCGCAGTGACCCCGAACGGGCTCGATGCCCGCGGCCAGCATGTCTCCGCCTATGACGAGGCGCTGTTCGCCCGGCAGGCACTGGCCATCCCCGAATTCATGGGCGACGAGGGGCTGCGGGTCGTCAAGTTCCCGCTCAGGCCGCACCACCACCCGATCACCCTGTACACGCAGAACACCATGCTCGATACCTTCCGGGGCGACCTCGGCGGCAAGATCGGCTGGACCACCCCGGCCGAGGCCACGTTCATCGGCTGGGCCCGGCGGGGACACACCACCCTGGTGGTGACCATCCTGCACTGCACCCCGCTGACCGAGATGACCTACGCGGCCCGCCTGCTGAGCTGGGGTTTCGCCATGGATGGGAAGGTGAACCCGGTCGGCACCCTGGTCAGCCCGCTGCCGCTGGCCGCCCCGGCCGGCCACACCCCCAAGCCCATCCCACACCAGCGCGAGATCGCGCGGCCGGCCGCTGCCGCTGCCGGGCGGCCGGCCGTCCCGCTCGCAGCCGGCCTGGGCATCCTGCTGCTCGCCGTCTTCACCGGATGGGCGGTGCTGATGGTCAGCCGTCGCGGTCGCCGGGCAGGAAACCCACCCGGTCGTTGACCGCGGCTATGGTCTGCCGGGCGAGTGGCCGCGCCCGGCCTGCGCCGTGGGCCAGCAGGCGGTCCAGCCCTGCCTCATCCGCCAGCAGCTTCTCGGTCCGCTCCCGGATCGGCGCCAGCGCGCTGACCATCACTTCCGCCAGGTCCTTCTTGAACACCCCATAGCCCGCGCCGACGTAACGCGACTCCAGGTCAGCAACGGTCTCCCCAGCCAGGGCAGAGTAGATCCGGAGCAGGTTGGTGATGCCTGGTTTATTCGTTTCGTCGGATTCGATGCCCGGACCGGCATCGGTGACCGCGCGCGCGATCTTGCGGCGGATCACCTCCGGCTCGTCCAGGATGTCGATGATCCCCTGCGGCGAGGATGACGACTTGCTCATCTTGGCCGACGGTTCCTGCAGGTCACAGATCTTCGCGACCCCGGCCAGGAGGTAGGCGGCCGGCACGGTGAAGGTTGGCCCGAACCGGTGGTTGAACCGGATCGCCAGATCCCGGCTCAGTTCCAGGTGCTGGCGCTGATCCTCGCCGACCGGCACCTGGTCGGTCTGGTAGAGCAAGATGTCCGCCGCCTGCAGGACCGGGTAGCTGAACAGGCCCACGCTGGCCTGCGCCGCACCGCCCTTGGCCGCCTTGTCCTTGAACTGGGTCATCCGGCTCGCCTCGCCGAACCCGGTCAGGCACCCGAGTACCCAGGCCAGTTCGGTGTGCTCGGGCACGTGGCTCTGGGCGAACACGATGCTGGCGTCCGGGTCGATCCCGGCCGCGAACAACTGCGCGGCCGCGACCCGGGTCCGGTGCCGCAGCTGCGCCGGTTCCTGCGGCAACGTGATCGCGTGCAGGTCCACCACGCAGTAGACAGCGTCGTGGGACTCCTGCATCGCCACCCACTGGCGGACCGCGCCAAGGTAGTTGCCGAGATGGAACGAGTCAGCGGTCGGCTGGATGCCGGAGAACGCACGTGGCCGGGACATGGGCGAAGTCTAGTGGCTGCTCCGGTGCGGCCGGCCGGTCAGCGGCTCGCCGCGCCCTCGCCAACGGCCGGCACGATGTCAGGCACAGTGTCCCTGATCGCACCCGCGTCCACGTCCGTGCCGGCGTCCTGCGAGGCCCGCTCGGCCGCGATCATCGCCTGGTAGTGCTCGACCTCCCGGGTCACCTGCCCGCCGTCCCACCGCAGCGGCTTGGCGATCAGGTCGGCGGCCTCCTCCGCCGCCACCATCCCCCGGTCGGGCGTCTCGATGGCGATCCGCGTGCGGCGGGCCAGCACGTCATCCAGGTGGCGTGCCCCCTCATGGGAGGCGGCGTAGACGATCTCGGCGCGCAGGTAGTCGTCGGCGCCGGTCACCGGCCTGCCCAGCCCGGGCTCGGCCTCGACCAGGGCGAGGACCTCCGGCGCCAGCGAGCCGTACCGGCCCAGCAGATGCTCGATCCTCGCCACGTGCAGGCCCGACGACGTGGCCAGCCGGTGCCGCGAGTTCCACAGCGCCAGGTAGCCATCCGCGCCAGCCAGCGGGACACGGTCGGTGCAGGACGGCGGTGAGCGCCAGTCCAGCGCGTGCACCACCGCGTCCACCGCGTCCCGGGCCATCACCCGGTAGGTGGTGTACTTGCCGCCCGCCACCAGCACCAGCCCGGGCACGGGATGGGCGACCACGTGCTCACGCGACAGCCGGGACGTGGATTCGGACTCCCCGGCCAGCAGCGGCCGCAACCCCGCGTAGACACTGATGACATCCTCCCTGGTCAGGGGAGTCTTCAGCACCCGGTTCGCCTGGCCGAGCAGGTAGTCGATGTCGGTCCCGGTGGCCGCCGGCTCGGCCTTGCTGCCCGTCCAGTCGGTATCGGTGGTGCCGACGATCCAGTACCGCCCCCACGGGATGACAAACAGGACACTGACCGGCGTGCGCAGGATGATCCCGGTGGTCGAGTGGATGCGGTCCTTCGGCACGACCAGGTGGACACCCTTGGAAGCGCGCACGTGAATCATGCCGCGGCCGCCCACCATCGCCTGGATCTCGTCGGTCCACACACCCGTCGCGTTGACGACCTGCTGGGCCCGGATCTGGATCTCGCCGCCGGTCTCCAGATCGACCGCGCGGACCCCGGTGACCCGCTCCCCCTCCCGCAGAAATCCCGTCACCTGCACCCGCGACGCCACCTGCGCGCCGTAGCTGGCCGCGGTCCGGATCAAGGTCATCACATAACGGGCGTCGTCGACCTGGGCATCCCAGTACGCGACGGCGCCGGTGATCGCGGAGCGCTTGAGCCCCGGCGCGAGCCGCAGCGCCCCCCGCCGCGACAGCTGGCGGTGGCCGGGAAGCCCCTTGACGTGGCCGAGCGAGAAACCGAGCGCGTCGTAGGCGGTCACGCCGGCGCCCACGTATGCGCGCTCCCAGATGTGGTGGGTGAGCGGGAAGAGGAAAGGCACCGGCCGGACCAGATGCGGGGCGATCACACCCAGCAGCAGTGCGCGCTCGGTCAGGGCCTCCCGGACCAGGCCGAAGTTGAGCTGCTCCAGGTAGCGCAGGCCGCCATGGATGAGCTTGCTCGACCGGGACGAGGTTCCCGCCCCGAAGTCGCGTGCCTCGACCAGCCCGACCGACAGCCCCCGGGTCGCCGTATCGAGCGCTACCCCCGCTCCGACCACGCCACCGCCGACTACCAGCACCTGAAGCTCGGCTCCAGCGAGTGCTGCGATCGCGGCTGATCTTGAATCGGGATCCAGTCTGGACGCTTCTGCCCCTCCCGTCCTCACATGCCGCACGCTAGCATCCGCCGGTCAGCGCCGCGGGGGCGCACTGGGCGTGACCACCACCTCGACCCGCTGGAACTCCTTCAGGTCGGAGTAGCCGGAGGTGGCCATCGTCCGCCGCAGCGCCCCCACCAGGTTCAGCAGGCCATCGGCGACGGTGGAGGGGCCATGCAGGATCTGCTCCAGGGTGCCGATGGTGCCGACCTTCACCCGCGCCCCCCGCGGCAGGTCCGGGTGGTGGGCCTCACTTCCCCAGTGGTAGCCGCGGCCGGGCGCCTGCTCGGCACGGGCGAGCGGCGAGCCGACCATCACCGCGTCCGCCCCGCACGCCAGCGCCTTGGCGATGTCGCCGCTGCGGGTCATCCCGCCATCGGCGATCACATGCACGTACCGGCCACCGGACTCGTCGAGGTACTCGCGGCGGGCGGCGGCCACATCGGCAATCGCGGTGGCCATCGGCACCGCGACTCCCAGCACCGCGGCGGTGGTGTGCCCCGATCCGCCGCCGAACCCGACCAGCACCCCGGCCGCCCCGGTGCGCATCAGATGCAGCGCGGCCGTGTAGGTCGCGCAGCCGCCAACCACCACCGGCACGTCCAGTTCATAGATGAACTGCTTGAGGTTGAGCGGCTCGGCCTGGCCGGAGACGTGCTCGGCCGACACGGTGGTCCCGCGGATGACGAAGATGTCCACGCCCGCGTCCACCACCGTCTTGTAGTACCGGACGGTGCGCTGCGGCGAGAGCCTGGCTGCCGTGGTCACCCCGGCCGCGCGGACCTCCTCGATCCGGCGGCCGATGAGCTCTTCCTTGATCGGCTCAGCGTAGATCTGCTGCAGCCGCCGGGTGGCCGCCTCATCGCTCAGTTCGGCCACCTCGGCGAGGATCGGGTCGGGATCCTCGTACCGGGTCCACAGCCCTTCCAGGTCGAGCACGGCCAGCCCGCCGAGGTGGCCGATCGCCACCGCGGTGGCCGGCGAGACCACGCTGTCCATGGGCGCGACGACCAGCGGCAGCTCGAACCGGTAGGCGTCGATCTGCCAGGCGGTGGACACCTCTTCGTGGTCCCGGGTACGGCGCGATGGCACGATCCCGATCTCGTCCAGGGTGTACGCGCGCCGGCCGCTCTTGCCCCGGCCGATCTCGACGGTCATGCCATCCGCCTCGAATAGTTAGGCGCCTCCGCGGTCATCTGGATGTCATGCGGGTGGCTCTCGGTCAGGCCTGCCGCAGTGATCTGGATGAACCGGGCGTGCTGCAATTCGGCGATGGTCCGCGCGCCGCAATAGCCCATCGCTGCCCGCAGCCCACCGATGAGCTGCCCGGCGACCGCTGACAGCGGCCCGCTGTAGGGCACCTGCCCCTCGATCCCCTCGGGCACGAGCTTGTCCTCCCGCAGCACGTCGTCCTGGAAGTAGCGGTCCTTGGAATAGGACCTTCCCCGCATCGCTCCCAGCGACCCCATCCCCCGGTACTGCTTGTACTGCTTGCCGTGAATGAAGACCATCTCGCCGGGGGCCTCCTCGCAGCCAGCGAGCAGGCCGCCGAGCATCACCGTGTCGGCGCCGGCTGCGATCGCCTTCGCGATGTCACCCGAATGCTGCAGGCCCCCGTCGCCGATCACCGGCACTCCCGCGGCCTGGGCCGCCTGCGCGGCCTCGTAGATCGCGGTGACCTGGGGCACACCGACCCCGGCCACGACACGGGTGGTGCAGATCGAGCCGGGCCCGACTCCTACCTTGACGCCGTCGGCGCCCGCCTCGATCAGGGCCTGGGCGCCGGCCCGGGTGGCCACGTTCCCGCCGATCACATCCACCTTCGTGTTCGCCTTGACCTGGGCCACCATCTCGATGACGGCCTGGGCGTGACCGTGGGCGGTGTCCACCACCAGGAAGTCGGCGCCCGCCTCAGCCAGTGCCTGCGCCCGCCGCTTGGCGTCTTCCCCCACCCCGATGGCCGCGCCGACCATGAGCCGTCCCTCGGCGTCCTTGGTGGCGTTCGGGAACTTCTCGCTCTTGGTGAAGTCCTTGACGGTGATCAGGCCGCACAGCCTGCCCGCGGAATCGATCAGCGGGAGCTTCTCCACCTTGTGCTGCGCCAGCAGGCCCAGCGCGGTGTCCCTGGCCACCCCGACCGGCGCCGTGACCAGCGGCATCGGGGTCATCACCGCCGACACCGGGCGGCCGTGGTCGGACTCGAACCGGATATCGCGGTTGGTCACGATGCCGACCAGGACACCATCGGCGCTGGTCACCGGCACGCCGGAGATGCGGTAGCGGGCGCACAGCGCCTCGACGTCGGCGACAGTGGCATCGGGGGTACACGTCACCGGATTGGTGATCATGCCGGCCTCGGAACGCTTGACCATGTCGACCTGGTGCGCCTGGTCCTCGACCGACAGGTTGCGGTGCAGCACCCCCACGCCGCCCTGGCGGGCCATGGCCACCGCCATCCGCGCCTCCGTCACAGTGTCCATGGCGGAGGAGACCAGCGGGACGCGCAGCGTGATCCGGTGGCTGAGCCGCGCGGCTGTGTCGGCCTCGGCCGGGAGGACCTCCGAGTGGGCCGGCAGGAGCAGAACGTCGTCGAAGGTCAGCGCCGGAGCGCCGAACTTGGTCTCGTCAGTCATGACACCTTCAGGGAAGTGGCGGCCGGTTGCTTCAGTCTATTGACATCCTCCGTTGCGGATTCCAGCTCACTGGCCTATGCGGATAGGGGAGCGAGCTGGGGTTCACGGTTCGCCGGCCCGCCCAGCGGCGAGTCACCAGCCGAGCTCGTCGAGCCGGCCATCGCCGATGCCGAAATGGTGAGCGACTTCGTGGATGACCGTGCGGCGTACCTGCTCCACCACCTCGTCCCCGGTCCGGCATTCGGCGCAGATCGCCAGGCGGTAGATGGTGATCCGGTCCGGGAGCACCCCGGCGTAGCCGGTGGTCCGGCTGGTGAGCGGGATCCCCTGGTAAAGACCGAGCAACCCTGGCGGCCCCGGCCCATGCTCGACCGTGACGGCCACGTTGCTCATCAGCCGGCCGAGTTCCTCCGGCAGGCTGTCCAGTGCGAGGACGACCATCTCCTCGAAGCGGGCCGGCTCCACCTCGACCATAAGCCCATTGTCGGACTGGGCGCGCGCAGCCATCCCTCATGGCACCCCACTACCTTGGCCGGGCTAACCGGCCCCGGTGGGCACCCCGCAGCCAGGCGGGGCAGCGGGATCAGCGGGGGCG
>OFGV01000097.1_pt1 | contig 14919 bp, 17 predicted proteins | sample 1521911 | NCBI WGS metagenome assembly OFGV01 (sample SAMEA2553413, study PRJEB24118) | soil metagenome
CCCCCCCCAGTGCCCGAAACCGGTGCTCCGGCGCGCCGCAAAACCGTTGGAGCCCGGCGGACTCGAGCAAAACCGCAACCTCCCCAAGGTCCGCGGCGGCGTAGGGCCGGCCCCGGAATTGGAACAGCACCGCAAGCAGCGGGGGGGCAAGCGCGCCCCGCCGGCCCAGCAGATCGAGGGCCACCATGTTCGGCCGTCCGGTGCGAGTGCCGCGCGCCGGACGGCCCACCTTCGGCAAAGATGCTTTACTTTTCATAGTGTGTCCGTTACGATGCTACGGAAACTATAGCATAGAGGAAGAATGAGCGCACGTATCGCGCCGGCAGTGGCCCCTTTCAGCGAGGACATCCGGACCCGGATCGAGCGGACGATGCCCGAAGGCGTGGCGCCGCTCGCGCTTTTTACCACGCTCGCGAGGGACGAAAGGCTGTTCGGGAAGTTCTTCGCGGGCGGGCTGATCGCTGTGTCCCTGGCGGTGGAGCCCGCGAGCCGGATCCGGCTGCCGCGGCCCCCCGTGCTGTCCGCCGGGCTGCTCGCGGCGCTGGCGCTGGCCTGGCTGGTCCCGCAGGAGTCCTTGCTGAGCCTGCCGATGGTGCCGCGTTTCCTGGCGGGCAGTGCGCTGGCCTTCGCCCCGATCTTCCTCGCGAACCTGGTCTTCGCCCAGCGGTTCGCGGGCGTGGAGACCTCGGGGACGGCATTCGCCGTGAACCTGCTCGGCGCTATGGTCGGTGGCGCGCTTGAGTACGTCGCCCTGATCACGGGATACCGATTCATCCTGATCGTGATCGGCGTGCTGTATGGGCTGGCCTTCCTCACCGGCCTGCGGGCAAAAGCACAGCCGGCCTGACCCGGGCATACCGCCCGGTCAGGCGATGGTCCCGCGCCACGCCTGCCGGAGGCGGGTCCGGCCCGCGGTGTGCAGCACGGCACCGCGGTACAGGCGGCCGCCGACCGCGATCAGCACCGCGATCGCGGCGGCCATGAGCAGGACGGCGGTGACCATCTGCCAGGCCGGCACGGTGGTGAGCGCGGCCCGCATCGGCATGAAGATGGGGGCGGTCGGTGGGAAGAGCGAGCCGGCCGTGACCCACCAGGCGGCTGGGTTAGCCATGATCGTGAACGCCCCGAAGTAGACCAGGAGCATGAACCCGGTGAGCGGGGCGGCGGCCGCCTGGGCGTCTTCGGTGCGGGAGGCGAGCGCGCCGAGGGCGCCGTAGAGCACGCTGTAGAAGCTGTAGCCGAGGATGAACCAGAGCACCACGCTCCCGATGAGCGGAAGCGTGCCAGCGGGCAGGTGGAATGGCCGGGTGACCTCCAGGGTCACGGCCGCAGCCGCGGCCAGCGCGGTGAACTGGCCGATGCCGAGCATGCCAATGCCCGCCACCTTGCCCGCCAGCAGGTCGGCGGGCCGCACCCGGGCCAGCAGCACCTCCACCACCCGGCTGGACTTCTCCTCCACCACCCCGGTCAGGACGTAATTGCCGTAGAAGTTCAGCGCGACGAACAGCAGGATCATCCCGATCAGGGCAATGATCATCTGGGGGGTGCGGTCCGGCTGGGCGTGCAGCCTGGTCACAGTGGGGTGGGCTGACGCGAGGAGACTCCGTAGCTGACCTGGCGTCAGCCCCAGCGCCTGCGCCCGCTGGCCGATGGCGGCCTGGGCCAGCGCGCCGTAGAGCACCGGCGCCAGCCGGGTGTTCTCGGCGTTCTTCCAGATCACCTCCTGGCCAGCCACCGCCGCGTCTGCGGTGCCCGCATCGACGCGCGCGACCGCCGCGGCCCGGCCCGCGGCGGGCCGGATGCTGACGGTGAGCCCGGCAGCGGCGGCCTGGGACGTGATCGCCTGACTCAGGCCGGGCTGCGCCACGACCGCGACGGTGTACCGGTTGGCGTTGCGCATCGCGAAGGCCGGGATCACGATGCCCAGGATCATGCCGACCAGCAGCAGAGCGCTGGACACACGGAACGCCCTGCTCCGGGCCCGCGAGCGCAGTTCCCGGTGGGCAATGACCCAGATCGCGCTGATCCGCCTGCTCATCGCGCCACCGCCATCCGGAACATCTCGTCCAGTGACGGCGGCTCGAACTCGAAGCTGATCAGCGGCCCCGCTGCCCGCGCCGCGCGGAGAATGTCACCAGGGTCGCGGTCAGCGCTGACCGCCAGCCGCACGTGCCGGTCATCCGCCGCCTCGACGTCAACGTCCGGCAGCCCTGCTGACCAGTACGCCGGCGGGGTCCGGGCGAATATCACGGTGACCTGCCGCCGGCCGGCCGCCGCCTGCAACTGCTCCAGGGAACCTTCCAGCACCACCCGGCCGTGGTCCACCGTCACGATGTCCTGGCACAGGTGCTGGACCAGGTCCAGCTGGTGACTGGAGAACAGCACCGCGGCTCCGTCCTCAGCCAGCGCCCCCAGCAGTTCGCCCAGCGCGGCCACGCCCAGCGGGTCCAGGCCGGCGAACGGCTCGTCGAGGATGAGCAGTTCCGGCTCATGGACCAGGGCGATGGCAAGCTGGACGCGCTGCTGGTTGCCGTGCGAGAGTTCCTCGACCCGGTGGCCTGCCAGGTCCGCCAGGCCAACCCGGCCGATGACGGTCTCCGTGGCCCGCTGGGCGGCGGGCCGGGCCAGGCCGGAGAGCCGGGCGAAGTGGACGATCTGCTCACGAACCACCATGGAGGGATAGAGGCCACGCTCTTCCGGCATGTAGCCGAAACGGCGCCACAGGACTTCCGTGATCGGCTCTCCTCGCCACCGCATGATCCCTTGCTCGGGTTCGACCAGGCCCAGCAGGCAGCGCATCACCGTGGTCTTGCCCGCGCCATTGGGGCCGAGCAGTCCGGTCAGGCGTTTGGGCGCGGCAGAAAAGGTGCAGCGGTCCAGCGCGCGCACGTCCCCGTAACTCTTGCTGACGCCTTCGACTTCCAGCACCGCCATCACTTCCCACCGGCCGCCGCGCCGTCCCGGGCCTCACCGGCGCCGCGTCGTGGCGTCCACCGTCGAGTCTTCAGCCGTTACCGCATGCCGGGTAAGGGCCACAGGTCCCGGCGCAGACCGCCGGACGGCACCTTGGGGAGACAGCGGAAGGGGGTGGCGCTGCTCTCCGGCTCACCCCCCGGTCACCGGAACTGGCCAGGGGAAAAGCACAGACGCCGCCGCGAAGGTGGGGGCCGGAGCCCCTCACCCGCACGGCGGCGTCATGCCTCCCGGGATGGCCGGCAGCGGCGGCGAGGTGTTACGCGGCTGCCGGGACAAGCGCGGGCCGGGAACGTAGGTACCCGTGCGCCCGGGAGTGGTCGGCCCCGGTCTCTGGGCGCTTGAACGTCATCCACAGCGGGATGGCGATGAAGGCCACCAGGAACGGGATGGCCAGCAGGAAGTTGGCCAGGACCAGCGCGGTCATTGAGTTTCCCCCTTGTACGGCCGCCGGGCTTTCCGCCGGCCTTTCATCTGGTTCGAGAAAACCAGCCGGGTCTCTCCGGGCACTGTGCGCCGCTTCAGAACTGGCTATGAACCGCTGGCGGTCAATCCGAACAGGCGGGCGGCGCTGCTCCAGCAGACCGCACGCAGCCATTGCTCACCGAGATCCAGCCGGGCCAGGCCCGCGATCTGCTCGGCATAGGCGTAGGGGATGTTCGGGAAGTCGCTGCCCAGCAGCACCTTGCCGGCCAGCCCGAGCGCGCGCAGACGTGGCAGCGCCCGTTCCGGGAACGGGGTGAGGTGCTCGAAGAACGGTGTGAAGACCATTGTGGTGTCCAGGGCGACCCGCTCGTAGGTCTCAGCGAGGCGCAGGAACTGCTCGTAGTCCGGGGCGCCCAGGTGCGCCACGATCGCGGCCAGCCGCGGGTAGCGCGCCAGCAGCGCGCCGAACGGCTCCGGGCCGGTGTGGACGGTGCCCACCGGGGCGTGCCCGGCATGCACCACCACCGGCACACCCGCCTCGGTGAGCAGCCCCCACACCGGCAGCAGTTGCGGCTCATCCGGCGGGAACCCGCCCACCTGCAGGTGCACCTTGAAAACGCGCGCTCCCGCGTCCAGTGCCGCGGTCACATATTCCAGAACGCCAGGCTCGGGGTAGAACGTCGCCGACGCGAGGCAGCCGGGTGTGTGCCGGGCGAAATCCAGGGTCCAGTCGTTGAGGCCGGCGGCCATGCCCGGGCGGTGGGCGTAGGCGAGGGCGCTGAACGCGCGGACGCCGATCGCCCGCAGGTGGGCCACCCGCTGCTCATCCGGCCAGCGGTAGCGGATCGGCCAGACGGTTCCCACCAGCGGGCCCGCCGCGTCGAAGTACTCCCAGACCTTGCGCAGCAGCCGTGGCGGCAGGAAGTGCACGTGCATGTCGGCCAGGCCGGGGATACCCAGCGCGCGGCAGAAACCTGGCACATCGGCGTCCTTAACCGGCGGCACAGCTCTCACCCGGTGATTCAACCGTATCCGCTGGCATCAGGCACCCCCCGGCGGAGGGTCCCGCACGATGATCACCGCCTGGGTGGCCGCCGCCGCGCACAGTGACCGGCCTCACCGGGTTACTGGGGGGAAACGGCCAGGGCATCGGCCCGGAGCCGGCATACTGGAGCGAGGCCGGCAACCGGACAGGGGTCCAAGAACCGGACAGAAAGCCCATGGAGTTCCGTCAGCTTCGTTTTTTCGTCACCCTTGCCGAAGAACTGCACTTCGGCCGGGCAGCGGCGCGTGAGCACATCGTCCAGTCAGCGCTCAGCCAGCAGATCCGCCGGCTGGAACGCGAATTGCGGGTGCGCCTGCTCGACCGGGACACCCACCACGTCGCCCTCACCCCGGCCGGCGCGTCGTTCCTGGTCGACGCCCGCCAGATGCTCGCGCACGCCGAGCGGGCCGCGGCCACCGCACGCCGGGCCGCCCGCCCGGCGCCGATGCTGCGGGCCGGGATCGTGGATGCGAGCTGCGACGCGGTCAACCTGGTCCTGGGCGACGTCCAGGACCACATTCCTGACCTGGAGATCCATCAGGTGGAGACGGGCGTCCCCGACCAGCTGAGGATGATCGCCGACGGGCAGCTCGATGTCGGTTTCGGGCGGGCCTCGCTCGCTCCCCCGGAGGTGGCTTCCGAGCTGATCCGCCTCGACCCGCTCGGCATCCTGGTCCCGGACGGTCATTGTCTCGCGGCACTGCCGGCCGTGCCGGTCGCCAGGCTCGCCGGGCAGCCACTGCTGCTTTCCGACGAGGCCCGCGCGCCCGAGCTCAACCAGCTGGTGGTGGAGGCATGCCGGTCGGCCGGCTTCACCCCCACCTTGTTCCCGGGGACGGTGGGGAGCGTGCGGGCCGCAGCAGAACTGGCCGCCCAGGGACGCTGCATCCCGTGTGTGCCGTCGTCATGCGCGTCCGTGCTCACCGGCATCGTCTACCGACCGCTGGTGGAACCGGAGTGCCAGTACCCGTGGTCGGTGCTCTGGCGGGCGGGTGACACATCTGACCAGGTGAAGGCCGTCATCGCCGGGGCCAGGCGGCTGGCGGCCCACCGGGGCTGGCTGCCAGAGCCCGCCGGGGAAGCCAGAACGCGGCAGCCTGCCCGGCGCAGGCGTGCGTTTGGTGATCTGCGTGCGTCATGAGCCTTGCTCGGTTTGCTTCTTTCCCCAAGGTTTAGCGGCTGGTTAGCTGAATATCCGGGACTGATGACAGTCCCCCGACGGCCGGTGCCCTGCTATGCCGTCCGCCTGCCGTCCCCCCGTCGGAGCTGACGAGTGCCGGCCGGCATGATCCGGTTCCTGACGAGGAGAACCCACCTGTATGCCCCCATCACGAGTAACTGACGCCTACGACGGCAGCACCCCCTTCCCTGACACCGCCCCTGGTGTCCTCCCCATCGGCGGGCCGTTGCAGGTCGGGGTGACCGCCGCTCTGGCCGTGCTTCCCCTGGCCGGGCTGGCAACGGCCATCTGGCTGGCCTGGGGCCATGGCGTCGGGCTTACCGACCTGCTGCTGCTGGCCGGCCTGTACGTGATCACCGGGCTGGGCGTGACCGTCGGCTACCACCGGTACTTCACCCACCGCAGCTTCCGGGCGGCGCCCGCGCTGCGGATCGCACTCGCCCTGGCAGGCTCGATGGCCTTCGAAGGCTCGCTCATCGCCTGGGTCGGCACCCACCGCCGCCACCACGCCTTCTCCGACCGGCCGGGCGACCCGCACTCCCCCTACCGGTTCGGGACCAGCTTCGGCGGGATGCTCCGCGGGCTGCTGCATGCCCACATGGGGTGGATGTTCCACGCCGACCCCACGCCCGCCGAACGCTACGTGCCTGACCTGCTCGCCGACCGGACCTTGCGCAAGATCTCGGGTGCCTTCCCCGCCCTCAGCGTGGTCTCGCTCGCTATCCCGTTCGCCCTGGGCTGGGCGATCGGCGGCGACCTGCGCGCCGCGCTGCTTGCCCTGCTGTGGGGCGGCGCGGTCCGGATCGCGCTGCTTCAGCACATCACCTGGAGCGTCAACTCACTGTGCCACGTGATCGGCAGCCGGCCCTTCAGCACCCGCCGGTTCGACCGGGCCACCAACTTGTGGCCGCTCGCACTGCTGTCCTTCGGTGAGAGCTGGCACAACCTGCACCACTCCGACCCGACATCGGCCCGGCACGGGGTCGGCCGCGGCCAGATCGACCTGTCCGCCGGCCTGATCGCCCTGTTCGAGCGGCTCGGCTGGGCGGCCAACGTGCGCTGGCCGAGCCCGGAGCGGATCGAGCAGCACCGGCGCCGTGCCGACGACGCCAACCCGGAGCGCATCACCAGCCCGGACGAAGTCGCGGAGCCAGCCGAGACCCTGCCGGACCGGGTCCTCACGCCCATCGGGGGCTGACCCACTTGATGACGGTCACGGCGCAGGCTCCCGCCTGCCCGCAGACGGCGCCCGGCCCACCGGCGCCCGGCCCACCGGCGCCCGGACGGGCCAGGCCATGGCGGCGGCTGCTGACGGGCGCCCTCTCGCTGCTGGTCATCGCGGGCGTCTTCGGGTTCGCACTACCCCGGATCGCCTCGTACGGGGCGGTCTGGGGCAGCCTGCGGGCGATGCCGGCACCCTGGCTCGGGGTGATCGCCATCACCCTGGTGGCGAGCCTGGTCACTACCTGGATGATGGTCGCCGCGGTGCTGCCGTCGCTGCGGCTGCGGGACGCCGCCACGGTGAACCTGGGATCCAGCGCCGTGGCGAACACCGTGCCCGGCGGCGGCGCGGTGGCGATGGGCGTCAGCTGGGCGATGCTGTCCAGCTGGGGGGTCGCCACCGGCGAGTACGTTCGGTACACGCTGGTGTCCGGGCTGTGGAACGTGTTCGCGCGGCTCGGGCTGCCGGTGGTTGCGCTGTCGATCCTGGCGGTCACCGGCCACGCAGATGGCGTGTCGCAAGTGGCCGCCTACGCCGGGGCCGGGGTGCTTGTCCTGCTCGCGGTCGGGTTCCGGGCCACGTTGCGCAGCGAGCCGTTCGCGCGGCGGGCCGACGCGATGCTGGCCCGGCTGCTCACAGTGGGCTGCCGGCTGGCCCGCCGCCCATCGCCGCGGCGCTCCTCGGGCATCCTGCTCGAATTCCGGGCCGGCGCCGCAGGACTGCTGGAGCGGCGCTGGCTGCGCATCAGTGTGACTACCGTGGCCAGTCACCTGACCTTGTGGCTGGTGCTGCTCGCCTGCCTGCGCGCCAGCGGGCTGGCCCAGGCACAGGTTTCCTGGCAGGCATCGCTGGCCGCGTTCGCGTTCGTCCGGCTGCTCTCGGTCCTGCCGATCACTCCCGGCGGGGTCGGCGTGGTCGAGGTGGGCCTGACCGGACCGCTGATCCTGGGGCTTGCCCCAGCGGCAGCGGCCAAGGTGGCCGCGGCGGTGCTGCTGTTCCGGGCTGTCACCTATCTGCTGCCGATACCGCTGGGCGCGCTCGCCTACCTGTGGTGGCGGCAGGCCAAGCGCAGGCGCAGCCCGGTCACCCGCCCAGCGCCGGCCATGGCAGCCCTGGAGCCTGACCCGCCCGCGGCGGCCTGACCGGCCGCGTTACCGCAGTGCGCGGCCGGTGCCGTCCAAGTGGCCTGGCCGGCCGCGTTACCCGCAGTGCGCGGCCGGTGCCGTCGCGGGCGGCGCGGGTACCCTCGCGCGGGGCACCTGTCCCGTCCCCCGGGGCGCCAGTGCCGCCTCGAACTGGGCCAGCAGCGCCCGCGCCGCTGGACTCGGGCTCTGCGATACTGCGGCGGCTACCCGCCACTCCGGCAGTTCCCCGCGCAGCGCCGTGACGTGCAGTCTGCCAGCCGCTTTCTTCGCGGTGACCGGCCGCGGCACGATCGCGACGCCCAGGTTATGGCCGACCAGATCCAGCAGCGTGTGGACGTCATTGACCTCCAGTTCGACCCGGTGCTCAAGGCCGGCGGCCGCGAAGGCCCGGTCAGCCAGCACCCGGGCACCCCAGCCCGGCTGGAAGCCGACGAGGACCGCCCCGTCCAGGGCCTCCAGCCCGGCCGACGCCAGCTGCGCCAGCGGGTGACCGGGGTGGCTCAGGACAACCAGCGGCTCGGTTGCGAGCGGGACCATCTGCGCCCCGGGCGGGGCAGATCCGATGCCCGCGACCAGCGCGACATCGAGCCGCCCGGCCGCGAGCTGGTCGATCAGCTGAGCCGATCCCCCGAACCGGAGCCGCACGTCGACACCGGGATGTGCGGCCCGGAACCGGGCCAGCTGCGAGGGCAGATCGACCACGCCGAGGCACTGCTCCGCGCCGACGTTGACCGACCCCCTCATCACCCCCCGCACCGCGGCCACGGCGTCGTGCGCCGCCGCCACGCTGGCCAGCGTGCGGTGGGATTCCGTGAGCAGCGCGCGACCGGCTTCGGTGAGCTCGACCCGGCGGGTGCTGCGCACGAACAGCGGGGTCTCCAGCTCGGTCTCCAGCGCCCGGATGGATGCGGACAGGCCCGACTGGGAGATCTGCAGCAGCTCCGCTGCCCTGGTGAAGTGCCGTTCCTGGGCGACCGTCACGAAGTGCTCTAGCTGGCGTAGCTCCATATTCAGTAATATATTTGCATAAACCAATCGCTTCTAGCTATTGGACAAATGAGTGTGGCAACGGCCAGTCTGTATCTGTCCAGTACACCGCCCGGTAGCAGACGGGCGCTATCGAAGGAGGATCGTTGAGCGGCACGCTGGAGCGAACCGCCCTGGGGCGAACCGGCATGTCGATCACCCGGGTCGGGTTCGGCGCCTGGGCGATCGGCGGCGGCGGATGGGCGTTCGCGTGGGGCGAACAAGACGACACGGATTCGGTGACCGCGATCCGCCACGCGGTGGATTCCGGCATCAACTGGATCGACACCGCCGCCGTCTACGGCCTGGGTCACTCCGAGGAGGTCGTGGCACGGGCCCTGCGCGATCTGCCCGCGGCCGACCGGCCATACGTCTTCACCAAGGGCGGCCTGGTGTGGGACGAGTCGGACCGGGCAAAGCCGCCCCGCCGGGTCGGCAGCCCCGCGAGCCTGCGCCGCGAGGTGGAGGCGTCACTGCGGCGGCTTGGGGTGGAACGCATCGACCTCTACCAGATGCACTGGCCAGCGGAGGACGGGACGCCGCTGGCGGAATACTGGCAGGCATTCGCCGACCTGCGTGCCGAGGGGAAGATCCGGGCAGCCGGGCTCTCCAACCACAACGCCGCCCAGCTGAACGTGGCCGAGAGCATCGGGCACGTCGATTCCCTGCAGCCACCTCTCAACCTGATCCACCGGGAGGCGGCAGCCGACGTCATCCCCTGGTGCGCCATCCACAGCACCGGCGTGATCGTGTACAGCCCGATGGCCTCCGGCCTGCTCACCGGCGCGTTCACCGCCCAGCGGGCCGCCGGGCTGGGCAGCGGCGACTGGCGTAGCGCCAGTCCTGACTTCACCGGGGACGGGCTGACCCGCAATCTCGCCCTGGCCGAAGGGCTGCGGCCCGTGGCTGAGCGCCACGGCGTGAGCGTGGGCGCGGTAGCGGTGGCGTGGACGCTGACCTTCCCCGGTGTCAGCGGGGCGATCGTGGGCGCCCGCAACCCGGGGCAGGTGGACGGCTGGCTCCCAGCCGCGGATCTCACCCTGGACGACAAGGACGCTGCCGAGATCGCTGCCGCCATCCACGCCAGCCACGCCGGTCACGGACCCGCCGGTCCCGGCCGCAGCTGACCGGCCCGGCAGGTGCGGCTCACCCAAGGCCGCCGAGCTGGGTTCCGAACAGCACCTCGACCGGGTCATGCAGCACCGGCGTGAGGCCAACCATGGCCGCGGACCGGGTCCGGTCCGCGATCCGCCGCTCAGCCTCGGCGACCACCCGGGTCACGACCTGCCGCGCCGTCGCCCGGGTCGCCTCCGGCATCACCTGGCTGAGGCGCAGCAGCGTGCCAACCAGGTGCGCGTCCGGTTCGAGGGACTCCAGGATTTCCGGTTCCAGCAGGAGCCGGGCCAGGCCAGGCCAGGCCGGTCGATCGCGTCGTGCTGCATCACCCGCACGACACTGGTGGGGAAGAAGGTGCGGATATCACCGGGCCATCTGGCTACCCGGGGGTCGGAAGCGCCCAGGCCGCCGGCCCGGCTCCCGGCACGGGCGGAGTTGCCGTTACCGCCGCCCGTGCCATCCTGGGCGGGTACACCACCTTCTCCACCTACATGCTCGATACCCGCAGCCTGCTCGTGACGGGCCACGCCGCCATTGCCGGGCCATACCTGTTCGGCAGCCTCGCGGCGGGCCTGACCGCCGTCTAGGCCGGCGCTTGTCGTGGTCGTCGGCGCGGTGGTCGGCGCGCCGGTGCGATACCTGGCGGACCTGGCCGTCCAGTCCCGGCATGACTCTGTCTTCCCGTGGGGAACGCTGGCCGTCAACGCGGCCGGATCGCTGGTGCGTGGCGCGGTGGCGGGCGCGCTGCGCAGGCCAGTGGTGGCGGCCCCGCAGATGCGCGTACGGCCGGTGACCGGCACGGCACCGGTCGCGTGCCCCGCGGGGCACCGTCACACGAAGCTGGCGGCCAGCAGCAGCGCCGCTGAGGCCGCCAGCAGGACCGGGCAGACCTTGAACCAGATCACCGGTGTGCGGGCCCCGGCGCGAACCCGGCCAGTACCTGGCGGGCCGGAATGGCGTGCGCCACGCCCCACAGACCGGTCACGGCAGCGGCGGCATAAGCAAGGGCAGCGGCCATAGCCCCAGGGTCGGCCGGCCGCGGGCACGCGGCCAGGGACATAGGTCCCGCAGCCGGCCAGGGAATGGCCAGCAGGCCGTCGGATATGGTCGGCCCATGGAATATCGAGCGCTGGGACGTAGCGGCCTGAGGCTCTCTGTGCTGACCATGGGCACGATGACGTTCGGTGGTACCGGGGACTTCGCGAAGGTCGGGACGACCGATGTCGCGCTAGCCCGGCGCCAGGTGGACATGTGCCTGGAAGCCGGGGTCAATCTCATCGACACCGCCGACGTGTACTCCGGAGGCCGGTCCGAGGAGATCCTCGGCGAGGTGCTGCGCGGGCGCCGTGATCAGGTGCTGGTCGCCACCAAGGTCCGGATGCCGATGGGCCGCGGGCCCAATGACGCCGGGCTTTCGCGTCACCACGTCGTGTCCGGCTGTGAGGCGAGCCTGCGCCGCCTGGGCACCGATCACATCGACCTGTACCAGGTCCACGAGTGGGACGGCCACACCCCGCTTGAGGAGACCCTGGAGGCGCTCGACCTGCTGATGCGCGCGGGCAAGGTGCGCTACGTCGGGGCCTCCAACTACGCCTCCTGGCAGCTGATGAAGGCACTGGGCACTGCCGAACGCCACGGACTGCCGCGGTTCGTCAGCCAGCAGATCTACTACTCGCTGCAGGCCCGTGAGGCGGAGTACGAACTGATCCCGCTCGCCGTCGACCAGGGTCTTGGCGTGCTGGTGTGGAGCCCACTGGCGGGCGGGCTGCTGTCGGGCAAGTACCGGCGGGGTGAGCAGGCGCCGGCTGGCTCGCGGCAGCTCACCGACTGGGGCGAGCCGCCGGTCCACAACCGCGAGGGCCTCTACGACACGATCGAGGTGCTGGTCAGCATCGGCGAGGAGCACGGCGTCTCGGCGGCCCAGGTCGCTCTCGCGTACACGCTGGGCAGGCCGGCGATCACCTCGGTGGTGATCGGTGCCCGGACGGCCGAGCAGCTGGCCGACAACCTGGCCGCCGCCGACCTGGCGCTCACCGCGGCGCAGCGGGAGCGGCTGGACCAGGTCAGCGCCCCGCCGCTGCTCTATCCCTACTGGCACCAGGCGAAGACCGCCGCCGACCGGCTCTCCCCTGCCGACCTTTCCCTGCTCGGCCCCCACCTGTAACGCGGAACCGCGCTGGGTGGACTTCCCCGCTGAAGCGGCAAGAGCGGTGCCGGGCCTGCGCGCACCTCCGGCTCGGCCCCGGCCAGCACGATGCGGTCGTCGCAGCCGAGGTCGCGCAGGGCCCGTGCGGTCCTGGCGCCTGCCATCCCGCCGCCCACGATCAGGTATGTGTGACGTGCCATGGCCTGTTCCTCCTGCTCGGCGCCCAGCCGGGTACCTCATTTCTAAAAGTTGTCTATCTTGACCTTAGAAGGCTGAACGTTCTATCGTCAATAAATACTTCTCTTAGGGGTCGGCGGGCGGCCTTGGGGAGCACCCGGCGACCCGCAAGGACACGGCCCGCCGAGAGGGAAGGGGCCGGTGTCCCAGCCCGGACAGCGGATATCGCCGTACCCGTGTCACCGAAGGAGAGTCCATGACCGCGCAGACCGTCGTCCCGCTCCGGGCAGCACCGCGGGTGGACCGCCTCCGGGCCGAGCGGGCCGTCGCCGAGCTGCTCGCGGCTCTCGGCTATCCGGTGGAGGGCGAGCACCGCGCGAAGACGCCGGAGCGGGTCACCAGTGCGCTGGCCGAGATGCTGACGCCCACGGCTTTCCTGCCGACCACGTTCCCCAACGACGAGGGCTACGACGAGCTCGTGGTCGCCCGCCAGGTCCCGTTCCGGTCGCTGTGCGAGCATCACCTGCTGCCCTTCTACGGCACTGCCCACGTGGGGTACCTGCCGGGCAGCCGGATCGTCGGCCTGTCGAAACTCGCCAGGGTGGTCGAGCATTTCGCGTCCGGGTTGCAGGTCCAGGAACGGCTCACCCAGCAGGTGGCGGACTGGCTGCACGGTCACCTCGGTGCCCGCGGCGTGGGCGTCGTCGTGGAGGCGGAGCACCTGTGCATGAGTTTGCGCGGTGTGCGGGCCCGCGGTGCGCTGACGGTCACCAGCGCGCTGCGCGGGAATCTGCGGACCGACGCGCGCAGCCGCGATGAGTTTCTCGCTCTCACCCGGCGCGGCGGATGAGCCCGCTGGCCCGCTTACCATGGCTGACATGCCCGCCCAGCCCGGTGCCGAACGCGACGTCGGTGCCCTGGCCGCGCTCGGCGAGCCGGCCCGGCGCGCGCTGTACGCCTACGTCAGCGCCCAGCAGCGGCCCGTATCCCGGGACGAGGCCGCCGACGCGACCGGCATGAAGCGGCCCACTGCGGCGTTCCATCTGGACAGGCTGGTGGAGGACGGCTTGCTCGAGGTGGGATTCGCCCGGCTGTCAGGCCGGACCGGTCCCGGCGCCGGGCGCACCGCCAAGCTGTACTCGCGGGCACACAGGCAGATCGAGGTCTCGCTCCCGCCCCGCCGGTACGAGATCGCGGGCGACGTTCTCGCCTCCGCGGTCGAAGCGGCGGGGCGATCCACCGTTCCGGTGGGCGACGCGGTGGCACAAGCTGCCGCCCGGGCCGGGCGGCAGCTGGCTGCGGGCGGCAGCGACCTGGGTGAGGTGCTGGCCAGCGTCGGTTACGAGCCCAGAACCGCCCGGGCCGGGGTGACCCAGCTTGGCAACTGCCCGTTCCATGACCTCGCGGTGCGCCATCGCGAGCTGGTCTGCACCCTGAACCTGCACCTGCTGCGCGCCGCGCTCGACGAACTGGGCGTGCCGGCCCAGGCACAGCTCGACCCGCCCGGCCCGGCCGAGGGCCGCTGCTGCGTGACGATCACCGCGCTGTGAGGCAGGCCCGCGCAACCTGATTCAGCAGCGCTACCTGCTGATCATGTGGCAGGCCGCTGTCGTAGGCGGCGACGGACTGGATGGCGCCGATGGACGCGTGCACCCGTGCCCGGGCCTCGCCGTCGGACAGTTCCGGGCGCAACCCGGCCAGCACATGCACCCACTCCTCGACGTAGTGCCGTTGCAGCCGCCGGAGCCGGCGCCGGTCGGCCTCCGGCAGCGTGTGCACCTCGCGCTGGTAGAGCTGGACCAGATACCGCTCGTTCACGGCGAAGGCGACCTGGTCGGCCACCAGGGTGGCGAGCACCCGGGCGTCGTCATCACCCGCCGCGACCGCCTGGGCGGCGCTGGCCAGCAGCCTGTCCATGACCTGGTCGAGCAGCGCTACCAGGATGGACGCCTTGCTGCCGAAGTGCCGGTAGATCCCCGAACCCACGATCCCGGCCGCCGCTCCGATCTCGGCCAGGCTGACGCTGTGATAGCCCCGGCGGGCGATCAGTTCCGCCGCCGCCGCCAGGATCTTGTCCCTGCGGGCAGGGTCACGCACCCGTGTGCTCCCCAGCATGCTCAACGCTGGCCGCTCCCCACTCCCGGCGGCGAAGGCTGGCTGCTGCTGCCCAGCAGGACGGCTGGCACATCCACCAGCCGGGACCGCAGGTACTCGCCAAGGCCCTTGGCCTGCGGGTCGGGCCGCGCCGAGGCCGCGACCCCCCGGCCGAGCAGCCCCACGATGACGAAGTTCAGCGCGGCCAGGTTCGGCAGTTCGTAGCGCTGTATCTCCAGCTCTGCCGCCTCGGGCAGCAGCGAGCGGAAGCGCGCCACGGTGAGTTCCTCGCGCAGCCAGGCGAACGCGGCAGGATCACGGGCCCATAGCCCGACGTTCGCGTTGACGCCCTGGTCCCCCGAGCGGGAG